>Ga0228635_1000336_pt1 | contig 30620 bp, 26 predicted proteins | sample 44DmetaG_FD_182699 | JGI IMG/M metagenome (GOLD analysis project Ga0228635, IMG submission 182699) | Seawater microbial communities from Monterey Bay, California, United States - 44D | ecosystem: Environmental > Aquatic > Marine > Coastal | place: USA: California | collected 2016-09-30 | reverse complement strand
CTCCCTACTGGGCGCGCTCCGTGCCTACCTTCCATATATGGTCAAAATGACACCCTCTGTAAAAGCGAGCACTTGGGAGGCGAGCTGTGAACTGTTCACAGTGGCAAGAGTGGCAAGACGTCGGTTACGTAACGGCGTTTTATATTACCATATGTGGAAATACAGGACTGAGAACAGAGATCGGACCCGTCACTGACCCAGGCACACTGGGCATAACGATATCTGTCTCTGGTGGTGATATGTTTGTTTTTTGTGGATTTGCGCCGATTGTTTTTTCCAGAATGGAATATTAGTCCATGAACATGTACGCTTGGACCTTTCCAAACGAGGCGCCTATTTTAGAACAAGCCAGTTTCCAAATACATCTATTCTAAGAGTGCCATTCACGACTCATCTTTGGGCATGAAAGAGCCGGACACGCCCTCACTGAATGGCTACACTCGTATCCTAGAATTCATAGAGGTGAGGATGTCACAGTGGTATTTCAATTGACACATGGTAAAGCTCTCTCTTGACTCTAAGCTGTGCAATGTTGGATGGACACTCGAGACAGGGAAGAGTGGGTAGTTCTTCTTTTCATGCAACATTGCCATCAGCTTGGACACTGCGCGACGAGGATTGTCATTTGTGTATGTCAGTAAGTCGATGTATGGGAGCCGTACACCGGCCCACCATTTCCGTTGTAGTAACACCGTTTCAAGGTCTTTGGTGTTGTTTCGCACTGATCTACTGTAGTAGGCGGCCCATGTATGTGACGCGGTCAGACACTCGTGTATGTGCTTGTCCACATTGCTCCTGAATGAGGTTGAAACGAGTCTCACATTCTTGATTGTGTTTATGGATTCCGAAACACACGACATCTTCATCACATTGTTTAGAACGGTGCAGACGATGATTTCTTGGATGTCGCTTGACACATCCACATCCCATGTGATGCCCCTGTATGTGTCTGCTTCTGCAGTGCATGCATTGCTCAACCGATCGACGTTGTTGTTTGGAACCCATTTCTGCCGTTTTGCCGTACCGGGCATTGCCATTGCCCCTTCTGTGTGTCTCATCTTCAGTTTCCCGTATTTGACCTGAATTGGCGCGTTCTGACATTCGAAGATGTCATAATTGACACGGTCCTCGCAGTATGTGTCTTTCGAAAAACGAGGGGATGCCAAGTGCAACATAGGCTTGAGGCTCGCGGCAAAAATACGCTGTTCCATCGATAGGTCAGACGCATCCACGCCGCGTTGCGTCCTCACCACGACATCGTTCCAATCGGTGAACAACACGCGAGGCGTGGGGTCAAAGAAGCAAAGTGTCCTGTTCTTGTTGTCAATGCGTGTTTGTTCACATATTGCAATATAGGCAGCCAACGCCTTTCCTGGAGGCCACAGGAACAGGAAATCAGACCCAATTGTATCACACTCCAGCCCAAGTCGAGTTGAGACATCTATTGGCACGGTCGTCTTGATACGAGTGGCCCATGCGATTCCGATGTCCGGTATCGATATTATAGATATATTTCTGCTAGAATATTGGAACCCCATCTCGTGCGCGCAGCAGTTCAACATCATGTCCATGCCGATGTTATAATCACACGAGCTCATACCCATGAAGGTGCTGTAAGGGACGTGCATGGGGACTTGCATGTCGTGAAGCATGTGTTCGGCTGCAATACGGTAGATGTGCCCATTCGCGCTCATGTAAAGATTGTCACACCCGGCTTGAGAAACGGGCATGATAAGGTGTTGATCACCACGCAGGCGCAAAGGTATGTGCTCCGATATCTTACAGACGTGACACGACCCATTGATGCAGATGGTTGGGTTTCCGAAAGAACTCATTCAAGGTTGCGGAGGTATCCGCTCGGGAGGTTATACCACGCAACCACGATACCAATCACGGCGCCCACGCAGCCTGCCGTGAGCACAAATACAATGGCTCTTACCCATTCCCACACTGCCATTTCTTGAGGCGTTGGGACTAGTATGCCGCTGCGTTCCCTTTCTGCTCGACGGAGCACGACCACGCGGAGAGCGTGGGGTGTATCTTAGACTGTTTCACTTTCGGTTTTACGATCTAGTGGTCGGTTCATTCACAGTCACCAAACTGAAGCAGTCGCCAAACTGAAGCAGTCACCTGTAATGTCTTCGTCGAAGTCGAGGATGTGCGTTCTGGCGATGCCGCGCATGGTCTTGCTGTCTGTGCCCGCCATCGTGGTCATCGTGGTCCTGTGGGGGAAAGGAAGGAAGGGGTAGGGATGGGGAGGGGCATGACCATGGGCGAGGCGCGGACCGTGTGTGGGCACCGTGTGCGGCGGCGGGTCTGGTCGGTCGGACCGACCGGCGGCCCCACCTCGGAGGGCGCGACGAGCGGCGGCTCCGTTCCGGCCCGCGTCCCGATCTCGACAGACCCGGAGATCGCCGCGCCCGCCGCGCCCGCCGAGGTGGGGCCGCCGATCGGTGGCACCGACCAGACCCGCCACCGCCCCCACTGCGCACACACGCGGTGCGCAGCCGGTCCCTTCTGCCCATCGCCCGCCACCCCCGCCACGCCGGCCACGCCCGCCTGCAGACCATGTCGCACCAGACGCCCACCCTCGCGAAGACATCGTCCTCGACCTTCGACGACAAGCACGACGGCAAGAAAAGGATGCGTGATGAAGTGGTCGACGCCGCCGACTCCATCCCCGAGGAGCACATCCGTTCCGTCGGTGAAGAGAAGAAGAAGAATACGATCAAAGAGGAGCCCGTCAAAGAGGAGCCCGTCAAAGAGGAGCCCGTCAAAGAGAAGCCCGTCAAAGAGGAGTCCATCCGACGCTTTAAAGACAAGCACCAGAAGCGTCGCCCGAAGACCGTAACGTCCATTGTGGGAAAGCGCATACAGATCCTAGACTGCCGCGAGTCGTCGGAGATGGCACCGTACATCGTGGAGGTGACCAATGAGACGCCCGTGCACATGCGGCGCCAGATGCTGAAGAAGACGGAGTTCCATAACGTCATATTGAACGACGGGGAGGATGGGTTAGATGGTCTCGTTGATGTCGACGCTGAGGACGACGACGAAGAAGAGGGCGAGGACATGGACGTCGCAGCGGAAGAGGTCAAAGAATGGATCGAATCTCAGCTGGTCGAGGAAAACAAGCTGACGGCACCCTTCGCCGGCTGCGACTACTACATCTCCATCTTGGCGTCTTGAGCTGCAGATGGGGGGTGGGGGGGGAGAGGGAGAGCGCGACGGTCGGTCGCATTGCGCGGCACCAAGACGCGCCACGGGAAGGCAACGTTGCGTCGAGCGCCGTGGTTGTCGTGGGTGTGGTGCGTGTGGCCCCCGGGCTCTTGAACACAGCGTCTGTGCCGACGGAAACGACGTCCGTCGCGATCTATGGGTCCGTGAGAAGGTGTGAACGCGATGGGATGGGATTGCGAGCTGTGAACTATCTGCGTTTCGTCAGCTTATGTAAATTGACGAAAGATGCGTCCCGAATCTTTTTTGTACTGCCGGTACGCGTAGAAAGGGGGATTTGAAACCGTTTTGGAGTGGCAAGAGTGTCAAGACGTCGGTTACGTAACGGCTTTTTGGGTTACTATACTGATTGGCAATTCATTATTAATTGATTAATTAAAACGTTACGTAACTGACGTCTTGCCACTCTTGCCACTCCAAAACGGTTTCAAATCCCCCTTTCTACGCGTACCGGCAGTACAAAAAAGATTCTGGACGCATCTTTCGTCAATTTACATAAGCTGACGAAACGCAGATTGTTCACAGCGTTCCATATGTGGGAGGTGTGAACAGGAGCGCCGAGCGTGCGATGGGACATCGGGTGTCGTGTCCAAGACGCTGGGTGTAGCTAACACGGTCGCTGGGACATCGGGTCTCAAGGTACGAAGTCATTCATGCGATGTGCTCAGGACGGCAGTGATGTCATCGCGTACTTTCTTTGATATCACAACAGGAGGATCGTCGATTGTATTTGTCTGACATGCAAGAAAAAAGGTACTTCCTTCTTTCTCATCGTAAAAGTATTTTTTCTTCAATAATGGCATTTCTTGCTGCGATTGATTATGATCCAGTGTCAAGACATTTTTTATCAAAAAGTCCAATTCGTTTTGGAAGTTATACTTCAGGGTTGTATATTCTTCATTATTTTCAATTTTATTTGCAGCCTCTCTGACTGATACATTGTGATCCGGGTTGGGCAACATTCTTCTCAACGCCTCTACAAAAATCGACGCATTGGTTGCCTTTTCTGCGCAATTATTCTCAGAGTATAATGTATTTGTAAATGTAGACTGTTCTGAAGATATTACGTGTTTTGTTTGTATTGTTTGTAAATCACTATGAAAATCTCTTATTGTTTCACTTAGCCTTCCTATTGGCGTGGTAAAGATTGTATGAGTCCATTTCAAATTGATTGTTTGAGAAAACTCGAGGTCTTCCTTTGTCGTGATCGCATCGCACATTTCCTCTGGAAAAAATCCTCGTGCCTCGTAATAGCCATATCCACGCGTCAACCTCAACAGGTTCGTCATATTCAGTTCGAAGGTCTCGAATTGTGGCTTTTTGTAATATGACCCGTCTTCCAGTATGATGGCATGTTGCATTGTAGACGCAATCACATCTAAGACATCTATCACCAGCGCTCCGAACTTAGCATTGGGATAGTCTGACTCCATATTACAGACTTTGAGATGACGAGGACTGAAGAACAAGTCTTCTAATTTTAGCAAGTCTGGTTGAAATATCACTTCCACGCAATCCCTGTCAGGATTGTCTCTATATGGCAAAACGAGCTTCTTATATTTACTAGTGTATTGGATGACGAAGTTCAGCTTCGCTGGCCCATTGCTCTCTGTTGGTATAGATACTGAGATGTTTTGTGGAAGTTGTTCATCACCGCCCCATTTAATATATTGAAGAGGTAGAGTGCGCGAGTAATCATTTTGTCCCTGCTTGTGACGTTTTTGGGATGGACTGCAAGTCACAAGAGGAAGCATTTGTGTGTCCCCAACTGGTTATAAGGCGTGTTTGCCAGGTTATCACTCTCATTCGAACAGTACATTACACACGTTACAAAAAAGCACCCGCCTTCTCAATCACCGCTGGAACAAAGCATGTCACGTTCGAAGGCGTCACGGTCGCGCTTTCCGACGAGAGACTTGGGCGCACTCAGTGCGGCAACAAAGTGTTCGATGTTGCACAGAGTCTTGACGTCTCTTGTGTGTCGAGACACGATGGAGAGCTCGGTTACGAGTGCTTCGTGCCGATCGGTCTCCCTCTCCATGGCTCTGTGTACAAAGCGCAGCGAGTCTTGCTTGATCATCGACATGGCGCACAGTTTCACCAGAACTGAAAATGACGCCCTCGACAGCCAGGAGGCCACCCTTCTCTTTGCATGGCGGTTGAAAGCGCCGTGCATGGCGTATTGACGCGTCGCAACGCCGTGCACCGCCGTCAGCAATGCTTCGACGTCCGATTGCATGTTTCCCAATGCATATTCGAAGGCTTCTCCGTCGTCTTTGATCGCTCGCATCACGACATCCTTGTCCTCTCTGAGTTTCATGGACGCGTGTATGAGTTGCATGCCCCCATTCGTCACTGCTCGCATGACTGTCGCCTTGTCCGCTTTGAGATCCACACTGGCATATTCCAGTGCAGGGCATGTCTTCAGTGCCTCCAATATCACTTCCTTGTCGGCTCTCAGTGTGGTGCTTGCGTATGCGATGGCTCTTCCGTTATGCCTCAGAGCCTGCATCATGGACTCCTTGTTGTGTGTCCATCCATCGTTGTTATAATTCACGGGTACTGGCGCGAAGACGCCTGCTGGTGTACACGTTGATGAATCTCGCGGATATGAAAGAGAGAGTCCAAGCTTCCATAACGACTCCCCCGTGCCGGTCGGCTCCCCCGTGCCGGTCGGCTCCCCCGTGCCGGTCGGCGCTCCCGTGCCTGTCGGCGCTCCCGTGCCGGTCGGCCCCCCCGTGCCGGTCCGAGTTTGCATGCACACACGGCGCCACATCCGCCCAGCACACACACGCTCCCGGTCCGCCTCCGAACGCTATTATAACCGCTTCTCGTGCTCGTACACATGCATTCGAAGCACGACCCACACCGATCCACAACGTGCCTTCGAGGCCCGATGGATCATATGAGCGACCCTTTGCCTTCTGTCGATCCCGACACCTATGAGCTGCTCCTTCGCATGGAGTACAAAAACAAGACGATTGAATTGATGGTAGACAACATACGCTACCTTCACTCCATCATTCGTACCATCACGCCCATCGGTGACAAGGAAAAGGGCATCATCGTATCGACAGCAAAGGCCTCCAACGACGTCGCCGACGGCCTTCCAACTCCTCAGCGTGACGATTCCGTGTCGTACGTACCTCACACCGATGCAGAGAGATCTGTCGAAACGTCGACGCCCAATGCCTCTGACACGCACGACCACCCTTTGAGCCTTCTGTGTAACGAGTCGATGTCGGACGTGCTTCGCCCTGCGGAGAAGTGGTCGATAGAGGAGATTGCGTCGTATCTCGAAGTCGACATCAACAGCATCAAGAGCACGGAGGACGAGGAGCTGTACAGGACGCTCCACACGCATGGAACTGCATCCGTCCCGTTCGATGTATGCAGAAGGGGCGATGTGCCGTACGAGAGAGATGGCCTCATCGGCGAGGCGCAACGTGACGGTCTGGATACACGCGTCGACCTCCAGACCGCCATTTCTCATTCCGCGAAGAGCAAGCAGCTCCTGAGCAAGAAGGCACCATCGCATTCCGAGCTTCGATTCGACGTCATGCATTCCTTTCGTAATGCGACTCCTGCTGCTCTCCCCCCTTTGCCCATGAACGTCAAGAAGAATCGCGTTTTCGGCAAGGACTTGAAGGATTGCATGGTACGAAAGGACAAGAAGAGCCTGCTCACCAAGTGGAAGCATGTGCACCACAACACCTGGCGTCGGTTCAAGTCGAATAACGACGCATGTAAAGTGGCAAAGGAGTTGCTTTTGTACACCGCTCGTCGAAACAGCTGTGACATGTCACTGCAGGAATGGTATCATCATATGTTGAAGATCGAAGACGAGTGGGCCGAGACAAGAAGCATCGCGGCGTCGTAGACCGCTAATGCAGCTTCTGAGTGGGAAAGCGCGTCACTGTGATTCTCACCCCGTACCCCGCGAGTCATGTCATCTGACACCTCGACAAACGAGTCGGCCCCTCCAAACACAAATGCATGTCGTGTCTCGGCCGAGATGTTGAATCCGGTGTGGGCGGCCTCCAAGCGAAGCCATGCTTCGAAGAGACGAAGGCCTTCGTTGGGAGATTCGGATACGAAAGAACGCGACACGCCTGCCGAGGATGAGGACGGTAGTCTGACACTTGGACCGATATCGATGACGGAACTAGAGCATGCGCACCGAACGACCGCCGATGGGGCAGAGTCATCCTTGTTTTCGGACGACAGTGACGATGACGACGACCGGAACCGTACTAAAAAGCAACGCTGCAACAAACGCGCGCTTGACGACAGTGACACCGATGGGTCGGACGACGATACCGCCCGTAGCAAGAAAGTCACGAACAAAAAAGGAGATACCCACGCCTGTATTGAGAATGCTGCGGTTGCTTCGGCCGCCTTTGGAAGCAACGCACCAGATATGACATCAGTGTATGACGAGTCCGACGTAGAATCGTCCTGCGCAACCGGCAGTGCGCTCGTGCCGTACCGCCGTACCTTTCCCGTGCGCGGTGTGATATGCGTCGGCTGCTCCGCAGAGCGTGACATCGTGTCCAAAGTAGACGATTACATAAAAAAGAATGCGTCCAAAATGCAGCAAGACGCGCTCTATCGCACGGCGTCGGTCTTCTGGCACACCGTGGTGGTGAAGCCTGCGCGTGCGGAAGGTGTAGAGATCTGTGGATGGGACTGGAAGTCGCTACGGTCACATTATCAACTCCACGTCTGCGATGCCTTTGTGCAGCGGATGGACTGCTGTCGTCAGCTTGCCAGCGTGCGTAAAATGCTGGAGTTGCAGCTGGTGCAAAACGTATCTGGCCGACGCGTCATACACCACAAAAACACAGACCTTCTCCTGAAGGTGATCGGCATGCAGTCCAAAGAGCTGACGCTCCTCGACACGGCATCAATGCCTCCTCCTGCATCTCGCCCACGCAGTCAGGCCGTCCATTCAAACGTACCTGCTTCCAACAGGTAGCTAGCTCGAAAGCACGGCACGAGGAGGCGTCGCCTACAGTTTGGCCAGGCGGTCGTATGCCTTCGTGAGGCATGCATGCGATTCCCATCCGCCGAAGCAGACGTCTGGAAATGGGTCTGGAACGAGTCGCGTGCCGATCATGGTGCTCAGAACGATTTTTATGTCGCTTACGTCACAGCGCATATGCTTCAATACAGTATCATGATACCCTCCACACTCTAGCACTGCGTAGGTCAACGCAACCGCACAGCGGTCGACGCTCGTTGTGACGGCACATTTCTTGTAGATGCATTTGAAGTGAAAGATGGGCAGTACTCGCAACGATTCATACAGATCGTAGAGAGTAATGTACTCCGTCGGTCGTCGACAGGTGTGTAGTTGGTACAACATATCCGCTGCCTTCGATTCTGCGTTGTCGCGTGAAAGGCGACAGACGTCATGATGCTTCAGCACTTGTATCACGCATCGGTTTAGTTCTCGTTGCAACCTGGCGGCGTCGCAGTATATATCACTAAACCACTCCAACGTCGAACAGTTTAACACATATCCGTATATCTGGATGTCGACCCCCGTTCCGAGCAACTGGTATATGGACGGTGTCAAATCTCTTTCGTATGTCATTTTTAAACTGCATATTATTATACCAGTGAGCACGACGATCACGTCTCGATTGATCGACGTCACCTTGCTTTGCCGCAGCCACTCCTCCGTCAGGCAAAGCGCCAACGCGACTGCACCCTCATCGGAATAGCACGCGGAGGACAGCAATTGATGTACCGCGGCCACGACGCGCAGTAGGACGCGATTACGGACAGAGGCGAGGGTGAGGTGTGTGCCGTCAATGCGACCCTTCCTATCAACATTCATGATCGGGAGAAACCTTGTATTGATCCCTCCCCTTGAAGCGTCACGCCTCCTAGCGACGGAGTAACGACATTTTTAAAACACGGAAGCGGATACAAAAGGTTTATTACACGAGGTCGACGGATTGGGAACGTCACTTCTTCTTCATTCTATTTATTGCACTCCTATAACTGCGGCGTCGTTTCCTCCCAGCCGTCGCAGATGTCTTTTGCTCCTCTACATTGTCCAACGCACGCGCCGCGTGGTTACTGTCCCGCTTATGCCCCGATGCCGAAAGGATTGGACGGCATTTCGAGCTGATGTGTGCCAACACCTCCTTTATCGACATGACGTCGAGTGCTTCTGATAGCCACGGCCTCCAGTGTGTCGTGCAGAAGGTCGTCCATCGAAGGGGAGGAGGTAGATCTCGGTTGTGACCCACGGTGTCATTTGGAGCATTTACAAAACGAAACCGTGAGATGGCGCCATTCGACACCTTTCCGCAATATCGACACTTGATGTCGGGCTTGATACCGTCAGACGCGGCAGGGAGCGAGGTGTCGTTGACACGCATCATATCGACGTCACACCGCAAGCAACATATCTCGCGCCCGAATCGATTGTGCATATTTACCGTGCACCAACACCCACAATACGAGCAAATCGAATAGAACTGATCAAATACCCGAACCACCCTCCCCACCGCTGCAACGGTGACAAGCGGTCGTTGTCCGCAAAGTTCAACTTCAGATGGCTGAGCAAACGTATTTTTTTGATCGCGGCGCAGAAGAGACATGTGATCTTTCTCACTAGCGAGGGAGAGTTCAGATGAGGTGTCGACACCGTCGAAGGCCCTCTTGTCTTGTTGCTTGTTCCGAGCATTGCGCAACGCGGTGGAGATACGCTTCGAACATCTCAGATGCCCGTTGGACACTTCTCCGTCAACACGGAGCATACAGCAGACAGTGCCTGCAGCGTGGCAATACATACACTTGCGCTGAGGGTCCGTTCGCTGCGTGTCTTCGCTGTGTGTCGACAACACGTACGCGGAGCAGGGAAGGGGCGTGCGACGAGGCTCACCGATTTCGTTGAAGGTCGTATTTGTGCCATTGTCGGTCTTGCACGCATTTGCAACTCGCTTGCAGACAACACACACCATCAGGTGAGTGGACGACGTGGGAAGCTTGGAGAGCGTCTCTTCATCTGTCTCATCTACATTTTTTGGTCTCATGAGGCGGCGGCATATGGCAGAAATCTGCAGTTTCCGTGTTGTGGGTCCAAGGTTGTATGTCAAGAGCTTCGAGATGAGACCGGTAGTTTTTACGAACACAAACAGCTTTGCAGCTCCTGTCGCATCCGTTTCCATCACCTTGATGTTGGGGTCGAGCGCCTCACCTTCTGACGGTGGGTTGAGAAGTGCCATCGCTTGACTCGTAGTTATCGAGCTACCGTGTGGAGAGCTCACCGCGGCACGTATGGCGTGCATTCGGTCCTTCGCTGACAGCAGTCCGCACATCTTGTGGGCCGTGTTCTCATGGTGGAGTATCTCGTACATCGCTTTGTCAAGGTGAAAGACACGCTTTCCATGCAACGCTTCGTGCTTCCACAGAGGAAGGAAGTCGGCGCAATACAGCTTCAATACGACGTCTCTGGCCTCGTCCACCAAGCGCTGTGATCCTGTATAGAGTGGTTGTGAGCGCCCAAGCCATGACACGCTGTAGGTCACACGCACCATCTCTCGACGACAAGAGTATCTGTGCTTTCGAGTGACTTTGTGTTTGGGCCACGTGCTGAGTTTGTGCTGTAGCACTGCAGGAGAATCCAGAGGACCCCCGACGAGGTGGGCCATTGCCGCCATGAGTGACATCGGAGGCAGGTGATACGGCGAGACGATGAGACGCCCGGCCGGGTGCATGGCTTTGTGCAGCGCTGCCTGCGTAGCTGGTAGATTAGCCATCAGCACAGAAAAATACGCTCGCACAATCTCCTTGCTGAGCGTGTCCGAGTGTTCGAGAAACACTTTGATGTCGATCATACCGACCATGGCATGAGTGCGCATTCGTTGCTCCCAGCAAGGTCGGTGTACGGGGTGGATGAGAGGGTTCATTCCCGTAAGCACCGATGCAGCGATGCGTGAAATCAGTTTACGCGATCCATACCTGTCGGACATGGCCTCCGTCATCGCCATGCCCCATCCTCGACAGCCGGCGTTTGTGCACCGCGACAGGAGGGGCACCATACGGTTAGAGGTATGAAGCATTCGCTGAGACGTCAAGACTCGGTGCTCTATCAGATCACAGAGGCTTGGAAGCGAAGTGATCGCATAAGGAACGAGAGATACCGAAGGAAGCGGCAGTCTGACACCTTCACCGCGCCGAGGCTCCGTTTGATGCTCTTGGTCGTACATGGTCTTGGTATGGATCCACTCGGCATGGGCACTCGTCCAGCACGAAATCAAGTACGAGTCGTACATCAGTTGCGACAGGTGTCGTTGCTTTACTAGATCGGACGGAAGCGCGTCGCAGTGACAGAGACGTGATGCACGCAGTCGCACCACACTTTCGAGCATGTCACCGTAGCAGAGTCTTGCCATTATCAATATCATCGATGCGTCGATGTCCGTCGTGCTGACGGGGGCCTTGTCTGGCAGAGGAGGTAGGCGACTTCCGTTCATCTTACAGTCAAAGACCACTCTCACCCGCCGCAAGGTTCGCAGTGTCCTCAATGTCGACATGACGTTGGTAGTCGTCGTGACGCGAGTGTCAAAGAACGAAGGTGGGAGTGCCGCGCTCCTCAACAGCCCAGGGTGGTTCTTCGCGACCCATGTCTCGTTCCGCCGTAACGCTGCGATGATACCCGACGTATCAAAGTCTTCGTGTATTGGAATGCGATTCCTCTGGTCTACAGGTTGGGGGATCGATCCAGAGCAGGCCCCCCCTCCTCCTGCTCCCGTCCAAAATGCGGTGTAGAATTGAAACTGACGCCGACCTGCACGATGCACTTGCGTCCTTGAGACGTTACGTAGTTGTAGTTGTTCGATTTGAAGGCCACGAAGGGTCTCCATAGCATTGTTGCCATGGGTCCGTGGCCAGACTCGGTGTTCGCCAAGTCGTGGTCGACCGCAAGGCATGCGCTGGGGTGATACCCGTCGTCTCCTCCGACAAATGAGGACATGGCGGGCAGGTACTCCCCGTTCACATCCTCCAATACGTTTGTAAATGCTTGAACAGAGACGTTTGAACGTACTACAAAATTGGGATCAGATCGAGCCTGTAGAGCAAACGCTGGCTGTGAGCATCGGAGAGACGCTCCAAAACGAGGAGGTACGGGTAGGTACGAGGGCTGACTTCGAGACGGTGGCACGCGCGCACCAATCTATAGATGTATGTCATGTAGTATCTCCTGCGGAACGAGTGCAGCAACGGCGAGGCGAGGGGGGTGGGAAGGGCCGGGCACGCGCAAGGCTCCGCGCGCTGGGTGCGGCGTGCGCGTGGCTTGGGTCGGTTCACTTCGCGTACATGCAAAGCAAACACTTGGAAGGCTGCGCCGGCAGAACCTTGCTTCTCAAAAAAAGCTCGTTTTGCTTGGGCAAAAGGTACTCCCTGCACGTGAAGCCTTTGTTGTTCTCCTCGCCGTATCGGAAGATGGCGAGCCACCGCCCTATACACTTGTCGCCAAGGCAACAGCTTCGCTCCTGCATGTTGATGTTGGGGGGTCGAAGAAAGTCGTCGTCGTATGACTTTGTGACGCACGGGATGTCCACGGTGGGGATCTCCGTCTTCGGAATCAGATTGGAAGCCAGCTGTAGTGCGCGCTGTGACATCGACTCAAAGCTGAGCATCGGGTGGAGGCGTTGGAATGTGTCGAGGAACGACTCATCTTCGGTGTAGCTTTCGTGAAGCTCCGTGGTCTGCTTCTGACTCAAGGGAGATTTCGCCGCATCGTCGTCGTGTGGTGAAGTCTGGGCAGCCATTGAAGGTATGGTGGAAGGAGCACTCTTCTTGTATTTTACAGCCTTCTGATGCTCTATTCGTCGTTTCGACGTCTCTGCCGCCACATCGGTCGACATCATGTACACGGGTGCATTTGCGTGCGTGTACCTCGTACACTTATTTTTATTATATATATATATATGGACACATAAGACTAGCGGTCGCTATGACGCTCACCAGATGGACGCGGCCGCCGTCTATACGGTGTGCGCATCACCTCGCGTATCAGACGCATGTGGCACGTTGCCGCGTGGAAAAATCAGATCTCGTCAGGTTGGTCACCCAGTCCACACCAGAGCGGCGGAAGAGTGCTTCGCGACGCCCATGCTCTGCTGCATAAGGTAGCTCCCTTCCTCGAGTCAGTGTTCACGCCGTCCGAGATGACATTGCTCATGCATCCAACCCGATCTGACCACCCTCGTTCTGCCGTGATCGTGGACACGCACGCCGAGATTTGCAGCGACGACGTCGACTCCATCGACGAGGAGTGTAGGCAGTCGTCGATCGCCATACGTGGCTCAGACGCCGTCGCCTCGGCGTTGGATCTCGCCACCGCACGCCCTCCAAACGCCGCAGTGATCAGCATCAGCCAGGTCTCAAAGCTTGAGCTCTATTTCGAACGAGGTCAACATCGGCTGCTTCTGCACAGCATCACTCAAAACGGACGGAACCAGCACACATACATGCTGGACGAGAGCGACGTCGCACACACGAATACCCTCTTCACGACCCCCGCCACGCTCGCACCGCCCGACGCCATCCCCGTCGTTGCACTCCCGTGCAAACGGCAGCGCGACGACGTCGTACGGCCAGACTCCTACGAACTACCCGCTTGGATGTCCCAACGCGTTGGTCAGCTGCTGCAGGATGGGTTCCGTCTCCACACCGTGCTGTCGGCGGCAACGCCGGCTGCGTCGCGGCCTGTCGTGTTGGAGAACGCGGTCTTGACACTCGACGAAAAGAGAGGGTGCCGCATAGACGCGCGCGTACACAAGTCCTCGGCGACATGCATCTGCAGCGTGTATCAGACGCCACCCACCGAGCCGCCCACCTACGTCACTGTTTCGTTCTCCTTCTGCGGACGTCGATACGGATCATCGTGCAACGGCCGATGTCCTGCTCACGCCGAGTGCGTCCCAAACTTCCACTCCGCGTTCCCGTCCACCTGCCTCCATCGAATGCGGACGCACCTCTGCTGTAAACACGTCGGTCGCAGCTGCTGCGGGCTCCGCCTCGAACTGGACATCCCCGAGGAGTCGGTCGAGGCCTTGCGCACCCTTGCGGCAGCTTCGGTGCACCTCGCCAACACCACCGAAGACGCGGAGGCGCTCCGCGTCAAAACAATCATCGACGACGTGCTCTCCGACTCCGACGCACGCCACGAGCCTCATTCGATCAAGCAGATCAACCGAGACATCCGTGCGGTGAAGCTACTCCGTGCCGGCAACGTGAAGCGGAGCTTTAGGAAGGGAGTGCCGTCATTGGTAGGACAGGGGCTGGCTTCCGCGGACCGCGACCTTCGCCATTCGCACGTCCACCTCTTCAAGAAACGAATCTGCAAGTAGACTTTTCAGCTGTAGAAGACCGCGTCGACGCACGTCCTGTCCAGCCGACGCAAGATGTCCCAAAACTGCGTCGGGGAGGTGGCGTTGCCACAGTCGACGTCACCGATGAACGTCGCGCGGTATCCGGATCGAAACAGCGCCATGACGACGTCAATGTTCTTTGGTTTTAAATAACGGTGCATCTCCACACGGTGGACCTCCATGAAGATCGTTCCGATCCGACGGTGTCGGATCATGTCGACGCTCCCAGCCAGGACCGCAAAGTCACTCATTTCCGCGTCGATCTTCATGACATCGATCCGTTGCCGCCTGTCTATCAACAAGGAATCGATCCCGAACGTACGGAAGGACGGCGTCGTAGTGAGTCGCTGTCTGTGATGGCCGATGGTTTGTCCAAGTCGTCCTCTCACGTGAAATCCACTGTCACATCCGCTCATCTCCCCACCCATTGCAATCGTCGTCACCTCGTCGTGTGTTCCCAAGACCGGCCGATTGTGAAGCGTGACATTGTTCTCAAACCCATTGAGGCGAAGTGCCAGCTGCGCAATCCGTATGCACGTGGGTTGCACTTCAAAAGAGTGGACAGCACAGCCACCGGCCGCCATCATCATCGTGTAGAACCCGTCGTTCATGCCGACATCGACACAGATGGACGGACGACCGCGCATATCGTGCAGCAGTCGCTCGATGCGAGTGATCAGAAACATCTCATGACGGATGCACCAATTGTAGTGAGCAGTCGCACAGAGAAATGAGAGCGTGCTGGTAGTGAATCGCCTCCAGGACAGCGCGTCCATCGAAGTCACACCAACCATCGATTGGAGAGAGAGAGATACGATTATGAGTGACTCGTTTTTTATTGCTACAAAATTAAATTAGCGAACCCCCACGTGCACTTTTCCAACCCAGCCATCCATTCTGGAAGAGCTCGTGTACAAATCGACACCGATCGTCGTCGGGGATGGTGACCACCGCGCCCTGGTCGCCTGTGACGGCGACGGTGTCCGATCTCCGTGTCCGGTCGTGATGTTTCCATATATGGTACCATAAAAAGCCGTTACGTAACCGACGTCTTGCCACTCTTGCCACTGTGAACAGTTCACAGCTCGCTCCAAAAGTGCTCGCTTTTACAGAGGGTGTCGCTTTGACCATATATGGAAGGTAGGAGCCACGCACGCCCGGCACTGCGATTGGTGGTGAGCGTCGCCCCCGTCACACAGGGCGCTGCGCTCGTCGTCCCCAGCATGCTGATTTCGACATTGGCAGAAGCGGGATCCATCTTTTCTAGAATGGGTGGCTGGTGTAGAAAAGTCTTCGAACGGAATCGTGGGCATCGCAAACGGCACGCTGGGGACGGTGAGTGTCACACCCGGCGCGACGGGAACGACGCTCACTACCAATCGCAGTGCCGGGCGTGCACGGCTCCTACCTTCCATATATGGTCAAAATGACACCCTCTGTAAAAGCGAGCACTTTTGAGGCCAGCTGTGAACTGTTCACAGTGGCAAGAGTGGCAAGACGTCGGTTACGTAACGGCGTTTTATGGTACCATATTTGGAACATTCACGACTGGGCACGGAGATGGAGCGCCAGCGCCGTCCTAGTCACGCTGGGCGTGACGATCACCGTATATGACAGTAATTTTTCTAGATTCACTCCTCCGTACCTTACGTGACAATGTTTTGTAATAGAAAAACGCTCACGTATCGACGTAAAACACGCCGGTGGCAGTTCCTGCATCCACGATTTCTTTTCGTGGGTACGCAGCGACTTCTCTCTTGTGCAGTTGTTCATAGACCATCGACTCTGTCCACCCTGGGCGTCGTCCGTAGGAGGGATCTGTGTCAGTCGGAGGCGGGTTCTGGGCAGGAAACGTCCCAGCACCCGGTGGAAACGGATTCGGCATCTTTCTGACTTCATGCCATCTGTCTTTTGGCCATTTGCCATGAGACAGGCGAGGCAATGGGAATGCACCTTTGCGGTCGCCGCGTTCGAAGTCGGGCACCGGAACATATACCAGGTCTCCATATATCATAAGGTACATGTTGTAAAAGAGAGTGGGATTGGACTCGTCGTGCTTGATGTCTAATCCTTCCCACTCAACTTGAGTTATCTCAATTACGCTTGGAGGAGGGTATAGTGGAAACTTGAGTTGTATAGAAGCAACAATGTCAACTGGGTCGCCTGAAGATTTGTCGACAGGTGTGTACTCTGATGCATCCAAGGGTACTCCATCAACACGTCTCCATACCAGTCCATTTGGAGGGCTCAAGTGCCCACTTCGGTAGATGTTTCCGATGCGAGGATTGGTTGTGAGCTGCTCAGGACGCTGGACGATTGGTGGCTGAACGAAGACATTGGCGACGATTTGTCTGTCGTTAAAAGACTCGACGTGTCGCGTGTCCATCACCGTCCCGTATTGCCACGCTTTTATGATAAGAGAGTTGGGAGCTCTGTTATCCACCACCTTCACGTCTTCTCTGCCTATCATTCCGCCACTGAAGAGCTCCATACTGAAGATATATTCGTAATATGGGATCACCTCTGTTACGCGTAGGCCTACGTAGAGTCTCGTGAGCGGCACGTCCTGCTTGGAGCAGCACCGTTGCCTCTTGTCGTCGTTCACAAGAATCGAAGGCCCTTGGACGGTGACGTTGACGAGGCCCTCGTCGTCGCACACGTTTACAACACCGTCGGGGGTCCAACGCTCCACGTGCTCTGGAAGCCACGTGAACAAGTCGGCCCTATCGATTTGTTCGTTATGAGGTGGAAGGGGGTATCCAGCGTAGGTTGGTGCGAACGGGGGGCTGTTCTTGTCCACGTCGAAGTCGAGAATGAGAGGGCCGTTTGCTTTCAGCTCTTCGTTGACGTGGTCTATGCCAAAGACACCGCATTGAGGCGGTCCGCTCATGTGGTGCCCCCTGCTCTTGGACATGGAGGGTTGGACTCTTCCATTCACGAAGCACAGCATCCCCGGACGCAGCTTGTCGTCCATGCTCACTCTGGTGTACGGTGTCGCGATGTTGGTGCGTCGGTTGTTTTGCTTGCTCGTCGACGGAAAGGGTGGTCCGCCGTCTCCCACCTGCCCTCCCGGTTCCAGCTTGGTTCCCGGGAAGGGGGGCGCGTGATAGGGACCGTTTCCTTTTTGGAAAAAGCGACCGCGTGGTTCCATCGTGAGACGGTACAGGTGACTGCTTCACTTTCGTGACGCTTCAGTTTAGCGACTGTGAACGTCCGAAGTGATCACGTGTGTCCTGTAAAGTACGGAGTGGTAGTTGCCACCCCAGGGCTCCATAGCTCGATCCCCGGAGTGGGCGCCTGGGATACTCACGCGAGACGGGGCGAGGATACTCTATGATCACACCTCCGGACCTACCACCGCCTCAAAGTCTTCGATCAGTGCATCGGTGCACCGTCGTCGCACGTCATCAGGGACGAGCAATGGCTGCCCCTTCCAGGGGTGTACGCGAAGGGAGCGCGGCACGTCTTCGACCGTCGCGTTCGACCGGAGGTATCGGTACGACGACCAGTTCAGCCGCATCAGCTGTTCACACCGAGGTCCTTCAAAGGGGTAGAGCTCCAAGAACGACGTCATGGGTCTCGTTCCGAACCTCGCCTCTGCGTCGTTGTCCATCGTCACTAGCTTGGACGTCGCTTCGTGCAGGCGTGATGGTATCGCATGGATGCCCCTCTTCGATACCATGTGCGCCGGGAGAGGCAAGAGCGACACCGACACGTCCCCTCGTCCCATGAAGTTGCTTTCCGCCGAGAGCGCGATCTCGACCATGATTCCAAATCCGATCCAGTCGAGGCGCGCCCATGCGTTGGTATCGTGCATCTCGAGGCCGCGTCTGGACACGAAGAAGACCTCGTCGCCGTCGAGGGTGCGCATATTTCGTAGCGCTGCGACCGAGAGCATCAGATAGAGGTGTGCTCTCGCCGTCTCTGCGACGTCTTCGTCGCTGCCTGTCGGCGCACGCGACGCCTCCCTCGCGCGTAACGAGCGTGAGAGCAGGAAGCAGAAGGCGGCCTGCACGGCGTGGTGCGCATGGTGGTACATGGTCGTCAAGCACTCGTTCATCTCGATGGCCGACTCGTGTTTTCTGTATATGTACTGTTCAAGATCGGAAAGCTCGTCGGACGTGATGATGTTTCCGTTCGACCATCTGTGGGCGCATGTCAGCAGCGAAGGCAGATGCACGTGCACAGCGCCGCCGTGTGTTCCGTGTATTTTGACGATGTCCTGCAACTCCTCCAGCAAGCGGAGAAGCAGATTTCGTTCCTTCTGCGCCTTCCCCTCCTCTCCGTATAGTTTGACGTCCGTCAGGTCCCCGTGTTGCTGTCCCGTGAACATGTCGTGCACGCTGTCTCCGTGCAGCGTTATGGATCGTACCCAGTCGTGTGGCACTCGACAGCCGTAACGCTGCTCGTTGTCGCCGTGGAAGCTGCTGCAACGTTCGTCGATCTTGACGACCGCGTCGCCGTTTCTTATTTTGCGCAACACGTGCGCTTTTTCGTTCCCATTGAGGAGGTGGATGACGCACTTGCCATACTCCGAAAATCGCGACGACAGCTCGCCCACCCTCGCTGCGTTGTTGTCTGCGAACCACGCGTCGCGTAGTTCGCACAGCACCATGTCCTGAAGCGCACCGACGCGCCGTTTCTCGTACTCGTAGTAGCTCGACACATGCGCGTGGTAGCTCCGGTGCAAGGCCACCAGCTTGTCGATCTGCACGACGCGATGGAACGCACACTCTCTCGCCTCGTGGACGTGCTCGTTCGCGACTACTCTGCCGACAGGGACGCAGGAAGGTCTTCGAAGGTCGCATCGGTCTAAGAAGTCGGACGACAGACTGTGTGTCTTGCAAGAGCAAGCCGCGGCCCTCTTCTTCGCAGCGGATGGCCGTCCCGCGGCCACGTGTGCATCCGCGGTTTCACTGTGAGCAGCGAGCATGCTGCGCTGCCGCTTCTTCGGACGTAGGATCACATTGGCCGATTCCGCCGAGTTGCACTTCCTCCAGCTCTCTTCGGCTTCGTTGAGATGTGACTTGTAGAAGCCAACCGCTTTGTTGAAGGTGGTGGGATCTATACGATTGTGCAGCGTCGATTCGATGGCATGGAGCCTCTTGAAACGTGTCCTGAGCACCAAGCAAATCTTTTGCACCACTATCAAGTGGAGCGCTCGGAACATGCGCTGGTACCGCACCGTCGTGCACAGTCGAGCTGTCTGACGTCGTCTGCCGCCGGTGGTATCGATGTCCTCGGTGGAGGGGAGGACGAGGTAGGAGCGCCCCTTCGCCCCGAGCGTCATCTTTTGGTAGCAATGGTTGCGCGAGAGCGAGTGGTTCATCAGCTGCAGCACCCAAAACGCAGGATCGTCGAATGCGTTGGGATCCTGGCTGAAATTGTCATGGAGGTTGCAGAGAGACCACATCCCCGCAAGCGTGGCGCCCTCGAGCGGATTCGTCTGCGACGACCCAGCGTCCAAAACGCCAGACACGGCCTCCAACGTCAGCATCTCCATGAAGCACTCCATTGCGGCCTCGGTCTGGCCCTGGGACTCGCTCGAACGCCTCACGCGTATGGACTTCATGTCGCTCGCAGCAGCGGTTTCGAAATGGGGATGCGTGCTGCTCACAACGTACTCTTCGAAGGGCTGATACGGGTCGCCTCGCACGTGCTTCATGTACGTCTCCTCCTTGACGGCCCGCGTCGACGACTCGTCGTACTTGACGGGGAGGTCGTCGTACGGAATCGGCGTCCGTTCGCGCATCCTGTTGACGGAGGTGAGCTCCGGGCCGGCGCCATCGCGATAGCTGCACCACAGCCACTCCGCGACGACGTAGAAGCACGAGACCCATCGCTTGAGATGGGGCCCGCGTCTGCCGCTGTAAAAGTCTCGGAGCAGTATTTGATTTACCACGTGTGCTCGCACGAGCAGATCTTTCGAACCCTTCAACGGGGTATCGAGGGAGGGCAACGGACAGCTCTCATTCCTTGCGTGATAGTCCGCGAGCCGGACGGGGTATAATACCACGTCTCTTATTTCTTGTATGCCTTGCGAGCTATTTCGTACAGCGACCCTTGCGGCGTGTGCGACGAGGTCGTGCAGCACCGCAGTGCGCACGAGCTCCCGTGGCTTTGGTGTCGTGGCGGGCCGTTTACAGTCGTTCATCGTTACGAGGGCCGCGGCCTCCTCGTTCGTCCCCCACACCCACGTCCGCAGTTCGGAGCACGACCTCTGTCGTGGTACCAGACACACACGAGTACAAGACCCACGTGGCGATTCGTCGTGTACGAAACGGTCCTTTGCCTTAAAAGGGAGGCGTGCGTAGCATCGCATCCCGACTCGTCGTTTTACACAGGCTGGTGGCGTCGCGCATCCGCTTTATCCGCGCACGGCCGTGGTTGCCCTGGGAGGGATCGCTACCTTCAGTCTCTACTGGCACTCCCGGGAGCTGTACGTCCAACGCCACAGCGACGGTCGAGATAGACTTGCTAGGACCTGCGCGACTCTCCACCGGTCCGCACCATGCCATCACCTTCTCCATCGCATTCACCTCTTGGTCTTCCCATTTGCGGAGTGCGCCCCCGCGTCGTCGCTTTCCTTTTGTCGGGTGTCGAGTCGCCGCCGCCTCCTCGTCGTGGGCGAGGTCGTCATTCTCGGCCGAGTCGGCGACGTGGGGCGGCCTTCCGTCGACGTAAAATTCGCCCATGTCGACCGTGGGCTCCGAAATATGCGTTGCGAAGTGTGGCTCGACATGGCCCAGCTGCGTGCCGTGCGGCGGAAAGACGACCGCCAGCTTCAGCGCCACTCGTTCTCTCCGGCCTAGTCGAAACGCGACGCGTCTCCACATGCAATGCATGATGTGGTCGTCTCGGATGGTGTTTCGCACGTTTCGTCTGTGAGCGGAATGTTCTGACGCAGCGGCTTCCGAGGGAAGCATGGGCGGCGCCTTTCCTACGTACAGCTGGTTGCGCGTCCTCTTTTGCTTGGCGTGGAGCGAGATGTCGCTCGACGCCAAGGGCGTCGTATTCGGCCGAACATTTACGTAGAAGCCAATGTCGCGAAGCGATGGCGGAGCGTTTGGAACGAGCGGGCGAAGTACGATCCAGCTGCACGCCTGCTTGATGCATCGACGAGAGCTGTCGTCCATGGAGTCAAACAGACCTATCTGATTCGCGGCGTGGAAGAGCAACCTCCCTCGAAACTCGTATATCATCTTGCACCTGTCGTAGCGGCTGATTTTGTTGCCACGCTTGTCGGCATCGGGCATGTTGACTCGGAATGGTTCGCTCGAGTACGCCTTCCTGTCAGGTCCGCCGTTGAGGCAGCCGTTGACGTACATGTAGTCCTTCATGTGGGTCGTCGTGGTGAGCTCCTGGTCGTCGCTCAGGCACCGGCGGTAGATGTTGTGCTCACACAGGAAGCGATTGGCTTTCGTCCGCTCGGTGCTTCGGAGCCGACGCGCCCATGTGTCGAAGTCGTAAAATGATCTCGCCTCCTCCGTGTCGTCGCTACTGAGGAGGGGGACGTGGCTATCGAGGTATTGCCCTACCGGGAACCCGTCGTAGTGCCAAATGTAGAACACGGCGACGAGAAGGGCATCGGTCGACTGATTCCCCGTGCCAAACCCAGAGCTTTGCTCCAAAAAGCGGTTCCACTCCAAGTGGGTGCGCTCCGAGTTTGTCCCTGCCGTGATGGTGCGAAGGATCTGGTGAAGATGCTGCTCCACGAAGGATTCTATCATCACGCCAATCTCGTTCTCGACCCTCGAGGAGCTGCTTCCATTCAGCATCGAGACAAAGGGAGATCCGACCATGCGAAAGAGCCGCCCCGCGACTTGCGTCTTGATCCCTGCCTCTCGCTGCATGCGCCAACGCGAGTTGTTGAACAGAGCCACGATGACATTGTCTGCCTCGTGGCCAGTGATCAGTTTGGCGCGCACCATCTGACGGAGGCCAATGGCGGCATTGAGGAGCGACGAGTGGAACTCTCGGTCGAAGCACCGAAAGTCGTCGCGAAGGAAGGGGTCCACCTTGATCTTGTCGTCTCCGTGCTCTTCCTCACCGCCACCGTCTCCCCAAACGTCGGCCGTCTCTTCGAAAGGCACGGCACTGTCGTTCTGGTCGGCGGTTGACCGCGCCCGCGCCCGCTCTATTGCGGCGACGGCGTTCAACCTGCTCTGCCAGTAAGGAGATTCCTTGGTATCAGAGGTCGCGTCTCCCGTTCTGGTGGCCTTGCCACGCTCGCGAGGCTTACGAAGCGTGGCGCGCGCCGCAAAGCACGTGCTCTTCAGATGCAGGTTGCTCACCATGCAGCCGTTGCAGCACATGAGGGGCAACCTGGTGCGGTCTGCACAGGATCGTTTGACTTTCTTCACCCACGCCTCTGCTGCGCTCTGCGAGAGGACGCTGTGCTCTTTGCACACGAGCGAGCGTGCGATCTGTCCGGGGTCCACCAGCTCCGAATGCTCAGAGCAGGTGTTCTCACGCCCACAGTAGCCACACAGGGTGTTTTTGAAATTCTTCCGAGTGACGATGGTCTCTATGGATGTATGCCGGTACATGGAGGCATCATCCTTGTCCGCGCGACAGTTGGGATGGGGGTTGAAGCTATCGTTCACTGTCCATTGATCCTGACGACCACAAAGGATCGGAAACATCTCGACTCCCGAGTACATGCAGATGCACGCGGTCCTCGTGTATTCCAATGTGCACGCGACGACGGAGCCACGGCTGGCGCAATCCTGGCAGACATCGCGACCGACGACTAGCCCTTTCTCCTTCATCAGCGCGGTGTTGATAGTGGTGGCCGTGCAGGAGATGGCACGCATTGCCATATGGGGATGAGCGCTGAATGCATCGTTGCTCTCTGCTGTACCTCGGCCGTCGACATCGCGCGCCTCCGCGTGCCTCTCGCTGCTGGCGTTGTTCATGGCTCGGAAGCACTCTTCGAGTGAAAAAAACTCGGTCATGTGTCCGTATGGCGTTGTAACGCTCAGAGCCAAATTAAGGATGACTTAGCGACCACACGCCTAACGCTCCAATGAGGCGTTGGAAACATATGACAGGCGTCGCCTCTCTCGTCAGCTGCGTGGCTTGACCGAACCAGCTTGTGGCGAGCGGTGCATGGACCAATACGGTACAAAAAATTGACACGTAAGGTACGGAGTGGGATCGCACGACGCGCACAGCGCGAGGTTCAGCCGGTGGAACTCCACGTCGTCCTCCGTCAGCTGTCGGATCGGCGGCTTGCCTGGGACGGTACGACTTGCTTGGCATGCCAAAAATGTACATTCTTTCACAAAATAAATGTTTAAACTGCAAAATACCGACACACCGATCTACACTCGCTTCGGACGTTCACGGTCGTCGGGCTGGAGGGTCGCGAACGTGAAACAGCCACCTGTAGTCTACCACCACTGCCGATCTAAGTTACTCCGCCATGTCATACTGGACCGCGTCGTCGTCGTTGGCGCCGAGTGGCTGTGCTTCGGACGCCTGGCTTGTGATCGTCGTAAACACCAAGTTGCCACCGATGATCTTCGGATCGAGATGGTACGTTCCGGCCTCTATCTTGTACGTCTTGACGATGTCTCCTCCAATGACACTCGAAGAGACACTGATGCCTTCCTGATCGACCGCACCGGCCGCCACCCCCACGCGAACGCGTCCCTGGCCGACGCGTTTGCCACCCACGCCCACCGACGACGTCGTTTTGAGAGACTTGGGAGGGTCCTTGCAAACGTCCCACGAATTGTTCTCGGGGTTGATCTGTGCGCGGGAGCAGTCCTTCGCTCTCCAGTTCAATACCTCGAGCCTCTTCATCTGGCGGTCGTTTTCCGCAGGCTTTCGCGTCCCTTCCTCTACCTCCTTCGCGATCTGCTCTTTCCATTTCGGAAACTGCTTCTCGCACACGGAGGGAGGGACGTGACGAACAAAGACCTCTTCTTCGTGGCTCCCCTGATCCATCACCTTGAACGTCGTGTAGACCGACGTCCCCTCCGTTCCTCGGATGAGAATGAGGCGGTCGGGATCCAAGAAGTTGTGCCAGGAGGGCGGACTCTTCGTTCCGATGATCTGGTTGAGCACGGCTGCACTCTCCACGCGATTGGTCCCTTTCGGAACAGAGGCAATCGCCTCCTCAGGCACGTAGAACACCCCCTTCCCAAAGGTGAGCAGCAAGGGCGAGTTGCAAAAGTTGAGCTGCGCCTTCTTCTTCGTCCCAGACACGACCAATGCGGTGGAATCGTTCATATGTGAAAAGAGGGGGCGAACGTTCTACCAGTCTGGCCTCCACGGGTCCTCGACACCATATTCACAAGACTGAGCACGACCACACTGCTAGCGGTAGAAACGGCACTTACGTGAGTTTTGGCTCGGCGGGTACGACGAAACAGAGAGATCACCCCGACCAAGCTCACGGGGGCGCTAATGGGAGCACGTCGTCGAGCGCAGTCCGAGGCGTCGCAACTATGGGGTTGGAGAGCGGCGAGCACGGTGCGAAGAGTACGATCCTCGGGATGCTACAATATCTAGACCTCTCGGGAGAGGTACCGCAGGGGGCAACGACCGTGCCGCAGCTCAACGCCCTACACGCCCAGTACGGCGTCAACAGAACCAACGTCGCCATCGTCGCGGACGGCAACGTCATGCTGCGAGCGGTGCCTCGGCTCAGCTACAAGGAGTATGCGTCGTTTTTGGAACGAGAGGTGCACAAGCTCGCCGACGTCGCCAAGCACGTCGTGATCGTGTTCGACGACCCTTCGTGCCTGACGACGGCAAAGCGCGAGGAGCAGTCGAGCCGCGACGCGAACCAAAAGAAAAAGGAGATCGTGTCGTCGGACGACGTGAAGTGCCTTCCTCAGACGGAGTTCTACTCCGAGGAGGACATCGTCGACGTGAGCGACGTCACCGACCTCGTCGTCCGACGTGCGACGCGCATACGGCTGATGGACATCGTCTTCTGCAAGATTTTCGCCAACATGAACCGCGTCGCATCACAGCAGGCGCGCCTCCTGGGAGCGGCTCCTCTTACGCTCACGCTGGATGGCATCGACAAAAGAGGAGGACGCAGACCTCAAGGCGACGCGCGCGCTCCATGCATCATGTCGACGGACGATCGGATGTCTGATGTGCTTCGGAGAGACGGAGCCATCGGAGAAGGCGACATGAAGATGGCGGCAGTCGAGGACGCCATCGAGAGACACCGTCGCCGTGATGGGTCCATCGTAAAGACGGTCGGCGTGGTGCTGACCCACACCATCGACACCGACTCGCTCATGATACACTTGATCTCGGCTGCGGAGAGAGCGTCGCGCGATGTCGACGATTTCGCGTCAGTGTTGTGTCTCAAAGAGCGCGGGCGGAAACGAAAGCAAGGGGACGATGGGTCGTCGCCCTACTACAACGTGGTGGACATGCAGAAGCTGCTGAAGACGTTCCTGTTGATGCTCTTCGGAGCAGACACGCCCTACACGCGTCGGATGCAACGCGAAGCGGTCGCCCTGGTCGCTCTGGGGACCGCCGCGTGTGGTTGCGATTACAACCGAGCGTCGCGCATCAAAGGGCTGCGCGCGAATGAGATGTACTGCATCCTCTCCGACTATATGAAGCACACGACGCCCCACTCCCTCGAACGGATGAGGGGTGCGTGGTCGAACGACACCGACGCGACGCGCACGACGATCTTCCTGTTTCAGGACGTCTTACGCCTCTATTCACAATCGCTTTCGAGAGGCAGCTACGACGTCCCCCGCATGCTGTCCTTCCATAAGAGCAACGGAACCGTGACCAAACAGCGAATGAAGCTTTCGGAGAGCCTCGTCGATTGCGATGAAAATGACCTGTTGCGTGCCGCGTGGACGGCGGCCTACTGGAGCGGACACGAGTTCACCGACACGCACAACTTTGGGTTCCACTCGATCGTGACTGACGTGGATCCCGATCTAGACGCGCGTTGAGATGCGACGCGCGCGCGAACATCCTTTAGGACATTATGTATGGATCGCGTACGGGAGTGATAACAGTGTACAATGTGCATAGTTCATCACATGGTGATAATTCATAATATCTATGATTACTGTTATAGGAAAAACATGGAAACTGAACGGCCACTATTAAAACGTCCGCAAACTGCTCCTTCTCTTCCGCTGTTACAAATCTGTCCCGGTTCAAAGCCACTCCCCAACCTGGGTACGGATTTGCAAAGCTATGTGGCGAATTTCATATTTTGTAACCCATATAGGCTTGACAGGTTGGAAGCACTGATGGCGTGGTGTAAGACCGGCGAAGGCGGGTGTGACGAGGACTTATACCGCAGAGTGGTCACTCAGGGCATCGGTGCACCAGTTGAAGGTCACTTCCTTACACCGGACCCAACAAATGTGCATTCTATGTTTTGCAATGGAAAGAAGTCTTATGCATCCATCGATTCCGACTTGACAAACTATTTTAACAACAACACAGAAGACGGGAAATTTTGGAAGTTCTTTGCAGACCACTGCTTTCACGAGCTTTCGATGCTGCCAACAAGCATGTGCACTGCCTTTCTAAATAGCAATGACGCGCAGCGTCGAAGGTGGAATCACATTTTTCGGGATCGTGAATATTATTGGCTAATGGCGCGCACTGAGCTCGGCAGATGTGATCTCCCAGAAGCGGCAGTTTTACCTCCTCCAAATGAACGAACCAAAGCTTTCACTTTGTTTACTAAAGGACAACAAATTGGAGAAGAAGAAAAAGATAAGGCTAGAACACTAATCGACAATGGATGGGAATTTGACTATCTTTTACAACAGATGTTTAACAATGCCTTCAATGGGATAACACCTCTACTGGGTGTACATACACACGGGGAAGACCCAAACCTTTACGATAATCAATACGAACAAAGCTTCAATGACTGCGTCGATTTTCTCATTGAAAACGGCATCGATCCTACAATTACAAGTGTTACTATCACAAAATCATTATATGAAGTAGAGCATTCCCGTATCCATCATGACAGCCCTCCGAACTTTGCGATGTTGCAGAACCACTACGTTGCGGTGAAGCTGAGGACCATAATGCGTTGTAACTTGTTTGTTCAAGATGCATATACACCAATGAATATATTGGAGTTGATTTGTAGAATCATAGGCCTTGACAATGACCTTGTTGATTATCGTGCGGAAAATGGCAACGGTGCGTATTACTCATTATCAGAAACATTATACGAACTAATCATTTATTTGGGGTCACAGACAGGAAGCGATTTTGCTAAGAGTGGACAGAAAGCTGCATTTCGAGTTCCTACATCTCACGAAGAGTTGCTAGAACACGTCAATGATAACAGAACGCATATTGTCAACATACTTGATAAAGTCTTGTCGAATGAATGCAACTATGCCAACAACCATCCTGGTGATGCGGACTCTGCGAAACGTCTCGCAAATGCAGCAATGATCAGTGAAAAGCTACGTTATTTGGGTGGAGAAGGCTGGAACGTGACGCTTCCACGCGAGGACCAACAACTGGAACATGTGTGATGACCTGTTTGGACACATCGGGTGCACTTTTTTGTGCACTAAGGATCGATTCTCAATGAATTTGTGGGCAAATCCACAAAAATATACACCGATCACCGCCAGGGGATAGTGATCGTGACGCCCAGCGTGCCTGTGACGGCGACGGTGTCCGATCTCCGTGTCCGGTAGTGAATTTTCCATATATGGTAACATAAAATCCGTTACGTAACCGACGTCTTGCCACTCTTGCCACTGTGAACAGTTCACAGCTCGCCTCAAAAGTGCTCGCTTTTACAGAGGGTGTCACTTTGACCATATATGGAAGGTAGGCGCCGTGCACGCCCGGCGCGGCGATTGGCGGTAAGCGTCGTCCCTGTCGCGTCGGGTGTGACGCTCGTCGTCCCCAGCATGCTGGTTTCGACGTTGACAGTATTGGGACGCGTCGTTTCTAGAATGGGTGGATGGTGTAGAAAAGTGTTCGAACGGAATCGTGGACACCGCAAATGGCACGCTGGGGACGGTGAGCGTCACACCCGACGTGACAGGGACGACGCTTACCGCCAATCGCCGTGCCGGGCGTGCACGGCGCCTACCTTCCATATATGGTCAAAGTGACACCCTCTGTAAAAGCGAGCACTTTTGAGGCGAGCTGTGAACCGTTCACAGTGGCAAGAGTGGCAAGACGTCGGTTACGTAACTGCCAATCAATCAGTAATCAGGTATTAATATATATATAAACACGCCCATTTCGACCGTATCCCACGTCTGACACACACTTTCGATGCAAAGGTTCGCTTCGGACTCCGCTTCTCCCTTCCTCGCACCCTTCCCCACCGTCACATTGTGTCCCACTACGGCCAGTGTCGCAACCAGCACGTCGGGGACAGCGTTCGTCGTGTCGGGTATATGGATTTGAAATGAAGACATTCATGCGCATTCTATGACATGATAATAAGTCGTAATATCTATGATTACTGTTATAGGAAAAAACATGGACATTAAGCGATCATCATTAAAACGTGCGTCAACTCTTCCACTGATATCAATCCTTCCCGGTTCTCATCCGCCCCCCGTTCTCTGTAATGATACACTAGACAATGTGCGGAATGAAATATATCGTACACCATACAGGCTTGAAAGGTTGGAAGCACTGATGGCGTGGTGCGAAACCTGCAAAGTCGCGTGTGACGACGATTTATACCGCGACGTGGTCACTCGGAGCATGGGTGCACCAGTTAAAGGTGACATCCCTATACCGGAGGCAGCAAATTTGAAATCTATGTTTTGCAGTGGAGCGGACTCTTATGGATACATCGGGGGCAAGTTAGAGGCCTATTTCACAACCGACCACCCGCACAACCCGTTTTGGAAGTTCTTTGCATGGCACTGCTTTAACGAGCTTTCGATGCTGCCAACAAGTATGTGCACTGCCTTTCTGAACAGCAGTAACAAGCAGCGTCGAAGGTGGAATGAAATTTTTCTGAATCGTAAATATTATTGGCTAATGGCGCGCACTGAGCTCGGCTCAGTGGGTATACCGGAAGTACTTCCTCTTTCAGAAGAAGACATAGTTTACAAATTTTTTCATGGACATGATATGATTGAACGAGTAAATCCCGATGAAATCTTTTATCAAGCTAAACAAAAAATCGAAAATGGATGGTTGTTTGACAGTGTATTAGATACAACGTTTAGCATCGACCTCATCTGGATAAGGCCTCAATCTAGTAACATTGAAGACATTATGAAGGCGACAGACCCAACAACTAACGGAAAACGTCACGAAGAATCCTTCCGTAAGTGCGTCGAGTTTTTCATTGGAAACGGTATCGATCCTACAATTACAAGTGATATAATCACATTTTCATTAACTCAAGTAGAAATATTCAATAACAAATATTCAGTTCGTCAAGCGTTTATGGTTTTGCACAACCACTACGTTGCGATTAAGCTGAAGACAATAATGGATTTCAATTTATTTGTTTACTTTAGACCTTATAAAATACGTGAAACATTTGAGTTCATTCATAAAAGCATATTGATTGACAGTAACTTTGATGAATATCGTGAGAAACACGGCGGAGGTGCGTATTATTCATTATCGGAAACATTATACCACCTAATCATTTATTTGGGGTTACAGACAGGAAGCAACGTTGCTAACAGTGGACTGACAGCTGCATTTCGGGTTCCTACATCTCACGAGGAGTTGCTACAGCACGTCAATGATAACAGAACGCGTGTCATCGACACACTTAATCAAATTTTGTCGAACGACCGCAGGTATCCTGGTGATGCGGACTCTGCGAAACGTCTCGCAAATGCAGCAATGATCAGTGAAAAGCTACGTTATTTGGATGGAGAAGACTGGAACGTGACGCTTCCACGCGAGGACCAACAACTGGAACATGTGTGATGACCTGTTTGGACACATCGGGTGCACTTTTTTGTGCACTAAGGATCGATTCTCAATGAATTTGTGGGCAAATCCACA
>Ga0228635_1000319_pt1 | contig 31452 bp, 24 predicted proteins | sample 44DmetaG_FD_182699 | JGI IMG/M metagenome (GOLD analysis project Ga0228635, IMG submission 182699) | Seawater microbial communities from Monterey Bay, California, United States - 44D | ecosystem: Environmental > Aquatic > Marine > Coastal | place: USA: California | collected 2016-09-30 | reverse complement strand
TATTGAAATAAAACTAATATTAAAATAATTTCTTAATAAATCTAATTACAGTTTATAAATGTAGCTTAAAATATTTGAATTGTTCTTCTCCATTTATTGAATCCCCATTGCTATCAACACAGAATATCCTATTATTTGTCATTCGATGGTCTAATTCCATATGAAGAAACCCTGTAACTGAATCGTAAACATAACTAAAGTTCCAAGGCGATAAGTCCCATTCTTTATTATTGAAAGGATAGGGAGTCATGAACTTGCCTTCTAGCTCATGTTCTTCTAAATATTCAATTCCTGATATATCGAGAAATTTTTGTTTTTGTACCTCTGAAATCATAATTTTTTATTGCAATGTAAACAATGATAAACGTAATCTATTTATGTTTTACTAAATTGATTTTAATTTATCGAACCTTGAAAAAGCAATAGAAAAAGCATTAAATTATTCCTTCAACCTCAGTGTTATGTGGGTTTCTGGAGATTTAGAGCAAAAAAGAAGACTACAAAGAATGGTATTTCCCGATGGAATTGAATATGACCACCAAAATGACGTTTATCGAACTTTTAGAACGAACTCAATTTTTGATGTAATCAACTCATTATCAGGGATTAAAAAGCATAAAAAAACCGGAAAATTTCAAGAAAATTTGAAAAATTCCGGTTTAGTACTCGGAGCGGGACTTGAACCCGCACGCCCATACAGGCACAGGATTTTAAGTCCGGCGTGTCTACCAATTCCACCATCCGAGCGGACTTCTTATTTGAGCGGGAGACGAGATTCGAACTCGCGACCCCAACCTTGGCAAGGTTGTGCTCTACCAACTGAGCTACTCTCGCAATATTTGCAATATACTTTAAGCGATCCCAATCTGTCAGTTGACGGATAGTGCTCTACCTAAAGAACTCTCGCAATATATAAAAGTAATTATTTGGTGTTAAATTACTCTTGCTTATTTCAATTTAACGTGCATCGTTCTGCATCGGGTTGCAAATATATGCATTTTTTTTATTCTCAAATACTTTTTTTGAAAATATTTTTTATCCTCCTACAATTTTTTTTATTTCGTTTAGTTTCATTAAAGCTTCTACTGGAGTTAAAGTATTGATATCGATACTAATAAGTTCATCACGAATGTTTTCTAACACTGGGTCATTCATTTGAAAAAAACTGAGTTGCATATCAGGACTATTGACTGCTTTTTCCACTTTTTCTTTGATGCTTGACTTTTTATCTACTTCATGAGACTCTTCTAGTTGTACTAACATCTTACTAGCCCTTTGTACAACTTGGCTTGGCATTCCTGCTAATTTAGCTACATGAATACCAAATGAATGCTCACTTCCCCCTTCTATTAGTTTTCTTAAAAACAAGATTTTTTGCCCAACTTCTTTTACTTGGACATTGAAATTCTTAATTCTTTCAAATTGTTTACACATATCGTTTAATTCATGATAATGCGTTGCAAATAATGTTTTTGCTTTTGCTTTAGGGTGTTCGTGTAAAAATTCAGCTATTGCCCAAGCAATAGAAATTCCGTCATAGGTACTTGTTCCTCTACCAATTTCATCTAAAAGAATTAAACTTCGGTCTGATAAATTGTTTAGAATACTCGAAGTTTCATTCATTTCTACCATGAATGTCGATTCTCCAGAAGAAATATTATCCGAAGCACCAACTCTAGTAAATACTTTGTCTACTAAACCTATTTTAGCTTCTGTCGCAGGGACATAACTTCCCATTTGAGCCATCAGACAAATTAAAGCTGTTTGACGTAAAATAGCACTTTTACCTGACATATTAGGTCCAGTAATCATGATGATTTGTTGGGAATCTTTATCCAAATACACATTGTTAGAAATGTATTCTTCACCAATTTTCAGCTGCTTTTCAATTACAGGGTGTCTTCCTTCTTTGATGTCAATTTCAAAAGAAGTATTTATTTGTGGAAGCGTGTAGTTGTTTTGTTTTGCAACTTGAGCAAAGGAAACAAAGCAATCTAATTGAGAGATTAGGTATGCATTTTTTTGGATGACTTGTGTATATTTTGTCATCGATTGAATTAGTTCTTGGTATAATCTAGATTCAATTGCATAAATTTTTTCTTCAGCCCCTAGTATCTTACTTTCGTATTCTTTTAATTCACTGGTTATATAGCGTTCGGCATTCACCAATGTTTGCTTTCTAATCCATTCTTCAGGAACTTTATCTTTATGTGTATTCGTAACTTCAAGATAATATCCAAAAACATTATTATAAGAGATTTTTAAAGATGGAATTCCAGTTCTTTCGATTTCGCGTTGTTGCATCGCATCTAAAAAACCTTTTCCTGAACTCGAAATAGCTCTTAATTCATCTAATTCTGTATCAAAACCATCAGCGATTACTTTTCCCTTTCCTAGTAATACAGGTGGATCATTATGAAGGGTAGTAGTTATCTTTTCGGTTAATTCGGAACAAGGATTTAACTGGTCAGAAAGCGTTTTTAAAGTTTTAGATTTTGTTTCTGTTAAAATGGATCTAATTGGCTGAACTTGATTTAAAGTTCTTAAGAGTTGCATCACTTCTCTTGGATTCACTCTCCCAACCGCAACTTTTGAGATTAACCTCTCTAAATCTCCAATTTCATTTAAGCTTTCTTCAATTTCATAAACCGTATCTTCATTATTGAAGAAGTATTGTACAGCATCAAGTCGCTCTTGAATTGGTTTTTCATCTTTCAAAGGCAAAACCATCCACCTTTTAAGTAAACGTCCACCCATCGGGGTTTTCGTTTTATCTAAGATATCGATAAGGGTAGTCGCGTTTTCGTGTTGAGAATACACTAATTCTAAATTCCGAATTGTAAAACGATCTAGCCAAACGTATTTTTCTTCTTCAATTCTACTGATGGAAGTTATATGGCCTAGGTGACGATGTTCGGTTTCTGATAAATAATGTAATATTGCCCCAGAGGCGATAATTCCTTCAGGGTAAGGTTCGATACCAAATCCTTTTAATGATTTTGTTTCGAAATGCTTGTTAAGTGATTCGTTTGCGTAATCTTCAGTAAAAATCCAGTCGTCTAACTTAAATGTGTAGTATGCTGAAAGTGTATCTTGTAGGTCTTTATTTTTTCCTTTTTGAAATAAAATTTCCTTCGGTTCAAAACCTTGAATTAATTTCTCTACGTATTCTTTTGACCCTTGAGAAAGTAAATATTCTCCTGTAGATACATCTAAAAAAGCGATTCCAAATTCTTTTTTACCTACATGTATTGCACAAAGAAAATTGTTTTTCTTTTGATCCAAAACCTGATCGTTGTATGAAACTCCTGGGGTTACTAATTCTGTAACTCCACGTTTCACGATAGATTTTGTCAGTTTAGGATCTTCAAGTTGATCGCAAATAGCTACACGCTGACCAGCTCTAACTAATTTAGGTAAATAGGTCTCCACAGAATGATGAGGAAACCCTGCTAATTCAATGTATGCAGCAGCTCCATTTTTACGTTTTGTTAAAGTTATACCTAAAATTTTAGAAGCCTTTATAGCATCTTCGCCAAAAGTTTCATAAAAATCGCCTACTCTAAAGAGAAGCATCGCATCAGGATGTTTACTTTTTATTTGGTTGTATTGCTTCATTAATGGCGTTTCTGCCACTTCCTTTTTAGTCTTTCCTTTTGCCAAAACTTACTTGATTTTTATTGCTTCGTAAATGTAAAGTTGATGTGTAAGGAAACAAAGAATATGACTTGTTTATTATTAACAAAAAAGAAAATGGTTGTTAATTATTCGTCAGTTGGATAATCCCATTGACGAATGAAGCTATTATATTTTCTAAAACTGGATTTTTAGGTAACTTGTGTTTAACTCTATTGTTTTGGATATAGTTTATTGTATTCCAGTAGTGTTGGGAATCTTTGATGTAGGTACACGAGAATTTTTGTGTCCAAAAAGGCTTTGCCTTTTCCGGAATGGGGGAAGTCGTCTCAAGGGGTGGGTTAATTGTTTCAAGGGGAATAATCCCCTTGTACACTAGACGTCGATACTGGTTACACACCCTGGATGTTCTCCCTTTTATCATGTGCATTATTTTGCTAATATCATCGATGTTACATTTTATCAAGATATGTATATGATCCCTACATACATTAAAAGCAACGATATCTAGTTTTTTTTCAAAAACTATTCCTTTTACTGTTTTAGCGATAATCTCTTCCTCCTCTTTTGTCATGTAAATAACATCTGGAAAAGGTTTGGTTCCATTAAATCTTCGTTGCCTGGCTCTATAATCAATCATTCTTTGAGAAGTTCTGCTGTCATGAAGAGTAGCAACTAAATGGTAAGGGTGCAGATTTGTATCTGTTGATTTAGTAGGTTTCATTATAAGTTAGTTTTTTAGTTCTAAACTAAAGTTAGGGATTATTTTAGAGTTTTATAAATCAAATTTAATTTCTTTTTAATAACGTTCTTTATTTTTGACTACCCCTCTCTCTCAAAGTCAACATAACCCTTCCAAATCTCTCCAAAAATCTGGATAACTTTTACCAACTGCTTCTGCTTGTTCTACCGAGATTTCACCTTCTGAAAAGCATCCTGCTATGGCAAAACACATTGCAATTCTGTGGTCATTATTCGAGTGAATTGTTCCGCCATTTACCTTTCCTGTTCCATGAACAAGCATTTCGTCTCCATTTAATTCAATTTTAACGCCTAATTTTTTAAATTCCTGTTGAAGTACAACGCCTCTATCACTTTCCTTGTGTTTCAATCGATCTACTCCTTTGATACTGGAGGTTCCTGTACAATAAGCAGCAAAAACAGCTAATGCAGGAAATAAGTCCGGACAATGTGTTGCATCGAACTGAAACGCAGTTCTTTTTGTTCCTTCAACTTTTAAGCCATTCTGAGTTTTTATGATGCTACAGTTTGCTGCTAAAAAAGCATTTAATAATTCTTTATCAGCTTGTAAACTTGACATTTGTAATCCAGTAATTTCTATGTCCATTCCAATAGCGGATGCAATCAACCAATAACTAGCAGAACTCCAATCGCTCTCAATGTTGTAATTAGTAGGCTTGTAGCTTTGGTTTCCTTTAATTTTAAATTGTTTGAAGGAATCGTTTTCAATTTCAATACCAAATTGTTTCAAGGTGTTTAATGTCATTTGAACATATGGGATGCTCTTCAAGTCTGTTACAATTAATTCAGAGTCTTCTTTTAGTAATGGAAGCGACATCAAAAGTCCAGATAGATATTGAGAACTTAATGACCCGTCAATAACTACTTTATTACCAATCATTGGACCTTCAACGAAAAGAGGGATGTGATTGTTGTTAGAATTAATTTTTGATTCAAATTGTGGCAGTGTCTCGGTGAAAAAGTGCATAGGCCTTTCGGTCAAAGAGCCCTTTCCTTCGATTTTAAATTGACCATTATGTGCCGCACAAACACTTGTGATGAGTCGGATACCTAATCCACTTTCTCCTATGTTGATAGTTGCAGATTTTGGAAAAGTATAAATTCCTTCTATCAGATAGGTTTTTTCATTTTTTTTATTGACAATAGCGCCTAATTGTTGAATAGTTTCAAGCATTGATAATTCATCATTACTATGACCTAAATTTGTTAATGTAGATTTTCCTTTGACTAATGCAGCAGCTAATAAGGATCGTTGGCCATCACTTTTGGAAGTAGGTATGTTTATACGACCTTTTCTCTCTTTTTTTTCTATTTTAACCCTTGACATAACTTATTAAATTTTCTTTTCTTTTTTTGTCTATTGTCTATTGTCTATTGTTCATTACTTTAGTTTGATGACGAATAGATTCTTGATGAATTGCATCCATAAATTGACGGATAAATCGTTCTGATAGGTTATACTCCTCAGACTTAGAAAGTCGAGCGGTAATACTTTTTGTCCAATGCTCTTGCTGGAGAATTGTAATGTTATGTTCCCTTTTAAATAAACCAACTTTTTCAGCTAATTGCATTCTTTCAGTTAAAAAGTCGAATAATTTGTCATCCAATTGGGCAATCTTCATTCTAGAATCATGCAGTTCTTTGTGTTCGAGATATGAAGAATCATTTGTTCTTAATACCAGTTGATTTAAAAGTATATTAAGTGCCTCAGGGGTTAATTGTTGAGCGGCATCTGACCAAGCCTTTTCTGGGGTTGGATGTGTTTCAATCATTAGTCCATCAAAGTTTAAGTCCATTGCTTTTTGAGAAACCTCTAATAACAAGTCTCTATTTCCACTAATATGACTTGGATCACAAATGATTGGAATGTTAGGTAAGCGTTCCCTTAAAGCAATAGGAATTTCCCAGTTTGCAACATTTCTATATTTTGGATGTTTATAAATCGAAAAACCTCTATGTATTGCGCTTAAATCTCTAACTCCAGCTTTTTCTAGCCTTTCAAAAGCACCAATCCATAAATCTAAATCTGGATTTACTGGATTCTTAATCATAACTGGAATATCCACCCCTTTTAAAACATCTGCTATTTCTTGAATAGCAAAAGGGTTTACAGTTGTTCTTGCGCCAATCCATAATACATCAACCCCAGCTTTTAATGCCAGTTCTGTATGGTTTCTATTGGCTATTTCTGTAGTTACTGGTAAGCCTGTTTCTCTTCCAGCTTCAACTAACCATGGTAGTGCTATATCTCCCATTCCTTCAAATGAATTTGGTCGAGTTCTAGGCTTCCAAATTCCCGCCCTTAACAATTGTGTTTTTCCAGATGCAGCTAATTTTTTTGCAACTGACATAACTTGTTCAGGAGATTCAGCACTGCATGGACCTGCTATTAAAAATGGTCTACTTGCTTCTTTTATTTTTTGAATTAGATTCATAATAATTTTAATTTCAATAAAAAACCCGTTTCGAAGTACGAAACGGGTTTTCTAAAATTTATATAAATAATAGTTTCCGAACGCACTTAAGACAAGCTGTTCCAATACCAAAAAAATCGATTTGTATAATTATTTCTATATCCCATTGTTACAAAGAGAGAAAAAAAAAATGACAAATGTGTTGTTTTTATGAAAAAATAATAAAACATTTGTAGCGTAATGACAGAAAACAACACAAATACGCATTTTTGGTGGCAATCGACATTAAGTTGGTGTGCCTGGCGTGATTTGTAATACTCCATAGATATTATTAAAGCGGCTTGTCTCACAGATAAGCCGCTTTTTTTGTTTACACCCTTTTCACAAAAAGACTTTTTTACTTTAAAGAGAAAACTAAACAAAAGCAATTGATTCTTATATCAAGAAATCTATTAAACATAAAATAAAACTATTAAAATGAATATTTTCACAAAGCAGACATCATTTAATTCTGATATATATACACCGGTTGAATTATATATGTCTCTTCGAAATAGCTACCGAAAAACTTGCTTATTAGAGAGTAATGATTATCACTCGAGAAGCAATAGTAAGTCTTTCATCGGATTAGAGCCGATTATTGAAATCAAACTAGAAAATCAGATAATAACTATTATAAAAACTGACAAAATTGAATCCTTTCCACTAAATCAAGATAAATCACCTTCAGAGCAACTTCAAGATGTTATAGGTTCTTTTCATTTTCAAGATGATTCAGACTCTTTAAACGGTTTTTTTGGGAGGATAGGTTTTGAGTTTTCCTTTTTAGAGGAGAGTCATATTACTAAGAATGAAAGCTCTTTAGCAATACCTGATTTTCATTTCTTTTTGTTTAAACATGTTATTGTAATTGACCATTATAAAGACAATGGGTATATTATTACAAATAGTTTTAAAGAAATTATTGAAGAAGATTCTGAACTTAGAAAGTTATTAATCAAGCAACCAATTACAGAATTGCCTTTTAGAAAAGTAGGAAAAGAAGAGGTTTCTTTTACGGATGATGAATTTTCAGAATTAGTGGATAAAGCTAAAGCCCATTGTCAAAGAGGGGATGTTTTTCAATTAGTGCTTTCTAATTCGTTTTCGCAATCCTTTTTTGGAGACGATTTCCAAGTGTATAGACAATTAAGGAGGTTAAATCCATCCCCATATTTGTTTTATTTTGATTTTGAAAATTATAGACTTTTTGGTTCTTCTCCAGAGGCTCAACTTATTATCGAAAATGGAAAGGCCGAAATTCATCCAATAGCTGGTACAGTTCCTAAAGTTTCAGATATTAAAACGAACGAGGATAATGTTCATTTTCTTAAAAATGATGTAAAAGAAAATGCAGAGCATACAATGCTTGTTGACTTGGCGAGAAATGATTTGAGTAAAAATTGTACAAATGTAAAAGTCGAAACATACAAAGAAGTTCAACATTTTAGTCATGTGATCCATTTAGTTTCAAAAGTAACAGGTAGTGTGGATAGTTTAAGTCCTATTCCATCTTTAAGCAATTCTTTTCCTGCAGGTACATTGTCGGGAACACCTAAACCAAAAGCATTAGAGTTGATTTCGAAATATGAAAATACAACTCGTGATTTCTACGGTGGAGCAATTGGAATGATTGGTGTAAACGGAGATTTAAACATGGCAATCGTTATCAGAAGTATGTTAAGTAAAAATAACAGATTATATTATAGAGCAGGAGCAGGAGTTGTTTTAGATTCGTTAAAAGAAAAAGAAACAAAAGAGGTGCACCATAAATTAAAAGCAGTAAGAACAGCAATTGATTTATCCTGTTCTACGAATCAGAATTCAAAACATTCATTATCAACTTTAAATAATTAATAATCATGAGAATAGGAGTAATAGATAATTTTGATTCTTTCGTTTTTAACCTTGTTCGTTATTTAAAAGAAAGTTCAAGTGCAGAAGTGATAGTTCAAAGGAATAATAACATAGACTATGAAACATTAGATACTTGTGATATGATTTTATTGTCACCAGGACCAGGAATACCTAAAGAAGCAGGAGAATTAATTAATGTGATTAAAAAGTATTCTGGTAAGAAAAAAATATTAGGAATTTGTTTAGGGCATCAAGCAATTTCAGAGTTTTTTGGAGCGACTTTAGAACAATGTAATACTCCTTTACATGGAAAAAGTTCATTAGTAAATCATTTACTAAGCGATTATTTATTTAAAAATATCACCAAAGAGTTTCAGGTTGGAAGATACCACAGTTGGAGAGTTAATGAGAAATTACCTCAATACCTTGAGGTAATTGCTGAGACTCAATATAAAGAAATAATGGCAATAAGGCATAAAGAATTTGATATTAAAGGTATTCAGTTTCACCCAGAATCTATTCTAACCCCTCAAGGAAGAAAGATTATTGAAAATTGGATTAATGATTTACAAGATTAAGATGAAAAAAATTTTAAATAAAATAGTTGAAAAAGGAACATTAACATTTGATGAAGCAAAAAGAATCATTTTTGCTCTAGCAGAGGATAAATTAAACCATTCTCAAATTGTAGCCATACTAGTTGGTATTCAGATGAAAGGGTTACAATTAGATGAAATAAAAGGATTTAGAAGTGCTTTGTTAGAGCTTGCAATTCCAATTCAAATAGATGGTTCTAACGCTATTGATTTGTGTGGTACTGGGGGAGATGGTAAAAACACTTTTAATATTTCTACTACTACAGCTTTTGTTGTTTCAGCAATGGGGTATAAAGTAATCAAACATGGTAATTATGGGGTAAGCTCAACTTGTGGTTCATCAAATGTTTTAGAAGAATTGGGATATCAATTTTCACCAGATTCAACGATTTTAAATCGCCAGTTGCAAGACAAAAACATTTGTTTTTTACACGCTCCTTTATTTCATCCTACTCTTTTGAAAGTAGGAGGTATTCGAAAAGAATTGGGTGTCAGAACTTTTTTCAATGCCCTTGGACCTCTAGTTAATCCTGTTCAACCAGAATACCAGTTAACAGGAACTTATAATTTAGAATTAGCTAAAATTTATCAGCATATCTTACTTGGGTCTAGAAAAGATTATAAAGTAGTTTTTGGAATGAACGGCTACGATGAGTTGACTTTGACGGATCAAACAAGAGTTTTAGGGCTTGAAGGAGATGAATGTATTGATGCTGCAACATTTGATCAAACAAAAGTTAACCCAACGTCTATTCATTCTGGAGAAACGATTCGTCAAGCTGCAAATATATTGAAGTCTATAGCACAAGGTAAGGGCTCTAATTCTCAAAATAGTGTTATTTCGGCAAATGTTGCTTTGGCTCTCCAATGTTTTCACCCAAATCAGTCATTGAAAGAGTTATATAATGAAGCTCATGTTTTCATAAAAAGTGGAAAAACTGCTTCTCACCATAATATACAATAATTATGACAATTTTAGATAGAATTATAGAGAATAAAAGAAAAGAAGTTAAGCTTTTAAAGGAAAAATTTAAAATAAAGGACTTTGAAAAAATGGATTTTTTCTCATCAAGTGTATTGTCCCTAAAAAAGAATATCCAATCGACTAGTTTTGGAATTATTTCTGAAATTAAAAGAAAGTCACCTAGTGCTGGAGAGATAAATTCTTTTTTTTCTCCAAAAGATTTAGCTATTTCTTATCAAAAATCTGGTGCTGCCGGAATATCTGTTTTAACAGATTATGAGTTTTTTGGAGGAACAGTGGAAGATTTAATTGAAGTAAAGAAAGCTGTGAACCTACCTATTCTTCGTAAAGAGTTCATTATTGATGAAATTCAAATTTTTCAAGCTAAAGCAATTGGTGCAGATGCTATTCTTTTAATAGCTGAAGCATTAACAGAAGAGCAAGCTTTACATTTTACTATTATTGCTCAAAGCTTGGGATTGGAAGTTGTTATGGAGTTTCACGAAAAGAATCAATTGTATAAAATAAATGACGAAGTGGATATTATTGGCGTAAATAATAGGAATCTGAAATTACAAAAAACAGATGTTTTAAATTCCATTGAATTGATAGATTTTTTACCAAAAGATAGGGTGCTAATATCAGAGTCAGGAATCAAGTCAATAAATGATTTAAAACAAATTTATGAATGTGGATATCATGGAGCTTTAATAGGAGAGAGCATTTTGAAAAGTGATTCTCCTTTAGATTTTTTGAAAAGAATGGCTTCTTCCGTTTTATAAATCAATTTTTGATAAGTATGATAGTTAAAGTTTGTGGCTTAAAGTTGGATAATCAGATTGAAGAATTAGATCAATTTAAGTACGTAGATTGGTTAGGCTTTATTTTTTATGAAAAATCAAAGAGATATATTGATTCTGCTCCATTGAGATTAAAATCATCTAAAAAAGTAGGTGTTTTTGTTAACGAGGAATTAGACAGTATTATAAAAATTGCTGAAGAGAATAGATTAGATATACTTCAACTTCATGGTGATGAAAAAGCGGACTATTGCATGCTTTTAAAATCAAAATATGTGCTTGTTAAAGCTTTTGGAATGGATGAAGATTTTGATTTTACGCTATTAGCAGATTATGAAGGAAAAGTAGATTACTTTTTATTTGATACAAAAACAAGGGAGTACGGAGGTTCTGGAAACTCATTTGATTGGTCAACTCTAGATAATTATACCTTAACAACTCCTTTTTTTCTGAGCGGAGGTATATCCATGGAAAGTTTAGGTGTAATAAAAAATTTCCAACATAAATCTTTCATTGGAATTGATTTAAACAGCAAGTTTGAAAATAATCCAGGAGATAAGAATATTGAATTAGTTAAAACATTTTTAAAACAACTAAATGATGAATAAAAGTTATACTACACCAGATGAAATGGGTTTCTACGGTGATTTTGGAGGAGCATTTATTCCTGAATTATTAAGAGAAAACATAGAAGAGCTTTTAGGTTGCTTCAGTGAAATAAAAGAAGATGAAGTATTTCAAGATGAGTTTAAAAAGTTATTAAAGGATTATGTAGGTAGACCAACACCTTTATATTTTTCTCAAAAAATGTCGGATCAATATAATTGTTCTATCTTCTTAAAGAGAGAAGATCTAAACCATACAGGATCTCACAAAATTAATAATGCAATAGGCCAAATTCTTTTAGCAAAGAAAATGGGGAAAACAGAAATTGTTGCTGAAACTGGTGCTGGTCAACATGGTGTAGCAACTGCAACGGTTTGTGCATTAATGAACATGAAATGTATCGTTTACATGGGAGAGAAAGATATTGAAAGACAATCTCCTAATGTGAAACGAATGAAATATTTAGGTGCAGAAGTAGTACCTGCTAAAAGTGGGAGTAAGACATTGAAAGATGCTACCAATGAAGCTATTCGTCATTGGATAAATAATCCTTCTGCTTACTACTTAATTGGAAGTGTTGTAGGTCCACATCCTTATCCAGAAATGGTAGCTTATTTTCAATCTGTGATATCTAAAGAAATCAAAATTCAATTAAAAGAAAAAACTGGGATAGAGTCTCCGACAAAAGTGATTGCTTGTGTTGGAGGAGGTAGTAATGCCGCAGGTGCTTTTTTTGATTTTTATGAAAATAAAAACGTAGAATTAATAGCTGTTGAAGCTGCTGGATTAGGAAATGAATCTGGATTTTCTGCTGCGACATCTATCTTAGGTTCTCCTGGTGTATTGCATGGAAGTTTAACATTATTAATGCAAGATAGTTATGGGCAAATTACGGAGCCTTATTCTATATCTGCGGGTTTAGATTATCCTGGTATTGGCCCAATTCATGCACATTCAATTTCAAAAGGGAGAACAAAGAGTTATTCCGTATCAGATGAAGAAGCATTAGCTGCTGCGCATTTATTATCTTCAAAAGAAGGGATCATTCCGGCATTAGAAACCGCTCATGCTTTAGCTATTTTAGATAAGCTTGATTTGTCCAATAAGGATGTTGTGGTGATTAATTTGTCTGGAAGGGGAGATAAGGATATGGATACTTATAACAAAAACTAAAAAATGAAAAATAATCGTTTTAAAAAAAATAAAAAACAAGTTAGTGTTTTTATAACTGCTGGTTATCCTAAATTAGGAAGTACAACAGAACAAATATTTTTGCTTCAATCTAAGGGAGTAGATTTTATTGAAGTAGGTATTCCATTTTCAGATCCTATGGCGGATGGTTTAGTAATTCAAGAAACGAGTTCCATTGCTTTAGATAATGGCATGCATTTAGATCTATTATTCGAACAATTAGATTCTATTAAAGATGAGGTAAAGGTTCCTTTAGTGTTGATGGGTTACTTAAACCCAGTACTTCAGTATGGCATAAGAGAATTTCTTTTAAAATGTAAAGAAACCCAAATTTCGTCTGTTATTATCCCAGACATGAGCGTTGAAATTTTTATAAGATTTTATAAAGCTGTTTTTGAGGAGTTTAATATTGGTGTAAGTTTTTTAATTACACCAGAAACCGATAAGGAAAGGATTCGAGAAATTGTAGGCATGTCTAAAAATAGTTTTATTTATTTAGTTTCACAAAAGAGTATTACTGGTGGAGATAGTTCTATTACAAAAGATATGAATCAAAGATACGCTTCAATTAAAAATATTTGTGCTGAAGTCCCATTAATGTTAGGTTTTGGAATTAAAAATAGAAAAGATGTTCTTAAAGCACAAGAGAATTGTGATGGGGCAATAATAGGTTCTGCTTATTTGAAGTCCCTTAAGAAAGGGGATCAAATTCGTTTTCTAGACGAGTTGTTGTTTTAACACAGGACCTTAATTTTCTAGACTCAGCTCCATTTTTTTATTTTACTTTTTTTCCTGCAACAAAATCTTTTAAGTAAAAAGGTTCGAAATAAGCGACATCTTCAAAATCGTTATTTAAAAACTTTTTGTGTGCGATACTTACTTGACCTTTAGCAGAGGATAAAATGGTGGAATCTATGGTACAGTTTTTATCTTCCCATATCTCTTGAAGTTTTGCTGCACCATCACCAAAATAGGTAAAAGGAGCATAAGAAGAATAGATCTCCTCATCAATAATATCTGCTGATATCGGTTTAATTTGTTCTCCTTCTTTATTGTATATTGCATTGAAAACTTCCATTCTCCTTGCATCTATTAATGGACAAAGGTTTGAAGTTTTATGTTTATCTCTTGCAATTTCGGCTAAGGCCGTTAAGGAGTCAATAGCAATTAAAGGGATGTTTAATGGGTAACATAAACCTTTTGCTGTGGAAACACCTATTCTCAAACCGGTGTAAGATCCTGGTCCGGAAGAAACAGAAACAGCATGTATGTCTTTAATTGTAATTTCTGCTTGTTTTAATACGTCTTCGATGAATAAAGTAATGTTCTCAGCATGACTATAATTTTCTTCAGCAATTTCTTTTAAGGCAATTAGTTTTCCGTCTCTTGAAAGTCCTACTGAACAAACTTTCGTGGATGTTTCGAGGTGAAGTATATGTACAGTCATTTTTTTATTTGTAAATTAAATCCAATCCCATGGATATTTGATATTTGAATTCTGTCATCTTTAGATAAGTACTTTCGAAGTTTAGTAACAAAAACGTCTAAACTTCTACCAACAAAGTAGTCGTTTTTTTTCCAAACGTTTTCTAGAATATATTCTTTTTCAATCACTTGATTAAGGCTTGAGGAGAGAATCGTTAATATTTCCGCTTCCTTACGAGTTAAAGTCTTAGAAAAATTTGGATGGGTTAGTTTGAAGTTTTCTGGTGAAAATTGGTAATCACCAATTTGAATTATCTTCTCTTTAGTATTTGTTGATTTTTGAAGAACTCTTCTTAATAATGCATCAATCCTTAGTTCTAATTCTTCCATGGAGAATGGTTTGGTGAGGTAGTCGTCTCCTCCAACTTTAAATCCCTCAATTCGATCTTCTGTCATTGATTTGGCAGATAAAAAAAGAATGGGAACATTTTTATTTAATGAACGAATTTCTTTTGCTAATGAAAACCCATCGAGTTTAGGAAGCATGACATCTAGTATGCATAAGTCGTATTCATTGGTTTTAAAATTCTCTAATGCAGTTGCTCCATCAATAAAAAGGTCAATTTGATGTCCCTTAATGCTTAACTGGTCTTGAATGACAAACCCAAGGTTGTTATCATCTTCTACAAGAAGTATTTTATTGTTCATCAATACTTTAAATAATTAAAACTTGTTGATATCATTATAAAGATATAAATTATGTGCATACGCTAGAAAATATAATCCCTTTCAATTTACCAAAATTGAACTTTATAATGTTTATCAATGTTAATTTAATGTTAACAAAAACGTTTTTTGACAATTAAATAATATTATATTTACCGATATTAATAAATAAAAGAAACAAATGTTATCTGTTTTAATCATTGACGACGAAGAGGATATACGAAGTATATTAAAGTATTCTTTAGAAAAAGAAGGTTATCAAGTACACGAAGCTTCTACTGGAAAAGAAGGGATTAACCAAGTGGAGTTGAATAAACCAGATGTAATTGTTTTAGATGTCATGATGCCAGATATGGATGGCATTGAGGTTTGTGAAAACATTAGACGTAAGCCTGAAAACAACGATATTATTATTTGTATGCTTACGGCTAGAAATGAAGATTATAGTCAAATAGCTGGTTTGGAAGCTGGAGCTGATGATTACGTTGCTAAACCAGTAAAACCTAAAGTTTTTATCAGTAAAATTAAAGCTCTTTTAAGAAGAAAAGGATTAGTTTTTATTGCGCCAGAGTCTAATTCTGGTTTAATCGTCAATAGGGACAAGTACATTGTAGAAAAAGATGGAGAAGTTATTCATTTACCTCGTAAAGAGTTTGAGTTACTTGCTTTATTAGCTTCTAAACCAAATAATGTATTTGAGAGAGATGTGATTTTAGAAACAGTTTGGGGAAAAGATATTGTTGTAGGGGATAGAACAATAGATGTTCATGTTCGTAAATTAAGAGAAAAACTGGGTGCAGATTATATTATAACGGTTAAAGGGATTGGTTATAAATTTGTAGATTCCTAAGGTGTATTAGAAAGGATATTTAAAACTTAAGATTCTGTGATAAAAGTAAAGGCTGATACATTTGTATCAGCCTTTACTTTTTAATTAAAAATGTGTAATTCTTTTTTAGAAATTATACGTAAACTTCAGTTTGTAGTTTTGTCCTATTGTTAGTTTAGAGAAGTATTGTTCTTCAGCATTGTAAGATTTAAATACTGCTTCTTGTTTGTCGTTTAGGATATTTGATATTTTTAAACTTACTTGCATTTGATCTTTTTTACCAAATGTTTTAGAAGCATTCATGTTTAAACTATGAAATTCTTTTGTGTAAATATCTGGTCTATCCACAATACCAACAAATAGTAAAGTTTGTCCTTGAACATTGTAGAATAAACCTGCATCAAGTCCTTTTAAGAATCCTTTTTCTTTAGATGATTTGTAAGATATACCACCATTAATTAAGTATGGAGCTTGACCTGCCATGTCTCTGTAAGTTTTTACTTCTTGTCCAGTTCTTGCATTAGCCACTCTACTTTCGTATTCAGTAGCAGATAATTCAATCTTAGATTCTGTGTAAGTGAAGTTCATTGTAAAAGAGAAAGCTTTTAGTTTTTCATTGATGATGTCTAAATTTTGTCTCATTTCAATTTCTCCTCCAATGATTTCACCATCTCCTACATTTCGAGGTTGAAATGCACCTGCTTGAGTTGCAAACTGAATCATTTCAATTGGGTTTAAGAACTTTTTATAGAAAGCACTTACAGAAATTGTTCTTCCAATTTTAGGGAAAATTTCCCATCTTAAATCAAAATTATGAATATCAGTTGTAGTTAAGTTACCATCCCAGTATGCTATTCCAGTATTTGGGTTTTCATCTTTAAATAATCCACCAATAAATGTTCTACCTGTTAGAGGATCTGAGATTTCAGCATAAGATAATTCTTTGAATGATGGTCTAGCAACTGTGTTTCCATAAGAGAAACGTAAGTTTTGTTTTTCAGTAATGTTGTAAACAAAATTCACTGAAGGAAATAAGTTTAATTTTTGTAATACTACTTCATCATTCAGTACGTTAACTCCTAATTGATCTTGTCCTGTATATTTATGCGTATAATATTCCATTCTCAATCCAACAATTGCTTTCAGTCTATTAATTGGATTTAGTTCAGTTGATGCATAACCTGCAATGTTTTGAATGCTAGAGTTAAATTTATTTGGATTTGTTGGGACAAATGCTGCTTCATAAGTAGTTCCGGCATTTAAGTCTCCATTAATTGGCCATAAATTTTCAGGTGAAAATAATTCATCTGGATTACCATTTAAATCTACATTTCTAATGTTCAATGCAAATTTAGAAATACTAAAATCCCTTTCTTTGTAAGTGTATCCTCCACCAAATTTTATTTTTGCTTCTCTAGAAAATGCTTTTCCAGTTCTTGTTATGTGAGCAACCCCTGCAATGTTTCTTTCTTCTAGGTCTCTCCAGATTCTTTCAGGGAACCCTGCTTCTGTTGAGATGATTAATTTTTCATCTCTTTCTTCATAACGTGTAAAACGAATATCAGGGTCAACTATTTTGGATAAAGTAGGAGATATTTTCCAATCTACATCCCATTTTGAATTATAAATACTATGAGATCCACTTATCAACAAGTTAGAGATAGATCTTTGGCTATACTCTAAGTTATGTTGGTATCCATAAAAGATAGCTCCTTGATCTGCATTATAATAATCAAAAATACCAGCTTTCGATTCACCGTTTTGTAAATGTAAAAAGTTAACGGTGTATTTCGAATTTAATGTTTTTAAAGAAACACCAGCAAGAGTACTTAATAAAATATTATTTACTCCATAATCTCCTGTTTGTAACTCCCTAACATCCATTTCTGTTACGTCAGCATCTCCTGAAAGCCCATATCTTCCATATTCAACATCTTGATAGTATTGAGTACTGTTAGAGTAAGAAAGAACAAAGTTGTAACCATAAGTGTATTTATCTTTTTTGAATTGATCTCCTAAAGAAGCAGACAAGCTAAAATCCATGAAGCTTTTTTCTCTTAGAGCTGCCATAGTTGGATTAAAACTTTTTAAAATATCGGTATATCTTGTTCCTTTATCTCCTGTTGGATTACCTACTACCTGAGCAAAGAAAGGAACATTTGATATTGCAGGAATCTCTCTTGTTCCATCATCAAAACCTAAAAAATCAGTGTTTCCACCTTCGTAATTAAGGTAGTTGTCGTTAAAGTGGTATAATGGGTTGAATGATCCGCTTGCGGATACACTTCTAACCTTCTTAGAAGGGAAACTTTTTAAAGCAATGTCCACAACTCCTCCCGTAAAATCAGCAGGTAACTCAGCTACAAACGTTTTATTTACAATGATGTTATCAATTACACTAGTAGGGAAAATATCCATTTGTAAAGTGTTTCTATCAGGGTCTAAACCTGGTATATCCACACCATTTAGCATTGTTTTGTTATAACGGTCTCCTAAACCTCTTACGTAAACGTATTTCCCTCCAACTACAGAAACTCCTGGTACTCTTTTCATGGCAGATGCACCATCAGAGTCTCCCATTTTTTTGAATGTTTCAGATGAAATACCATCAATCATGTTGGTTTTTTTCATCTTCATGGATAAAACCGCAGTTTCGTTATTTTTGGTTCTATCTGCTGTGATCGTTACAACTTGTTCAAATTCATTTACAATCTCTTTTAACCTTACATCTTCTATTACAGTTGCTTCTCCGCTTTTTACAACAATGTCATTAATTACTGGTGATTCTAAAGAAGGAAAGTCAAATTTAATTGAATAGGTTCCCGCTGGAACACTCAAATTAAAAAATCCATCTAGATTCGTTAAAGCTTTTTTGTCATTTTCTATGACAGTTACTTTTACACTTGGAATAGTTTCTGATGTTGCATCATCAATTACTGTACCTCTAATATATCCGTTTTGTGCGGAAAGAGTAATTGTGATTAAGGTGAAAAATAAAGCTAATGAAATCTTTACTGTTTGCATAACTGATTAATTGTTTATAAAATGCTTTTTAAAATTACAAAAACTCGTAGGCAAAATGCCTACGAGCGTTGAAAGTTAAATATAATATTTTGAACTTTAATTAGAAATCTGCTAATTCACCTGAAGCATCAGTTAATGTCCAAGAAGCAAATACTGATTTGTTAGCACCTACTGTGTTAGTAGTCACTGAAGTAACAAATGCATCAGAACCATTTTTAAAGAAGTCTGTTAAAACTGTTGAAGCTGGTAAAGTTGCTTCTAAGCTTGAGAATACACATGTATAATCTACTGGTAATTCGTCGAAATCTTGACCAGAAGTTAAGTCAAAGAAATATACGTTACTCATATCAACGTGTGAGTTTGCATCAAGGTCAACTAAACCATCAGAACCATTTGCTTTAACAGAACCATTAGTTATTGTATGTTTACCTCCAGCTGTACCTTCTGGACCATCTAATTCAAAGCACTCATCACCACCACCTATTACGATGAAGTTATCTAAAGTACCTGACCATGCTTGATCTGTATCAATTGCATCATCACCTACATTGTAAACTAATGCATTAGTTACATTTACTGTTCCTCCGAAAAATTCGATACCATCATCTTGATTAGAAACGATTTCTACATTTTCAATTGTAGTTCCTGATCCAACACCACCTAGAGTTAAACCATTGATTTCATTTCCTTCACCGATATTAGCACCACCATGACGGATAGAAACGTATTTGATTATTCCTGAGTTGTCAGCAGCAACTGATCCACCATATAATCCATTTGCATCTGAAGCAGGAATACCTTCTATTTGAACTGAAGCAGCATCTGCTGAAATAGGAGCTTTACCTAAAACGATCAAACCACCCCATAATCCGTTTAAGTCAGCACTTAAGTTTGGACTTGTGATAGAACCTGGCATAATATTATCTGCAGTAGAAGTAAAAATAATTGGAGAAGCAGCAGTTCCTTCAGCCATTATTTTACCACCTTGAGCAATGATTAATGCAGTTGCATTTGCTCCAGTTCCAACATCACCTTTAACGATTACTCCTGGCTCAATTGTTAATGTTACACCATCAACTACAGCAATTCTTGATTTTAATACATAAACCTTACCTGTTTCCCAAGTTGTGTTTGCAGTTATGTTACTTGTTACGTTTAAAGAAGTTTCTTCAGCAGCATAAGTACATGATCCATCATCATCTTTTGCTTTGTCATCGTAATTTGTTGCAGCAGCATCTGTACAACCTTCTTTTTTACATGAAACAGCTCCTAGAGTTAGAGCAGATAACATTAAAACACTCAATTTTAAATTTACGTTTTTCATTGTTTACATTTTTAATTTGAGACAAATCTAATGCAAGCCTAGAAAAAAATCACAATGTTTAGGTTTACCTTTTTATTACGCTTTATTTACATTTTGTTAACATTGATTAATATTAAGAAAAAGAGTGGTTCTGTATGATTCTATATGTTTGTTTATCAATTATTTAAAGTCTTGATGGTTTTGGAGTTGTTCTTTAAATGGGTAGATTAAAAGTAAAAATAGACCCATTATTTATTTTACTTTCAATATTAATTGTTCCATTATGTTCTTCGATTACCGTTTTTACATAATGTAGACCTAGCCCAAAACCTTTTACGTTGTGTAGGTTTCCTGTTGGAACTCGATAAAATTTGTCAAAAACACTTTTTATGTTCTCAGCTGTGATTCCTATCCCATTATCTTTTACACTAACGATAATCTTATTTTCTTTGCTTTTTGTACTGATTTCAATAATAGGATGTTCGGAAGAGTACTTAATGGCATTATCTAATAAATTGTAAATCACATTTGTAATATGTACTATGTCTCCTTTTATTAAAGGATTTTTGGCATTTAGTTGTAAGGATATTGAACCTTTTTTTTCAAGTTGGTTATGTATAAAGGTATCTTTAGCTTCTTCAATTAATTCATGAAGATCAAAAGAGGAAACGTTTAGTGCTATTTTTTCTTTCTCCAGTTTAGCTAAATTTAATACATTGTTTACTTGTGCCTCAAGTCGTTTATTTTCTTTATGTATTATCCCGGCGTATCGTTTAAGTTTTTCAGGATCTTTACTTAAGTCTGTTTTTAATAACATGTTACTGGATAAACCAATCGTTGATATTGGCGTTTTTAGTTCGTGGGTCATGTTATTTATGAAATCATTTTTTATTTCATCTAATCTTTTTTGCTTGTTGATTATTATTACGGAGTATCCAAAAAATAGGATTACGATAATTGTTATGGGAATTACAAACACCCAAGGAGTATATTTTTCAGTGTTTTTTAATGTGATGGTTTCGGACACATTCGGAAAGAAAACGGTAAAATAATGTCCATCTTTTTTCCATTCAAGTGAGGTATTGGTTAGTCCAACTTTTTTTTCTTCTTGAGAATAAAGGGAATCTTTAGTAAATCTTATTGCTTTTCCATATACGATAGAGTCAGAGAAACAGTCGTATATGGAATATTGGAAGTCTTGAAAAATTTGTTCTTCGTAAAATGCTTTTTTTAATAGTGATTCTAGGTAGTATGGCTGAAGGTCTTCATTTATGTCAACAGTGTAATAATTTGTTTGGATTTGTTTTACTGCACCATAACTTTGAATAGAACCGTTTTGGAATTTCGTTATTTCTTCTAGGACATTACTAAGTGCAATATGTGTTCTCTCTGTAAATTGCTTTAGAAATAATGCATCTTTTTTTTCATTTATTTCAATATTAGTCTGTTGTATCCTTAAAGATTTTTTTATCCAATTTACCTGAATAAGAAGAATACTGATCAGGCTTAATATCCCAATCAGTATTACAAAGTTTATTTTTTTTAGTTTCAAGATTAATTGTTAGCTTGGTTCCAAGCTAAAATTCCTCCTTCAAGGTTATGCAAGTTTTCGTACCCGTTTTGTTCTAAGAAATGAATAGCATTTGCACTTCTCACACCCGATCTGCAGTGAACAATTACTTTTTTATCTTTTGGTATTTCATTCATTCTAGAAGGAATTTCGCCAAGAGGAATTAATGTTCCGTCTATATTGTCTGCTTCGAATTCATTTTCCTCTCTTACATCGATTAATGAAAAATCTTCTTTATCGCTAATCATTTTTTTTAGTTCAGTAACATTTATTGTTTTCATTACATCTATTTTTTAGTTCAAAACAAAAATACAATTTGAAAACATAGAATATTGTTATTTTAAGTTAATATGGTAAATTTATTTTTATAACTTTGGTATTGTTATGAAATAGCTATGATTGAAGTCACAAAAATGAATGAAGATTTATTAAAGAGCGTATTCCATATGACTTTTAAACAACAAATTATCTACATATGAAAAAGTGGGTTGTTTATACTTTTTTGATGTGTTATTTGTTTTCAACTACTGAGTTGTCTGAGTTTTTGAAAGTAGATCATGTATTTACTCATTTTAAGGAACACCAATCTACCTCTAAAGACCTCCATTTTTCGGAATTTATTTACATGCATTATTTTGAGGAGGCTTTCGGTAAGAATAAAGACGAAAAAGATAAAAGTCTTCCTTTTCATTCTCATTCAGAGTCTTGCACGGTTAACTTTTCAATACCAGTTGTATTACCTGTAGTTGATTTTCAATTAAACTTTTCAATTCCAAGTAGTGACGGAAAACCTCATTTTAATTATTATTTAGTAACGGAGTTAAACTCCTACCTAGACTCTATCTGGCAACCTCCTCAGTTCGTTTAATAAACTCCAATGGAGAAAATTTCCTCCTCGTTTATCGTTTATTAAATTGAATTCTAATGTTAAATAAAATCATTTCGTTTTCTATTCAGCAAAAGCTTATAATAGGAATATTTATACTTTTTTTAATTGGTTATGGGAGTTATCAAGTCACCCAACTACCAATAGATGCTGTTCCTGACATCACAAATAATCAGGTTCAAATAATTACTTCAGCACCTTCTCTGGGGGCAACGGATATTGAAAGATTAGTCACTTTTCCTGTAGAACAAGCTAACAGTAATATTCCAGGGTTAATTGAATTGAGGAGTTTTTCTCGTTTTGGATTATCCGTGGTTTCGCTTGTTTTTGAAGATGCAGTGGACGTGTATTGGGCACGTCAGCAAGTGCAAGAACGCCTTCAAGAAGTAAAAGAAAGTATTCCAAAAGGTATTGGTAATCCTGTTCTTACCCCTGTTTCTACTGGACTTGGAGAGATTTATCAATACGTTGTAAGGAATAAAAAAGGACATGAAGGTCAATACACGGATACTGAGCTAAGAACCATTCAAGACTGGATCGTTCGAAGGGATTTATTAAGGGTGAAAGGGGTTGCAGATGTAAGTAGTTTTGGTGGTAAATTAAAGCAGTACGAGATAGCAGTTGATCCAAATCAGTTAAATGCGTTTGGAATCACCATCGATGATGTCTTTGATGCTATCGATAAGAATAATGAAAATACAGGAGGAGCTTATATTGAAAAGCAAGCTAGTGTACTTTTTATTCGCACTGAAGGACTTTTGAGTTCTCAAAAAGAGATAGAGTCTATTCCTGTCAAGTTGAATTCAAATGGTATTCCTTTATTGATTAAGGATGTGGCAGAAGTAAAAATTGGTCACGCTATTCGCTATGGAGCATTAACCTATAATGGAGAAGGTGAAGTTGCAGGAGCAATAGTTATGATGATTAAAGGAGGGAATAGTTCAAAAATCATTAAAGGGGTAAAATCTAAAATTGCTGAAATTCAAAAAACACTTCCTGAAGGGGTAGTGATTGAACCGTTTTTAGATCGAACAAAAATGGTGAACAATGCTATTAATACCGTTCAAACTAATTTATTGGAAGGAGCGCTAATTGTTGTTTTTATTCTGGTTTTATTTTTAGGAAATTTTAGAGCTGGTTTGTTAGTGGCAAGTGTAATTCCTTTAGCGATGCTGTTTGCTATTATCATGATGAATTTGTTTGGGGTAAGTGGTAATTTGATGAGTTTAGGAGCATTAGATTTTGGACTTATAATCGATGGGGCGGTTATTATAGTTGAAGCCACACTTCATCAATTGAGTCGAAGGGAAAATAGACATGGTTTGAAACTCTACACCCAGTCTGAAATGGATGGTATTGTAAAAGGCTCAGCTTCCAAAATGATGAACAGTGCAGTCTTTGGTCAAATCGTAATTTTAGTAGTGTATTTACCAATATTCTCATTACAAGGGATAGAAGGAAAGATGTTTAAGCCTATGGCACAGACGGTTGCTTTTGCTTTAATTGGAGCATTTATTCTATCTCTAACTTACATACCGATGATGAGTGCTTTGTTTTTATCGAAAAAAGCGAACGCTAAAAAGACGTATTCGGATAAAATGATTGAAGTATTAGAGCGATTCTATCAGAAATATTTATCCAAAGCGTTAAAGAAACCTTTGTTGGTGTTGAGTGTCGTTGTATTGTTATTTACGATAGCAATTTTTAGTTTAACCAGGTTGGGAGGCGAGTTTATTCCAACGCTTGAGGAAGGTGATTTCGCTGTTGAAACAAGGGTCTTAACGGGGACGAGTCTTCAAGGTTCAATTGATGCAACATTAAAAGCAGAAAAGGTTTTACTGGATAAATTTCCAGAAGTAATTAAAGTAGTTGGAAAGACAGGAAGTGGAGAAATTCCAACGGATCCGATGCCAATGGAAGCTACGGATTTAATGATTATTCTAAAGAATAAAGAAGAATGGGTTTCTGCAACTAACTTTAATGACCTAGCAGAAAAAATGAAAAAAGAATTGAAAGTGATTCCTGGGGTTACTTTTGGTTTCCAATATCCTGTTCAAATGCGTTTTAATGAATTGATGACAGGAGCTCGTCAAGATATTGTTTGTAAAATATACGGAGAGAATCTAGATACTTTAGCTAAATATGCGAATCAATTTGGTAAGGTAGTACAGCAAATAGAGGGTGCAGAAGATTTATACGTGGAGTCGGTAACTGGTATGCCTCAAATTGTAATTGATTATGATAGAGGTACTCTTGCTCAATATGGAGTAGATGTTCGTTCCGTTAACAGACAAGTTAATGCTGCTTTTGCAGGTCAACAAGCAGGTTTAATCTACGAAGGGGAAAAAAGGTTTGATTTGGTTGTTCGATTGGACAAGTCAAAAAGAGATAATTTGAAAGATGTTCAAAATTTATTGATTTCAACTCCTGATGGACAACAGGTTCCTTTATACGTATTTGCAAAAGTGGAAATTGTAGAAGGTCCTAATCAAATTCAAAGAGAAAATACAAAAAGAAGAATCATTGTTGGTTTTAACGCCAGAGGAAGAGACGTTCAAAGTTTAATGGAAGAGTTAAATAATAAGGTCAATACTAAAATTAGTTTACCAACTGGTTATAATGTTGAATATGGAGGGTCTTTTAAAAATTTAGAACACGCAAAAAATAGACTTTCTATAGCAGTTCCTATTGCATTACTATTAATCTTTATTCTTTTATATTTTGCTTTTAGGTCTGTTAAACAAGGCTTACTCATTTTTACAGCAATTCCATTATCTGCTATTGGTGGTATTTTTGCACTTTCAATTTTGGATTTACCTTTTAGTATTAGTGCAGGAGTTGGCTTTATAGCATTGTTTGGAGTAGCAGTGCTGAACGGTATTGTTTTAATAGCAGAGTTTAATCGTTTGAAAAAAGAAGGGATGAAAAATTTAAGGCGAATTGTTTTGATGGGAACAAAAATTAGAATGCGTCCAGTGTTGATGACTGCCTTTGTTGCTTCATTAGGTTTTTTACCGATGGCAATGAGTCAGGGTGCTGGAGCAGAAGTTCAACGACCTTTAGCGTCAGTAGTGATTGGAGGTCTCCTTTTGGCTACTTTTTTAACCCTTTTCGTATTGCCAATTTTATACGTTCTTTTTACCGACAATAGAAAACCTAAAAAAGAGATGACACACATTACTGTAGTCTTATTATTATTTTTTGGAATCAATTTTTCAGTAAGTGCTCAAACGCCAATTAGTTATCAAGAAGCAATAGATTCTGCATTTACGAATAACCTTCAATTGAAAGGGGAGGGTTTAAAAAGTATATATCAAGAAGAATTTATAAAAACTTCAAATGGGCTGCCTTTAACTGATTTTGGGTTTCAGTATGGGAGAATTAATAGTTTTTATTTAGATAATAATTTTAGTATTTCTCAAAGTTTAGAGTTTCCTACAGTATACTCCAACAAGAAAAAGGTAAATGTTGCTTTAGCAGAGAAAAGTAAGCTGAATGTTAAATTGAAAGAAGCTGAGTTAAAGCAACAAGTAGGACATTCATTTTACTATATTCTTAATTTATTACAAAAGAAAGCTTTGTTGAAAGAAGTGGATAGTATCTATGAAGTTTATTTAAAAAACGTTAACCTAAAGATAGAAGTTGGGGAAAGTAATGTTTTAGAGAAAGTAGCGATCGAAAACCAACGACTTCAAATAGCCAATCAACTAAAATGGTTAGTGGAAGATATAGAGGTGAATAAAAGTTATTTTAAGGTGTTGTTAAATACAAAATCAGATTTTACGCCCGTATCGGAAGATAAAATAATAACTGTTGATCAGAAAGCAGAAGTTATTAATGTAGAGGGGCATCCCCAGGTTCGTTTATTTACTAAAGATATAGAAATTGCTAAAGCTAAATTACAACTTGAAAAAGCAAAAAGGGCTCCAAGTATTTCGCTAGGGGTAAATTCAATGTCCATGTTTGGGGCGGGTAGTAATAACCTTACTTATGAGTACAGTACACGTTTTAATAGCGCACAAATAGGATTAGGTATTCCGATTTTCAGTAAGCAATCGAAGCAAGTGAAACTGGCAGAAATAAATGCTGTAATTGCAGAAAACAATCTAAATGCAGGAGAACAACAAATTAGTAATCAGATAGATGTATTCTTAAAACAATATGCTATTCAAAAAGAAATTGTTGAAGCATATCGGCAAACAGCCTTGTCAAATGCTACTACAATATTGGAAGTTGCAGATCAGCAATTGAAAAATGGTGAAATTGATTATTTAGAATGGGCACAATTGATTAATCAAACCGTAGGAATTAAAAGTAATTATTTAAATGAAGTTTTAAAACTAAATGAAATTAGCCTTCAGTTAATTTATTTAGCAGATACGTTATAATTTTTTAAAATAGAAAAAAATGAAAGTAAATATATTAAGCGCTTTATTAGGAGTCCTTTTCCTTACATCTTGTGGAAGTAAAGAAGAAGCTTTAAAGGAAGAACCTGAAACTGTTGAAATTTTAAAGAAAATTGTTTTGCTTTCAGACGCTCAATCTGAAAATGCAGGTATTAATTTTTGTAGAATAGAAGAAAAAGAAGTTTCCACCATTTTAAAATTGAATGGAAAAGTAGATGTTCCTCCTCAAAATTTAATTTCTGTAAGTATTCCAATGGGAGGGTATTTGAAATCAACTAATTTACTTCCAGGATCATTGGTTAAGCAAGGCCAAGAAATAGCAACCTTGGAAGATCAAAAATACATTCAGTTGCAACAAGATTATTTAATAGCTAAAGTTAAATTGAATACGGTTGAGAAACAGTTTTTTCGTCAACAAGAATTAAACCAGAGCAAGGCTGCAAGTGATAAGGTGTTTCAAATGGCCGAAGCAGATTATCAGAATGCACAAATAAATTTAAAAGCGTTAGAAGAAAATTTAAGGTTAATAGGATTGAATCCAAGTAATCTGAATGCATCCAATTTGTCAAAAAGAATACCTATTCATTCCCCTATTGATGGGTACGTTTCAAAAGTAAACGCAAATATTGGAAAGTATTTAATGCCAAGCGATGTACTCTTTGAATTGGTGAATGTTTCTGATATTCATTTAAATTTAAACGTGTATGAAAAAGATTTAGATAAATTAGAGATAGGACAAAGACTAGTAGCTTTCACGAATAATAAAAAGGATAAGAAGTATAATTGTGAAATCATCTTAATTGGTCACACGTTATCGGATGAAAAAAATACCGAGGTACATTGTCATTTTGATAATTATGACAAAAGTTTAGTTCCAGGAATGTATATGAATGCTGAGGTGGCTTTAAATAATAAGAATGCAAAAGTATTACCAGTTGAAGCAGTTCTTCGTTATGGAAATGGAGAGTATGTGTTTCTAGAAATTAATAAAAATAGGTTTGAAATGATCGAAGTTCAAACAGGTGTAAATGAAAATGGATCGGTTGAAATTTTGAATTCAGATCGTATTGAAAATAAAAATATTGTTTTAAAAGGAGCATATTCTTTATTAATGAAACTTAAAAATCAAGAAGAGGAATAAATAGAATTCCCTGAAAAGGGATTGTATGAATGCGATGAGTGAATCCCATCGAAATAAAGTGGTGTCCAATCAAGCCCTGAAAAGGGTAAAGTATTTATGATTCATAGGCTAGGGTTTAAACCCTAGCCTATGAATCATAACAAATAGAAGAGAAGTGTACTACTTAACTATTTATTTCGTTATTTTATACTAAAATAGAGAAATTGAATTTATACTCAAGTAAACAAAAGTGGAAAATATCCTTATTAGTAATTGCAATATTGCTAGTAGGAATATCTCTTTTTGTTTCCAACTCAATCGTAAAAGGTGTTAGCGAAACGGAAAGGGAAAGGGCAAGGCAATGGGCGGATGCTGTAAAGAAAAAGATAGAACTCGTTCAGTTAACTAATAACACCTTTACCAAACTAAGAAAATTAGAAAGAGAGAAAATGGAAGTATGGATGGATGCTACCAAAGAACTTTCGAAAGATACTCCGCTTGATATTTTGCCCGATTATACGCTTCCTCTAAAAATAATAAACGATAATAAAGACATACCGGTAATTGTTTTAGACCAAAATAATAATGTTTCTGCCTATAATAATCTTTTATTTGATACGCTGGACATACACCATCAGCAACCTGAATTAAGGAAGTCAGAACTTCTAACTGTTTTTGAAGACTCCTTATTAAAATTAGCTGCTTTATGGAAAGAGAAAGGTCAAGTTTTTACAATTGAAGTCTATAAAGACCTTTACATGACATACGTTTACAACGACTCTAAAGGTATTGTTCAATTAGAAAAAGAAAGGGACAATTTCATCAATGCTTTTAACCAAGAGTTGATTGATAATACTGGGTTAATCCCTGTGTTATTAGTAGATGCTGAAACAAATAAGGTCATCGGAACTAACCTCTCTGAAGAGCAGTTAGCAGAAAAAACGATCAAAGAATACATTAAATCTTATCGACTAGTCAACCGTCCGATTGCTATCGACTTCCAAAATGGCAAAAAAACTATTCTGTATTTTGATGAAAGTTCAGAATTAAAACGTTTAAAGTACTTTCCATATATTCAATTTTCGATCATTGGGTTGTTTATTTTAATTGGATACATCATTTTCAGTACGTTCCGAAAAGCCGAACAGAATCAAGTTTGGGCGGGAATGGCAAAAGAAACAGCACACCAGTTGGGAACACCTTTATCCTCTTTAATGGCATGGATTCAGTTACTTGAAGCGCAAGAAGTAGATAAAATGATTACAGATGAGATGATGAAAGATGTTGTTCGTTTAGATAAAGTAACGGATCGTTTTTCAAAAATTGGCTCCATTCCAAAATTAGAGGATACCAATATTAACGAGACAGTGAACTCTGTTGTAACGTACTTAAAGCCAAGAATATCAGATAAAGTAACAATTACTTTTCATCCTTCTGATATAATTGAAGCCAAGCATAATGCGCCACTTTTAGAATGGGTGGTTGAAAATATCAGTAAAAATGCGGTAGATGCTATGAGTGGTAAAGGAAAATTGGATTTGTATGTTTCTTGTTCTCCAGAATGGGTACACATTGACATTAAAGACAACGGTAAAGGAATTCATCCTAAAAAGATTAAAACCATATTTGAGCCAGGATATTCAACCAAAAAAAGAGGTTGGGGCTTAGGTTTAACCCTAGTAAGACGTATCGTAAAGGAATACCATAAAGGAAAAGTGTTTGTGCTTACATCAGAAGTAGATAAAGGAACAACATTTAGAATTAGTTTGCCACTTTGATTGTCTCAAAATTTCACCGGTCATTACTTTCTAACTTTTCACCGGTTCTGGATAGTCTTTTTCAGTCATTGCTCTCTATCACTTTACTGGTCATAGTTTTCGAATACTTCACCGGTCATTGAGGCTCTCGAAATGCCGGTTAATTATCACTTAGGTTATAAGTCATCTTTTTCCATAAATTTTTGATTTTAGAATTCAGTAACCTCTAGGTTAATTTTTTTACTAGAATTATAAAAGTGTAAAATATTAAACTCTTAATTTGTAAAGTAAAATATTGAAAATATGTAAAATAAAACACTATAAATTTGTAAAGTTTTAAAAAAATTATTTAATTTTAATTTTAATTTAAATAAAGGACTTAAGATGTAGCACTCGACGTATTCAATTCGTGGTTACTTTGCAGTCTATATGTACCTTGAAAAATAAATAATCGGCGATATGAACAGAAAATACTTAAAACGTATAACAGATTTAGAGTTAAAGAATAAAATAGAATCATCAGGTGCGCTGCTAATAAGAGGTATGAAAGCATGTGGTAAAACTGAATCTGCGAAACAATTCGCAAAAAGTATTATTTCTTTTGATCAAGATGAGCAAGTTTCGATGTTGATGCAAACGGCACCGCAACGATTATTACTAGGAGAAACACCAAGATTAATTGATGAATGGCAAGAATACCCTAGAATTTGGAGTTATGTTAGGCATGAGGTTGATAATAGAAATAACATTGCGCAATTTATTTTAACAGGTTCTTCAAGACCAGAAGAAACAATTAAAATGCATTCGGGTGCAGGTAGATTTACTGTACTAGATATGCGCACCTTAAGTTGGCAAGAATTAGGTTATTCATCTGGTAAAATAAGATTGAAAGACTTATTTGAATCAAAAATAGTAACAGTGAATGATGAACCGTTAAGCCTTGAAACAATAGTTCAACGGATCGTGATAGGAGGATTTCCTTCATTAATAAATAAAACGATAGATCAAGCTCGTGAATTAAATCAAGCCTATATTGATTTAGTTACGGAAGTGGATATGAGTAGTGTTTCAAATGTAAAGCGAAATCCATCTAAAGTACGAAGTCTTTTACGTTCCTATGCACGGAATTCGGCAACACTTGTTGATATCACTACATTAGCTAGTGATATTAAAGAAAAAGAAAATATTGAATTGTCACGTCCAACAATTTATGATTATCTAGATGCGCTTGAACGCCTAATGATTATAGAAAATCAACCAGCATGGAATACACATATTCGCTCTTCTTCGTCATTAAGAAAAGCTCCTAAACGCCATCTTTCTGATGTTTCTTTAGCAGTTGCGGTTCTCGGTATAGATGAAGAGTTACTCTTAACGGATGTTAAATTTACTGGATTTCTTTTTGAGTCAATGGTTGTTCATGATTTAAGAGTTTATGCACAAGCAAATAAAGCACAAGTATTTCATTACAATGATTCTAGTGGATTAGAGGTAGATGCTATTGTACAAAAGCAAAATGGCGATTGGTGTGCTTTTGAAAT
>Ga0228635_1000307_pt1 | contig 32107 bp, 23 predicted proteins | sample 44DmetaG_FD_182699 | JGI IMG/M metagenome (GOLD analysis project Ga0228635, IMG submission 182699) | Seawater microbial communities from Monterey Bay, California, United States - 44D | ecosystem: Environmental > Aquatic > Marine > Coastal | place: USA: California | collected 2016-09-30 | reverse complement strand
CGCGTTACGCACCCGTGCGCCGGTCGTCAGCGAGTGCAAGCACTCCTGTTACCCCTCGACTTGCATGTGTTAAGCCTGCCGCTAGCGTTCATCCTGAGCCAGGATCAAACTCTTCATTGTATATTTTTAATATGTTAATGAATAAGTTTCAAAAGAATTTTTACTTCCGAAGAAGTGGTTATTCTACTCTTTGTTTACGCTGTCAATTTCAATATTTTCAATGAACTTGTTGAACTAAAATATAAAGTCTTTTAAACCCTAATCTTAAATCTCAATCTTGTAGAAACACTAGAATCGAACTAGTTGATTTTTTCTCTCAAATCATTCCAAAATCTCTCTGAACTTTTTCGCTGTTTTTGTTAGCGGGTGCAAATATATAAACTATTTTTATTCTAACAACTAAAAATTAATTTTTTTTAAATTTTTATTCCAACACCCAAAAAAAACAAAGAACTTCCCCGAAAACGGACTGCAAAGATACTACACTATTTCTTTATCAACCAAATAAAATTAATGAAAAAATTAAAAAATTTAAACACCTAATATCAACACTTTTAAAATCAATATCTTAAAACTAAAAAAAATATTAACCAAATGAAAAATATAACTGCTTTAATTATATTTAAACTGTTAAATACAAATTGAGATAACATTATATTGTATTAAAAATTGTTTTCTAATATCTTTGCACCCTTAAATAATTTTTTATTAAATGATTGAAATTACTTTACCTGATGGTAGTATTAAGAAGTTTGAAATAAACAGCACTCCTTTTGATGTTGCTAAAAGCATAAGTGAAGGTTTAGCAAGGAATATTATTTCTGCTAGTTTTAATGGCGAAACAGTTGAAACAACAACCCCTTTAACTTCAAATGGCTCATTAATACTATATACATTTAATGATGAAGCTGGTAAAAAAGCTTTTTGGCATTCTTCTGCACATGTTTTGGCTGAAGCTATATTAAGTTTTTATCCTAAAGCTAAATTAACTATAGGACCTGCTATTGATAATGGATTTTATTATGATGTTGATTTAGGTGAAGAAACAATTTCTGATAAAGATTTTGGTTCTTTAGAAAAAAAGTTTTTAGAAATAGCTAGAGGAAAGCACGAGTTTAAAATGCGTGAAGTTTCTAAAGCTGAAGCATTGGCACTATATAAAGAAGAGAACAATCAATATAAAGTTGAGTTGATTGAAAATTTAATAGACGGAGATATTACTTTTTGCGACCACAGCAACTTTACTGATTTGTGTAGAGGAGGACATATACCAAATACAGGCTTTATTAAAGCTGTAAAAATAATGAATGTTGCAGGAGCTTATTGGAGAGGTGATGAAAAAAACAATCAACTAACTCGTGTTTATGGTATTAGCTTTCCAAAACAAAAAATGCTTACAGAGTATTTAGAATTGTTAGAAGAAGCAAAAAAACGTGATCACAGAAAATTAGGGAAAGAATTAGAATTATTTACATTTTCTCAAAAAGTAGGACAAGGTTTACCTTTATGGTTACCTAAAGGTGCAGCTTTAAGAGGACGATTAGAAAATTTCTTAAAAGAAGCACAAAAGAAGGCTGGTTACGAAATGGTTATGACTCCACATATAGGACAAAAAGAATTATATGTAACATCAGGTCATTATGAAAAATATGGAGAAGATAGTTTTCAAGCTATTAAAACTCCAAAAATGGATGAAGAGTTTTTATTAAAACCAATGAATTGCCCTCATCATTGTGAAGTGTACAACTTTAAACCTTATTCTTATAAAGACTTACCTAAACGTTTTGCAGAATTTGGAACAGTTTATAGGTATGAGCAAAGTGGCGAATTACATGGTTTAACACGTGTAAGAGGATTTACACAGGATGATGCTCATATTTTTTGTACACCAGAACAACTAGACCAAGAATTTAAAGAAGTAATAGATTTAGTACTTTATGTTTTTGGCTCATTAGGATTTGAAGATTTTACTGCTCAAGTTTCTATCAGAGATATGGAAAACTTAGATAAATATATAGGTGATGTAGAAACATGGGAAATTGCAGAAAATGCGATTATTTCTGCTGCAAAAGACAAAGGTTTAGATTTTGTGATTGAAGAAGGCGAAGCAGCTTTTTACGGACCAAAATTAGACTTTATGGTTAAAGATGCTTTAGGTAGAAGTTGGCAACTAGGAACAATTCAAGTGGATTACAATTTACCTAAACGATTCGATTTAACTTATAAAGGTTCAGATAATGAATTACACAGACCTGTAATGATTCATAGAGCACCATTTGGTTCTATGGAAAGATTTATTGCTGTTTTACTAGAACATACAGGTGGTAATTTCCCTTTATGGTTAACTCCAGAGCAAGTTATTATCCTGCCAATCAGTGAGAAATATCAAAATTATTCAGAAAAAGTTTTAGAATCGCTAGAAAATTCCGAAATTCGCGCCCTCATAGATGACAGGTCTGAAAAAACAGGAAGAAAGATTAGAGATGCAGAAGTAAGCAAAATACCATATATGGTTATTGTTGGTGAAAAAGAAGAAAATGAAGCAACTGTCTCTTTAAGAAAACATGGAGAAGGCGATTTAGGAACTTTTACAATAGAAGAATTTGTAAAAATGATTAAAGACGAAGAAAAGAAAACAATAAAAAAATTTAAATAAATAAAGATTTTTATTATATTTTAGTTTAAAAATAAGTTTAATTAAAATTTAGAAGTTATAGCAATACGTAGAAGTAGGTCAAGAAGACCATTAAGAGTAATCAAAGAAGATCAACATAGAATTAATGAAAAAATAAAATATGTTGACGAAGTTCGAGTTGTAGGAGAAAATGTAGAAGTTGGTGTATACCCTATAGCACAAGCCAAACAAATGGCAGAAGAACAAGGTTTAGATTTAGTTGAAATATCACCAAAAGCTAAACCACCAGTTTGTAAGATCATCGATTATAAGAAATTCTTATATGAACAAAAAAAACGTGAAAAAGCTTTAAAGGCAAAAGCCACTAAAGTTACCATTAAAGAAATACGTTTTGGACCACAAACAGATGAGCATGATTACGAATTTAAAAAGAAACATGCTATAAAGTTTTTACAAGATGGAGCTAAATTAAAAGCCTTCGTATTCTTTAAAGGTAGATCTATTGTTTTTAAAGAACAAGGTCAAATTTTATTATTAAAATTAGCTCAAGAGCTTGAAGAATATGGTAAAGTGGAGCAATTACCAAAACTAGAAGGTAAACGTATGATTATGTTTATCGCTCCTAAAAAAACAAAATAAATATTCTGCTAAAACCAGAATTTAAAATAATAAGTAAGTAGTTTAAATAGAAGGAGAAATGCCTAAATTAAAAACAAAGTCTAGTGCTAAAAAACGATTTAAAGTTACAGGTACTGGAAAATTAAAAAGAAAGCACGCGTTTAAAAGTCACATCTTAACAAAGAAGTCTAAAAAACGTAAATTAAAGTTAACTCATGACACTTTAGTACATAAAGCAGATGAGGCTAACATTAAGCAACAATTAAACTTAAAATAAGTTTAAAAAGGGAATTAATATTAATAACCATGGAGTTAGGCAAAAAACAAAAAGTATTCTTAAATGAATCGCCTACTACAAAAAAACAATTTGAATTATGCCAAGATCAGTAAATTCAGTAGCTTCAAGAAATAGAAGAAAAAAAATCTTGAAAGCAGCAAAAGGTTACTTTGGACGTAGAAAAAACGTTTACACAGTAGCAAAAAATGCGGTTGAAAAAGGTATGTTATATGCATACAGAGACCGTAAAAACAATAAGAGAAACTTCCGTTCTTTATGGATTACGCGTATTAACGCAGCAGCTCGTTTAAACGGAATGTCTTACTCACAGTTTATGGGGAAAGTTAAAGCTAACAATATCGAATTAAACAGAAAAGTTTTAGCAGATTTAGCAGTAAACAACCCAGAAGCTTTTAAGGCAGTTGTAGAGAAAATTAAATAAATAACAATACTTACTTATTCTAAAACCCAAACAATCTTGTTTGGGTTTTTTTATTACATTTACAAAAATTTATTTCAAAAAATGAAATCCCTTTTTTTTACATTATTTCTTTTATTCATTCAGTATACAAGTTTTTCTCAAGAAAACAATAACGTAGTTATAGAAGACAAAACATTAGAAGGTCAGTTTGATAAAATTTATAGAATATCTACTTCTTATCAAACTTATAAAGTTATTAGTAAAGATAAATTTCAAGAATTAAAAAATAACGTTTTAGATTCTATAAAAGCATCAAACAAAGATCTTAAAGAACAAAAAGTTTTTTTAAAAAACGAAAGAGATAATGTTGCTAAATTAAATGCAGAATTAAATAAAACTAAAGAAGATTTAAAAAAAGCACAGGAAAAAGAAAATTCAATTTCTCTATTTGGATTTCAAATTAGTAAAGTTACATACAACCTTATACTTTGGTTAATCATAATTTCATTAGCTTTAGCTTTAGCTTTCTTTGTTTTTAAATTCTCTAAAAGTAATATTCTTACAAAAAAGGCTAAAGAAGATTTAGAAGATGTAGAACAAGAATTTGAAGTACAAAGAAAAAAATCTCTTGAAAGAGAGCAAAAACTTCGAAGACAATTACAAGATGAAATCAATAAACAAAGAAACTCTTAATTTAGTTTTTCTTTTAAATTATCAAATTATTTATTTAACTTAAAAAAAAGTAAATAATAATCATAGTTCTTCTGTTAAATTACTAAATTATTACTAAACTGATAATAATATATTAACAAAAAAAAGCTTCCCTTAAATTTTGTAGTTTTGTCCGTATTTTATAAATTATCAATTCATTAAAATACACTAACTAAATTTATGAAAGCCTTATTTTTTACAAGAGAATTTCCTCCTTATGTTTATGGTGGTGCTGGTGTGCATGTAGAATATTTAGCTGAAGAGCTTGCTAAATTAATAAATGTTGATGTTAGAAGTTTTGGAGATCAGGCTGTAAAAGATGAACATTTAACTGTAAAAGGCTTCCCATATGAAAATTCTATTTTCGATAATTCAGACCCAAAACTAAAAGCTGTTTTACAAACTTTAAGTACTGGCATTCACATGAATGCAGATCCTATAGATGCAGATGTTGTGCATTGTCATACTTGGTATGCTCATTTTGCAGGAATTATGGCAAAATTGTGCTATGGTATTCCTTTAGTTATTACAACGCACTCTTTAGAACCTCTTCGTCCTTGGAAAAGAGAACAACTAGGTAATGGTTATGATGCATCTTCTTGGATAGAAAAAACAGCAATTGAAATGGCTGATGCACTAATTGCAGTTTCTGAAGAAACAAAAGAGGATGTTTTAAAATATTTTGATGTTGATGAAGATAAAGTTAAAGTAATATACAATGGTATTAACTTACAACAATACATCAAAACTTCATCAACAGAAACTTTAGATACTTATGGAGTTGATAAATCTAAACCCTATGTTCTTTTTGTTGGAAGAATTACAAGACAAAAAGGAATTATACATCTAGTTAATGCTATAAAATATATGAGTCCAGATACACAAATTGTTCTTTGTGCAGGAGCTCCAGATACCAAAGAAATAGGTATAGAAATGGAACAAGCTGTTAATGAAGTTCAAAAGACAAGAGATAATGTTATTTGGATAGATAAAATGGTTACAAAAGAAGAAATAATTCAATTGTATTCTCATGCAGATGTTTTCTGTTGCCCATCTATTTACGAACCTTTTGGTATTATAAATATAGAAGCTATGGCTTGTGATACAGCAGTTGTAGCAAGTGCAGTTGGTGGTATCAAAGAAGTTGTTATAGATGGTGAAACTGGAATATTAGTACCTGTTGAACAGCAAAAAACAGCTCCTTTTGAACCTGTAAATCCAGATAAATTTGCCAAAGATTTAGCAGATGGAATTAACAAACTTATAGATGATAAAGAGTTAAGAGAATCTATGGCTAAAAAAGGAAGAAAACGTGTAGAAGAATATTTCGATTGGATATCAATTGCGAAACAAACTGAAGAATTATATAAAACATTAATCAAGTAAAAATGATAAACGACAAAGTATTAGGAATAATTCTAGGTGGAGGACAAGGCTCAAGACTATACCCATTAACGAAAGATAGATCAAAACCTGCTGTACCTATTGCAGGTAAATATAGATTAGTTGATATTCCTATTTCTAATTGTATAAATTCTGATATAAAAAGAATGTATGTGTTAACTCAGTTTAATTCTGCATCTTTAAATAAACATATTAAAAACACCTATCATTTTAGTTTTTTTAGTTCAGCTTTTGTAGATGTATTAGCTGCAGAACAAACCATACAAAGTGATAAATGGTTTCAAGGAACTGCAGATGCTGTAAGACAAAGTATGCACCATTTTTTACAAAATGATTTTGAATATGCATTAATTCTTTCTGGTGACCAATTATATCAAATGGATTTTAATGATATGATTAAAAAACACGAAGAAAGTGGTGCAGAAATATCAATTGCAACATATCCTGTAACTGCAAAAGACGCCACTTCATTTGGATTATTAAAAACGAATGATGAGAATATAATTACTTCTTTTATAGAAAAACCAGGTGCTGAATTATTACCAAATTGGACTTCTGATGTGGGTAATGATATGAAAGCACAAGGTAGAGAATATCTAGCTTCAATGGGTATCTATATTTTTAATAGAGATCTTCTTAAAAAGTTAATGGAGAATCCAGACACCAACGATTTTGGAAAAGAAATTATACCTCAAGCTATAGAAAAACACAAAACACTAAGCTATCAATATGAAGGTTATTGGGAAGATATTGGAAATATCGATTCATTTTTCGAAGCAAACATTGGTTTAACAGACGATGTTCCTCAATTTGATTTATATAATGAAAAAGGTGTGTATACAAGAGCACGTATTTTACCAACTTCAAAAATTTCTGGTTCTATTTTAAACAGAGCTGTTATTGGTGATGGTTGTATTATTCAAGCAGAAAAAATTGAAAGATCTGTAATTGGTATACGTTCTAGAATTGGTAAAAATTCATTAATTTCTAATACCTATATGATGGGTAATGATTTTTATGAAACTTTAGAACAAGTTGCAGAAGAAAAAATAGAAATTATGAGGGGTATTGGAGATCGATGCTACATTCATAATTGTATTATAGATAAAAATTGTAGAATTGGAGATGATGTAAGAATCAATGGAGGTAAACATATAGATGACATAGAAACAGATACTTACATGGTTAAAGATGGTATTGTTGTTATAAAGAAAGATGCAACTATACCTAAAGGAACTAACATAGGATAATCAAAATAAAATTTTAAAAATCAAATAAATTTCAATGCTAAATCAAAGTAGAATTGTTATAGAAAATGTTGCTCCACAAATAAATAATGGAACAATTTTTATAAAAAGAGTAGTTGACGAAATTGTAAATGTTACTGCAGATGTTTTAGTAGATGGACACGATGTTCTACAAGCAGATCTTTTGTATAAACATAAATCTGCTAGAAAATGGGAAACTGTTAGAATGCAACCTACTTTTAACGATGAATATACTGCAAGTTTTGTAACAGAAAAACAAGGTTTTTACTCTTATAAAATTGAAGGATGGGTAGATTATGCTTTAAATTGGCAACATGGAATTGAAAGAAAAATTGATGATTATCAACATGTAAATTCTGAATTATTAGAAGGTGCTGAGCTTCTATCTAATATCATAAAGAATATAAAAGGTGATGATAAAAAATACTTAGATCATCTTATCAATATATTTAAAAATCCAGAAGCATATAATGAAGCAATAAAAGAAGCTGTTTCTCAAAGATTACATGATATTTTTGTGGATAATCCAGAAAAATTATTAACGCAAACTTCAAATGAATTTCAAGTTTATGTAGACCGTAAAAAAGCTCGTTTTTCTACTTGGTATGAGTTTTTTCCAAGATCTGCATCAGAACAAGAAGGTAAACATGGTACTTTTAACGACTGTTATAGATTGTTACCAAGAATAGCTAAAATGGGATTTGACACCTTGTACTTTCCTCCTATTCATCCAATTGGTGAAGTGAACAGAAAAGGTAAAAATAACACCACTGTTGCACAAGAAGGTGATGTTGGTTCTACTTGGGGAATAGGCTCTAAACATGGAGGTCATAAAGACATTCACCCTGAATTAGGCACTGTAGAAGACTTTAAAAACTTAGTTGCAGAAGCAAAAAATCAAGGTATAGAGGTTGCCATGGATTATGCTTTACAGTCAGCTCCAGATCATCCTTGGGTAAAAGATCATCCAGATTGGTTTAAATGGAGACCAGATGGAACTGTGCAGTATGCTGAAAACCCTCCAAAAAAATATCAAGATATATTACCTATTTACTGGGAAAGTAAAGATTTTAAGAACCTTTGGAAAGAATGTTTAGACACATTGTTCTATTGGATAGAAGAATATGATATTCATGTTTTTAGAGTTGATAATCCTCATACAAAACCTTATTATTTCTGGGGATGGATTATTGATGAAGTAAAAAAGAAACATCCAGATGTTTTATTTTTAGCAGAAGCATTTACAAAGCCAAAAGTTATGCATCAATTGGCAAAACAAGGGTATACTCAAAGTTATACTTATTTTACTTGGCGAGTTCACAAACATGAAATTATGGAGTATATAAATGAGCTTACGCAAACAAATCAACGTGAATTTATGCGACCAAATTTCTGGCCAAACACACCAGACATTAATCCTTTTCATTTACAAGGCGCTCCAGAAAGTATGTACATATTACGTTATGCTTTGGCAGCTACATTAAGTTCTAATATTGGAATTTATGGTCCTGTTTTCGAACAACAAATAGACACACCTATTGCAGGAAAAGAGGAATATTACATGTCAGAAAAGTTTCAACTTTGTCATTATGATTGGTTTAAAGAAAATAAAATTACCACGTTAATTTCTAAAATAAATGCAATTAGAAAAGAACATGAATCTTATCAGCAAACTAATAATATCAAATTTTTAGAAACAGGTAATGATCAATTAATTGCATTCTACAAATGGAATCAAGACAAAACTAATGAAACACTAACAGTTATAAGTTTAGATGCTTACAACTCACAATCTGGTTCAGTGAAAGTTCCTTTGCATGATTTAGGCATTCATCATGGACATAAAATAGAAGTTTTAGATTTGGTGACAAGAAATTCTTACAATTGGTATCATGAGTGGAACTATGTTGAGTTGCATCCTACTCTACCATTTCATATTTTTAAAATCAATAAATAGTATTTAAGTAATGGAAAACGCGAAAATAAAATCTACTAAAACTACTTTTTCTTCTAATAAAAAATGGGAAGAATTAATAGAAAGTAAAGATTTTATTGGTGTTTTTTTATCTGAAGTTTTAGAAGAATACATTCAAAAACAACGTTGGTATGGAGGTAAATCTAGCCAACTAAAGTATATTGAATTAAGCGAGTATTTTAGAATACAGCAAGGAGATGAAGTTTATTTTGGGTTGATTTTAGAAGTAAATTTTACAGAGGCTTTTTATCATCATTACTTTTTACCTATCTCTTTTGTTTCTGATGAAAATTTTGCAAAAGAAAACAGAATTCTACCTATAAAATTAAAAGATCAAGAAGGCTACATCATAGACGCTATGTATTTAGAGTCTTTTAGAAAAGTGGTTTATGAAAGAATTAGCAATGCACTTCCTGTAGATAAAACACCTGTTCAATATCATAAATCAGAGACATTTAATTTTCCAAAATATAAATCATCAAACTTTTTAGGAGCAGAACAAAGTAACACTTCTATCATCTATAATGATACCTTTATTTTAAAATTCTTTAGAAGAATTTATGCAGATAAAAATCCTGATTATGAAATGAGTCATTTTTTATCTCATAATAAAGAGTTTAAACATACTCCTAAATACTTAGGATCTATAAATATTGTAGATTCAGAAAACACCAATATAACTATTGGTTTAATGCAAGAATTAGTGCCTAATAAAGGTGATGCTTGGGAATACTTTTTAAAAGAAATACATAAGATCTATTTATCTATTGATAACAAACAAATTGAACTTAAAAACTTACCAGACATAGAGCTTTTTAAAAGATGTTCAATTGTTAATTTACCTCCACAAATTGTAGATTGGGTAGGTTTAAATTTACTTACTAAAGTGCAATTACTAGCTCAAAGAACTGCAGAAATGCACATAGCTTTAGGCTCAGAATTTGCAGACACTTCTTTTACTCCCACTCGTTTTAATGGTGATTATACTGTTTGGTTAAAAAATAGATTAACATATCAATTTCAAAACAGACTAAACTTAACAGAAAATAATCTTCATAAATTAGATAATTATTCTTTAAAACTAGCAAAAGAATTTTTAGAAAATAAAAATCTTATCCGTAAAAGATTAGTAAATTTCGATTGGACAAAATTAAAAGGAGAACGTATTAGAATTCATGGAGATTATCATTTAGGGCAAATTTTAGTTGAAGATGATGATTTCTGTATTTTAGATTTCGAAGGAGAACCAGAAAGTACCATTAGAGATCGTAAAGTAAAACAACCACCACTTAAAGATGTAGCTGGTTTATTTCGATCTTTTCATTACGCTATTTACTCTACCATTTTTAATCATCAAGAAGAATATTCTAAAGACAAAGAAGAACTGTTTGAATTTGGAGAGTTATTATACAAATATTTTATCTCTGTATTTTTAGAAACCTACAGAGCAGTTACACAAGAAGCCAATTTATCTATTGGTTATACAAACGAAAGAGTATATTTATTAAAATATTGCTTGTTAGAAAAAGCAATTTATGAGTTAGGTTACGAGCTTAATTCAAGACCTAAATGGACTATTATTCCGTTAAAAGGTATCGCAAACATTATGAATTCATAAACTATGGCAAACACAAAAGCATTTAGTCTTTTTACAGATTTTGATATTAACCTATTTAAAGCAGGCAAACATTATAGGCTTTACGAAAAATTCGGATCTCATATTGTTAATGTAGATGGTGAAGAAGGAACTTATTTTGCAGTTTGGGCACCAAGTGCTAAAAATGTATCTGTAGTAGGTGACTTTAATTTTTGGTTGGCAGGCGAACATCAATTAAATGTACGTTGGGATGGAAGTGGAATTTGGGAAGGTTTTATCCCTAAAGTTGGTAAAGGCAATATTTACAAATACAAAATTCAAAGTTCACATAATGATGTAACTACAGAAAAAGCAGACCCTTTTGCTAGAAGATGTGAGCACCCACCAAAAACAGCATCTGTAGTTTGGCAAGATGATTATGAGTGGAAAGATAAAAAGTGGATGAAAAATAGAAAGAAAAACAACGCTTTAAATGCGCCTTTTTCTGTTTATGAGGTTCACTTAGGCTCATGGAAAAAACAAATCGAAGAAAACCGTTTTTTAAGCTATGTTGAGTTAGCTGATGAATTAGTAGATTATGTGGCTGAGATGAATTTTACCCACGTAGAATTTATGCCAATTATGGAATATCCTTATGATCCAAGTTGGGGCTATCAATTAACAGGATATTTTGCGCCAACATCAAGATTTGGTTATCCAGATGAATTTAAATATTTAGTTGATAAATTTCACGAAAAAGGAATAGGTGTTTTATTAGATTGGGTTCCCTCTCACTTTCCTTCAGACGATCATGGTTTAGGTTATTTTGATGGATCACATTTATACGAACATCCAGACAGAAGAAAAGGTTATCATCAAGATTGGAAAAGTTTAATTTTTAACTATGGTAGAAATGAAATTAAAGCTTTTTTAATTAGTAATGCTATTTTTTGGTTAGACCAATATCATGCAGATGGTTTACGAGTAGATGCTGTAGCCTCAATGTTATTCTTAGATTACTCAAGAGAAGATGGTCAATGGGAGCCAAATATTTATGGTGGTAACGAATATTTAGAAGCTATTGACTTTATTAAAGATATGAATTCAGAAGTATATGCATCTTTTCCTGATGTGCAAACCATTGCAGAAGAATCAACGTCGTTTTCTAAAGTATCTAGACCAATTTACGATGGTGGTTTAGGTTTTGGCATGAAATGGATGATGGGTTGGATGCATGACTCTCTAGAATATTTTGCTAAAGAACCTGTTTACAGAAAACATCATCAAAATGATTTAACATTTAGCTTAAACTATGCATTTACAGAAAACTTTATGCTACCTCTTTCACATGATGAAGTAGTTTATGGTAAAAAAGCTATCGTTGACAAAATGCCTGGAGATGAGTGGCAACGCTTTGCTAATTTACGATTGTTATATAGCTTTATGTACACACATCCAGGAACTAAATTATTATTTCAAGGAGGTGAATTTGGGCAAACATCAGAATGGAATTTTCAAACAAGTTTAGATTGGCATTTATTACAATATGATGTTCATAAAGGTGCTCAAAGTCTAGTTAAAGATTTAAATAAATTCTACAAAAAAGAAAAGGCTTTATTCGAAAAACAATTTTCAACTGAAGGTTTTGAGTGGATAGATCATGGAGATCATCAAAACTCTGTCTTATCTTATATAAGAAAAGGAGAAAATGAAAAAGATAATTTAATCATAGTTTTAAATTTAACACCTGTGCCTAGAGAAAATTATAGAATAGGTTTACCAAAATCAGGATCATTAAAACAAGTTTTTAATAGTGATGATAAAAAATATTATGGAACAGGAGAGTATAAAAACACAAAATTAACAGCAGAAGAAAAAGAATGGAATAATAGACAACATTCTTTAGAATTAACTTTACCTCCATTAAGTATGATTGCTTTTAAATACAAATAATCTTTTTTATTATTAAAATAGCATAAGTAAGTAATAAAAAGATGATTTTTTTCTCAATAAAAGAAAAAAATCATCTTTTTTTATGGTATCAAAAATTATATAAAAATGCTTAATTAATTAGCAGTTTATGTTTGTTGATTCACTTATTTTTGCACTTAAACGTTATCGTAAAAAACAAGTTTTATATTTCTTTGTAAAACAAACTTTTACGATTTTTACATTGCTAAAAAGTATCGCAAAATGATTGTAAATACAGAGTTAGAACAAAAAGGAAATTTATTTCCATCAAAAATAATCAACTATAAAAAAGACGTAGATAAATTATATTTTACTACAAGCAACGATGTAGTTTTACAGCTTACTGTTGTTAGAGACAGTGTTATAAGATTTAGATATTCTACTACAGGAAAATTCGACAACGATTTTTCTTATGGTATTACAGTACATGCTTCAAGAGGATATAGTTTTTTAAAAGTTACAGAAGATGAAACTCATTATATAGTTGCTACTAAAAAACTAATTTGTAAAGTAGAAAAATCTAGCTTACAAGTTAGTATTTATGATGCTTTAGACATGGTTTTAATTAACCAAGATGAAATTGGTTTTCATTGGGAAGAAAGCTATCAATATGGAGGTGACATTGTAAAAATGAGTAAAATCTCTCAAAAAGCAGAAAGTTATTATGGTTTAGGTGATAAACCTGTTGATGTAAATTTAAAAGGTAAACGCTTCGAAAATTGGGTAACAGACTCTTATGCGTTTGGTAAAAATACAGACCCAATTTATAAAGCTATTCCTTTTTATACGTCTATTCACGACAATAAATCATATGGTATTTTCTTTGACAATACCTTTAAAACGCATTTTGATTTTGCACAAGAAAGAAGGAATGTAACTAGTTTTTGGGCACAAGGTGGAGAAATGAATTATTACTTTATCTATGGTCCTCAAATGTCTGATGTTGTCGCTAATTACACAGATTTAACTGGTAAACCTCATGCATTACCTCCTTTATGGGCTTTAGGATATCACCAATGTAAATGGAGTTATTATCCAGAAAGTAATGTTAAAGAAGTAACTAGCAAATTTAGAGAACTACAAATACCTTGTGATGCCATCTATTTAGACATCGATTATATGGATGGTTTTAGATGTTTTACTTGGGATAAAGAACATTTTCCAGAACCTAAAAGAATGGTCAAGGAATTAGAAGATGATGGTTTTAAAACCGTTGTTATTATAGATCCAGGTATTAAAATTGATTTAAAATACGATGTTTTTAAAGAAGCCTTAGATAAAGACTATTTCTGTAAAAGAGCTGATGGACCTTACATGAAAGGAAAAGTTTGGCCTGGCGAATGTTATTTTCCAGATTATACGAAACCAGAAGTTAGAGAATGGTGGTCAGATTTATTTCAAGAATTAATAGAAGATATTGGAGTTAAAGGTGTTTGGAATGACATGAATGAGCCTGCTGTTATGGAGGTTCCTAATAAAACTTTTCCAGATGATGTTCGTCATGATTATGATGGAAACCCATGTTCTCATAGAAAAGCACACAACGTTTATGGTATGCAAATGGCGAGAGCTACATATCATGGATTAAAAAAATACTCTTACCCAAAACGTCCTTTTGTAATTACAAGAGCAGCTTACTCAGGTACACAAAGATATACTTCTACTTGGATGGGAGATAATGTTGCTACTTGGGAACATTTAGCAATTGCCAACAATCAAGCACAAAGAATGGCAATGTCTGGTTTTTCTTTTGCTGGTTCAGATATTGGTGGATTTGCAGAACAGCCACAAGGTGAATTATTTGCAAGATGGATTCAATTAGGTATTTTTCATGTTTTTTGTAGAGTACATTCTTCAGGAGATCATGGAGATCAAGAACCTTGGGTTTTTGGTGATGAAATAACTGATATTGTAAGAAAGTTTGTAGAAATAAGATATCAATTATTACCTTATTTATACACTGCTTTTTGGAAACATATTAATAATGGTACTCCAATTTTAAAATCTCTAGTATTATTTGATCAGGAAGATCCTCATACACATTACAGAAGTGATGAATTTGTTTATGGAGAACATATTTTAGTTTGCCCTATTCAAGAACCAAATGCTAAAGGTAGAAGAATGTATATACCAAGAGGAAATTGGTATAATTTCTGGACAGATGAAGTTGTTGAAGGTGGTAAAGAAATGTGGGTAGATGCAGATTTAAATAGTATGCCTATATTTATTAAAGAAGGTGCTGTTATTCCTAAATACCCAGTTCAACAATATGTTGGAGAGAAAAATTTTGATGAAATTACCTTAGATGTTTATTACAAAATAGGTAAAGAAAAATCAGAATTATATGATGATGCACATGATGGATATGACTACAGAAAAGGTAGATATAGTCTAAGAACTTTTAAACTAACAGGTAAAAAGAAAGAGTTTATTTTACAGCAACACAAAGAAGGTAAATTTGATGCACCTTACTCTAACTTTAAAATAAAATTCCACAATTTACCTTTTACGGTTAAAAAGGTACAAATTGATAATGTTGATATTGAATTAAATGGATTAAATTCTAAAGAACACACATTAACTATCAATAAAGAATTTACAGAGTTACATTTATTTGGCGAATAACTAAATAATGTTAAAAAATAGAAAAGTCTCCAAAATGGAGACTTTTTTTGTTTTAGATGTTGGGGGAAATTTAATTTTTTTGTTCCACCTAAATTTCTTTTTCTTAGCTAACTGATTTTTTTCATAGCAATTCTAATTCATAACAATTAATCTTTTTCTTAGCTATTTTTAACACTTCTTTATTTTTTCTTTTTCTTATTACAAAGGTAAAGAAGCAATACAGTTTCATTTAACCCATATCATTTAAAAATTAACTCAAATAAAAAAGCCTCAAAAATGAGGCTTTAAATTTGATTATAGTAAAATGGTTAAAAACCATCACCTAATTCTTTAAGTTTTTCTGTATTTTCTGCTAACATTAATTCATCAATTATTTTTTGGATATCGCCATTAACAATGTTAGATAAATCATATAATGTTAAACCAATTCTATGATCTGTAACCCTACCTTGAGGATAATTATAAGTTCTAATTTTGGCACTTCTATCTCCAGAGGTAACCATAGAACCACGTTTTGCAGCATCTGCTTCTTGCTTTTTAGCTAATTCTAAATCATATAATCTAGAACGTAAAACTTTAAACGCTTTCTCTTTATTTTTATGCTGACTTTTTTGATCTTGACATTGTGCTACTAAACCTGTAGGTATGTGCGTTAAACGAACTGCAGAATAAGTAGTGTTTACAGATTGACCTCCAGGACCTGATGAACAAAAGAAATCTATTCTTACATCTTTAGGATTAATTTCTACATCAAACTCCTCTGCTTCTGGAAACACCATACATGTTGCAGCAGAAGTATGTACTCTACCTTGTGTTTCTGTTTGTGGTACTCTTTGTACACGATGCACACCAGCTTCGAACTTTAAGGTACCATAAACATCTTCTCCAGTAACTTCAAATTGTATTTCTTTAAATCCACCATTAGTACCTTCAGAATAGTCTACAGTAGAAACTTTCCATCCTTTACTTTCGCAATATTTAGAATACATTCTAAATAAATCTCCAGCAAAAATACTTGCTTCATCTCCACCTGTACCTGCTCTTAATTCTACAACTGCATTTTTAGAATCTTCTGGATCCTTAGGTATCAACATGAATTTAATTTTCTCTTCTAATTCAGGAATTCTAGCATTGGCTTCATCCATTTCCATTTTAGCCATTTCTACCATTTCTGCATCAGAGCCATCTGCTATAATTTCTCTAGCTTCTTCTATATTATTTAGTAAAGATTGATATTCTTTACCAATTTTTACTACATCTCCTAAGTCTTTATATTCTTTACTTAATTGTGCATAACGCTTTTGATCAGCAATAATATCTGGCTGAATAATAAGGTCAGAAACCTCATCATAACGTTGTTTTACAATTTGTATTTTTTCTATCATCTTATCCTCGTTTCTTGGTTTGCGAATTTACAATTTTTATAGCTATATTTGGATAGATCAACCTTTTTTTATGAGATTACTACTTTTATCCATTTGCTTTCTTTGTATAGTTTCTTGTGATAATAATACAGAAAAAACTAAAAATCCTGCTTTTCTAATTGGTAATTGGAAACGTTTAAATGACAAACCTGGGTGTCAAACATTTGAAAATTGGAATTCAGATTTTAAAGGACTTGGCTACACTATAAAAGATGGTAAAACTACATTTAGCGAACAATTAAGTATTATTAAAATTAATGATACTATACATCTATAAGTAGTTGGTGTTAATGAAAACCCAACACTTTTTAAATTTACAAAGCAAACAGATACTTCTTTTGTATGTGAAAACCCACAAAATGAATTCCCCAAAAAAATAACTTATTTAGTTGATAACAATCAACTAAAAGCTATTGTACAAAATGATGATTTTAGAATAGACTTTATTTTTGAGAAAGAAAATTAGTATTCAAAAACACCAAACTCACTTTTAATAGTCAATTTCTTGGAAGATGAAGACTCAACACGCCCCACAATTTGTGCATCAACATTAAAGGATTTTGAAATTGCAATAATATCCTGAGCAATTTCTGGAGAAACGTACAATTCCATTCTGTGACCACAATTAAACACCTGATACATTTCTTTCCAGTCGGTTTTTGATTGCTCTTGTATCAATTTAAACAAAGGTGGAATTGCAAACATATTGTCTTTTACAATGTGCAAATCATCAACAAAATGCAAGATTTTAGTTTGGGCACCTCCACTACAATGAATCATTCCATGAATATGCTCTGAATTGTATTTAGATAAAATTTCTTTAATTATTGGTGCATATGTTCTTGTTGGAGACAACACTAATTTACCTGCATCAATAGGAGAATCTTTAATCTCGTCTGTTAATTTTATGTTTCCTGAATATACTAAATCAGAAGGTACTGCTGCATCAAAACTTTCTGGATATTTATCTGCTAAATAGTTATGAAAAACATCATGTCTAGCAGAAGTTAATCCATTAGAACCCATACCTCCATTATATTCAGTTTCATAGGTTGCTTGTCCAAAACTTTCTAACCCAACAATTACATCACCAGCTTTTATATTCGCATTATCTATAACATCAGTACGTTTGATTCTAGCAGTTACAGTAGAATCTACGATGATAGTTCTTACTAAATCACCAACATCTGCAGTTTCTCCTCCAGTTGAATGAATGGTAACTCCGAATTTTTTTAAATCATCAATTAATTCTTCTGTTCCGTTTATTATAGCTGATAAAACTTCACTTGGTATTTTACTTTTATTACGTCCTATAGTTGAAGATAGCATGATGTTATCTGTAGCTCCAACACATAATAAATCATCAATATTCATGATCAGTGCATCTTGTGCAATACCTTTCCAAACAGATAAATCTCCAGTCTCTTTCCAATACATATAAGCTAAAGAAGATTTTGTTCCTGCTCCATCTGCATGCATAATTAAACAATAGTCTTCGTCATTTGTTAAATGATCTGGTACTATTTTACAAAATGCTTTTGGAAACAAACCTTTGTCTATATTTTTTATAGCATTATGTACATCTTCTTTAGAGGCAGAAACACCTCTTTGCGCATATCTTTTAGAAACTTCTTGACTCATGGTAATATGTTGAATTGCAAATTTAGGGTTTTAAAAAAAAAATCCTACTGTAAAGTAGGATGTTTTATTTTATCTTGTAAACAATAATTCTCTGTATTTTGTTAAAGGCCAAATATTATCATCTACCATAGTTTCTAATTTATCACAATGATATCTTATTTCATCAAAAAATGGCTTTACTTTATTACAATAAGCTTCTGCTGATTTTAAACCTTCTAATTGATTTGCTTTTTTTCGTTCATCAATCATTTTTAAGGTTAAAGCATTAATTTCTGTGATATGATTAGAAATCGTCATGATTAATTCTATCTGCTCTTTTGCAATTTTTTTATATTCTTCTCCAAATATTTCTTTTAGATTTTTTGTGTTTTCTAATAAAGTATTTTGATAGTTTATAGCAGTAGGTACTACATGATTTCTTGCAATATCTCCTAAAACTCTACTTTCTATCTGTAAACGTTTCGTATATTCTTCTACATCAATTTCAAAACGTGCTTCTAGCTCAATTCTGTTCATTACATCCATTTCTTCAAACAGATCAAAAACTTGTTTAGAAACCTTTACTTTTAATGCTTCAGGAGTTGTTTTATTATTACTTAAGCCTCTCTTTTTTGCTTCTTTTTCCCAAGAAATACCATAACCATCACCTTCAAAACGAATTTTTTTAGAATCTTTAATGTATTCTCTTAAAATATTAAAGATAGCCTCATCTTTTTTAAGACTTTTCTTATCTATTAATTCATCTACTTCAAGTTTAAACTCCTTTAATTGTTTAGCTACAATAGTATTTAAAACAGTCATTGGAATTGCAGAATTTGTATTAGATCCTACAGCCCTAAACTCAAATTTATTACCTGTAAAGGCAAATGGTGAAGTTCTATTTCTATCAGTATTATCTAGCAAAATTTCAGGAATCTTACCAATAATATTTAATTTTAAATCTGTTTTTTCTTGTGGTGATAATTTACCTTTTGTTACATTTTCTAATTCGTCTAAAACTTCAGAAAGTTGACTACCAATAAAAACAGAAATAATTGCTGGTGGTGCTTCATTTGCTCCTAATCTATAGTCATTACTTGCAGATGCAATAGAAGCTCTCAACAATTCTTCGTATTTGCAAACAGCTTTAATTGTGTTTACAAAAAAGGTTAAGAATTGTAAATTCTTCATAGGAGTTTTACCTGGACTCAGTAAGTTAGTTCCATCTGAAGTAGATAAAGACCAATTATTATGTTTACCTGAACCATTTATACCTGAAAATGGCTTTTCATGAAACAATACTTTAAATTGATGTCGTTTTGCAATTCTACCCATAATATCCATTAACAATGAATTATGGTCTACTGCTAAATTTGCTTCTTCAAAAATTGGAGCTAACTCAAATTGATTGGGAGCAACTTCATTATGTCTTGTTTTTACAGGAATACCTAACAACATACTTTCTTGCTCTAAATCTTGCATAAAACTCATTGCTCTTGTAGGTATGCTTCCAAAATAATGATCATCTAATTGTTGACCTTTAGCAGGTGTGTGTCCTAACAAAGTTCTTCCTGTTAACATAATATCAGGCCTTGAGTTTGCTAGTGCTTCATCAATTAAAAAATATTCTTGCTCCCAACCTAAAGTAGCATTTACTTTAGATGCATTTTTGTCAAAATATTTACAAATAGCTGTTGCATGAGTATCTATAGCTTGTAATGCTCTTAATAATGGGGTTTTATTATCTAAAGCTTCACCTGTGTAAGAAACAAAAATAGTGGGTATACATAATGTAGTTTCATATACAAATGCTGGTGAAGTTGGATCCCAAGCTGTATAACCTCTTGCTTCAAAAGTATTTCTGATTCCACCATTTGGAAAACTTGATGCATCTGGCTCTTGCTGAACTAACTGTTCTCCATCAAACTTCTCCATAGCTAAACTACCATTTATAGATTCGAAAAACGCATCATGTTTTTCTGCTGTGGCTCCTGTTAGAGGTTGAAACCAATGTGTATAATGAGTTGCACCTTTAGACATTGCCCAATCTTTCATGCTTACTGCAACTTGATCTGCTATTTTTCTATCAATCTTTGTTCCTTTTTCAATTGCATTCATTACACTTTCATATGCAGATCGAGTTAGGTACTGTTGCATAGCATGTTTATGGAATACATTTTTACCAAATAATGAAGATCTTTTTTCTTTTTCTACAATTTTTTTTGGACTTCTTTTTAAGGTTTCTTGTAATGCAGCAAATCTAATTGTTAACATAATATGATTTTTTTATGGTATATTTTATTTTTATTACAAAGATACCCTATAAAAATTAGGGATAAAATTATTTTTAATTACTTTTTATTTTTTTATCCCCTTTTTTTTTGATATGTATTTAAATTATATCATTTTTGTAACTAAATTAAGAAAACATAAATAAATTATATTATGGGTAAGTCTAAATTAGAATACATTTGGTTAGATGGATACTTTCCAACTCAAAACATGCGTAGTAAAACTAAAGTTGAAGAGAATTTCAGCGGAAAACTAGAAGATTGTCCAATTTGGTCTTTTGATGGTTCATCTACAAGACAAGCAGAAGGTGGTTCTTCAGATTGTTTATTAAAGCCTGTTGCAATATATCCAGATCCAGCAAGAAGAGATGGTTATTTAGTAATGACTGAGGTTTTAAACGCAGATGGTACACCTCACGTTTCTAATGGTAGAGCTACAATTGATGATGAAGATGATGACTTTTGGTTTGGTTTTGAGCAAGAGTACTTTATTATGGATAAGAAAACTCAATTACCTTTAGGATTTCCTGTAGGTGGTTATCCCGCTCCACAAGGAATGTATTACTGTTCTGTAGGTGGCAAAAATACTCATGGTAGAGCTTTGGTAGAAGAACATGCTGATTTGTGTATTGACGCTGGTTTAAATTTTGAAGGTATTAACCAAGAAGTTGCTTCAGGTCAGTGGGAGTTTCAATTGTTTGCAAAAGGTGCTAAAAAAGCTGGAGACGAAATCTGGATTGCACGTTATTTATTAGACAGATTAACAGAAAAATATGGTTGGTATATTGAGTATCATCCAAAACCATTAGGAAAAGAAATGGACTGGAATGGTTCTGGTATGCATGCAAACTTTTCTAATACTTTATTAAGAACTTGTGGTTCTAAAGAAGTTTACGAAAAAGTATGTGAAGCATTTAGACCTGTTGTAAAAGAACACATTGCTGTTTATGGTGAGTTTAATGACCAACGTTTAACAGGAGATCATGAAACTGCTTCTATAAATGACTTCTCTTATGGTATTTCTGACAGAGGTGCTTCAATTAGAATTCCAATTATTACAGTAGAGAAAGGTTGGAAAGGATGGTTAGAAGACAGAAGACCAGCTTCTAATGGAGATCCATATAAAATTGCAGGAAGAATTATAAAAACTGTAAAATCTGCAAATGTTTAGTAGATTTTAATTATTAATAAAAAAAACTCCGAAGTTTAAATTTCGGAGTTTTTTTTGCATTTATTTTTTTGTTTCTGGAGGATAATTAGAAATAATTTCTTTCACAAATTCTTTAATTCTTTCTTCTTTTTTTTCTCTATTCTGAATTTTTAAAGCACCTGTACCAACTCCTTGCCAAATCAATTCTTTTTTATTTTTATCTATAAAATCTATAAACAAAGTACCTTCTGTGTATTGAGAAACATTTACGTTATTCATACCATTATTCCACATCCAAGGGTTCCATCCCCAACCCCAGCCCCAGCCAAAATTGTTTTGATTTACATCTACCCTTTCTCTAGACTTAGTAAAAATACTAACTAGCATATCTGGATTTTCAGATTTTGTTAAACCTTTAGCAGTAAGTTCTGCCTCTATTGCTCTTAAAATTCTTTTCTTATCTAAATCAGAAATATCAGCTTTATCTATTCCAGGTTTAAAAAAAGCAAACGTTTTGTAATTAGTAAAATTAACAGCAGTATCATAATCTGTAGTTACTTTTAATGAATTACAAGATGTGATTAAAATAGCGCCAAATATTAATAAAATTACTTTTTTCATAAGAGATATATTTATGTTAAACTATCAAAAAGCGATTCATCAACTTTATTTGGAAGTGTAACTTTAAGTTGTTTTTCAGATTTCATAGCTCTTTTAATTGCAAAAATTGCTTCATCATTTCTTGCCCAACTTCTTCTAGAAATTCCGTTATTAACATCCCAAAAAAGCATTGATTTTAAACGCTTTGTTGCTGCTTTACTACCATCAAGAAGCATGCCAAATCCACCGTTTATAACTTCTCCCCAACCAACTCCACCTCCATTATGTATAGAAACCCAAGTTGCTCCTCTAAAACTATCTCCAATTACATTTTGGATGGCCATATCTGCTGTAAATCTTGAACCATCATAAATATTAGATGTTTCTCTGTAGGGTGAATCAGTTCCTGAAACATCATGATGATCTCTACCTAAAACTACTGGTCCTATTTTACCTTTTTTAATAGCTTTATTAAATGCTTTTGCAATTTCTATTCTACCTACTGCATCAGCATATAAAATTCTAGCTTGAGAACCCACCACTAATTTATTCTTTTGCGCTCCTTTTATCCATTGGATATTATCAGCCATTTGTTGCTGAATTTCTTTAGGTGATTTTTCTTTTAGCTTTTCTAAGACTTTACATGCTATCTTATCTGTCTTTTTTAAATCGTTTGAATTTCCTGAAGCACATACCCATCTAAAAGGTCCAAAACCATAATCAAAACACATTGGCCCCATAATATCTTGAACATAACTAGGGTATTTAAATTCACGACCTAATTCTTTGTTAGGATTCATCACATCTGCTCCTGCTCTGCTTGCTTCTAATAAAAATGCATTTCCATAGTCGAAAAAATAAGTACCTTTTTCTGTATGTTTATTTATTGCTTTAGCATGTCTTCTTAAAGTTTCTTGCACTTTTTCTTTGAATAAAGTAGGATTTTCAGCCATCATTTTATTAGCCTCTTCAAATAAAATATCAACAGGATAATAACCTCCAGCCCAAGGATTGTGTAAAGAAGTTTGATCAGATCCTAAATCAATAAATATCTCAGTTTCATCAAACTTTTCCCAAATCTCAACTATGTTACCTAAATAGGCAATAGAAACAGTTTCTTGTTTTTGTTTTGCAATTTTTACTCTTCCTACTAATTCATCTAAATCAGTTATTTTTTCATCTATCCAACCTTGATCTAAACGAACTTGAGTAATTTTAGGATTAACTTCTGCACAAACTGTTATGCAACCAGCAATATTACCAGCTTTGGGTTGTGCACCAGACATACCTCCTAAACCAGCAGTTACAAATAAATTTCCTTTTGGTGATTTTCCAATTTTTCTAAATCCGTTTAAAACTGTTATTGTTGTTCCATGAACAATACCCTGAGGTCCAATATACATATAACTCCCAGCTGTCATTTGTCCATATTGTGAAACACCTAAAGCATTCATTTTTTCCCAATCATCTGGTTTTGAATAATTAGGAATAACCATTCCATTGGTAACCACTACTCTTGGAGCATTTTTATTAGAAGGAAATAAACCTAAAGGATGCCCAGAATACATGACTAATGTTTGTTTATCTGTCATTTCAGACAAATATTGCATTGTAAGTAAATATTGAACCCAATTTTGAAAAACTGCTCCATTACCACCATAAGTAATTAATTCATCTGGATGTTGTGCAACTGCATCATCTAAGTTATTCTGAATCATTAGCATGATAGCTTTTGCTTGTTCAGATTTTCCTGGATATTCTTCTATAGGTCTTGCATACAATTTATAATCTGGTTGAAAACGATACATATAAATACGACCGTATTTCTCTAACTCTTCTGCAAATTCAGGCAATAATATTGCATGGTGTTTATCATCAAAATAACGAAGTGCATTTTTTAAAGCTAGCTTCTTTTCTTCATCAGATAAAATTTCTTTTCTTTTTGGGGCATGATTTCTAGATATATCATACACTTTTTTTTCGGGTAAAATTGCAGGAATTCCTTGCTTAATCTTTTCTTTAAATGTCATTTTTTAGGTTGATTTTTAAAGTAGTACACAAATATATTCTTTTTGAGAGTTTATTAACACTTTATAATCATCAAAGATTAGTATCAATTTTTGAAAAATCCGTAAATTGCAAGCTATAAATCATACTTTTTTTACGAATGGAACAAATTAAACCTTATAAACCTAAACATAAAGTTAGAATTGTAACTGCTGCTTCTCTTTTTGACGGACATGATGCTGCTATAAATATAATGCGTAGAATAATACAATCTACAGGTGTTGAGGTCATTCATTTAGGACATGATAGAAGTGTAGATGAAGTAGTTAATTGTGCAATACAAGAAGATGTAAATGCTATTGCAATGACTTCTTATCAAGGTGGTCATAACGAATATTTTAAATATATGTACGACTTACTTCAAGAAAGAGGTGCAGGACATATTAAAATATTTGGTGGTGGAGGTGGAGTAATTTTACCAGAAGAAATTAAAGATTTAATGGATTATGGAATTACTCGTATTTATTCTCCTGATGATGGAAGGGAAATGGGATTACAAGGTATGATTAACGATTTGGTGCAACAATCTGACTTTGCTATTGGAGACCTATTAGCCATTAATATTGAAGAACTAAAACAAAAAGAGGCCAGAAAACTAGCAAGAGTAATTTCTTCTGCAGAAAACTTTCCAGAAGTTGCAAAAGATACATTAGCTAAAATTCATGAAAAAAATAAAAATTCTAAAACTCCTGTTTTAGGAATAACTGGAACTGGAGGTGCAGGAAAATCATCTTTAGTAGATGAATTAGTGCGTCGTTTTTTAATAGACTTTCCAAACAAAACAGTGGGTCTAATTTCTGTAGACCCATCAAAAAGAAAAACTGGTGGTGCATTATTAGGTGATAGAATTCGAATGAATGCTATTAATAACGAACGTGTTTATATGCGTTCTTTAGCAACACGTCAATCGAATTTAGCCTTATCTAAATATGTAAATGAAGCTGTAGAAGTTTTAAAAGCAGCTGAGTTTGATTTAATCATTTTAGAAACTTCAGGAATTGGGCAATCTGATACAGAAATCATAGAACATTCAGATACTTCTTTATATGTTATGACTCCAGAATTTGGAGCTGCAACACAATTAGAAAAGATAGACATGTTAGATTTTGCAGATTTAGTTGCCATTAACAAATTTGATAAAAGAGGAGCTTTAGACGCCATACGTGATGTAAAAAAACAATACATGCGTAACAATAATTTATGGGATATTCATATGGATGAACTACCTGTATTTGGAACCATAGCATCTCAATTTAATGATCCTGGAATGAACTCGCTTTACAAAGCGATTATGGATAAATTAGTTGAAAAAACAAATGCAGACTTAGTCTCTAAAATGAAAATCACAAAAGAAATGTCTGAAAAGATATATGTGATTCCTCCAAAAAGAGTTCGTTATTTATCTGAAATTGCGGAAAACAATAGAAGTTATGATAGTAAAGCCGATCAACAAGTAAATGTTGCTCAAAAATTATATGGCATTTATCAAACATTAGAGAGTGTAACAGGTACAAAAGTAAGTTTAGATAAATCTGGAATTGATACTGATAAACTAACTAAAACTGAAGAAAATTTTCAATTTATAAAATTATTAATTGGAGAATTTGATAGAGTTAAATTAGACTTAGATCCATACAACTGGGAAATCATTTTAAATTGGGATGATAAAGTAAAAAAATACAAAGACCCAATTTATACTTTTAAAGTAAGAGATAAAGAGATTAAAATTGAGACGCATACAAAATCACTATCTCACTCAGATATTCCAAAAGTTGCCTTACCAAAATATAAAGCTTGGGGAGATTTATTACAATGGAACTTACAAGAAAATGTTCCTGGAGAATTCCCTTACACTTCTGGCTTATATCCTTTTAAAAGAACTGGTGAAGACCCAACAAGAATGTTTGCAGGTGAAGGTGGACCAGAAAGAACTAATAGACGTTTTCATTATGTAAGCTTAGGTATGGATGCAAAGCGTTTATCCACAGCATTTGACTCTGTAACTTTATATGGAAATGATCCAGGACACAGACCAGATATTTATGGAAAAATTGGTAATGCTGGAGTTTCTATTTGCTGTTTAGATGATGCAAAAAAACTATATTCAGGATTTGATTTAAGTCATGCAATGACTTCAGTTTCTATGACTATTAATGGGCCTGCACCTATGTTGTTAGGTTTTTTTATGAATGCTGCTATAGATCAAAATTGTGAAAAATACATAAAAGAACATCAATTAGAAGCTCAAGTTGAAGCTAAACTTGCAGAAGTTTACGATGCAAAAGGATTAGAAAGACCAAAATATCAAGGAGATTTACCAGAAGGTAACAATGGTCTAGGATTGCTTCTTTTAGGACTTACAGGAGATCAAGTTTTACCTTCTGATGTTTATCAAAAAATAAAGAAAGATACTTTAGCACAGGTTAGAGGAACAGTACAAGCAGATATTTTAAAAGAAGATCAAGCTCAAAATACCTGTATTTTTTCTACAGAATTTGCTTTACGTTTAATGGGTGATGTACAAGAATATTTTATAGAAAAACAAGTACGTAATTTTTATTCGGTTTCTATTTCTGGTTATCATATTGCTGAAGCTGGTGCAAACCCAATAACACAATTGGCATTAACTTTAGCAAATGGGTTTACCTATGTTGAGTATTACTTATCTAGAGGAATGGATATTAATAAATTTGGACCTAACTTATCGTTTTTCTTTTCAAATGGTATAGACCCAGAGTATGCAGTAATAGGTAGAGTAGCTCGTAAAATTTGGGCAAAAGCAATGAAGCATAAATATGGTGCAAATCCAAGAGCACAAATGTTAAAATATCATATTCAAACTTCTGGTCGTTCTTTACATGCTCAAGAAATTGATTTTAATGATATTAGAACAACACTACAAGCATTGTATGCAATTTATGACAATTGTAATTCTTTACATACAAATGCTTACGATGAAGCTATCACAACACCTACAGAAGAATCTGTAAGAAGAGCAATGGCTATTCAATTAATCATCAATAAAGAATTAGGATTAGCTAAAAATGAAAATCCAATTCAAGGTTCTTTTATTATTGAAGAATTAACAGATTTAGTAGAAGAAGCTGTTTTACAAGAATTTGATAGAATTACAGAAAGAGGTGGTGTTTTAGGAGCTATGGAGACTATGTATCAACGCTCTAAAATTCAAGAAGAAAGTTTGTATTACGAAACATTAAAACATACAGGGGAATTCCCAATTATTGGTGTAAATACTTTTTTAAGTTCTAAAGGCTCACCAACAGTTTTACCTGCAGAAGTAATTAGAGCTACAGAAGAAGAAAAGCAAAATCAAATAAAAACAAAAGAAAATTTGAATGAGGCTCATAAAAATAATTCTAAAAAACAATTAGAAATACTACAAGAAGCTGCCATTCAAAATGAAAATCTTTTTGATAAACTGATGGATGCTACCAAAGTTTGTTCTTTAGGGCAAATTACAGAAGCTTTATTTAAAGTAGGTGGTCAGTATAGAAGAAATATGTAGACAGAAAAAAACTTCTCTTTATCTAAAAAAAAATCTATAACTTTTTTGTTATTTACAAATAGAACAAAAAAATAAAATCCGCATATTTTATGCGGATTTTATTTTTTAAAAGATTGAAAAGTTTTATCAATTGTACTTTTAAATAATTCTTACAATTAATTAATAATACTATAAAATAATCTTTATCCTCTTAAGCTATTTAGTTACTACTTTTGGTAAATTAATTCCTTTTGTTAATAATGTGATACCCATTGCTAATAACCAAAGTACTTTAACATGAAATAAAGGTTTATATATTTCAAAATTATCAGGGATTCCTAAAATAATTCCCATAGCAGCTAACCCAAATAAAACTGTAAACCAACCTAACCATTTGCTTACTAAATTCCATTTTAGAAAGGCAGCTCCTAATAAAACAAAACCAACACCAGAAAAGATTCTACCAAATCGAATAAAACAAGTAACATATTGATTTGTAAACAAAATATCATCTATAAATTCCTGAATTTCTGTAGCTGATAATCCAGCTGTTTTTCCAACACCCCAAGCTCCAAAATTATAATAAAATGCATTAGCTATAGCTAAAGTAAACGTACCAACAATTATCATTCCTATACCAGGTAAAACTACTGTTCTATAAGGTCTATTTGTAATTATAGATAATAATGCAAACATTGATATCCCCATAGTTACCCATCCAAAAATATGAAAACGATACATCCATATCCAAAACCAAACACTTTCTCCTATTTTAGTAAAATCGGATGCTACAATATATTCTCCTATATGATGTGGTGATAATACCCAACCAAACCATAACAAAATAGCTGCTAATACAAATGCCCATCCTGTAAAACTTGTTTCAAAACTTTTCTTCATTCCTTAATAGATTAATTATTTAAAATTTTGTAATATTAAAATATATTTACATCGCATTTGGTAACAAATGTTACACAACAAAAACTGTAATGGTTGTAAATTGTGCATTTAAATAAATTATATAAAATAATTCCATGCTGAATCGAAGATCATTTGTAAAAAAATCGGTACTAAGTTCATTTGCTGCAATTGTAGGCGCAGAGATTGTATTTGGATCGAATATGATAGATGGTTATACACCACTTGCTCTCCAAGAACCTGACCCTTTTAAATTATTTAAAAAAAATAATGAAATGGTGGTTTTGAATGATAAACCATGGAATATTGAAGCAAAAGCTCATCTACTAGATGATAAAGTAACACCAAACTCTTCAATGTTTATTAGGAATAATGGTAAAATTCCAGAAAATATAAACATTGATAATTGGAAATTAGTTATTAATGGGGAATCTGTAAAACAACAAAAAACATATACCTTACAAGAATTAAAATCTAAATTTAAACATTACACTTATCAACTTACTCTAGAATGTGGTGGAAATGGTAGAAGTGAATTTAATCCTCCTGCCAAAGGAAATCAATGGACTGTTGGTGCTGTACATTGCGCTTCTTGGACAGGCATACGTTTAAAAGATTTATTAGAAGATGTAGGTATAAAAAGTGATGCTGTTTACATTGCTTATCATTCTGCTGACACACATTTAAGTGGAGACCCTTCTAAAGAACCAATTTCTAGAGGATGCCCTATTTCTAAAGCTATGCAAGAAGAAACTTTATTGGCTTTTCAAATGAATGATAAAGACATTCCATTAGCACATGGTTATCCTTTACGACTAGTTGCTGGTGGTTGGCCAGCTTCTGTCTCAGGTAAATGGGTAAATACCATAAGTGTAAGAAACTTTGTACATGATGGGCCAAAAATGACAGGAACTGCATACAGAGTGCCTTGTAAAAATGCTGCCCCAGGAGAAAAGGTAGAAGATAAAGACATGTGTATTATTGAGTCTATGCCAGTAAAATCTTTAATTACCTATCCAAAATCTGGTGCAATGATTAAAAAGAATAAATCATTAAACATTAGAGGTCATGCTTGGGCAGGAGAATTAGAGGTTTCAAAGTTAGAATACTCAATAGATTTTGGTGCAACTTGGCAGGGATGTGAATTAGAAAAACCTACAAATCGTTTAGCTTGGCAACACTTCTCAGCAACTATTCAATTTCCTAAAATTGGATATTATGAAGTTTGGGCAAAAGCTACTGATTCAAATGGAGTTGCTCAGCCAATGGTAGTGCCTGGATGGAATCCAAAAGGTTATTTAAATAATGCTTGTCATAGAATTGCAGTAAAAGTTAGCTAATGAAGCGTGACGAAGAGTTCTTTAAAAAAATTAAAAAAGCTGAGAAAACCGCTCAATATGCTATGTTTTTTACTTCTCTAGCTACAATTTTATTATTGTTAAGTATTTATGATCCTACATTATCAGTATTTAATAGTCAAGAGAAATTGTATGAAGAAGTTGTAGTTGATGAAGATAGGATAGAAAATGGAATTCACGTAAGAACTGGTTTAAAAGATGGTAAAGGACTAATGACTGTAGTTAACAATTGTACTAATTGTCACTCAGCAAAACTAGTAACCCAAAACAGAATGAATGCTGAAAGATGGAATGAAACCATCAAATGGATGCAAGAAAAACAAAATCTTTGGCAGTTAGGAGAAAACCAAGAAATAATAGTAAACTATTTGGTTGAGAATTATCCAGTAAATCAGGTAGGAAGAAGAATGACTCTTTCAAACATAGATTGGTATGAACTTAAAGATTAATCTAATTTTGATAATGTTTTTGATGTTTTCTTGTAAAAAAGAAAGTGTAGAAAAATCTTATTCTAAGAAATCTAATTATTTAATTAATGCTAATGAATTATTAGAAATTGCTTCTAATAATAAAATTAAAATTCTTGATTTTAGAAAAAAAGAAGATTACCAAAAAGAACACATTAAAAATGCAATTCAAATATGGAGATCAGATCTAGAAAATCCTAATTATGTTTATAGTGGTATGATGCCTTCATCTCACCAAGTTGAAAGATTATTTAGCGATTTAGGTATAGAATCAGAAGACACTGTTGTTATTTATGATGATAAAGGATTGTGTGAAGCTGCTAGGTTGTGGTGGATTCTTCAAGTTTATAATTTTAAAAATGTAAAATTATTACAAGGAGGTATTAGTGCTTGGAAAACTATAAATGGAGATGTTTCTAACATAGAGCCTAAATTCTCTAAAACTTCATTTAAATTATCTCAAACTAATAAAAAAAATCTACATATTTCAAAAGAAGAAGTATACAAAGCTTTAAAAACAAATACTATTTTATTAGATACTAGAACTATAGCAGAGTTTTATGGTGATTATCATAAAAAAGGAGCTGCAAAACCAGGTAGAATTCCAAATAGTATACATATTGATTGGGCAGAAGCAATTAATTTTCATGGAAATCAATTGATAAAACCAATAGAGGAATTAGAAAAAATCTATAGCAAATTAAATATAAGAAAGAATGATTTAATAATTTTGTATTGTCATAGTGGAGTGCGTTCTGCGCATACAACATTTATACTTAAAGAGTTATTAGGTTATAAAAATGTAAAAAACTATGATGGTTCTTGGACAGAATGGAGTCATTTTGACAATTTACCTCATGTAATAGGAAGTTCAACAACACTAAAAAAAAATAATCATGAATAAATATTTAGACGCATTTGTAAATGCATTTACAGGAACCGTAGACTGGACGTGGAAATCTATCATTTTTGAAGTTCCTTGGTATACCAATTATTTTTGGGGATTAATTGTAATTTCTTTAATAGTTTGGGGATTAGAAATTGCTTTTCCTTGGCGTAAAAACCAGTCTATTTTTAGACGTGACTTTTGGTTAGATGCATTTTACATGTTTTTTAACTTCTTTGTTTTCTCTATAGTAATTAGTGGAGTTTATAAAATTTTAGGTTTGTTATTTGGTGAGTTTAATATTACAGCAAAATCTCTTGCACTTTTTGATATATCTCAA
>Ga0228635_1000302_pt1 | contig 32398 bp, 25 predicted proteins | sample 44DmetaG_FD_182699 | JGI IMG/M metagenome (GOLD analysis project Ga0228635, IMG submission 182699) | Seawater microbial communities from Monterey Bay, California, United States - 44D | ecosystem: Environmental > Aquatic > Marine > Coastal | place: USA: California | collected 2016-09-30 | reverse complement strand
TCACAGTACCAGAAACTACACAACTACAAGTATATTCTTTGTTACAAGCAGCTAAAGAAATAAAACCTAATCCTAGAAATAAAAAAAACTTCTTCATGATGTATTTTTAATTATATTTCAAATATACATATTTTTTCATAAAATCACTTCTACCTTAATTTTCTTCTAACTTATACTGACCTAAAAAATCAGAAGTTATTTAAGATTTTAAAAATTTAACGATTAAAGCTTCATGTGAATTGCAAAAAATTAACTTGTTTGTGTATTTTTACAAAAAACAATTTTAATTATGTCAAACGCACTTTATAAAGTCCCAACTGCAGTTAATGAACCTGTAAAAAATTACGCTCCTGGTTCAACTGAAAGAGAAGAACTTATTTCGAAATACAAAGAAATGTATAACCAAGACCCTATTGATGTACCTATGTATATTGGTGGAAAAGAGGTTAGAACAAACAATAAGAAAACAATGTCTCCTCCACATGACCACAAGAAAGTACTAGGTCATTTCAATTACGGAGATAAAACACACGTTCAACAAGCGATTGATTCTGCTTTAGAAGCGAAAGAAGACTGGTCTAACCTTCCTTGGGAACACAGAGCTGCAATTTTCTTAAAAGCTGCTGATTTATTAGCTGGTCCATATAGAGCTAAAATGAATGCTGCAACGATGTTATGTCAATCTAAAAATGTTTTTCAAGCTGAAATTGACGCTGCTTGTGAATTCATTGACTTTTTACGTTTCAACGTTCAATACGTAACTCAAATATATAAAGAACAACCAGATTCTCTACCTGGAATGTGGAATAGGCTAGAATATAGACCTTTAGAAGGTTTTGTTTTTGCTGTTACTCCATTCAACTTTACTGCTATTGCAGGAAACCTTACTGCTGCTCCAGCTATGATGGGGAATACTATTGTTTGGAAACCAGCTGATGCACAGGTATATTCTGCTCAAGTAATCATGGAGTTATTTAAAGAGGCTGGTTTACCTGATGGTGTAATCAATATGGTAACTGTTGACGGTCCAGATGCTGGAGATGTTGTTTTCAAACACAAAGATTTTGCAGGGCTTCACTTTACAGGATCTACTGGAGTATTTAAGCACCTTTGGAAGGAAATTGGAAACAATTTAGATAACTTCAGAACTTACCCAAGAATTGTTGGAGAAACTGGTGGAAAAGATTTCGTTTTAGCGCATGAATCTGCTCATCCTGCTGAAGTTGCTTCTGCATTATCTAGAGGTGCATTCGAATTCCAAGGACAAAAATGTTCTGCAGCTTCAAGAGCTTATATCCCTTCTAACATTTGGCCAGAAGTAAAAGAAATTCTTGTAAAACAAGTTAATTCTTTTAAAATTGGAACAACCGAAGATCCTTCTAACTTCGTAAACGCTGTAATTGACGAAAAAGCTTTTGATAAAATTGCTGGTTATATAGATTATATCAAAGAACAAAATGATGCTGAAATAATTTGTGGTGGAACTTACGATAAATCTAAAGGATATTTCATTGATCCTACAGTTGTAGTAACTTCTAATAATAAGTTTAAAACAATGTGCGAAGAAATCTTTGGACCTGTTTTAACTATTTATATCTATGAAGCAGATAAGTTTGAAGAAACAATGGAGGTTTTAGATCAAACTTCTGAGTACGCATTAACTGGTGCTATTATTTCTAGAGATAGATATGCGATAAACACAGCTATGAAGAAATTAGAAAATGCTGCTGGAAACTTCTATATTAACGATAAACCTACGGGAGCTGTTGTCGGTCAACAACCATTCGGAGGAGCTAGAGGTTCTGGTACAAACGATAAAGCTGGTGCAGCAATGAACTTATTAAGATGGGTTTCTGCTAGAACGATTAAAGAAACTTTCGTTACACCAAAAGATTACAAATACCCTTTCTTAGGATAGGAAAAGAATAAAATCAAAAATAAAAGCTGTCCATAAAGGGCAGCTTTTATTTTTTTACACCTCTAAGGTTTATCTTTCAAAATATATTACTGTAAAGTCAAAGAACCTTTTAAACTAGAAACACCGATATACTTTGTGCTAACATATATGATTTACCATTTTTCGTAAATCCCTCATTTTTCATAGGTAACCTCCTATTTTTGAATCATAAATTTGCACGACATTCGCTTATAAACCCTAAATTTGTCGAAAAATTTATTCAATGAGGTTCTTTTACGCTTTACTATTTTTCACTTTAAAATTATCTACTCGTTTATATTTCAGAAGAACGAGAACCCATAATTCCCCTAAAGGATACTTAGGGAGGACGATTTACGTGAGTAACCATGCAGCATCGTTTATGGATCCACTATTGGTAGCAGCACTTAGAAGACCCATTGTGTTCTTCATGACTCGTTCAGACGTTTTCAAACCTTTATTAAAACCAATTTTATGGGCGGCCCATATGTTACCTATATACAGACAACAAGATGGTGAAGACACAAAGGCGCAAAATGAAAAAGTTTTCAGAGCAAGTTCTAAAATTTTAAAAAATGGAAGAAACATCTTAATTTTTGGGGAAGGCTTTACAGACGATACTTTCATTCGACGATTGAAACCTGTTAAAAAAGGAGCCGCTCGAATGGGTTTTTCTGCCTTAGACCAAATGGGATGGAAGAAAAAAGTATATGTTGCAGCGGTAGGTTGTAATTATACCGAACCAAACTACATGCGAAGCGACATATTAATCTCTACCTCAGAAAAGATATGTTTAAACGATTTTAAAGAAGTTTACGATGAAAATCCTAACAAGGCTATCAATGAAGTTACAAAGCTGATTGAAGTTAAAATGCGTGAACAAATTACGCATGTAGAAGACGCTAAACTAGCTCCCTTTCATGAAAACATTATGAAATTGACTAGGAAAGGAATGAACGCAAAATGTTATGACAAAACATATTCTTTGAAAGAAAGATGGCGTTACTCACAAAAGTTAGCGTATTGGCTAAACAATAAAGATTTAGAAAAAGAAGAAAAACTTCAAAACCTTAAATCAAACTTAGAAAACTACAATTCTCTTCTTAAAAAAATTAAACTAGAAGAATCTTATATCCATGATTACTTAACTTCAAACGGAAATAGAACAAAAGAATTGATCCAGTTGATCTTTTTGTTACCTTTTATGTTGATTGGTTTAGTTCATTTTTATTTGCCTTATAAATTTGTAAAACGATTTACAGAGAAAAGTTTTAAGCGTAAAGTTTTTTGGGGATCTGTAAAAATGATGATGGGAAAAGCAATCATGGGAATTTTAAACATTCCTTTTATCTTTTTATTCTATTATTTTGTTTACCCTAGTTATTGGTTAGGTTTCATTTATTTCGCTGTCGTTATTCCTATTTTTGGTTTAAGCGCATACGTATTCTTCAGAATATTTAAACAGTATAAAATAAAAAGAGCCATGAAGAAAATGAAGTTAGAAAAAATCATTGCGAAAAGAACTGAATTGTTAGCTGAAATTGAAAGAGAAGTGAAGATGTAGGGGTGAAAATTATTTACTCGCTTTGATTTATTAAGATAATAATAAACGATTAATTAAAATGAATCCAACTCAAACGACATACAAACGACAAATATCGGATATACATCTGTTTTTGAAAGTATTAAAAACAAACAACTATATGAGATATATACGCAATTGCGTATATTAACTCGTTACCTGCAAGCGTGGCAGACGACACAACGACAACTAAACCTTTGACGAAAATGATAGTCTAAAAAATAAAAACTATGAGAAATATTTTACTTCTATCAGTTGTTACGACCATTTTAAGTTTCAACTTACAAGCACAGACAAACATTGTTGACAGCATTGTTCATCAATCTTATCAAAGAAAATTTACTGTTCATACACCAACAGGATTTACAAATACAACTCCTGTTTCTGCGGTTTTTATGTTGCACGGTAATGGGGGAACTATGCAAAATTCACAAAATTTCACAAACCTAAATTCAGTATCAAATACAAATGGCTTTTTAGCGGTTTATCCTGAAGGTTATGGCATAGTCTCATCAGGGGGCTTTTCTTGGGCAGATAGCAGGGGAACTTCAGCCGATATAGCAGGAATAGACGATTTAGGGTTTATTGACAAACTGCTTGACACTTTATTAGCAAATTATAATATTGACATAAATAAAATTTACATCTGTGGGTTTTCAAATGGTGGTTATATGACACAACGATTTGCTTGTGAAAAAAACCAACGATTTGCTGCAATGGCAAGTTTAGGGAGCATTATGGATACAAGTTTATTTGCAAACTGCAATCCTCAAAGACCAATTCCTATGATGTTTGTTATTGGAACAAATGACCCTTTCGTTCCCTTCAATGGTGGCGTAGCAAATGGTTCTGGTGGCTTAGTAAATGAAATTATCAGTGCTGACACCCTTGTCAATTTTTGGAAAATAAATAATAATTGTCTTGTAAGTAATCCGTCAATAAATCTTCCCGACATAGACCTCACAGACAATTCAACAGTAACATTATTTAATTTTACAAATTGTTCGTGCAATTCAGATGTAAAGTTCTACAGAATTAATGGTGGTGGACATACTTGGCCAGGAGTTGAAATACCTTTGTATGAACTTATTGCAGGGGAGACAAATGAAGACATACAAGCAAGTGTAGAACTTTGGAACTTTTTTAATGCTCACACATTGTGCAATACAACAGTTGGTGTTGAAGAAAAATTTACTCCACAGACAATTAAAATATATCCTAATCCTGCAAATTCAGAATTGAATTTAAATATCGCATCAACTGACAAAGTTGAAATTTCAATAAGCAATATGCTTGGTGAAGTTTTAATTATAGCAAATAATCAAAATCGCATTGACATCTCAAACTTGACAACTGGAATTTATATCATTACAATTACGCGGGGACAATTTAAACAAACACAAAAATTCATAAAGGAGTAATGGGAAAAGACAGAACGCCAGCAGGTAACAATGTATATAAAAAATAGGCGAGTTTGTGCAAAATTCAAGGTTTGTGGTTCGTATCAAACTTTGTACTTACCAGAAAAGTTCCGTGCTTCAAAATCGCCTACTTTTCATATACTAACCGGTTAAATTAAATCCATCCTTCAAGTAGCATTAACTCAGTCTACCAAAAAAAATCACTTTTCAACAACCCTCAAATAAACATACCTATACAATAGAAAAGCAATTGAAGCACCAACCAATCCTCCAACAAATACATCAGACAAGTAATGAACACCTAAATATATTCGACTAAAAGCAACAAGGATAGCAATTGGTAAAAGCCACTTCGTAAACCATGGAACATATTTTTTTAAACTCAACAAAACAAAGCAGGCTATTGCAAAAAAGTTTGCTGCATGAGAAGACACAAAACCATACTGCCCTCCTCTATAAAATTCACCGGGTTTATTTTCATAAAAATGTAACTGATCCCTCAACAGCAAATTATGCGAAGGACGATACCTTGCAATAGATTCTTTTAAGATTTGAGAAGAAATAAAATCAGATAAACCAATAGAAATCAGTAATAATGCCAAAAAGATAGAAAATGTTTTTACTCCTAATTTCTTATAAGCTATAATAATAATGAAAAAATACAACGGAATCCAAGTTAACTTACCTGATACCAACCACATGAAATGGTCTAAAAAAGGAAAATGTAACCCGTTAACAAAAAGTACAATTTGACGATCGATAAACTCTAAATAATCAATCATTGTTAATTTTGTTCCAAATCATATCTTTTAACTCAACCAAACCTTCTTCCGCTACAGAAGATATAAATAGATAAGGAATTTCAGGTAAATCTTTACTGATTTCGTCTTTTAACTCCTGATCCAACATATCCGATTTCGTAATTGCTAATAGTCTGTCTTTATATAAAAGTTCTGGATTATATTGTTTCAATTCATTTAAAAGGATATTGTATTCTTTATGTATGTCATCGCTATCCGCAGCAATCATAAACAACAAGACTGAATTACGTTCAATGTGCCTTAAAAAACGAAGTCCTAATCCTTTTCCTGTATGTGCTCCTTCAATGATTCCAGGAATATCTGCCATGATAAAAGAACGGTAATCTCTATATTTTACAATTCCTAAATTTGGTCTAAGGGTTGTAAAAGCATAATCCCCTATTTCTGGTTTTGCAGTAGTTATAACAGAAAGTAAAGTACTTTTTCCTGCATTTGGAAAACCAACTAAACCAACATCTGCAAGAACTTTTAACTCTAATATTTTCCAGCCATCTTCTCCAGACTCTCCTGGTTGCGCATAATGTGGAGTTTGAAAAGTAGACGATTTAAAGTTATTATTCCCTAAACCTCCTCTCCCTCCAGGTACTAGGACTCTTTCCTCACCATTTTCTGTGATTTCAAAGATCACTTCACCAGTTTCAATATCCCTTGCAATTGTACCAATTGGAACATCGATGTACTTATCTTCTCCTTGCTTTCCTTTTTTCAAGTTTCCACTTCCATGTCCACCATGTCCAGCTTTGGTATGTTTATTAAACTTTAAATGGAGCAAAGTCCACAATTGAGAGTTTCCCCTAACAATGATGTGTCCACCTCTTCCTCCGTCCCCTCCGTCTGGTCCGCCTTGAGGAATATATTTCTCTCTTCTAAAATGTGTAGAACCTCCACCTCCATTACCAGATTTACAGTGAATTTTAACGTAATCAACAAAATTATCAGAAGCCATAATAAAAAATATAATCTTAATCAATTACACAACTAAGCGCAATTCTAAAGAAATGATGAAATGCAAAGGTAAGTATTAAAAAGTTAGGTGGAAATGAAAAAATCCAGACAATTGAATTGTCTGGATTTTATTTATTTAAAATTTTGTAATCGCGTCAAATAAACGATTAGTAATATCATCGATAGAACCTACTCCATCAATAGAAATAAATTTGTTTTGTTTTTGATAAAATTCTTTTACTGGAGCCGTTTCATTTTTGTAAACCTGAATACGGTTAGCTATAATTTCTGGATCAGCATCATCAGATCTACCGCTAACTTCTGCACGTTTTTTCAACCTCTCTTTCAATTCATTCTCCTCTACTTCTAAAGCAGCCATTAAAGTGATTGAACTGTTTAATTCTCCTAAAAAAGTATCCAACGCTTCAGCTTGAGCGTTAGTTCTTGGAAAACCATCAAAAATAAAACCTTTAGCAGATTCATTTTTTAATACTTCTGAACGTAACATGTTAATAGTCACTTCATCAGGTACTAACTGCCCTTTATCGATGTAACTTTTAGCTAAAACACCTAATTCCGTTTCTCCTTTGATGTTGTATCTAAAGATATCACCAGTAGATAAATGCACCAAATTGAACTTCTCTATTAATCTTTCTGATTGTGTTCCTTTCCCTGCTCCTGGAGGTCCAAATAAAACGATATTCAGCATAATGTTTTAGTTTATTTTATTTAATTTTCAATTTATAAATTTCTTGAAGATTTCTCCCCTTCTGATTGTAATCCATTCCGTAACCAACAACAAAAAAATCAGGGATTTTAAAACCAATAAAGTCTGGTTTATAACCTCCTTTGAAAGCTACTTCTTTAAACAATAGAGAGCAAATGCTTATTGTTTTTGCTTTTTTAGCCTTCAACTTTTCTACCATTGTGTTCATGGTTAACCCTGTGTCAACAATATCTTCAACAATTACAATATCTCTATTTTCAACATCTATATTTAACCCAATTAACTCTAGAACGTTTCCTAAAGAAGAAAAATCATTGTAAGAACTTAATTTTACAAATGATATTTCATGATCAAAATGAATCTGTTTTACCAAATCTGATGCAAACATAAATGAGCCATTCAACACCACGATAAGTAAAGGAGACTTCCCTTCAAACTCTTGATTTAGTTTGAATGATAACTCTTTAACTCTACTTTGGATCTCTCCGCTTTGAAGGTAGACTTCAAAATGTTTGTCGTGAATTTTGACCATTTTATCGTAAAAATATAACAACAAATGTACAATATAAATGAAATAAATACAATAAATAGCAGTAAAACCATCGTCTAAAAAAAATTACACCTTATCTTTGCTCCATGGAAAATTTATGTTACGGAAAAAACCTTCGTTTAGGGATTTTAGGAGGTGGTCAATTAGGAAGAATGTTTATTCAAGAAGCAATAAACTATGATGTACATGTACACTCGTTAGACCCAGACCCAAATGCTCCATGCCATGCAATTGCCCACGAATTTACAGTTGGCTCTCTAACCGATTTTGATACCGTTTTAGATTTCGGTAAAGATAAAGATGTGTTAACAATAGAGATTGAAAACGTAAACATAGAAGCTCTTGAAAAATTAGAAAAAGAAGGAAAGAAAGTATTCCCTCAACCCCACATAATAAAAACAATAAAAGATAAAGGACTACAAAAAGTTTTTTATCAAGAAAATAACGTTCCAACTTCTGACTTTAAATTAATCGAAAATAAAGCAGAGTTAGAAGCGAGTAATTTTTCTTTTCCATTCGTTCAAAAAATGAGAACAGGTGGGTATGATGGAAAAGGTGTTCAAATTATAAAATCCAAAGAAGACCTTTCTAAAGCTTTTGATACGCCTTCAATTATTGAAGAAATGATTCCTTTTGAAAAGGAACTTTCCGTAATTGTTGCTAGGAATGAAAAAGGTGAAATGAAAGTTTATCCAACTGTTGAGTGCGAGTTTAACCCACAAGCGAATTTGGTTGAGTTTTTATTCTCTCCAGCAAACATTTCTAAAGAGATTGAAGAAAAAGCTTGTAAACTAGCGATTGAAGTTATTGATAAACTTGGAATGGTAGGACTTCTAGCGGTTGAATTGTTTTTATTAAAAGATGGGGAGTTGTTGGTAAATGAAGTAGCACCAAGACCTCATAATAGCGGCCATCATACTATTGAGTGTAACATCACTTCTCAATTTGAACAACACATGCGTTCCGTACTAAATTTACCTCTTGGTTCAACAAAAATGGTTCACAACGGCGTGATGGTGAATCTAGTTGGTGAAGAAAATCATAATGGTTCTGCTTTTTACGAAGGGATGGAAGATGTTATTTCTTTAGAAGGGGTTAAAGTTCATCTATATGGAAAAGAAAAAACAAAGTCATTCCGAAAAATGGGTCATATTACTATATTTGATGAAACTATAGAAAAAGCGAAAACAAAAGCTCGTGATGTTCAAAAAATGATTAAAGTTAAAGCGCTTTAAAAAACTAAAAATATTGAAAAAACTCCTCAGTTTATTTTTTATAGTCTTATCTATCTCTACACATGTAGCTTTAGGTCAATTATACTCTTTTAAAAATTATAATTACAGAGAAGGTTTAGCTTTTTCAAACATTAAAGACATTGTTCAAACAAACGATGGAAATATATGGTTAGCATCAGAGGAAGGTGGATTAATAAGGTTTAACGGAAAGTCGTTTCAAGAGATACAAGAAAATAATTACAACTTAACGAATACCGTTTCCATTAGTAAAGCAAAGGACAACAGTATTTTTTTCGCGTCTAAAAACAAAGGAATCTTTCAATTAATTGAGGGAAAGATAAACCTAATCTATCAAAACAAAAGACAATCAAGCAAATTCTCTGGCGTTTATGCTCTTAACGATGCAATGGTTTTTGTTTTTAATAAAACGATTCTAGTTTACCGAGACAATAAAATTATTTCTCAAAAAAGACTTTCTAGTAAATTTGAAGAAATAACCCCTTATGAATTCATTGCTTCAAAAAATGGAGGTATTCTATTGTCTAACCTGGGAGGTTTTTATATTTCTCAAAGAACAAATGAAATTAGTTTCTTAAGTAATTTTATCAATGATAAAGAAAATAAGGTTTATAAAACTGGGTATTTTAATAAGGACAAGTTCACGTTATTTGACGAAGGCTTAAGTTACTATTCTGATATTATTGTAAATGCAGAAGGGAATTTTGAGGCTATAAATAACTACCAAATAAACTCTCCTCTTTGGAATAATGATGCTGCCTCTACTAGTACATATATAAGCTCTAATGAAAAATATTTTATTGTTTCAAAAAATGGTATCCTATACAATTTTAACGGTGAAGGCTTTACAGAAATTAAATCCAACACGAATGAAAAGCCTGTAGCTTGTAACAAAGTTATTGCAGACATCTATGGTGATTTATGGCTATCTTCTGAAAAAAGAGGTTTATACAAAGTTTCGATAGAACCTTTTACTAAGGTTGATATGAACCCATTATATTCAAGCTCTTTAACTTCTTTATTCTACACCAATTCATTTGGTAACACTATCATTAGTACCGAAAGTGGTCAAACTCACATATCAAACAATAACACAAAAGATGAATTCATTCCCCATAACTTTCATACGCTTAGTATTGTTGAGTTTAATGGCTTAACTTATCTCGGAACTAGTTCAGGCTTGAAAAGCTACAATCCGAAAAACGGAATTATTAAAGACATCAAAGTGCCCGAAGTAAAGGATAAACAAGTTTCTTTTCTTTTTGCAAGTAAAAAATCTATTTGGATAGGTATAAAAGATGAAGGCGTGATAAGGTACAATCCTTCTTCTAACGAAAAAAGTTGGTTTCAAAATTTATATTCTAATTTTCCAAACAATTTTCTTACTGCTCAATTAAGTTTTGATGGAAAATACATTGTATTTGGAAGTAAAAATGGACTCCACAAGTTTGATATAAACTCTAAAACTTTTAAATCAATTAATGACATTCCGGAGAAACTTGGTAAGCATTCTTTCTTATCTACAATTGATAAATTTGGGACGAGGTGGTTTTTGTTAGAAAAAGGAATTCTAGGAATTACAAAAGCAAATAGAAAAAGAGTAATACAGGACGTTTCCAACTTTAGCTCTTTCGACTTTAGAATTTTCTCTAGTGACAAACTCGGAAACTTAATTATTGGAACAAACAAAGGCATTTCTTTATTAAAAGTAAACCAGTTGGGTAATGTTAAAAATGTCGTTTTTTACAACCATAAAACTGGGTTTGAAGGTTATGATATTCGTAAAAAAGTACAATTCACCAATAACAATTTAATTACTGTTGGAACAATTGAAGGATTATATCAAATCAACACCTATTTATTAAAACACCCTCAAATCCCTTCAACTCCTTTTGTCTATTTAAAGAAAGACAAAAACTTAAACAACAAGCTTAAAAGTCAAGAATGGCATTTTGGCGTTAACAATTCTAAGTTTCTATTTACCTCTTACTCATATCGACTAAAAGGCCATGAGGGTAAATGGTCCTCACTTACTAGGGATAGTATTATTTTCTATCCAGAACTTCCTGAGGGGAAATACACATTTGAAGTAAAAGCGACAAATGACGGTGTGAAATTTAGTTCAATTAACAAAAAAAGCATTGAAATAACAAAACCATTTTGGTCTTCAAATTCTTTCATAATTGTTATCGTTCTTGTATTTCTACTTTTAAACATCTATCTATTTAACCGTTCCAAATCTTTTGACCCGAAAACAATTTTCAGTAACAAAGACAATACAATAAGCATAAAGTTGATTCCAAGAATAATAGTAGTAATTGGATTAATCAACCTTGTAGGTCACCATGTTTATCCTTTTTTTCAAAAAAATATTCCGTATAACTATTGGCTGAATGTTTTAAGCTCTTCCTTAATTACTATTCTATACTTTATTACGGTACAAAATGTAAAACGTAATAAAAAAGAGGCGAGCAAGGTTTTACTAATTATTTCGATTTCGATTATACTTGGTGAAAACTTTGGTCATTTATTTTTAACTCAATTAAACCCTTATTTTTTAATTCTAATAGGAATAACAACTTCTATCATCCCTCTCGTTTTTAAAAAAATAAGATCTACTGTTTTCTATTCTGTAGGAATTCTTTTAGTCAGTTTCTTTTGCTTTATCTTTTTAAATGAGGTAGTATTCTCAAAATACATCTTCCTTTTAATAATTATCTCCATAATTATTACCGCTATTTTCAATACCTACCTTCGTCACGATTCCATTTCAAAACTATTGTTTATTTCAGGTGTAATAAATAAAGGGGATGTTATCAGTTTAGCAATAGATGGAGATCGTAAAATTTCTTATATAAGTGAAAACATTGAGAACTTCATTGATATAGGCCACCAAAACCTTATAAATAAAAAATTATCCATTTTTTCAAATTACATCCCTTCTGACTTTAAAGAATCTATTTTTAATAACAAGGACTTTAAGGATGGAGATAAATATTTATCTCCTATCGTCTCTATAAATGAGAAAGTTATTTGGATAGAATGGTCTTGTAAAGTTTTCTCAAACGATGTTACGGTTCTTCTTGGTCAAGATGTAACCGATAAAATGGAATTAGAAACAACCTTTGAGGCGCTAGTTCAGAATGCAGAAGATTTCATTTATCAAATTGACTTAAAAGGTAATTTCATTTTTCTTAACCAACAGGCAATTTCAAAACTGGGTTATGAAAAGAATAATTTATTAAACACGAACTCACTTTCAATAGTTGAAACAGACTACCATAATTACGTTTCTTCTAATTATCGCAACCATTACAAATTAGAAAAAGATTCTTCCTATATAGAATTTCCAATTAGGAAAAAAGACGGAACTATTATTTGGATAGGGCAACACGTAACCAACCTTTATGAAACTGGTAGAACAAAAAGAAAAGGTTTTTTAGCTGTTGCGAGAGATATTACTGAAAAAAGAGAACAAGAACAAATAATAAGAGAGCAGCAAGAAGACATCACTTCAAGTATTCAATATGCAAAACGTATTCAAGTAAATCTTCTTCCTAATATCTCTAAAATAGAACAGTCTTTTAAAAATTGTTTTATCATTTACAAACCTAGAGATATTGTTAGTGGAGATTTTTATTGGATGGAGAGAATTGGTGACATCACTGTGTTTTCACTTTCTGACTGTACAGGACACGGTGTACCTGGTTCATTTATGTCGCTATTAGGGATAAACTTACTCAACAGTATTGTTCTAGAAAATAAACTTTTAGAACCAGCAAAAATATTGGATGAATTAGACAAAAAATTAATCCATGTTTTACCTAGAGGAACTGGTGAAAATAAAGTAAATGATGGAATGGAAATTACCATTTGTGCTTATAACCACAAAACTAAAGAGTTGTCTTACGCCTTAGCTGGTGGTAAGTTTGTTGTTTTACAAAATGGAGAGTTGAATGTTTTAAAAGGAGACAGTAAACACATTGGGGACTATAGAGAGGAAGTAATTTTTAAATACAAAGAAGATAAAATAACGTTAAATGAAGAAGACACGATCTATCTTTTAAGTGACGGTTTTCAAGATCAGTTTGGCGGACCACGAAATAAAAAGTTTAACTTTAAGAAAATGAGGCTAATACTTGAAGAAAACCAAAACAAATCTCTTTTAGAACAAAAAGAAACTTTAGAAAGAACTTTTGTGGATTGGATAGCGGAATACGAACAAACAGATGATGTTTCTATTATTGCTTTGAAAGGGTTTCAAGAATAATATACTACTAATACTTATTCAATATCGTTTTCTTCAGAAATAGATGCTTCTTCGGTTTTAATAGAATCTTGAACCATTTCTTTAATTTCTTTCAGTTCTTCCGGTGTCAAATCCCTCCATTCTCCTAGTGGTAAATCGTCAAGAGTAACGTTCATGATTCTTAGCCTTTTTAAACGGTAAACTTCATAACCTAGGTGCTCACACATTCTTCTAATCTGACGATTAAGACCTTGAGTTAAGGTAATTTTAAAAACATAGTCGCTCTCTTTTTCTACGTGGCATTTTTTGGTTACAGTATCTAAAATAGGAACACCGTTAGCCATTTTACGCAAGAAATCATTTGTAATTGGCTTATCAACCATTACAGCATATTCTTTTTCATGGTTATTTCCTGCTCTTAATATTTTATTGACGATGTCTCCATCATTTGTTAAGAAGATAAGTCCCTCTGAAGGTTTATCCAAACGACCAATTGGAAAGATTCGCTCCTTATGGTTGACAAAATTGATGATATTATCTCGAACATCTAATTCGGTTGTACAGGTAATACCAGTAGGTTTATTAAGAGCAATATAAACTAACTTAGCTTCTCGCTTTAAAACTTTTCCTTCAACTGAAACCTCATCACCCTCTCCTACTCTATCTCCTAAAACTCCTACAATTCCGTTGAGTAAAACCTTACCTTGTTCAATTAATTTATCGGCTTCTCTTCTAGAACAATATCCAGTAGAACTGATTGCCTTATTTAAACGGATTTTATTCTCCACTTCCCCCATAAGATTATTGAGCTACTTCAATTTTCAACTTTTTCCCTTTTACTTTTTCATTACGAATAATAGCAAGTAACCCTTCTGTTTTATCTCTATTTACTGCTGCATAAGAAATGAAATCTTGAACAATTACAAGACCTAAATCAGACCTTTCTAAATTTCCTTTTTTCGATAAGAAACCTACAATGTCAATTTTATTAATTTTATCTTTCTTACCTCCACTAAAATACAAGGTTTCCCATTTCGGTTGTTCTGGTAAAGTTATATCCACTAATTTTTCAAGTTCTGGTGGAGTAGTAATATAATCTGGTAAGGACTCTCCTTGAGAGATTAAAAGAAAAGAAGTTCCAGTACTAGACATTCTAGCAGTTCTACCGTTTCTATGAATAAAACCATCCTCTTTAGGAGGCATGTGGTAATGAATAATGTATTTAATTTCAGGAATATCTAGTCCTCTAGCAGCCAAATCCGTTGTTACTAAATAGTTTGAACTTCCATTTCTAAATTTAATCATTGTACGCTCTCGATCTTTTTGCTCCAAACCACCATGAAAAAAGGAAGAAATAACTCCCATTTCATCTAGAAACTCAGAAATTCTTTCTACAGTATCTCTATGATTACAAAAAATAATCGTTGGTTCATCGTTGTTGTGGCAGAGCAGTTCAAACAAAGTTTGTAATTTATCTTTATCATCAGAAACCACCATCTTCTGAGTTAAACCTTCTGACTTCCCTTGGAGAAAATTCAAAGATACAGGATCTAAAACCCCAGTAAAATTTGGAATCTCATCCATTTGAGTCGCGGAAATCAACATCCTTTTCTGTAAGGAGTCTAATTGATCTACAATATACCCCATTTCTTCTTGGAACCCCATCTCTAAAGACTTATCAAACTCATCAAGAATTAATGTTTTAACTCTTGAAACGTCTAAATTTCCACGATTAATATGATCACATAACCTACCAGGAGTTCCTACAATTAAATCTGGGACTTCTGAAAAATTATTCTCTTCCACTTTTATCGAATGTCCTCCGTAAGCAGCGTTTATTTTATAATCTGTTCTCAACGATTTAAAAACTTCTTCAATTTGAATCGTTAATTCTCTAGTTGGAGTAATTATCAAAGCTTGAACAAAACCTTGATTGGCTTTTAAATGATATAAAAGTGGCAATAAAAAAGCTAATGTTTTACCTGAACCTGTAGGGGAAAGTAAAACACAATCTTCTTTAGATTTATTTGCTTCAATAGAAGCTATTTGCATTTCATTTAATTCCGAAATTTTTAAATTCGAAATCGCCTGTTTAATTTGATTTTCCATAATCATTTATTTAAATGGAGTATTTTCATTTGAATGAGTAAGAGTAAATTCCATATTAATCATTAAACATTAAAATCAATCATTAATTATCTCCTTTCCAAGACCATTTTTTCTTAGCTGTCCTTTCGTTTTTTGGACCTCTTTCACTTCCCTGTTTGTTTCCTTGAGGTCGTTTATTAGGATTTGAGGGACGTGCATTTCTTTGCTGAGGTTTTGCTTTAGCTTTTCCTTCTGGCTTTAGGTTTTTAGCAGGAAATGGATGGTCATTATTTACAGGTAATTGAATATCAATCAATTTTTGAATATCTTTTAAATACGCTCTCTCTTCTACGTCACAAAAAGAAATTGCTTTACCATCATGACCAGCCCTACCCGTTCTACCAATTCGGTGAACATACGTTTCTGGAACATTTGGAATCTCATAATTTATTACAAAGGCCAATTCATCAATATCAATTCCTCTTGCTGCAATATCTGTTGCAACTAATACCCTTGTCGCGTGACTTTTAAAGTTTTTCAAAGCTTTTTGTCGAGCATTTTGAGACTTATTCCCATGAATTGCTTCTGCTTTGATATTCGCTTTCGCTAAAACTTTAACAACTTTATCAGCCCCATGTTTCGTTCTTGTAAAAACTAATGCTGTAATAATAGATTCATCTTGTAAAACTTCTATCAACAAATCTCTTTTGTTTACAGCATCTACATAATATACTTCTTGCTGAATCGTTTCAGCTGTTGAAGAAACTGGAGCTACTTCTACTTTTTGAGGGTCCGTTAAGATGTTGCTTGCTAAAACCATTATCGACTCTGGCATAGTTGCAGAAAAGAATAAAGATTGCCTTTTTTCAGGAATCACCTTTAGGATCTTTTTCACATCGTGAACAAACCCCATGTCTAACATACGGTCAGCCTCATCTAATACGAAAATACCTAAATCGTTCAAACGAATAATTCCTTGACCGATTAGATCTAATAACCTTCCCGGTGTAGCCACCAAAATTTCTACTCCTGATTTTATTGCATTCACTTGAGAGGACTGTGAAACCCCTCCAAAAATAACAGCATGCTTTAAATTGGTGTTTTTACCATAATTAGCAAAACTTTCCCCAATTTGAATAGCCAATTCCCTGGTAGGCGTTACAATCAATGCTCTAATCTTTCTAGGGCCTCTACTTTCTCCTTTTTGTTTATACAATTGCTGAAGAATAGGTATTGCAAAAGCAGCAGTTTTACCTGTACCTGTTTGAGCACAACCTAATAAATCGCCACCTTTTAAAACAATTGGAATGGATTTTTCTTGAATTGGGGTTGGAGAAGTATAACCTTCATTTTTTAGAGCGTTTAAGATCGGCTCTATAAGATCTAATTGTTCAAATGTCATAATAATTCTAATCGGTTCTCCTCGTTTGAACTTTGAAGAACCTCAAGGAGTATTTAACACAAAGGTACGATAAAAGAATTAACTCTATTTTAAAAAGAAAACTTAACTTTGTCTCAACTAAAATTAAAACAATAAAATGGCACACGTATCCTTAAAAAGTATTGAAGCAGCAATTAAAAAAGTAGACAACCTTGATGATGACGCATTAGAAAGGCTGTCGGAAACATATGCTTTAGCACAAGAAACTCTTTTGGGGTATGTTATGTCCGCAGCAATTGAGTATGAAAATGAGAAATTAGAAGGACTTCTTATTTACTATTACTGTCTTATATCTGAAGCTTTTACACAAGAAGGTGTAACTAACAGAAAAATAACAGAAGAAGATATTGACACTTTCGAACAGCCGTATTTTGAAATGTTAGACATGTACTTCGAAAATGAAGAAGAAGAAGTTTTAGAATCTTTTTGCGACCAACCAAACCTAACACAATTTATGGGAATGGAAATCACCACAAAAGACGAAGATGGAACTAGTTTAGACGACGAAACCGCTACACAACTTTTCATTGTAACTTTAGCAATGATTACCTTGATGGGAAGAACTCAAGCATAGGTATTTTTTAATGTTTAATGTTTAATGTTTAATGTTTAATTTAAAAATTTAGTTGACTAATATGCTCACTCCAAAACAAATCGTTGGTAAAATGATGGCGAAAGACAATTTCAGTCACTGGCTTGGGGTAAACGTTAATCATATTGACATTGGAACATCTAGCTTATCTTGTGTTATTACCAAAGACATGCTAAATGGTTTCGAAATTACGCATGGTGGAATTAGTTATTCTTTAGCTGATTCCGCTTTAGCTTTTGCTGCAAATAGTTATGGCTACAAATGTGTTAGCATCGAAACATCAATATCCCACACTAGACCTACAAAAATAAACGACACTTTAATCGCCAGATGCAAAGAAATTAACCGTAGCAAACGAATTGGACTTTATGAAGTTTCTATCACCAATCAAGATGAAAAATTAGTCGCTTTCTTTAAAGGAACGGTTAGTATTAGTGAAGAGGTTTGGTGAGACTACGTCGGGGCGAATCAATGTTCGCCCAAAATGTTTCGTGATACAAAACAAAAAAACCATTAAAAGAAACAAAAGTTGTTTCTTTTAATGGGGCGAATATTGATTCGCCCCGACAGGAAATAAAAATATACATTTTATTATAAAACAACCTGTTTTATATTGACATTTTTTCTTATATTTAATAGAAAAATTGAATATAATGACATTTAACCCCTTAATCCACCACAGGAGATCTATCCGTTTAAAAGATTACGATTATTCCAAAGAAGGCCTTTATTTTATAACATTTTGCTGTCAGAACAGACGTCATTTATTCGGGAAAATAATTTCTGGAAAGATGATGCTAAACGATGCCGGAAAAATTGCAGAGAAATGTTGGCTAGAAATTCCTGATCATTTTAAAAATGTAATCTTGCATGATTTTGTAATTATGCCGAATCATGTTCATGGAATTATTGAATTTAAAAACAATGATTTGAAATATTCCACCGTCGGGGCGAATCAAAATTCGCCCGAACATGTTTCGTATGACGAAACAGAAACAGAGACATTACAGGAAACATATAATGTTTCTTGTAATGGGGCGAATGTTCATTCGCCCCGACGGATGCCGAAATCGCCATCAAAAACAATCGGATCAGTTATACGTGGATATAAAATCGGCGTAACAAAATGGATGCGCCAAAAGACGAATGTAAAAGAGGTATGGCAAAGAAATTATTACGAACATATCATTAGAAATGATATAGCTTACGGTAGAATATCTGATTATATCAAAAACAATCCTAAAAAGTGGGATGAAGATAAATTTTTCAAAAAATAAGAGTTTTGATATTTTCCATTGTTAATATTTATTAAGTGTTATCCTTTCATTAATAGCACTGAATTATTCTTCAACAAACCTTGATTATATCTAATCTTTTTTTATCTTTAAAGTGAGTGATAAACAATACAACAATGAAGTGTTTTTATCTATTCACATTTAAATTGAAAAAAAACAATCCATGAATAGACACATTAGAAAAGTTGCCGTATTAGGTTCAGGAGTTATGGGGTCGAGAATTGCATGTCATTTTGCAAATATCGGCTGCGATGTGCTCCTCCTTGATATTGCACCAAAAGAACTTCTTCCTCAAGAAGAAAAAAAAGGATTAACCTTAGAAAGTAATTTGGTTAGGAACAGAATTGTAAACCAATCATTAGAAACGGCTGTAAAATCAAACCCCTCTCCTATTTACCGAAAATCTTTTGCTTCAAGAATCCAAACAGGAAATTTTGATGATAACATGAAAGATATCGCCAACTGCGACTGGGTAATAGAAGTTGTTGTTGAACGTTTGGACATCAAGCACATCGTTTTCGAGCAAGTTGAAAAATTTAGAAAACCAGGAACGATAGTCTCGTCTAATACTTCAGGTATTCCTATTCACATGATGCTAGATGGTAGAAGCGAAGATTTTAAAGCACATTTCTGCGGAACTCACTTTTTTAACCCACCTAGGTACCTTCAATTATTAGAAATCATCCCTACTCCATCCACAAAAACAGAAGTAGTTGATTTCTTAATGGATTATGGATCTACATTTTTAGGTAAGAAAACTGTTTTATGTAAAGATACTCCTGCTTTTATCGCTAACAGAGTTGGTGTATATGGAATCATGGCTCTTTTTCATACAGTAGAAGAAATGGGGTTAACGGTTGAAGAAGTGGATAAATTGACTGGACCAGTTTTAGGTCGACCAAAATCTGCTACTTTCAGAACGTGTGATGTTGTTGGTTTAGACACTTTAGTTCATGTTGCTAATGGTCTGAAAACAAATTGTCCAAACGACGAAGAAAAAGCTTTGTTTGAATTACCATCTTACGTTTCTAAAATGGTCGAAAACGGATGGCTTGGTTCTAAGTCTAATCAAGGCTTCTACAAGAAAGTAAAGAACGAAAAAGGTAAAAGTGAAATTTTAACTTTAGACCTAAACACGCTAGAATATCGTCCTTCTCAAAAAGCAAAGTTCGCTACATTAGAAATGACGAAATCAGTTGATGATTTAAAAACAAGAACACAAATGCTTTTCGCAGGAAAAGATAGAGCTGGAGAATTTTACAGAAAATTATTCGGTGGACTTTTTGCTTATGTTTCAAACCGTTTACCTGAAATTTCAGATGATTTATTCAAGATTGATGATGCTTTAAAAGCTGGATTTGGTTGGGAAATTGGACCTTTCGAAACTTGGGACATTATCGGTCTCGAAGCAGGAATTAAGTTAATTGAAGCTGAAGAAAGAACAGTACCTAGCTGGGTAAAAGAAATGTCTGATTCTGGAGTAACATCTTTCTATTCTTCTTCGAACGGAAACAAACAATACTACGATCAAAATGCTAAAGCATATAAAATAATTCCAGGAACAGAAAACCTTGTAATTCTAGACGCTTTAAGAGCAGAAAATAAAGTTTGGGGGAACTCAGACTCTACCGTTGTAGATTTAGGAAACGGAATCCTTAATTTAGAGTTCCATACAAAAATGAATACAATTGGTGGTGGTGTTATCGAAGGAATCAATAAAGCGATTGATTTAGCTGAAAAAGAATACAAAGGATTAGTGATATCAAATACTGGTCAAAATTTCACTGCTGGAGCTAATGTTGCTATGATTTTCATGTTAGCTGTAGAGCAAGACATTGATGAATTAGATTTTGCTGTAAAAGTTTTCCAAGATGCTATGATGCGAGTTCGTTATTCTAATATTCCAGTTGTTATTGCTCCTCACAACTTAACCTTAGGTGGTGGCTGTGAAATGTCAATGCATGCCGATAAAGTTGTTGCTCACGCAGAATTATACATGGGATTAGTTGAGTTCGGAGTTGGACTTATCCCTGGCGGTGGAGGGTCTAAAGAATTCGCTAAACGTCTTTCCGAAGAATTACAAGCGGGAGATATCAAAACAAACAGATTACGCCAAAGATTTTTAACAATTGGTCAAGCTCAAGTCTCTAAGTCTGCATACGAAGCATTTGATTTAGGTTATTTAAGGGAAGGTATTGACGAAGTTGTAGTTTCTAGAGATTTACAATTAACAAGAGCAAAACAAGCTTGTCTTGAATTAGCCGAAGCAGGTTATGTCGCTCCAAAACGCGGTAAAAACGTAACTGTAATGGGACAAGAAGGATTAGGTTTAATCTATGTTGGTGCAAACTCTATGTTAAGTGGAAAATACATGTCAGAACACGACGGTGAGATATCTGAAAAACTAGGATTCGTAATATGCGGTGGAGACTTGTCTGAAAACACAGTCGTTTCTGAACAATACTTACTAGACCTTGAAAGAAAAGCGTTTGTTGAGTTGTGCATGCAACGTAAAACATTAGAACGTTTGGAGAGTTTGGTGAAATATGGGAAGATACTTAGGAATTAAAATTAGATTCAAGAGATAAAGACAAAAGATTTAAAGACTGATAAACTAGAAAGGAAAAAAATGAGACATAATTTTAGAGAATTAAAGATTTGGAAAGATTCTATGAATCTTACTAAAAATGTTTATGCTCTAACTTCTCAATTACCTGACGAAGAAAAATTTGGATTAAAATCTCAATTAAACAGATGCACTATTTCAATCCCTTCTAATATTGCTGAGGGGTCTGGAAGAACTTCAAACAAAGAGTTTAATCATTTTTTAAACATTAGCCTTTCTTCTTCTTATGAACTTGAAATGCAACTTATTCTTTTAAACGATCTTTTTAATATAGACTTAAATGAAATATTAACAGAACTACATAATCTTCAACGAATGATTGGAGGTTTTAAAAGGACTTTAAAGATTTAATGACAATTAAGTCTTAAAATCTTGAATCTTGTAGTCTTAAAATCTAAAAAAAAAAAAAATGAACCAAAAAGCATACATAGTAACAGGGTTTCGTTCAGCGGTAGGAAAAGCTGGAAAAGGTGGATTTCGTTTCTACCGTCCTGATGAATTAGCAGCAGACGTTATTAAGCATTTAATGGCTTCTGTTCCTCAATTAGATAAAAACAAAGTGGATGATGTTATCGTAGGTAATGCAACACCTGAGGCAGAACAAGGATTGAACGTTGGTCGTATGATATCTCTAATGGGATTAGACACGGATAAAGTTCCTGGAATGACAGTAAACAGGTACTGCTCTTCAGGCTTGGAAACAATAGCAATCGCTACAGCTAAAATTGAATCTGGAATGGCAGATTGTATCATTGCTGGAGGTGTTGAGTCTATGTCAGTAATGGCAATGGGTGGCTGGAGAATTGTCCCTAGCGCCAAAGTCGGAAAAGAAAACCCATCTTGGTATTGGGGAATGGGATTAACAGCCGAAGAAGTAGCAAATCGTTACAACGTTTCTCGTGAAGAACAAGATGCTTTCGCTATCAAGTCTCACGAAAAAGCAATTTCGGCAATTAAAGAAGGTAAATTCAAAGATGAAATTGTTCCAGTAACAGTTGAACAAGTTTATTTGGATGAAAAAGAAAAAAGACAAGTAAAAAAATACGTTGTTGATACGGATGAAGGTCCAAGACCGGGAAGTACAATGGAGGCATTGGGGAGATTAAGACCTGTTTTTGCTCAAGGAGGTTCAGTTACAGCTGCAACTTCTTCTCAAACATCTGATGGTGCAGCGTTTGTTCTTGTTATGTCTGAAAAAATGATTGAAGAGTTAGGTTTAAAACCAATGGCTAGATTACTATCCTATTCAGTGGTAGGGTTAGATCCAAAAATCATGGGAGTTGGACCAGTTGAAGCTATACCAAAAGCAATAAAACAAGCCGGTTTAAAACTAGATGATATTAATCTATTTGAATTAAACGAAGCATTTGCTTCTCAATCTATAGCAGTTATACGTGAAACTGGAATCAATCCAGAAATTGTTAATGTAAATGGAGGGGCTTTAGCATTAGGTCACCCACTAGGTTGCTCTGGAGCAAAGTTAACTGTTCAAATTATGAATGAATTAAAACGTAGAGATCAAAAATACGGAGTTGTTACAATGTGCGTAGGTACAGGTCAAGGAGCAGCTGGTGTGATTGAGATGTGCTAATATTTATATTCATAAATATTAAAAGGTGGAAAGTAGTTAACTTTTCACCTTTTTTGTTAATAAGAAATAACAGGATGAAATTCAAAAGATTTGGAAACGGGAGCTATAAATCTAGAGAAATAGAACAAAATTATTCTATCCAAATAATCTGTAAAGGGTTTAGTGATACTAGAAAATTTGTCCTCGAAAATTCTGATGAAAATTATTCTATTAACAGGAGAGTTGAAGTGGTGTTTTATTGATTGTTAAATTTGTTTATCTTTAAACCAAAGATAAATATATTAAACACAATGGCATTTTTCACACAAGATCTTCTCGACTTCTTCATAGAACTAGCTTCAAACAATAATAAAGATTGGTTTGATGAAAATAGAAAACGTTATGAAAAATCGGTTAAAGATCCTTTCAAAGCTTTTGTAACTCATTTAATTGGTAAACTATCAGAACTTAACCCTTCTTTTAGCGAATTAGAAGCAAAAAACTGTATTTTCAGAATCAATAGAGATATTCGCTTTTCAAAAGATAAACAACCCTATAAACTACAAGTTTCTGCTGTAATATCCCCTGGAGGAAAAAAAGACAAGACCGGTAACGGCGTTTATTTTGAAATTGGACCTGAAAGGCTAAGAGTTTACGGAGGTATCTACGAAATAGAAAAAGAAGATTTATTTGAATTAAGAACTGGAATTTCTGAAAATTTAAACAATTTCAGAAAATTATATTCTGACCCCAAATTTATTAACATGTACGGGGAGGTGAAAGGTGCTAAAAATAAAATACTTCCGAAAGAATTAAAAGAATTTGGAAACATTGAGCCTTTAATATTTAACAAACAATTTTACTTTTTCACAGAATTTACTCCTGAAACAATTTTATTTGATAATTTAGATGAGTTAATAATAGATTGCTATCAAGTAGGGAAACCTATTCAAGATTTTTTCAATAAATTAATTAAAGAATAAAAATGATCAAAATTTTATTATCCACCGTTTGTGTATTCCTAATTGCTAGTCTTAGTATTGGGCAAAAAAAAGAGTTAACACTAGAACAGGCTGTCTTAAATCAATATCGAGGTTTTGCTCCCGATAAAATGCCTTTTTTCAAATGGATTCCGAAAACAGAAGAATATACTTTTTTAAAGGGATACATTTCATTAATGAAAGGTTCTGTAAAATCAAAAGAATTCGAAAAACTTTATTCAATACAAGAAATAAATGCCATACTAAATTCAAAATTAAACTGGTTTTCAGGCTTTGAATGGAAGGATAAGAACACATTCTATGTTAATGATGGCATTAACTTTTATGAATTTAATATTAAAACCAAATCTGGAAAAGCTATTATTTCTATCCCAAAAGAAGCTGAAAATCAAGACTACTTCCATGAAAAAGTTGCTTTTACTATTGATAATAACTTATTAATCGCTAACACTGAAGGTGAAATAATAAAAATAACTGACAACTCAGACAAGAATATTGTTTCTGGACAAACTTATGCTAGAAGTGAATTTGGTATTAATAATGGTATATTTTGGTCACCAGAAGGAAACTTGTTAGCTTTTGCTCAAAAAGACGAGTCAGAAGTTGCCGACTACCCTTTATTAGACATCAATTCTACTCCTGGAAGTTTATTCACTACTAAATACCCAATGGCTGGACAGAAATCTGAAAAACCTAAAATTGGAATATATAATTTTAAAACAAAAGCAACAGTTTTTATTGCTCCTAGAGGAAATGAAGATGACTATTTAACGAACGTGTCTTGGACTCCTGATGAACAATTTATATTAATAGCAGAGGTTAATAGAGATCAAAACCATTATTGGTTAAATAAATACGATGCTAAAACAGGATCATTTATTAAAACACTTTTAGAAGAAACTAACGACAAATGGGTTGAACCAGAGCACCCTACATTCTTTCCATCAAAAGAAAACAATAATTTCGTTTGGATAAGCGAAAAAGATGGTTTTAACAATTTATACTATTATGATATAGAAGGAACATTAATAAAGCAGTTGACAAAAAATAAATTTGTTGTTCAAGAAATCCTTACCTCTATAAATGAAGGTAAAGAAATCGTTTTTGCTTCAACTGGTGAAAATCCTCTAAACACACTTTATTACAAAGTTGATTTAAACGGGAAACAAACGTTATTAACAAAAGAAGAAGGAACACATTCTATTCAATTTAGCCCAAATGAAAAATGGATATTTGACGAATACTCTAACCACTCTACACCTTCAGTTTCTACTTTGTTATCGAATAATGGAAAAACAAAAAAAGTACTTTTAACCTCTTCTAATAAATTAGCTGATTATAACATTGGTAAAACTGAAATTAAAACAATTAAGAACAAAGATGGCATTGAACTTTACACACGCTTGATTAAACCAAGTGATTTTGATTCTACAAAACAATATCCTGTATTGGTATATGTTTACGGCGGACCTCACGCTCAAATGATTACTAATGAATGGTATGATGGCTCAAGTTTATGGATGAATTGGATGGCTGAACAAGGATATTTAGTCTTTACATTAGACAACAGAGGTTCTAAAAACAGAGGTTTTGAATTTGAAAGTGGAATCCATAGGCAATGTGGTACAATTGAAATGGAAGACCAAATCACAGGAGTAGAGTATTTAAAATCATTACCATTTGTTGACAGTAATCGTTTAGCTGTACATGGTTGGTCTTACGGTGGATTTATGACTACTTCATTAATGCTAAGAAATGCAGGCACTTTTACAACTGGTGTTGCAGGAGGACCTGTTACAGATTGGAAGTATTATGAAACAATGTACGGTGAAAGGTATATGGACAAACCTTCAGAAAACCCTGAAGGCTATAAAGAAGCAAGTTTATTGACTCATGCAAACAAGTTAAAAGGCAACCTACTTTTAATACATGGAACAGTAGATGATGTTGTTGTACTTCAACACAACTATGCTTTGCTTCAAAAGTTTATAGAAGAAGGTGTTCAGATGGATTATTTCCCATATCCAATGCACAAACACAATGTTTATGGGAAAGACCGTGTTCACTTAATGACAAAAATTTTGAAATATGTAATTGAGAAAAACAAATAAATTTCCTCACGAAAATAGAAAGCGATAAGTTAATTTTTGTCGCTTTTTCTGTTTAAATATTGGAATAAAGTCCAAATTACAGAAACACCTGCTAATTACAAAAAAATAAAACCCTCAAAAACAAGTAGATAAATAAAAGGAATAATGTTTGAATAATATTTAGTACAACATAAAATATTATGAAAGAACTTAATTTTTTTTATCGTAGATGACGACCCATTTTTCTCAAGTTTAATTGTGAAAAAGTTAAATTTATTAGGCCATTCTAAAATAGAAGTATTTAATTCTGGGTTAGAATGCATAGTCAACTTAAAAATGAATCCTTCAATCGTTATACTAGATTATCTAATGGAAAAAATGAATGGATTAGATATTTTAAAAGAGATTAAAAGCGTAAACCCTTCTACACATGTAGTAATGGTATCCTCTCAAGAAAAGGTAAATATTGCACTAAAACTTATAGAAAACGGAGCTTATAGCTATATCCAAAAAAGTTCAAATGACATCAATAAAATTGATGAAGTTATACAAGAAATTGAAAAAAGTTATTCCTTTTAAAAATAGTTAAAACACAGTAGTTATAATACTTGGAGGTCTACCAACAATCGCTTTATCTCCATTTATTACGATAGGCCTTTCTATTAATTTAGGATATTTTACCATTAATAAAATGACATCTTCCTCTGACAGGTCTTTTCCTTTTACGTTTTCTTTGTAATCTGCTTCACCTTTTCTTAGTAAATCAAAAGCTGAGATTTTAAGTTTATTTAAAACATCTTTTATATACTCTTCAGAAAGATCTATTTTTAAATAATCTACGATTTCTACTTCTTTTTTATAATCGTTTAGAATACCTAAAGCCTCTCTACTTTTGGAGCATCTTGGATTATGAAATATTTGTATTTTATTCTCCATAGCTTAATTATTGAAAAAATCTTTTATTTAAATCACTGAATTTATTTATTCCTTTAAAATACCTTGCCCAAAGAATACTAGCATTATAAAACCCTACTGGATTAAATTTATTTGTTAACTTCTTTATATCCCTTCTTTGCTTCAAAAGTTTTCCCATGTTAATGTACAAACTGACATGAGCACTCAAAACGGATAAAACACTTTTCAATTCTCCTTTCAAAAGAAAGTGAACTGCAGCAACTCCGTCTAAAAATAAACGATATAATAACTTTGGAAAAAGTAATCCGTCATGATTCTTCACCAACATGAATAAGCTATTTCTAAAGTTTAAGTATAATTTTTTAGGGGAATTGTATGCCAAAGTACCTCCACCAACATGATAAATTATAGACGATGGCTCAACCATAAACTTATACCCTTTCTTCTTTATACGCCAACAAAGGTCAATTTCTTCCATATGGGCAAAAAATGCTTCATCAAATCCACCTACTTCCTTAAAAACATCTGAACGGATCAAAAGAGACGCTCCTGTTGCCCAGAAAATTTCGGTCTTCCCATTATATTGTCCTTTATCTTCTTCAAAAATATCAAGAATTCGACCCCTACAAAAAGGGTAATAATTTCTATCTAAATACCCTCCAGATGCTCCCGCATGCTCAAAAGTATTTTTATTAGAATAAGACAAAACCTTTGGCTGACAACCTGCTACAGTTTTATCCTTCATCACATCTAAAAGTGGAACCAACCAGTTTTCTGTAACCTCAATATCACTATTCAATAATAAAAAGTACTTTGATTCAACCTTTTTTAAGGCATCATTATAACCTTTTGCAAAACCACCATTTTCCTTATTGATGATTAAACCAACCGTAGGATGATACTCTTTAAGATAATTTACTGAATTATCGGCAGAAGAATTATCGGCAACATATACAGAAGCGTTAGGAGAAAACTCTATAACCTTAGGCAAAAACTTCTTTAAAAAAGAAACTCCATTATAATTAAGTATGACTATAGCTAAATCTTGCAACCTTATTTTTTTAACAAAAATAGATTAATATTTAATACTGTCGATATAAATCATAACTATCTGTACCAAATGAATCATCTAAGTATTCATTAGAGTTATCTATCGTTCCTCTTGGGGTATTTCTCTTGTTCAAGTCATACTGCCAATTTTTATTCTGAAGTTCTCCTATCATATCAGAATGTAAAAGTCGATAACCATTTTTCACTAAATCAGGATTATAAAAGATAAAACGCTTATTGCTATACTTTGTTATTTTATCGTACTGCCATATTTCATAAGGATATTCCGTAGAGGAAACATCTCTCTGTACCATTGTTGAAGGAGCTCCATACTGTAGAAAAACTCTTCCTCTGTCAGTCTCATAGCCTGCCTGATAAGAAGTAGAATAAATCCTTTCAACATTTTGAAGCTGTAACTTATACTTCATCCAACCCTCATAATAACCTGTTCCAGAAGTAGCTACCCAAAATCCTTGAATTAATTTTCTTGAAATACTATCATTTTTAAGTTTTAAAACTTTTAAGATGTTTTTGACTTCTCCTTGATTAGCTATCGGAATCAAACCTGCTAAAAAATAAGCAACACTATCATCTGTTATAGATTGCTGAAAAGCGGGGTCTATCAAAACAAGATTTGGGTCAAATGCTTCAGGTATATCGTTTACTCTATCAAAATCATAAAAAGAAGAACTTAACTCATTCATTTCTCGATCTAAAACCTTAAATCCTAACTCATAGCTACCTGTTGGCAAACTTGAAATATCAATTGACCTAATGAACGGAACCACCTCATTGCTTTTAAAACGTGTTAATCTCGTAAAACTCTCTAGTTCTTTATTGTTTTCTTTATTTACTATAGACTGTTTTAATGCAAATACAGAATCTTTATTGTTTAATGTGTTGTAGACTTCAATGTAAGTTGGTAAACTATGGTGTTCAGTAGGGTAGAAAGAGATAACTCTAGGAATTAACTCATAACCAGACTTAAAAAAAACAGAATTCTCATTTCCTTTGGTTATCAATTCAGCAATCTGTATATCAGATATTTGAACACCTTTACCAAAATCTCTGACTACTATTTTTTTAGATGCTGTCAATTCATCTTTTGTAGAATTTAAATCTTTTAACCCAATTTGTAACTTATATTCACCAGGAAGAAGAGCAAAACGTTTAATATCATAAAAATCATCAAAAATACTATCCCTCATTGGAGGAGTGTTTAACTTATAAGCATCTTTAGCAAAGATTGAATCTCCTTGACTTATTTGAAGTTTGACAACTATCTGCCCTTGTAAGACACTATCTATTTTTTTATATTCTAATGTATGGCCTTCAAAATGAAGCTGTACTTCAATATAATTACCTTCATTAGGACTGTAAAATTGTTTTTGCCCCAGATAGACTTTCATCATCTTTTCATGGTCTTGAGAAAATAAGTTATTTGGAAGAAAGAAAAGTATAAGAAATACTACTTTAAACTTTAAAAAAGATAAAATTAATTGCATTTAAAATTTATTTTAATGAAATGTAAATTTACAAAATCTAAACCATTATCTGAACAACAAGTATAAAACACTAATATATAAGAGGTTAAATAGATAAAGGTAGTGTTTTTAATTTTTTAATCTGTTTTTTTTATAAAACACTTGTTATTACATAAATAATTACTAAATTTGCGGTGTCCGGAGAGATGACAGAGCGGTTGAATGTACCGGTCTTGAAAACCGGCGTACTGAAAGGTACCGGGGGTTCGAATCCCTCTCTCTCCGCTGAAAGCTCGACTAAGTCGAGCTTTTTTTATGTTCTAATATTTCATTTTGATCTTTCGTTTGGATCAAACCTAAAACTTGTGAGGAAAGCAATAAATAGTGTAACTTAAAAAAGTTTTTTCTTATATCTTTTGGCTTGACCCAAAAAAACAAATTCCGATAGAAATCGGAACAAGGCTGAACCAATAAAACTTGAAAACCACGAAACATTCCGTAGCTTCATCCAAACTACCTTCGGTGCTGCTTGCGCGGTCGCAAACGCTGTTACCAACAACCAATTTTTGGATTGTTGACAGCTGAACTCAGATAGGCATTCAGCTTATATTCTCTTCAAAAGCATGTAGTTCAACATTTATCCGCGGTTTTTGTGGAGTGAAACGGAACGTAAAAAGTTCCTTGTAAAATTGAAAAAAGCTGTTTTTGGATACTTTTTTCAGCTAAAAAAAGTATCAGAAGAAATAATTAGCCCCCAACTTTTACACTTGATCCTTTCGTTTGGTTTAATAATTAACCTTAATGATAGATTATAAGTAATATAATTCCAGATCCAATTTATCAAAACAATAAACTTATTCTTTACTCCTAAAATTGACTTTAAATGAACAACTAACCAAACTACCCAAGCAAAAAAACCTTGAAATTTATAATTCGGTAACTCTACAACAGCTTTGTTTCTTCCTATTGTAGCCATACTTCCTAAATTCTTATAAGAAAACTCTTTTAAGGGTTTCCCTTCAATGATTCTATTTAAATTTTTAGCTAAATTTAGTCCTTGCTGAATAGCAGGCTGAGCCATTTGCGGATGCCCTCTTGAATAATCATCCTTTATCATTGCTGCAACATCTCCTATTGCATAAATATTTTTATTACTACTTTCCACTAAGTTGAACCTGTCCACATGAATTCGTCCTCCTGGAGAGTAAACAGCTTCATTAAGACCTTCAAGCAAATTCCCTTTTACTCCTGCTGACCAAATTAGAGTTTTTGTAAAGATTGATTCTTTTCCCTTTATAAACACCTCTTCCCCATCATAATCCAAAACTCGGACGCCAGTTTTGACTTCAACACCTAAATCTTCTAGATACTTTTCAGCTTTTTCACAAGACTTCGTATCCATTGCATTCAAAACTCTTGGCGCTCCTTCTAAAAGTATAATTTTCATTAAAGAGAAGTCCATATCTGGATAATCCTTTGGTAAAATATGGCTTTTCATTTCGGCCAATGTACCTGCTACTTCAACACCAGTAGGACCTCCACCGACAATAACTATAGTTAGAAGTTTTTCCCTTTCTTTTAAATTTGCTGTATTAATAGCATCTTCAAAATGCTGAAATAAAGTATTCCTAAGAGATAAAGCTTCTTGAATACTTTTCATAGGATATGAATATTTTTCGAGATTTATATTCCCGAAAAAATTTGTATCTGCACCTGAAGCTATAACTAAATAATCAAAGTTTATGAGTCCTATTGTAGTATCTATTGTATTTTCTTTTTCATTTACCTTTAGTACCTCCCCTAATCTAAAATGAAAGTCATCTTGATCATGAAAAATTTTACGAAATGGAAAAACGATAGAGCTAGGTTCCAAGCCAGCTGTTGCCACTTGATAAAATAATGGTTGGAATTGATGATAATTATTTTTATCAATCAAAACAACTTGAAAGTATTTAGTCGAAATTTTTTCAACTAACTTAAGTCCCCCAAAGCCTCCTCCAATTATTACAACTCTTTTCTTTTTTGCAGTAGGTATATTTGCTTTCATGATTTCAAATTAAACACTTCCAAAATAATTAAATCTATAAAAGAAAATTGAAAGTAATGAGTACTTTATATTCTTCTAATAATAAAGAATTCAAAAGCTTTCAAACCAATATCTATCCTAAAAACTGTTAAAATAAGGAATAAAAAAAGTGATGACTTTTAAAGCCACCACTCATTCAAATAAATATTAAAAAACGTACTACTTAATTGAAGTTATATTTTCAAACAAACTATCCTCAACCAGTTCTGGAATTGTCACTTTCAATAAAGGTTCAGCTTCCATAGCTCTTTTTATTGCAAACATTGCACCTTCATTTCTAGCCCAATTCCTTCTTGAAACACCATTATTAACATCCCAATGTAACATCATTTTCAACCTTTTATCCGCCTCTTTTGAACCATCTAAAAACATTCCGAAACCTCCATTAGTTACTTCGCCCCAACCAACTCCACCTCCATTGTGAATTGACACCCATGTGGCTCCTCTAAAGCTGTCTCCAATAACATTTTGAATAGCCATGTCAGCAGTAAATTTAGAACCATCATAAATATTAGATGTTTCTCTATATGGTGAATCAGTTCCTGAAACATCATGATGATCTCTTCCAAGAATAACAGGACCAATCTCTCCTTTTTCAATAGCTTTATTAAAAGCCTCAGCAATTTTCATTCTTCCTTCAGCATCTGCATAAAGAATTCTAGCTTGTGAACCAACT
>Ga0228635_1000267_pt1 | contig 34814 bp, 40 predicted proteins | sample 44DmetaG_FD_182699 | JGI IMG/M metagenome (GOLD analysis project Ga0228635, IMG submission 182699) | Seawater microbial communities from Monterey Bay, California, United States - 44D | ecosystem: Environmental > Aquatic > Marine > Coastal | place: USA: California | collected 2016-09-30 | reverse complement strand
TGGGGCGGTCCCAGTCTTCACCAAGAACCACCTCACTTTCAGGCCTGCGTCCGCGCGAAGCGGTTTGCATAATGGCGTCCGCCGTCATTCTTCGTTGTATCGGTACCCAATGCCGTACAGCGTCTCAATCGCGGAGAACTCGGCATCAGCCATGCGCATTTTCTTCCGCAACCGTTTGATGTGGCTATCGATTGTTCGATCATCCACATAGACCTGATCGTCATAGGCCACATCCATCAATTGATCTCGACTTTTAACAAAGCCGGGACGCGTGGCCAATGCTTGCAGAAGCAAAAACTCGGTTACGGTGAGAGTTACATCGTTGCCCTTCCACTTCACTGCGTGCCGCAGCGGGTCCATGGTTAAATCACCACGCACAAGCGCTTGGGTTTCCTCGGGCGTATCGGTTTCATCAGAAGCAATCGCCTCCTGACGGCGTAGAATAGCGCGAATACGTTCGACGAGCAGACGCTGCGAAAACGGCTTGCGCACATAATCGTCGGCCCCCATCCGCAGGCCCAAAACCTCATCAATTTCATCGTCCTTAGAGGTCAGAAAAATCACCGGGACCGAGCTTTTCTGGCGCAGACGCTGCAACAGATCCATGCCATCCATGCGGGGCATCTTTATGTCCAGCACAGCAAGCTCAGGCATCCGGCGCATAAACGCATCCAGAGCCGACTGGCCATCATTATAAGTTTCGACCTCAAAACCCTCTGCCTCCAGAGTCATCGAGACTGACGTGAGAATATTTCGATCGTCATCGACCAGAGCAATCCGCGACATGTGCAATGTTCCTTATTTTGCCCAATTTGCCTAAATTTTTGCTTACTGTCCGACTTTCACTAGTGAGAATCAACAAAAAACGAATCAGCCGCGGTGATCCTGCCGCGTACAAGGCCTGATCAAAGTTAATAGTCCCATAATTTGCGCTAACAGCGGCAATTTGGTTGCGCTAACTGCGCGCTTGCGTCCTGTTCAAGCCAAAATACGTCATGATATAGCCACGAGGGTGTAGTCATATTGGCTGCTGTTTGTATTTCGACCTAGAGCGGGACAAAATCCGCGGGAGCACGATCATGATCATCGGACGCGTTAACCCAGCGCACACGCTGGAAACCCAAGGCATTTCCGGGCTCGGGTCGGTCTATTATAACTTGCTTGAACCAGCGATCATCCAGCAAGCGATTGAACGCGGCGAAGGGACACTCGGCAAAGGTGGTGCGTTCATGACGACCACCGGTAAATACACCGGTCGCTCGCCCAAAGATAAGCACGTAGTAAAAACCGCTGACGTAGTGGACACGATCTGGTGGGACAACAACGCCGCGATGTCGCCCGAGGGGTTTGATGCCCTCTACGAGGACATGCTCGCCCACATGAAAGGTCGCGATTATTTCGTGCAGGACCTGTTTGGCGGCGCCGACCCCGCGCATCGTCTAGACGTGCGCATGGTGACCGAGCTTGCATGGCACAATCTGTTCATTCGCCACCTTCTGCGCCGCCCTGAGCCCGCAGAACTGGAAACATTTGCCCCCGAATTTACGGTCATCAACTGCCCCACGTTCAAGGCCGACCCAGAGCGTCACAATTGCCGCTCTGACACGGTCATCGCCATGAACTTTGAGCGCAAGATGATCCTGATCGGCGGCACCGAGTATGCGGGCGAAAACAAGAAATCGATCTTTACGCTGCTCAACTATCTACTGCCTGCCAAGGGCATCATGCCCATGCACTGCTCCGCCAACCACGCCATCGACAACCCCGTCGACTCGGCCGTGTTCTTTGGTCTGTCGGGCACAGGCAAAACCACGCTATCGGCCGATCCCGGTCGCACCCTAATCGGCGATGATGAACATGGCTGGTCCGAGCGTGGTATCTTTAACTTTGAAGGCGGCTGTTACGCCAAAACCATCAATCTGCGCCGTGAAGCGGAACCCGAAATCTACGACACCACGTCCAAGTTCGGCACAGTGATCGAAAACATGGTCTTTGATCCAAACACCTTCGATCTGGACTTTGATGACGACAGCCTTACGGCCAACATGCGCTGCGCCTACCCGCTGGAATACATCTCTAACGCGTCGGACACCGCGCTGGGTGGTCACCCCAAAAACATCATCATGCTAACCTGCGATGCGTTCGGCGTCCTGTCCCCCATCGCGCGGCTTACGCCAGCGCAGGCCATGTACCACTTCCTGTCTGGCTTTACCTCCAAGGTTGCAGGCACTGAGCGTGGCGTGACAGAGCCAGAACCGACATTCTCGACCTGCTTTGGCGCACCCTTCATGCCCCGCCGTCCCGAAGTGTATGGCGACCTTCTACGCAGCAAAATCGCCGAAAACGGCTCTACCTGTTGGCTGGTCAACACTGGCTGGACCGGCGGCGCCTATGGCACAGGTTCGCGGATGCCGATCAAGGCAACCCGCGCACTTCTCACGGCTGCTTTGAACGGGGATCTCAGCAATTGTGAATTCCGTCGCGACCCCAACTTTGGCTTCGACGTCCCCGTCGCATGCCAAGGCGTCGACGACAGCTTGCTTGATCCACGCACAACATGGTCAGACCCCGCAGCCTACGATGCACAGGCCGCAAAACTGGTTTCCATGTTCTCGGACAACTTTGCGCAATACGTCCCCTTCATCGACGAAGACGTCAAAGCCTGCGCAATCGGCTAATTATGCGTGCTGAGGCGGGCATCCCCGCCTCATGCCAACCCTTTGCGGATCAGGTTCGCGCCGGCCACGAGCAAAACAATCAAGATTGCCCGCTTAAAGGCTGCCGCGGGCAATCTGTCTTGCACAGCGAACCCAACCCACATCCCCAACATGCTTGGTATCAACAGCGCGGCTGAAAATGGCGCGGTCTCTAGGTTGAGGATCCCGGATTTCAGATGCGCCACAAGCAGCATGAATGATCCAAGCCCATAGATCACGCCCTGCACCACGCCCTGTTGCGCGCGGGGGACATCCGTTGCCAGCAGGTACAACACAGTCGTTGATCCCCAGTTACCCGTCAGCCCACCCATCGTGCCCGAAATGAGGCCCGCAACCCATTCGGTCCACCACCGATGCTGCTGCGCTATGTGAAACGTTTTTCCTGCCAGTTGAATAACCGAGAGCACGACCACCGGAATGCCCAGAACCAATGAGAAAACCTGAGGCGACAAAGAGGTGACCAACTGCGCCGCAAGCAAGATCATGATGCAGACTACGACCAAATAACGCCAAAACTGCCGCGCCGCAGCAACCGCTGGCCCAACCCCAGCCCGCAAGGTTTGGGTCACATTCGCCGCCACAATCGGCAGAATAACCCCTGCCAAGGCCAACTGCGGATCCAAAAATGTCGACAACCCGGAAATCATGATCAAGGGCAGTGCAAATCCCACCACCCCTTTGACAAAGCCGCCAAAAAACGTGATCGCCACAGCCAGAGCAAAGGCCCCCAGCGACATAAGTTCCATGATGCGTGTCCCTGTTTTAGCTGCGCACAACGCAGTCTTGTGCTATCGTTACGGCAACCTACCTGCCAATGGATTGACGAACACCCAAAAATCCGTCGAGACATTTTAGTTCGCCCAAGATTGCATATGCAGAATTTTCTTGCGCTGCAATTGCACAGTCGGTACGAAGACCCGACAAAATGATGCTAGGAGACGACCATGCCCCGTGACGCCGCCGAGAGCCACATCGAAACACCTGCCATTCTGCCAAACCTGCTTGCGTTGACAGGCGATGCCGTCGCTGCAGCAGAGGCCCTTTTGGCCCGCGCCAAGGCGTTGATCACCGTTCAAGTCACCGACAATGACCGCATTTCCGGCCGCTTGATCGAAGAAAACCAAACCGCGACCCATGGCTTTGCTTGGCTGGCCACATATGTCGAATCGCTGCGTCAGATGCAGGGCTGGGCCGAGCGGATGAGCGCAGACGGCACTTTCAACGAGATGAACCAACTGATCCATCAGATCGCTTTTGGAGAGTACCTGTGGCAGATGTACGGCGGCATCCCGATGAACCAAGGCGAAATCTTGCGCCCACAAGATATCGGCCTATCGCAAGAGGATCAGGCCGTGCTGATGACGCCGGCGGTCCAACTGCTCACGCAGAATGGCAACACCCAAGTCGCACGCACCCGCCTTGTTGAGCTGATGCAAGAGGGTCAGGCCGAGGCTATGTTCGGCACCTCCGGCCTTGATGAAGAGCTGGAAATGATCCGCGAGCAGTTCTTCCGCTATTCCAAGGAAAAGGTCGAACCCTTTGCCCATGAATGGCACCTCAAGGATGAGCTGATCCCGATGGAGATCATCGAGGAACTGGCCGAGATGGGCGTATTTGGACTGACCATCCCCGAGGAATACGGCGGGTTCGGTCTCTCGAAGGCATCCATGTGTGTCGTATCCGAGGAACTGTCACGGGGCTACATCGGCGTCGGCTCGTTGGGCACGCGCTCGGAAATTGCGGCTGAGTTGATCCTTGCGGGCGGCACCGAAGAGCAAAAACAAAGCTGGCTACCGCGATTAGCCTCCGCCGAGATCCTGCCCACTGCAGTGTTCACAGAACCGAATACCGGCTCTGATCTTGGCAGCCTGCGCACCCGCGCCGTCAAAGATGAGAACGGCGATTACCAGATCACGGGCAACAAAACTTGGATCACCCATGCGACCCGTACGCAGGTTATGACGCTGCTAGCGCGGACCGATCCCGACACGACCAACTACAAAGGTCTGTCGATGTTCCTTGCGGAAAAAACCCCAGGCACGGACGAAAACCCGTTCCCCACCCCCGGCATGACCGGCGGTGAGATCGAGGTCCTCGGCTATCGCGGCATGAAAGAATACGAATTGGGCTTCGACAACTTCCACGTAAAGGGTGAAAACCTGCTCGGCGGAGAAGAGGGTAAGGGCTTCAAACAGCTCATGGAAACCTTCGAAAGTGCGCGGATCCAAACTGCGGCCCGCGCGGTTGGTGTCGCGCAATGCGCTCTCGACATCGCGATGCAATACGCGATCGACCGCAAACAGTTTGGCAAGTCGCTGATCGAATTCCCCCGTGTTTCTGGCAAGCTTGCGATGATGGCCGTTGAGATCATGATCGCCCGTCAGCTGACCTACTTCTCGGCCCGCGAAAAAGACGAAGGTCGTCGCTGCGACCTTGAGGCTGGCATGGCCAAGCTGCTCGGCGCCCGCGTAGCGTGGGCGGCGGCCGACAACGGCCTGCAAATCCACGGCGGCAACGGCTTTGCGCTTGAATACAAAATCTCGCGCGTACTGTGTGATGCCCGCATCCTGAACATCTTTGAGGGCGCCGCTGAAATCCAAGCACAGGTGATTGCCCGCCGCTTGCTTGGCTGAACCGCCTCTTTTCTCAGCAGATCAACACCCCCGGCGTTATTCCCTAGCGTCGGGGGTTGCTTTTTTTCGCCCTCAGCCACAGCTGTTAGGTCACGAGGGAGATCACCATGACAGATACGCGCCCTATCCTGCTCACTGGCGTCAGCGGGTTCATTGCCAAACGCATCGCCTATGACCTTTTGCAAAAAGGCTACCATGTCCGAGGATCACTGCGCAGCATGGATCGCGCGGATGAGGTTCGGGCCGCCGTCCAAGACCCCGGTGATGGGCGCCTCACTTTTGTTGAGCTGGACCTGACCCGTGATGCTGGTTGGGATGCTGCCGTCACCGGTTGTCAGGCCATCCTGCATACCGCATCCCCCTTTCCTATGGCCTCTCCCAAGAATGAAGAGGACCTGATCCGCCCCGCAGTCGACGGCACGCGTCGCGCACTCAAGGCTGCGCGCATCGCAGGGGTGAACCGCGTCGTATTAACCTCATCCATGGTGGCTATTCTCTATGCGGAACGGCCTGCGGGCTACGCCGCCACCGCCGCCGATTGGACCGATGTGGCCCACAAAAGCGCCTCGGCCTATATCAAATCCAAAACCCTCGCAGAGCAAGCCGCATGGGATTTCGTCAAACGAAACCCAGAGGTGCAACTGACAACTGTCAATCCCGGCCTTGTGTGCGGCACGCCCATGGACAACCGCTTTGGCACCTCGCTGGAACTGATCCAACGGGTCATGTCCGGCAAGGACCCAATGCTGCCGGACATCCCCATTCCTGTGGTTGATATTGAGGATGTCTCGGCCCTTCACATCGTGGCGTTGGAACGCCCTGAGACAATCGGGCAGCGAATTATGGCCACGGACGACGTGCTGCGGATGCCCGCAATCGGCGCTTTGTTAGCCGCCACTTACCCAAAGCGAAAAATCGCTACCAAACCGGCTCCGCGGTTCTTGCTCAAGGCGCTTGCGATGTTTGACGCTTCGCTCAAAACTGCGATGCCCCAAGTTGGCCTGCCGATGCAGGTCGACACACGTGCCACTACCGAAGGGCTTGGCTACCGCTTTGTCCCATCGGATACGGCGATCAAACGCTCCGCTGAAGCTGTCATTTCTGGCGCTTAGTCTATCTTCCCTCGGGGCGACGCAGGGGGTATAGCCGCGTCATGGCTCAAAATCCTCCCTCGCTTCGGCCCGATCTCGCCCCCAAGCCCACCCTGCCCACGGACGCCCGCCCCGGGCAGCCCCGCATTGGCATGATCTCTCTTGGATGTCCCAAGGCGCTGGTGGACAGTGAACGCATCCTGACGCGCCTCAGGGCCGAGGGCTACGCGATCTCGCCCGATTATGCGGGCGCAGAAGCTGTCATCGTCAACACTTGCGGCTTCCTCGACAGTGCCAAGGCCGAAAGCCTTGAGGCCATCGGTGAGGCACTAGACGCCAACGGCCGTGTCATCGTCACGGGCTGTTTGGGCGCGGAGCCTGAGTATATCACTGGCGCGCACCCCAAAGTTCTGGCGGTAACGGGACCGCAGCAATACGAACAGGTGCTCGACGCAGTGCACGCCGCCGTGCCGCCCAGCCCCGACCCGTTCGTGGACCTTTTGCCTGCCACTGGCGTCAGCCTCACGCCACGCCACTACAGCTATCTCAAGATTTCCGAGGGCTGTAACCACACCTGCAAATTCTGCATCATCCCCGATATGCGCGGCAAGCTTAGCAGCCGCCCACACGCTGCCATCATGCGTGAAGCCGAACGGCTGGTCGATGCGGGCGTGCGAGAACTGCTCGTAATCTCGCAGGACACATCCGCCTACGGCACCGATGTCAAAGGGCGCGATGCCAAACACCCGATCATTCCTCTGGCGCGCGATCTTGGCTCGCTTGGCGCATGGGTCCGGATGCACTACGTCTATCCATACCCCTTCGTAAAAGACCTGATCCCGCTGATGGCTGACGGGCTAGTGCTGCCCTATCTGGATGTGCCTTTCCAACACGCCCACCCCGATACGCTGAAACGCATGGCGCGCCCGGCAGCCGCGGAAAAGACACTCGATCGGATCGGTGAATGGCGCGATATCTGTCCCGACATCACCCTGCGCTCTACATTTATCGTTGGCTATCCCGGCGAAACCGAGGCCGAATTCCAAACGCTTTTGGATTGGCTCGATGAGGCACAATTGGATCGCGTCGGCTGTTTTCAGTATGAAAATGTCGATGGTGCACGGTCAAACGCTCTGCCCGACCACGTCTCCCCCGAGCTGAAACAAGAGCGCTGGGAACGCTTCATGGAAAAATCCCAAGCAATTTCGGAGGCAAAACTGGCCGCCAAGGTTGGCACCCGGATCGAGGTGATCGTCGATTCCGTCGACGATGAGGGCGCCACCTGCCGCACCAAATCCGACGCACCCGAGATCGACGGGAACCTGTTCATCGACGAAGGCTTCGAAGGGCTAACACCCGGCATGATCGTCGAGGTCGATGTTGATGAGGCCGGGGAATACGACCTTTGGGGGCAAGTCGCGGCAACGAAGTAGGCCACCTAGGCCTCAGCCAACCACATCCTGACCGCGTCCTGCACATGCCGGAAGCGGTCGCCCCCCAAGTGTTTGCCACCGTACCAACGCGTGACGACAACAACAGTGTCGTACAGGCCTTCACGCTCCAGCATCCGACAGATCACAAGGCCCGCGCCACTTTCGCCATCGTCATTCTTGATCGGCCCGCTTTCAAGCAACAGCCCCCAAGTATTATGTGTCGCGCGGGCAAATTTCTTGTTCCGGCACAGCGCTTTGACAAAGGCCTTTGCCTCCTCGGGCGATGTCGCAGGCCCGCCCGCGACCGCATAGCGCGAGCCGCGATCAGAAATCACGTTTTCCATAATTCTCACGTGAACTGCCCCACAAGGATCACAACCCACGCAAGCCCCACCGCAATCCCAGCAAGCGAAGCCGCACAGGACCCGATGTCCTTTGCCTCACCCGCCAGCGGATGGTGCTCCAGTGAGATATAATCAACCACCCGTTCAATTGCGCTGTTGAGCAATTCCACCACCAACACAAACGTCCCGCCCATCACGATGATTGCCAACTCAACCGTGCTCAGCGGCAAGATCAGTGCCGCAAGCACCGAGATGGCATGCAACACCGCCCAGCCCCGCAGCGCGGATTCGCTTTTCCACGCGACCGTCCAACCAGCCCAGCTCCACGCTGATTTCTGTAGCAATTCTTTTAGGGTGGCGCGCATGCGGCTGTTCTCCAAGCTTCACGCCTTGAGACCAGAAACACACGACGATGAAAAGGGGACTAAGGCCCGGTCTCGCCCGAACCATGCGGTAGCTTGATCCACTCAAACACCTCCGCATTCATGCATGCAGACGGCACGGTTTGCGCCCCCCACTCGGATTTGCCAAGCCAACACTCACACTGCTGCACCCAATCGCATCCGCGACACCGGTGCACAACACTGGCCCATTCCTCTGCACTTAGACGGCCATCAGCATAGGCCTGCACCAAGTCGGCACCACTGGCCTTGGCCATAGTGACAGCCAACCAATAATGGCGATTCAATGTGCCCAAAGGGGTCAGGTGGTGTGTCATCATTACGATCCTTTTGCTGGACCAAGGATCGCACAGAATTGCACCCCGCGCTTTGCGCAGGATCAAAGACGGGTCTTACATGTGCGAAACGGTGCGCAGAGCATCCCAGCGGCTTTCATTATTGCAGCTTTCCGGCATTTCGCCCGCGTCCAGCGCCTTGGTGCAGCCACCCACATCGCCACATCCACGGCAGCGCAACAGCATATCTGCGGTGTCGCCCGCCGACAAAGTACCTTTGGCTTCTTCCGCGCGCAGGTCAAACCCCTGCGCGTCTGCCATGCGTTTCATAAGGTCTTGATGAAGTCTCGGATCGCCCAAAGCCATGATGCACCCTTTCTCGATGACGTCAGACAATGGGTAAGGCGTGCGCAAATTCGCGGCTTTGACCTATATCAAAGCCTCAATATCAAAGTCCCTCTGCGACCCGGCGTACTGTGGCCACACGCGCGGCGTTAGGTGGGTGGGTCCCCAAAAACCGATCGCCCGGGTCGGGAATACGCGCAAAAAACGCAGCCCCCCGCAACGGATCAAACCCAGCGTTATGGGTGATCACTGTGCCCAGCGCATCGGCCTCTAACTCATGTTCCTTCGAGAACCCGCGCGCCCCGACGGTCGCACCTGCGCGCGATAGCTGGTCCACCACAACCGCGTTTGCACCGGTAATCGCGCCCACAAGGCTGCCTAGAATTGCCCCCCCAACGGCGGCTTGCTGTTGCTCGGCCAAATGCTCTTCGATGTGGTGGGCAGCTTCATGGCCCATAACAAAAGCGATTTCATCAATGTTGCGCGCATCCGCGATCAAAGCCTGCGTAAACGTCAAAAGCGGGCGCCCCTCGGGGCTGAGCGATTGAAACGCGTTCTTGGGGGCGTTGGGGTTTGGGTCCACTCGGAACAAAAAATCGCAATTCAGCCTGCGCGTCTGTTCACGGCAGGTCCGCTCGGCCACAGGTTCCACCCGGATACGCGCGGCGTTGTAGTTGCGCATCGCTTGCGCTGCACTGACCGGAGCGCCCGCCTGCGGCAGAGGGGCCGCATTGACGGGGGGCGGCGCAGACGTCGGCTCCACGCAGGCAGATAGGAACAGAAGCGACAGACCTGCGACACACGTTCTCAACATTGCGACTCTCCTTTTCGGCGCGGCCTCGCGCCCTACCTTTGACCAAAGATATAGGAATTCGCCGTGCAAGACAAAAGCCATCCCGACACACGCGTACTGTATAACGCCCAGTGCCCTGTCTGTTCCTTTGAGATCAATCACTATGACGCTTACAGCAAGGCGCAGAACCTGCCGATCCGGTTTGACGATCTGAATGCGGATGTCTTGGCAGAATGGGACATGGACGCAGACACCGCCGCCAAGCGTTTGCATGTCTTGCATAATGGCCAGCTGATCGCGGGCATCCCTGCCTTCTTGGTCTTGTGGCAAGAAATGCCGCGTTATCGCCTGTTAGGGCGCATCGTGGGGCTGCCCGGTATTCGGCACGCGGCAAGTGCGGCCTATGACTACGTTCTCGCGCCTGCAATTTACGCTTGGCACAAACGCCGCCAAAAGCGCACGGTTGCCAAAGGCTAATCCCGCGGGCAGTGTGAAAGCATGTTTTCGATCGAACACACATTCGATGCCTCTGTCATCACCCTTGTGGATGAAGGCTCAGGCCATTTGACAGATGACGTCACGATCAACGCCTTTGAGGATTGCGTGACCGTTGAACAGGTCGATCCCACCACTGATATCGTTCGGCGGATCACCCTGTCGCTGTCACAGGTTCAGGATTTGGCCGCCGCATTGGACCTGCCTGAGGGGGTCTATCGGCTCAAAAAAGCCGAGGCAGAATAGAGCGCGCGCATGACGGTTGGTTTCTTTCATGATGAACGGTGCCTTTGGCATTCTGGCGGAAACTACGCGGGCATGTTGCCCGTAGGTGGCTTGGTCCAGCCCATGATCGGGGGCCTGCCCGAGAACCCGGAAACAAAGCGCAGGTTTGTGAACCTGATGCAGGTCACGGGCTTGGCGCATGAACTGAGCTGGTCCACCGCCCCTGCCGCCAGCACTGAGGATTTGTTGCGCGTCCATCCCCAAAGCTATCTGACCGCGTTCAAGGAGATGTCGGAGGCCGGCGGCGGCGAATTGGGGCTGCGCACGCCCTTTGGACCAGACGGATACAACATCGCCGCGCTTTCGGCCGGATTGACCACAGCCGCTGTCCAACAGGTTATGCGCGGTGAATTGAACCAAGCCTACGCACTGTCACGCCCCCCCGGCCACCACTGCCTGCCGGACTTTCCCAACGGCTTTTGCCTGATGGCCAACATCGCCATCGCGGTTGAGGCGGCGCTACATCACAAACTGGCCGGGCGCATCGCCGTGCTGGATTGGGATGTGCACCACGGCAATGGCACCGAGGCGGTTTTTTATGACCGCCCAGATGTCCTGACGATCTCGATTCATCAGGAACGGAACTATCCCAGCGACACCGGCGGGTTTGAGGCGCGTGGCTCTGGACGGGGTGAAGGCGCAAACCTCAACATTCCTCTGCCCCCGGGTGCGGGCCACAATGTATACATTAAATCCATGGAGCAAATCGTCCTCCCAGCGCTCCACGATTTCCAACCGGACCTGATCATTGTCGCCTGTGGCTTTGACGCCGCGATGATTGATCCGCTCAGCCGGATGATGGCCCGGGCCGAAACCTTTCGTGCGATGACCGCCATGGTGCAGGAGGCCGCAGGTGATCTATGCGGTGGCAAGTTGGTGCTGAGCCACGAGGGCGGCTATTCCGAGCTATATGTCCCGTTTTGTGGTCACGCCGTGATGGAGCAACTCACCGGTAGCACGATCACCGCGCCTGACCCGTTTGAAGAACGCTTCCGCGACCGTCAGCCCAGCGCGCGTTTTGACCAATTTGCCTTTGAGCTACTGGATGAAATGGCGCAGGCGCTTTAGCCCGCGTTGTCCGCCACACACATATGCTGCCGCAGCGCAGCAATGTGTTTGACTTCACAGTGGCCACTGCGGCACCTTAGCCGCGACCACAGCGAGGATCTCCTTCTTATGAATAAAGTATATGGCAGTGCGTCGGAGGCTCTTGATGGGCTTTTGCACGACGGCATGTTTATCGCGGCTGGCGGCTTTGGCCTGTGCGGTATCCCTGAGTTGCTTTTGGATGCAATCAAGGACGCGGGCACCCGAAACCTGACCTTCGCTTCCAACAACGCGGGCGTGGACGATTTCGGCATCGGAATTTTGCTACAAACGCGCCAAGTCAAAAAGATGATCTCATCCTATGTGGGTGAAAACGCAGAATTCATGCGCCAGTACCTGTCGGGTGAGTTGGAACTGGAATTCAACCCCCAAGGCACTTTGGCCGAGCGGATGCGTGCAGGCGGTTGCGGCATTCCAGGGTTTTACACCAAAACCGGCGTCGGCACCGTGATTGCTGATGGCAAAGAGCACAAAGAGTTCCCCACCGGGCCGGACGGCGCAAATGAGACGTATATCATGGAAAACGGCATCTTTGCTGATCTATCGATCGTCAAAGCGTGGAAGGCCGACGCCACAGGGAACCTTGTGTTCCGCAAAACCGCGCGCAATTTCAACCCGCCCGCCGCGATGTGCGGCAAGGTCTGCATCGCCGAGGTTGAGGAAATCGTGCCCACCGGCTCGCTTGATCCCGACATGATCCACCTGCCGGGCATTTACGTGCACCGCATCGTGCAGGGCGATCACGAGAAACGTATTGAGCAACGCACTGTGAGTGAGGGTTAAGAATATGCCTTGGGATAGAAACCAAATGGCCGCCCGCGCGGCACAGGAACTACAAGACGGCACATACGTGAACCTTGGCATCGGCATCCCGACGCTGGTGTCGAACTACATCCCCAAAGGGGTTGAGGTCACGCTGCAATCAGAGAACGGGATGCTTGGCATGGGGCCGTTCCCCACCGAGGACAACATTGATGCAGACCTGATCAACGCAGGCAAGCAAACCATCACCGAGCTGCCGCAAACCGCGTATTTCGACAGCGCACAGTCGTTCGGCATGATCCGTGGCGGCAAGATTGCAATGGCGATCCTTGGCGCGATGGAGGTCGCCGAAAACGGTGACCTCGCCAACTGGATGATCCCCGGCAAGCTGGTCAAAGGCATGGGCGGCGCGATGGATTTGGTGGCCGGTGTGGGCCGAGTGGTTGTGGTTATGGACCACGCCAACAAGCACGGGCAATCCAAACTGCTAAAGGAATGCACCCTGCCCCTGACAGGCAAGGGCGTGGTTGACCGGATCATCACCAACCTTGGTGTGCTGGATGTTGTGGATGGTGGGCTGAAGCTGGTTGAGCTGGCCGATGGTGTCAGCGAAGACGAACTGCGCAGCCTGACCGAGGCCACGCTGGTCAACTAATCCTGTCGCGCGGGTTTCGTTTCATCGGCTCAATTTCCGCGCGCGAGATCAGCAAAATTGAAAACGCACCCGTCCGAGGGCAGCTCGGGCGGTGTCATGCACAAATTACGTGCCACGTTCCATGCGGCCAACACCTTGGGCACATAGGCGCGGGTCTCTGCGAAGGGAGGCACGCCGTCGTGTTTCCGCACAGCGCCCTCGCCCGCGTTATACCCCGCAAGCGCCAGCAACACGTCGCCATCAAATTCCTGCATCAGCCAGTCTAGATAGGCCACGCCGCCTGCGATGTTCTGACTTCCGACCTTGCTGTCCTCAACACCAAAGCGCGCCGCGGTAGCCGGGATCAACTGCATCAGGCCTTGCGCCCCTGCCGGGCTGACCGCATCCGTGCGCCCCGCACTTTCAACGGCAATGACCGCAAGCGCGAGGGCGGGCGACACGCGGGTGCCCACCGATTGCATCAGCAACGCGGGCCCATGGGCTGTCGCGATCTTGGTCAACAACTGAAGGGACGGCGCCGCGATGCCGGACCCTTTGGGCGCGTTGCTGACGTGTAGCGTGGCTTCGGTGAACCGGCCTGCCTGCCCATGATCCCGTGACGGTGGAATGACGTCCCAGAACCACGGCTGTAAGTTTCCCGTTGGCGCAGATGGCAACACAGGAGCCGCGATCGACGTGGTGACGGGCGGCGCGGCAGCAATGGTTGGCGCGATTTGGATGTTGATCCGGTTGGTCGCATCAACTGCCGGGGGCCTGACGGTCTTGAACGTCCACTCACTGGCCCAACCGAGTTGCGGGACCAAAGTGAGTCCCAGACAGATAATCAAACGTTTCATAAAGCTGCTCGTCCCTGATTTTAGCGCCAATAGACGCGGGATCTTGAACAGGAACCTGCCACACGCGACGGATTCGACCAATGCGATAGGCACGTTTCACCCCGATATCAGTGCAAAATCGCAACAATCGGGCCAATTTTCCGCGATTAGAGCTCATTTTCAGAAAAATGATCAGAGCTTGCCACGATTGTGCCTTATTTCGCCGCACCTATTAAGGGATGGCGCGGCCAGACGGATCACCAAAGATCCGCGATTTTTCCGACGCCTGAGGCAGAGCAATGAAAGAGGCACATGATGATGAAAGCATTTTTTACCGATGATTCCGGCGCAATGGCGCTTGATTGGCTCGTTTTGACGGCCGCCCTTTTGGGTCTTGGGCTTGCCATTTCGGCCATAGTTTCGTCTGGGGTCGATCATTTATCGGCGCAGGCAAATGTGGACACGGCAGCTCAGAGTGTTGTAATTTATAAATAAATACGATTTGGCCGTCTATATTTTGGCGGCCCTATCCCAACTGAACGCCTAAAATTAACACCTAATTTATCGTTAATATGTCTAAAGCCCGCCCTAAAGCCGCCCCGTTCCATCGGCAAAACAAATGTATCGAACGGCGCAAGCGCCACGATTTTTAAAAAAACGAGCTACACCAAGGAATATCAAAATGCTGAAAAACTTTATTGCAAGTGAATCTGGCGCCGTAACCGTTGACTGGGTTGTTCTGACAGCTGCTCTCGTGGGTTTGGGTCTTGCGGTTATGACTGTTGTGTCGTCGGGCGTTGAACAGCTGTCGACTGACATCGACGAAGAGCTGTCCACAATGGGCACACAATCCTACACCTTCCTCGGGTTTACCGGCGGTTCGGGCGGCTAAGCCCCCAACCAATGATTTTGTGGCCTCGCCTTTTTGGGGGCGGGGCTACCACGATAGATACAATTCGATAAAAAGGCGGTTAGAACTCTAGGCTTTTAGGGTTTTTTCGGCCCAATTCGCGCCGCATTGCGGTTGCCTTATGCCCTCATCCGACGAGCACAGATCAGCTCTGGATGAACGAAACTGAGCATAAGGAACGAGCACATGCTTTTGCACGCAATCAAGACATTCACAAACGACGAAGATGGCGCTGTCACGGTTGACTGGGTTGTTCTGACAGCGGCCCTTGTGGGCCTGGGTCTGGCCGTCATGGTCGTGGTCAAGGACGGGATTTCCGATTTGGCCGGCGACATCGACACCGAGTTGAAGAAAGACCACACCACATTCACAATCGATCTCTCTGGTTCGGGCTCCGGTTCGGGCGGCTAACGCCCCGCGCACCGACCAACACGATGACAAACCGCGCGGGACCATCCGCGCGGTTTTTCTGTATTCAGACCAAGCACCATGGAAACAATCCGCAAATTTTCGCGGAACTCCCCGACAAAGCCGCTTCAATTCCCTGTCCGGACCATGCTTTCGCCCAATTTCAGGCGCAGAAAACCATCATGAGGCTCCCGCATACCGTTCAATGGGTAGGTGCGTCGGGACCCCGCAGTGATGAGGCAATGGCCCGGGGGGTCAGTTAGGACAGACACCATGAGACTCGTATTTGGATTGGTTCTCATAATCGGCGTGGGGCTTGCTGGATTTGCGGTCTATTTCGCCAAAGATCGGTTTAATCAGTACCAATTGGCCTTGGCACAACAAAAGGCCGCGATCATTCCCTTGACCGAAGTCTTTGTGACCAAGCGCCAGTTGCGGTACGGCCAACAGCTGACGCCCGATGACGTGCAGGCGGTGAAATGGCCCGCTGACGCGCTACCACCCGGCGCATTCACCGAGCTTTCGCAGATTTTCCCCGACGAAAACAAAGAGCCCCGCACCGTGTTGCGCGTGATGGAACGCGGTGAGCCGCTTTTGATCATGAAAGTCACCGGCCCCGGTGAGGACGCCGGCGTTGCCGCGCGGCTTGGCAAAGGGATGCGCGCCTTTGCCCTGCGGGTGGATGTGATGTCCGGTGTATCGGGCTTCCTGCGCCCCGGCGACAGGGTCGATGTTTATTGGACGGGCACCGGCGCCGAGGGTCAGGGCATCACCCGGTTGATCCACGCCAACCTGCAACTGATTGCCGTGGACCAAGTCACGGATGAGGAACGTAATAATCCAATCCTTGCCCAATCCGTAACTGTTGAAACCACGCCCGACGTGGTCGCCAAACTGGCACAGGCTCAAGCCACAGGCCGCCTGACCCTTGCGCTGGTGGGTGTTACGGATGATGTTGCAAGTGCAGAGGTTTCGGCCGACGCAAGTTCGATCGTCGGGGAACGCGCGGTCGCTCCGGTGGCTGAAGCCAAACGCACCTGCTCGATACGGGAGCGTCGCGGCAAAGAAGTGGTCGTTATCCCCTCGCCCTGTCCTGAATGACCATATCTAAGTCTAGGTGATTTCTGCTCAGCGCGCCCAAAATATTGTGGCGCGCTGTTGCTCTGGGACCGTGATTGTTGCTCATTTGCATGAAGTACGGACGTTAACAGCTTGATTCTTGCAATAAACACCCACTTAGCGCATGGTCGCGACTAATATGGGCAAAGACCCACTTTTGAGCAGCGGTGATCAGAGAGGCGAGATCACATGAAATTTAGACATGTCTTAACCGCGGGGCTTTTGGGCCTCGCATTTCTAGTGGGACAGGGTGCGCCAACATCGGCGGAAACCCTTAGCATCATGCGCGGCACCGCACAGGCGCCCCTAAAGGTGCCTTTGAACCGCGCAATCGTTCTGGAAAGCGACACGGTATTTGCTGAGTTGTCCGTTGCGAACCCCGCAATTGCCGACATCGCAACCCTGTCAGAGCGGACCATCTATGTTCTGGGTCGCGCGCCCGGGCGTACAACGCTGACCCTTTTGGGTGCCGATGGGCGTTTGATCAGCAACGTTGAGGTGCAGGTCACCCCTGACGTCGGTGAGCTAAAGGAACGCCTGTCCGAGCTTTTGCCAGGTGAACCAATTTCGGTGCGCACTGCGAATGATGGAATTGTCCTTGCCGGGACGGTCTCCTCTTCGGCACGCGTATCCCGCGCCCTTGATATCGCAAACCGCTACGCCCCTGATCGGGTGCTGAACCTGATGGTTGTCGGCGGAACGCAGCAAGTCATGCTGAAGGTCCGCTTTGCCGAAATGCAGCGGTCTGTTTCAAAAAGCCTTTCATCCTCATTGGGCATCACGTCGATCAACCCCGACATTTCGTCATCCACGGCCACAGGCACTGCCACGTTGAACGCAGGCACCACGGCGGGCAGCACCGGGTCCGTCAGCCAAGTGCCGAACAACGAAAATGCTGGCGGCATCGCCGTGGCATTTGGAGCAGGTGCTGTACAATTCTCGATCCTGCTTGAGGCATTGGAAGACAAAGGCGTCGTACGCACGTTGGCTGAGCCCAACCTAACCGCCCTCAGCGGTCAGGACGCACGGTTCCTTGCGGGGGGTGAAATCCCGCTTCCCGTAGCGAATGAGCGTGGCGGCGTGTCAGCCGACTATCGCCCCTTTGGCATCGATATGTCGTTCACGCCCACGGTTGTGGACGGCGACATCATCAACCTTGTTCTGAACGCCAGTGTGTCCAGCATCGACAGTGCCAACGGCACGACGATCAACAACGCATTCGTCCCGGCCTTCCGGACCCGTGAGACATCCACCACTGTGGAATTGCGCGACGGTCAAAGCTTTGCGATTGCTGGCCTGCTGGAAGACGACTTTCAGGACAACGCGTCACAAGTGCCATGGCTTGGTGACATTCCCGTTTTGGGCACCCTGTTCCGCAGCGCCGAGTTCCAACGTTCGCAGTCGGAGTTGGTTGTGATCGTGACAGCCCATCTCGTGACGCCGACAACCGGCGAAGCGCTGGCATTGCCCACGGACCGCATCCGCCCCCCCACCGAGCGCGAGTTGTTCCTGTTCGGCCAAGTCGGCAACACCAACACATCGTCCAACACACGTGTTTCGACGCAATCTGGCTCTGATGAAGTGGCGAACCAAGACTTCAGCGGATCCTATGGCTACGTATTGGAGTAAATGACCATGGCAACTTCCAAGCATTACTCACGCCGCGGCCTGATCATGATGGCTGGCACCAGCGGACTTTTGGCTGCCTGCGGACAGGTGTCACTAGACCAAGTTGCAGGCGCGGACATCGACGAAGGCGCATTTGGCAACCCGACGTTTAACAATCACCTCGCGCAGACCGGTCAGGTCAACGCACGCATCAGCCTTGCCCGCAAATTTGCGGAATCGGTGCCCACGACTGTGAACTTTGCGTTCGACAGCGCGGTCATCGACGCTGAGGCTCAGCAAGCCATTCGCGCGCAGGCTGATTTCATGCGTCAATTCCCAGAGGTCAAATTCTCGGTCTATGGCCACACAGATGCGGTGGGTGGCGAAGCCTCTAACCTGCGTTTGGGGCGCAAACGTGCACGTGCCGTTGTTCGTGCACTTGGCCAATTCGGCGTCTCAGCGCGCAGGCTTGAGGCTCTTGTTTCCTTTGGTGAGCGGCAGTTGCTGGTTCAAACCGATGACCGCGAGCGGGCCAACCGCCGCACCGTGACCGAGGTTTCGGGCTTTGTTGAAAGCGACCCTATGGTGCTGGATGGCCAATACGCCACCCTCATCAACCGCAACTACGTGGCATCGCAGGTGCCTTCAGAATAGGCCTCACGCAGCCTGTCCGGCCGCGCCCGAATTGTGGCGCGGTCGTTGACAAAGCGTGGACGATGACCACTCCAATACCACTTAGTTTCAGCTTTTTGGCCAAACTATTGCCCAGATTACGGGTCAAACCAGTTCATGGGAACAGGTGCGTTTTGCACGTTTGTACCCGGGGGACCGTTGGGGTCCCAGGATGTGAACTGGGTATTTTATTATGTCGAGCAACCTTGCCTTAACACCTGAACCAGCCGCGATTGTGGCCTGTACGGTTTCACGGGATGTCCAAGAATTTGACCTGCTGATTGAAGACATGGAAAGCGCATTGGGCGAAAGTTGGGGGGACCTGACATTCGAGGAAGCCCATGCCTTTTTGGAGCAGCCCGAAGCACAGGAAATGGAATTTATCGCGGTGGCCGTGGACGCCGAGGATGAGGGCGACCTTGTCGAGGTCGGCACCATCATCCGCACCGCAAAAGCCGCCAGCATCAGGGTGATCCTGATCGCGGACGGGCTAAGCCCCACACTATTACACACGCTTTTACGCGATGGCGCAGACGATTTTGTGCCCTACCCCCTGCCCGAGAACGCCTTGGCCGATGCCATTGCCCGGGTGCGCGCGTCAACAGAAGCCGCGATGGCGGCACCCACACAGGCGGGGCCCACTGGCGCCACACGTACGCAGCGTGGCACTGGCGGGCGATCCGGTGCGGAGCCGGTTCTGTTTGCTGTGCACGGCATTTCGGGGGGCTGCGGATCAACCACATTTGCCACCAACCTTGCATGGGAACTGGCCAACATCAGCAGCGAACAGCCGCTTGATGTGTGCCTGATTGATCTCGATCTTCAGTTCGGCACGGTGGCCACATACCTCGACCTGCCGCGCCGCGGCTTGATCTATGAAATTCTTGCGGACACGCAATCCATGGATGAGCAAGCATTTCGGCAATCGCTGCTGCCCTTCAACGAAAAGATGCAGGTGTTCACTGCGCCCACGGATATCCTTCCGCTTGATCTGATCGGGCCAGAAGACGTTGAGGCGTTGATCCGGCTCGCGAAGGAATGCTTTGACGTAGTGGTCGTGGATATGCCCAGCACGCTAGTGTCCTGGACCGAGACGGTGCTGCAAGAGTCCGACATCTATTTCGCCAATGTCGAGTTGGAACTGCGTTCTGCGCAGAACGTGCTGCGGATGATCAAGGCGCTCCGCTCGGAGCATCTGCCGCTCGAAAAGGTCAAATGGGTACTCAACCGGACCCCCAAGAAAGCCGACAGCACAACAAAGGGTCGGATCAAGCGCCTCTCGGAGAGCCTTGGGGTCGAGTTCGGGTACATGATCCCGGATGGCGGCCAGCAGGTGACCGACACCAATGACCACGGCGTCCCCCTAATGGAGGCCGCGCCCAAGAACCCGATGCGCAAGGAAATCCACGCCATGGCCGAGGTGCTTCATGCCGCCGCCGTGGGTGATGCCAACAATCAAGCGAAACCTAAGAAGCGCTCCTTCTTTGGCTTCGGCTAACGAAAGTATGAGGTGGGTCGATGTTTTCACGTTATAAAAAGCCGCAAATGGACACGGCCAAGCCCGTAGACGGGATGCCCGGCGGGACACCAGGTGCGGCGCGTGTGGTCGCCAAGTCCGAATTGACCGGCTCTGCTGCGCCCAAGTCCAAGCCTATTGTGCAGACTGCGCAGGCCGATCCGACCGTCGCCGCGGCAAATCCCCCCGTAAAATCGCGCCCCGTCACCAAAACCGTTGGGGAGACACCCTCCGACAAGGAACTCAAACGGCGTCAGCGGCTCGAAGAGCTGAAAACCGAGATGCACCACCGGCTGCTGGACAACCTCAACCTAGCTGCACTTGAGGGGGCAAACCCCAGCGATCTACGCTCAGAACTGGTTGCAATCTGTTCGGATGAATTGTCCGAGATGGGCGTCGTTCTGAACACCGAGGACCGTCAGACCCTGCACAAAGAGTTGTTTGACGAAATCACCGGCCTCGGCCCGCTTGAGCCGCTTTTGCGGGATGAGGACGTGAACGATATCCTCGTGAACGGCCCCCACAACATCTACGTGGAACGCGCGGGGAAACTGTCAAAATCCGAAATTCGGTTCAAGGATGAGGCACATTTGCTGCGTATCATCGACAAGATCGTGTCTGCCGTGGGCCGACGCGTGGACGAATCGAACCCCTACGTTGATGCGCGCCTCAAAGATGGATCGCGTTTCAATGCCATGGTCCCTCCCGTGGCCGTGGATGGCTCGCTCGTCTCCATCCGGAAGTTCAAAAAGGAAAAGCTGGGTGTAGACGAGCTGGTCAACTTTGGTGCCTTTACCGAGGAAATGGCCGCCTATTTACAGGCCGCCGTATCAACACGTTTGAACGTGATCGTATCGGGTGGGACAGGTTCGGGTAAGACGACGACGCTGAACGCGCTGTCGTCATTCATTGGCCAGGCCGAGCGAGTGCTGACGATTGAGGATACGGCCGAACTGCAACTGCAACAGGACCACGTGGGCCGGATGGAGAGCCGCCCGCCTAACGTTGAAGGCAAGGGTGCGGTGACCCAGCGTGACTGTTTGCGCAACGCCCTTCGGATGCGGCCCGACCGGATCATCGTGGGTGAGACCCGCGGCGAAGAGGTCATCGACATGTTGCAGGCCATGAACACCGGCCACGACGGTTCCATGACCACGATCCACGCCAACAACGCCCGCGACGCGATTTCGCGGCTGGAAAACATGGTTGCCATGGCCGGGATTGAGATGCCGCTCAAGGCGGTGCGCGCCCAGATCGCGTCTGCTGTGAACCTGATTGTGCAGGCCTCGCGCCTACAGGATGGTTCCCGCCGGATGGTTTCGATCACTGAGGTGACGGGCATGGAGGGTGAAGTCATCACCCTGCAAGAGGTCTTTCGCTACGAGCGTTTGGGACTAGAGCCGGACGGTACGATTATCGGGCGGTTCACCGCGACGGGCATCCGGTCACACTTTGCCGACCGCTTCCGCCAGTGGGGCTATGACCTGCCCGCATCTATTTACGAACCCGCAGTCGATTAAGGGGGACGCACCATGCAACTGTCTATTGAGCCACTGATTTATATCGGAATTTTCGTTGGGATCGTTTTCCTTGTGGAGGGCATCTACTTGATGTTCTTTGGCAAGAGTATCTCGCTCAACGCGCGGGTGAACCGCCGCCTTGAGATGCTGGAAAAGGGATCGACCCGCGAAGAAGTGATGGAGCATCTTCGCAAAGAGCAAGAGCAGCATTCAACCGCGCGCAACATCCCCTTTTATTCGCTGATCGCCGAGAAAGCCCGCAAGGGGAATATCGCCTTTGCACCCGAAATGCTGATGGCCGTAATGGCCGGGCTGTGTGTGGTAGCGTTCCTTGCGCTGACGTTGCTGACGGGGGCGGGGTTTGCGGTGCGGCTGTTGGTGTCGATCGTCTTTGGCATTGGTGCCGTCTATTTCTGGATCAACAAAAAGGCCAAGCAGCGCCTGTCGATGATGGAAGAACAATTGCCCGACGCCGTGGACCTGATGGTGCGCAGCCTGCGCGTGGGACACCCGTTGAATTCCGCGATCAACATCGTCTCCAAGGAGGTGCCGGATCCGCTTGGCACTGAGTTCGGTTTTATCTCGGACGAGGCGGCCTATGGGCGCGACGTATCCGAGGCGCTGCGGGGCTTGGCCGAACGCGCCGGTCTACAGGACATGCGGTTTTTGGCTGTGGCCGTGGCTATTCAGCAGAAATCTGGTGGTAATCTTGCCGAGATTTTGAACGGCCTGTCCAAAGTGATCCGCGCCCGGTTCAAGCTGTTCCGCCGGGTCAAGGCCATCACGGCTGAGGCGCGATGGTCAGGTGTTTTTCTGTCGATCTTTCCGGTGCTCGCGCTGATCGGGATCAACGTGGCCCAACCCGATTACTACGCCGACGTAAAGGACAGCACGATGTTCATTCCGGCCGCTGTTGTTGTCCTCGTTTTTCTGATCGTCAACGTGTTCTTCATGCGTATGATGGTCAATATTAAGGTCTAAACTCATGGAAACGTTCAACGAATATATCGCCTTCCTTGGCCCCATGGGTGCGCTCTTGTTCGTAGGGTTTATCGGTGTGGTGATGGCCTTGATGGTCCTGCCCCGCCTGCTGCACCGCGAAAAAGACCCACTGGACCGTCTGCGCAAATCCCAAGCGGAACAGGCCGGCGAAACTGATGCAGAGGTCAAACTCAGCCGCCACGGCCAGCGCAATAAGAAGCTAGAGCGGTTTGCCCACCTGCTTGAACCCCAAGACGCTGAGCAACTGTCAGAAACGCGCAAGATGCTGATCCGCGCAGGCTATCGCGACCGGGACGCTGTGCGCACCCTTCAGGCCGCGCAGCTAATTCTAGGGATCGGGCTGCTGATCGTGGGTGTGTTTTATGTCGTTGTTTTGGGGTCTGAGATGAGCCTGACCAAGGTCATCATGGCGGTCATGATCCCCGGCGGTGTCGGGTACTATGGGCCGAAATACTGGGTGCAGAAACGCGTGGCCGCACGCCAAGATGCGATCATGTCGGGCTTTCCCGATGCGCTGGACCTGCTGTTGGTCTGTGTAGAAGCTGGCCAATCGCTGGACCAATCGATCATCCGGGTCAGCGAAGAAATCGCGGCATCCTATCCCGACCTTGCCGAAGAATTATCGATGGTCGCCCATGAAATGAAGGCCGGTAAGGACAAGCCATCCGTCCTCAAGGAATTCGCGGATCGATGCGATGTGGCGGATATCTCTTCGTTTGTGACGGTGCTGATTCAGTCTGCCGCCTTTGGGACATCGATTGCCGAAGCACTAAGGGTGTATGCGGCGGAAATGCGTGATAAACGAGTAATGCGGGCCGAAGAAAAGGCCAACGTTTTGCCAACGAAACTGACCGTGGGAACCATGATGTTTTGTGTGCCACCTTTGCTGATCATCCTGATTGGTCCCTCCCTTTTCGGGATTTCCCAAAGCCTTGGCGGCGGAGGCGGTGGCTTCTAGATGCGCGCACTTACTGTTTTCGCAACTCTACTGGTCCTCGTCGCCTGTGCGCCGGGGACCTCTGCACGTTTGGAACCCACCCCGGGTGTGGCACCGGGGGCCGCACCCGGGGCGGAGCCTGTTGTGGACCCGCGTATCGTAGCAGATCGCTTGCTTGCCGCCGGCGAGGCCGAGTTAGCCCTAGAGACCTACACACGCGCCGCCGCGCGCGAGGGGCTTAGCCCTGATTTGCTGGTCTCAATGTCTGCTGCCAACGTGCGTCTTGGCCGCCTGAACCAAGCCGAGCGGATCCTGCGCGATGTTTTGCGCGATACGCCAGAGCATGTTGGCGCGCTCAATAATCTGGGCGTTGTTCTGTTGGAACAGGGTAACACAGGCGAGGCCCAGCGCACTTTCCGCAAAGCCTTTGCCTTGGACAGTGGCGAAACCCCCGAAATTCGTGAAAATCTACGCGTAGCACTCGCAAAAATGGAAAATTCGTCGTATAATACGGAACAATCGGCTTACACGCTGGTCAATCGCGGAGGGGGAGTTGTCTCTCTTGTGCGGACCAAGCCATAAAAATTATTGAGCCACACGAGCAGTAAAGGACGCAAAATGCGCCACGTTGGATTGATCGGCCTCCTGATGGGGGGCACCGTTTTGCTTGCGGGTTGCGAGCAGCCTGACACAGACGTGAGCCGCGCGCTCGATAGTGTGAACGTCATCGATGAGAGTAACCTCAACGATATCATGCTGACGGTCGCGGACCCGAATGAGGCCGTAGATTATTTTTTACGCACCATCCGGGAAAACCCCGACCGTATTGATGTGCAACGCGGCTTGGCCAAAAGCCTGATCCGCGCAAAGCGTAACGAGGAAGCCGCCCTTGCGTGGGAAAAGGTCGCCGACCACCCAGAGGCCAGCAATGACGACAAGGTCGACTATGCGGACAGCCTGATCCGTACGGGCAAATGGGACAAGGCCGAGGATGTCCTCGACACGATCCCCCCGACCTATGAAACCTATTCCCGCTACCGGCTGGAAGCGATGATCGCCGACAGCAACCAAGAATGGGACAAAGCCGACGCATTTTATGAAATCGCCACAGGCCTGACCACGCGCCCGGCTGGTGTTTTGAACAACTGGGGGTTTTCCAAGCTAACCCGCGGTGATTACGGCGACGCAGAGCGGTTGTTCACCGAAGCGATCACCTATGATCGGGAACTGTTCACCGCCAAAAACAACCTCGTGTTGGCCCGCACAGCGCAGGCAAATTACACGATGCCTGTCGTGCCTATGACCAAAACGGAGCAGGCCCAACTGCTGCACACCGCGGCCTTGGCAGCGATCAAACAGGGTGAAACCGACATTGGCCGCACCCTGCTTCAGGACGCGATTGACGCCCATCCGCAGCACTTTGCCCCCGCCGTGCGCGCCCTACGCGCGCTGGACACGGAGCGCACCTAGATGTTGCTGGAGACGACGGCGCAACAGGGGCTTTGGTTCCTGATCCCCGCCCTGCCGATCTGCCTTTGGGTTGCCTATACTGACCTCAGCGCGATGCGCATTCCCAACGTTGCGGTCCTCGCTCTGCTGGCAGTGTTTGTTGTGGTGGGGTTCATGGTTCTACCGCTGGGCGATTTCGCTTGGCGGTTCGCACATTTGGCGGTGGTTTTGTTGATAGGCTTCGTGCTGAGCGCGTTCTTAGGCGTCGGCGCGGGCGACAGTAAATTCGCCGCGGCTATGGCACCCTTTGTGGCCCTTGGCGACGTGGCCGAAGTGCTCACGATCTTTTGCGTGCTGGTCTTTGTGACCTTTGCGCTGCATCGGGCGGCACGTTCAATTGCCTTTATTCGCGGCCTCGCGCCCAATTGGGAAAGTTGGACGGCCAAAAAATTCCCCATGGGCATCACACTTACGTCCACACTTGCTGTGTACCTTGGTCTAGCAGCTGCGCAATAAGCCGCGCGCCTGCGACCAAAGTAACCAAGACGCAAGGGACCGTGGGCTAACCTGCGACGGATCCCTGTCGCAGGAGTGTGTAGACAATGAACATGATGGTTCCCAATCCGGTGCCCGCACCAGCCCCGCTCAAAACGCTGTCGGACACCGGGCTGAGCATGGTAATGATGCGCGACGTACTGCTGAAAACCATGTTCCGCAAGTCCTGTGAAACCGCCCGCGATATTGCCGCCGCCGTTTGCATGCCGGTGCCCCTCGCGCAGGAATTGGTCGATATCATCCGCAAAGCCGGTCTGGTCGAGGCGACCGGAACGCTGCATGCCGGCAAGGGTGGGGACATGGGGTTCCAACTGACTGAGGCGGGTAAGGCCCGGGCGCTCGATGCTCTGTCACAATCCGAATATTACGGCGCGATGCCCGTCCCGCTTGAGATTTATAAGCAACAAACCCGCAAGCAATCCGTGCGCAACGTCCAGATCACCCGCGATGCGCTGTTGCGGTCTATGGGGCATCTGATCCTACCGCCCAACCTGATTGATCAGCTCGGTCCGGCAGTAGGTTCGGGGCGATCGGTTCTGATGTACGGCCCGCCGGGCAATGGTAAGTCGTCAATTGCCGAAGGTATCCGGGCAGCCCTAGGGGATCACATCTATATTCCCCATGCCCTTGAATACGCAGGACAAGTTATCACTTTGTTCGATCCGATCGTGCACACGCCTGTCCCCGTAAAGCCCGAAGACCCCAACTGCCTGCGCAAAACCGGCCCCCGTTTTGATGAGCGGTACATCATCTGCCAGCGGCCAACGGTGATGACGGGGGGGGAATTATCGCTGTCTATGCTGGACCTGAATTACAACCCTGTCGCGCGCACCTATCAGGCATCCTTGCAGCTAAAATCGTCAGGCGGCGTGTTCATTGTGGATGACCTTGGCCGCCAAGAGGAACCGCCACAATCACTGATCAACCGATGGATCGTTCCGATGGAAATGGGGTACGATATCCTCGCGCTGCAATCGGGTGAAAAGTTTGAGGTGCCATTTGACACGCTCGTGGTGTTCTCCACCAACTTCCACCCCAACAAATTGTTCGATGGCGCGGCTCTGCGGCGGATCTTTTTCAAGGTTCTGATTGATGGTCCGACCCAAGAGGATTTCTTAAAGATTTTTGCCATGGTCGCCAAAAAGAAAAAGGTCCCGCTGGATGAAGCCGCCTTGGTGCATATGCTCAAACAAAAGTATCCCACGATCGACTATGTCTATGCCAACTTCCACGCGCCCTTCCTGCTCGATCAAATCATCGCAATCTGTGAATATGAAGGCATCCCCTACCAGATGACCCCCGATCTGATTGATCGCGCGTGGGAGAATCTCTTTGTGTCAGAGGTCGAGTTCTCACACTAACTCAGGTCACAAAGCGGTCACGATTTTGCCTCATTCCTTCGTCATTTGGCGTCGCAAAAGAACACGACTCGCCTTTGGGCGGCAAGGACGACATAGTGGAACTATTACCGTTTGAAGACGATCCCGATGCACTGAGCCAACGACGCACTGTGCGGTTAATCCTATTGGCGGGGTTCGCGGTCCTGTGTTTGGCATTGAGTGCGGTCTAGGGGCTTGCGGCCTGAGCCGGAGGCGTCTTGATAGGCAGAAATTTAGTATGCTTCGCCATGACCTTTCCGCACCACCTTCTGATCCCATGATCTAGCCTTGCCGCGCCGCGCGCGGGGGCTAGGCTGTGATGCATGGAAATGCCCCCCCCCCTCACCGCTTGGTTCGCCACACGCGGCTGGTCGCCCCACCCGCACCAGTCAGAAATGCTGGCACGCGCCGATGAACCATCGCTGCTTTTGATTGCGCCTACCGGCGGAGGCAAAACGCTGGCGGGGTTTCTACCTACCCTCGCGGCCTTGGCAGACGGGTCGCACAAAGGGCTTCATACGCTCTATATTTCGCCCCTCAAAGCGCTTGCTGCGGACATCAAACGCAACCTGCGCCGCCCGGTTGAGGAAGCGAACCTGCCCATCCGGATCGATGACCGCACCGGTGACACACCCCAATCCCGGCGCAAAGCCCAGCGCGCCGATCCGCCCCACATTCTGCTGACGACCCCCGAGAGCCTCGCGCTCTTGCTGAGCTATGAGGACGCGCCACGGATGTTTGCGGGCCTACAGCGGGTTGTGGTCGATGAGATCCACGCCTTAGCCGAAAGCAAACGCGGCGATCACTTGATGCTTTCGCTGTCGCGGCTCCAATCGATAGCCCCGGACATGCGGCGCGTGGGGCTGTCGGCGACAGTCGACGATCCGACCGCAATCGCCGGTTTTCTGGCACGCCATCCTGATCCCTGCCCGATTTTGAACGCCGACCCTGGGCCAGAGCCCGACATATCCATGCTGCAAACGGCTGAGGCACCCCCTTGGGCCGGGGGCGGCGGCCGCTATGCGATCCCCGCTGTGTTGGAACAGGTTAAACGCCACAAAACCACGTTGATTTTTCACAACACGCGCGCTCAGGCTGAGGTCTTTTTCCACCATCTGTGGCTGGCCAATGAAGAAGCGCTGCCAATCGGCATTCACCACGGCGCGCTTTCGCGCGAGGCTCGGGAAAAGGTGGAGCACGCGATGGTCGACGGGCAATTGCGCGCCATCGTGTGCACTGGCAGTCTCGATCTGGGAATTGACTGGGGCAACGTTGATCTTGTGATCCAAGTGGGCGCACCCAAGAACGTCAAACGTTTGGTCCAGCGGATTGGCCGCGCCAATCACCGCTATAACGCACCATCCAAGGCACTTTTGGTCCCAGCAAACCGCTTTGAAGTTGTGGAATGCGTCGCCGCGTTAGAGGCCGTGCGCGCCCACGATCTGGATGGCGAGCCGCGCGGCCCCGGTCCCCGTGATGTACTATGTCAGCATATCCTCAGCACCGCCTGTGCAGGCCCGTTTGACGCGGACGCTCTGTTTGCGGAAATCAAAACCTGCGGCGCATATCAGGGCCTAAACCGCGCGCAATTTGACGACTGCCTTATGTTTTGCGCAACCGGTGGCTACGCCCTACGCGCCTATGATCGCTACCAACGGCTGATGCAATTGCCCGACGGGCAGTGGCGCTTGCGCGATCCGCGCAGCACGCGGCAAATACGTATGAACCTCGGCACGATCCTATCCGCTGAAACGCTCAAAGTGCGATGGCGCGGGCGGGGTGGCGCCCCCTTGGGCGAGGTTGAGGAGGAGTTCGCAGCCACTCTCACCCCCGGCGATACCTTTTTGATGGCAGGTCAGATCGTGCGCTATGAAGGACTACGCGAATTGGTCATTGAGGTGACCCGCAGCAAGTCCAAGACCCCAAAGGTCGCGACCTTCTATGGAACCAAATTCGCTACTTCGACCCAGCTGTCGGAGCGGATTTTGCGCATTTTTCAACAGGGGGATTGGGCCGACCTTCCCGCACACACCGCCGACTGGCTTAACGTTCAAAAGAGGGTGTCCAAGCTACCGCAACCGGGACGACTGTTGGTTGAGAGTTTTCCCATGGATGGGCGCGCCCATACCGTCGCATATGGCTTTGCCGGGCGGAATGCGCAGCAAACGCTTGGGTTGTTGTTGACCCAACGCATGGAAGCCGCCGGTCTAGGCCCCATGGGATTTGTGGCCACTGATTACGCCACGTTGATATGGGCGCTTGACCCTGTGCAGGACCCCAGCGCGCTATTTGATCGTGCCGGACTAAGAGATGCGCTTGAGACATGGCTAGCAGGCAATCAGGTCATGAAACGGACCTTTCGCGGAGCTGCGATTATCTCGGGCCTGATCGAGCGAAATATGCCCGGCAAACGAAAATCCGGTCGGCAGGCGACTTTTTCCAGCGACATCCTCTATGACACTCTGCGCAAATATGATCCCGAGCATTTGATGCTGCAAATCACCCGTGAAGAAGCCATGCGCGGCTTGGTCGATTTTGGCCGTGTGGAGCACATGCTTGACCGCATCGGGGATCGTATTGATTTGGTGGAACTAGATAGGCTTAGTCCGCTCGCAGCACCCTTATTCCTGGAACCCGGTCGCATCCCGGTAAAGGGCTTGGGCGAGCAACGCCTCCTCGCCGAAGAGGCCACCCGGCTTATGACGGCGGCGGGACTGGAACAGGTATAGCCGATCCAGCAGGCGGGCTTTCCGAAGAGGAATAGGGCGGCGGGAACCACATGAACCGTCGAGCGAGGATTCCCGAGGACCTGTATGTACAGGTGGGCGCCAGGTAACACAGCCAGGACCGTGACAGAGCCAGCTCCCTCGGATTTGCTTAAGGCCACCGGAATTTCGCTATGTTGACGTATCCCGCAGAACCCGCCTGCCCCGACACATAGGGCCGCGTGCACTGTCGCACAAGCCTAGACATGTGTTCACGTTACGTTCAAAGTGCACTGATGATGACCAGTGATCCCACTCTCAGTCCGGGGCAAATGCTTGCACGAGGTACCGGGCGGCACCTTTTGACGCATGATTACAATTGCATCGAGGAGTTCACCCCAGAGCGAGGCCTGCGCGTAGACATCATGGCCATAGGGCCAAAAGGGCAGCTTTGGGTGGTTGAATGCAAATCATCGCGCGCTGATTTTCAATCTGACCAAAAATGGCAGGGCTATTTACCGTATTGCGATCGGTTTTTCTGGGCCGTCGACAGCGATTTCCCTACGGACCTGCTGCCAGATGACACCGGCCTGATCATCGCCGATAGTTATGGCGCCGAGATTGTTCGTATGGGGCCTGAAACCCCGCTACCAGCCGCGCGGCGCAAAAAGCTTATGCAGAAATTCGCCCGGACCAGTGCGCAGCGCCTTCACGCTCTGCGCGATCCGTTGGCGTTCACTCTCCCGTAATCGAAAGAGCCGCTGCGCGAATTTCTTCAGCAATATCCAAGGCTTCTTCGGGTTCAAAATCCATCGGGATTTCAACATCACCGGCTTCGACAAAAATACGGACCATGCCGTCGGTCGTTGGACCGATTTGCAGGTTTGCGGTGATGTCGCTTTCGGTATTGATGCCCATGGTGGCCTCCTTGTTGCGTTGCGTCTACTCAATGGCTTGCCGCCATGCAAGCCTGCGGCGCAGCATGTGTGGCCCGCGGGCCATGACAGGTCCGCACTCGCATCCGTGCGGATTTGATCGCACAAAGGTGGAAAATAGCGCGCCACTAGCGCTTGCAATCGTCAGCACACCTCGCTAAATCCACCAAGCGTGCCGCCTTAGCTCAGTAGGTTAGAGCGCCTGATTGTGGATCAGGAGGTCCCCCGTTCGAGCCGGGGAGGTGGTACCATAAAATCAACCCCTTAGACTGCCGCTTCAATTAAGTCTATGAACATGAAGCCTCTTGGGGGACATATAGGGGACATTTTTTGCCCCCCCTTGTACGGCTCACAGCAGCGCTCAGGTCTCGACTCATGTAGTTTTGCTACGGCTGCTTACGTCTCTGAATAGTTAGAGACCATTGCTCACCATCTCGAGTACCTTACACTAATCGACATATTGAAGTCGCACAATTTCTAGACAATACTTCTCCCCTCTTGAGTGGCTGGGTCAGCCTTAAAAGCTCAGCTGTTTACCGGTAGTATATCTCTTTTATTTGCAATTGGCAGGTTAACGCAGTCACCGAGCCGTTGGCCCTAAATAGCAAGATGACCTTACGCAAAGCAAATAACATGTGCAGACTCAACTATGAGCCGCTAAGGAGGCGACCATATTTCGCGCCAGGATGCCGCAACTAAGGACCAAATATGATGAGCTACTCCCCATTTGTTGGACAGGATCTGGCGTAGTTTAAGCTACTCCTTGCACCTGCTGATCGGGGTTGGTTGTTTCAATTCCCTGCCAATAGACCACAGCAGGTGGCTTGCCGCCAAGGGCAGAATGGGGGCGCTTGAAGTTATAGAAGTCGATCCACATTCTGACACCTGCCTTCGCCTCCGACCCGGTTCCGCAGGTATGCAGATAGACGCATTCATACTTCAACGACCGCCTAAGCCGTTCTACGAAGATGTTATCGAGGAAGTAGCCTTTGCCATCCATTGAGATGCGCACGTTTGAACGCCATAACCGATCCGTCTAGGCAAAAGACGTGAACTGGCTGCCCTGATCCGCTTCTCATTGACCACGTGGGTCTCATTGCGCAGATGCCATGTCATCTGGCTCACCCCATAAAACGGGGTCTCAAGGAACTGCTTATCAATCACGCGCATCAGGTCGAGGTTCATCTCGCTCTCTCCCTTCGGCTCCTAGTAGAACGAGGACCGCGAGATCGACAGCAAGGCACATTGCTTGCCAACCGACAGGCCCGGCAGGTTTGGTTCAATCCTCTTGCGCCTCACTTGCCGGTCCAGGGTTTGAGCTTTCTGGCCAAAAAATCGTTGGCGACAGCCAGCTCCCCAATCTTGGCGTGCAGGTCTTTGACCTGCTCTTCCTCGACTTCCGGTGCCTTCCGGCCACCACGCTCAAATACGCCAAATAAACCTTCAAGCAGGGCCCGCTTACACCGATGTATCATCGTCGGATGCACGCCAAAACGACTGGCCAGTTCGCTGACCGTTTCTTCGCCTTTCAGCGCCTCCAACGCCACCTTGGCTTTGAATTCTGGCTGATGTTGCTTCCGTTTTTGACATTCCTGATTTCCTTCATACAGAAAATCTGCAGACAGCAAGTCCTAGCTTCTACCAGTGTCCGAATTGCGGGAGGTAGCTCATGTTGAGCTTGCTTACCTGGCGGAACACATCCCAGCCGAGATCGCTGAACAAGGTTTTCATTTAATTGCGAACCTGTCAACGGGTACGCGATCAGAAGGCGGAAGCTTGCCAGCATCGCTCGACGGCATTCGAGTATATGGCAGGGTCCAACGAGTATTGCACAGCACGGATGGACATCACTCTTAAGTTTTGAAACAACTCAACCATCTAGTTTACTTCCACTTTTCGGAATTGAAATGCAGCTTCCTCATGCCTTTAAATCCGAAGATATCAGCATCTTCTCAGCCGTGTACAATCATGAAGCCACCATTGCTGACACAATCGAAAGTGTGCTCATGCAGGAAACCCGGCACAGCTTTCAAATGTACTGTTTCAATGACGCATCGACTGATGACAGCAGGCGAATTCTGGAAGATTACCGCGCGCGGCACCCAGATAAGATCACCGTATTCACGAGCACCGAGAACCAAGGGGCGGGAAAGAAATTATTCCTACATCACAAGCCGCCGCACGGAAGCCGCTTTTGGTGCCTTCTTACCGGTGACGACTACTGGACTTGCGAAGGTGGCGGAACCGGCCGCATTCCATCGGTCTCTGTGCGGCAAGCTCGACCATTACAGAAAATCAGCGCTATATCACATGGAGGCCCTTGATGTTATCGGCCGTATCTTTTCCAGCCTTGAAGGCAATGCGCTTACCAACCTCAATGTCGCTGGACTGAAAGCCGTTTGTGAGTATCTTAATATATCCTTCGATTACCGGTTCTGTTCCGGTCTGTCGCTGGATTTTCCTGATCGTATGGGGCCGGGAGATTGGGCGCCATTTATCTCGCGTAAGCTAGAGGCGACCCGCTATGTCAATCCGGCTGGTGGGTGTGATTTGTTCAAGCCTTCGGATTTATCTGACCATGACATCGACCTGCGTTGCGCTCGTTTTGGGGAATTCAGCTACGGCACACCCGGTTATAATTTCAAAGCAGGACTGTCGATCCTCGACGTATTGATGTGGAACGATCCGAATGCAATCCGGCAAGCTATCTTCGATCTAAATGTACTGCTGCCTCCAGAATACTTTCGGAGTGTCACAGCTTAGAGTACCGTTTTTATCAAGCATTGCTCGGAGTCAATTGCCTGTCTTGCTGGATGAGGACCAGTGACTGTTTGTTGAATGTCATTGAGAACTGATCCGGTAGCCCCGTAAATGGCTCTGTTGCACAAATCGGGGTTTGAGGAGACTTCCCCTTTCCCCAGACGGACTTATCCTACGGGCTCTGTGATTGGTATACCAAGAGCAGTGTAACGATTGAGCACCGCGATCCGTACTTGGAGCTCCGCAACCTGCCGGTCGAAGTCTCGCGCCATGAGGCCTTGTCCGAGGAGTTTGACGCAGTTTATCTTCGTCTCTGCGCGGCTTCGGCGGTGGTAGCCGGTCAATTTTCTCCATAAAGCGCGACCGAGATATTCGCGGGCACTCACGGCTTCGTTCCGCGCGATGGCGCCCCCTGTCGTTGGCTTGCAAAGCTGCGCATTCTTGCGCGGCGGGATGATGGCGGCGGCTCCACGAGCGGCAATCACATTGTGGCATCTGCGTGTGTCATATGCCCCATCAGCGGTGATGGCGGCGATCTCCTGCTCCGGTGGGATCTGTTCTAGCAGGTCAGGGAGCATCGGAGCATCGCCGAGATTGCTTGTGGTGACGCCAACCGCGCGGATCTCCAATGTTTTCTCGTCCATGCCGAGATGAAGCTTGCGCCACAGGCGCTTCTGTGGCCCGCCATGCTTGCGCACGTTCCACTCTCCTTCACCCTCGGCCTTGATCCCGGTGGCATCGATCGGTGCTGAAGTCCGGGACTTTCCAGTCCAGCCCGGCCAGACGAAGGAGGCGTTCGACGAACCCGGTGGTTTGCCGGAGGGGCATGCCGAACAGCACCTTCATTGTGAGACAAACCTGGATCGCCGCGTCGCTGAACTCGGGCTGACGCACCCGCTTGCCTGTCGGCGGCGCATGCCACGACATCTCGGGATCAAACCAAATTGATAGAGAACCGCGCTGCTTCAGCGCCGTGATGTACCAAGGCCAGTTCCTGATCATGTACTGCGTAGGGGACCAACTGCTCATGCACCGTTGCTACCCAGCTGGATTCAGACAGTGAATCCCTCACACCATTTGTGCAACAAAGCTGATTGGCAGCGCCGATGAAAACAACGCTGACGATATGACAGCCGTCATGGCGAACGCACCGGAACTCGTCCAAGATACTGGCGCACATGTGATGTT
>Ga0228635_1000263_pt1 | contig 35048 bp, 33 predicted proteins | sample 44DmetaG_FD_182699 | JGI IMG/M metagenome (GOLD analysis project Ga0228635, IMG submission 182699) | Seawater microbial communities from Monterey Bay, California, United States - 44D | ecosystem: Environmental > Aquatic > Marine > Coastal | place: USA: California | collected 2016-09-30 | reverse complement strand
ATGTGGTATTATCTCTGCTATTCATGAACAATCTCCTGAAATTAACCAAGGAGTAGATCGTAAAAGTCCTGAAGAACAAGGAGCTGGAGATCAAGGGATGATGTTTGGTTATGCTACTAAAGAAACGGAAAATTACATGCCGTTAGCGTTAGATTTAGCGCATAAAATATTACAAGAGTTATCTTACATTAGAAATAATGAATCTTCATTGTTACCATACTTAAGACCAGATGCAAAGTCTCAGGTTACTATCGAGTATTCAGATGATAATGTTCCTCAAAGAATCGATTCTATTGTTGTTTCTTCACAACACGATGACTTTGATGATGAAGAATCTATGTTGGCTAAGATTAAAGAGGATATCGTAAAAGTTGTTATTCCTCGAGTAAAAGCGAAATTAAAACCTGAACTTCAAGTTTTATTCAACGATGAAATTACTTTTCATATTAATCCTACAGGGAAATTTGTAATTGGTGGACCTCACGGAGATTCTGGTTTAACAGGAAGAAAAATAATTGTGGATACATACGGAGGAAAAGGAGCTCACGGAGGTGGTGCTTTTTCAGGAAAAGATCCTTCTAAAGTTGACCGTTCTGCTGCTTATGGAACAAGACATATTGCTAAAAACTTAGTTGCTGCAGGTGTTTGTGATGAAGTTTTAGTTCAAGTTTCTTACGCAATTGGTGTTGCTGAACCATGTGGTTTGTATATTAATACTTATGGAACATCTCACGTTGACATGACCGATGGGGAATTAGCGAAAATTGTATCCGGTATTTTTGATATGAGACCATATTTCATTGAGCAAAGACTGAAATTACGTAACCCTATTTATTCTGAAACTGCTGCTTACGGGCACATGGGAAGAAAAAATGAGGTGGTTACTAAAAAGTTTAAATCTCCAGATGGAACAGTAATTGAAAAAGAAGTAGAATTGTTTACTTGGGAAAAGTTAGATTACGTGGATGAAGTAAAAAAAGCATTAAATTTGTAAAATAATAAACTTTCAACACTAATCCCTTGAGAGATATCTTGAGGGATTTTTGTTTTTAATTTAGATATAGAAAGAATATGCGTTTTATTTTTATTGTTTTAAGTCTTGTGTGGCTGACCGTTTTAAATGCTCAGGTTTCAGATATTGATGGAAATACCTATAAAACAGTTGTTATTGGTGAGCAAAACTGGATGGCTGAAAACTTAAAAACTACTAGGTATGCTACTGGAGATACTATTCCAAAAGTAATTAACAAAGAAAAGTGGTTGAACCTTACAGATGGTGCTTGGGCTTATTATAAGAATGATGAAAAATTCAATGAAGTTTATGGGAAGCTGTACAATTGGCACAACGTTGTTGATGAAAGAAATGTATGTCCAAACGGATGGCACGTTCCTTCTGACGCCGAATGGAAAGTTTTGGCAGACTTTATTATTTCTAATGGACATGAAGGAAGGGAAGGATTGGCTTTAAAAAGTATAAATGGTTGGAATACTTTTGATGGTGTAAGTGGAAATGGGACGGATGATTTCGGGTTTCATGCTCTTCCAGGTGGTAATAGAAACATCAATGGTAACTTCAGTAATTTAGGTAAAAATGGTTATTGGTGGAGTACTTCTGAACATGCTAACCCAGTTAACGCTTGGAGTAGGTATTTATATTCCAATAATAGAAATATCATGAACTACGAGGATTTTAAGAATTATGGTTTTTCGATAAGGTGCTTGCAGGATTAATAATCGTTACCTGAATTATTTTGAATTCCGTTCATTTCGTCCACGGAAGCAAATCCAATTCCAAAACGTTCTACATATGGCTCAAAAGCATTAAATTGCTGTAAGTTTCTGATACCGCCAGAAGCTTTTATTTTTAAACTAGACGAGTTTTTTTCGATAACTTTTTTCATCAATTTAACTTTTTCAATTTCAGCTCCTGTTTCAACTTTACCCGTTGATGTTTTGATGAAATCTACCCCCGTTTTAATGCAAATTTCTGTAGCTGATTTTGTTTGGTCTAAATTTAAAAGTCCACTTTCAACAATTATTTTCAAAACAGGAGTTTCTCCTTTTATGGTTTTTAGCTGATTTTTTAGATGGACTAATTGATTAATTTCATTTTCTAAATAAAGTAAATCCTCTATTTTCTTGTAATTCCAAACGACATCTATTTCATCTGCACCATCTAGAATAAGCGATTCCATTTCCGTTATTTTTTCTCCCGTAGAAGTTTCTCCCGATGGAAAAGATACTACACTACAAACAAGAATGGATGAATTTTTAAGTGTTTCAGAAGATATCTTAACGTGTTTTGGCATTACACAAACTGTTTTTACTTTGAGTTGATTGGCTTTTTCACATAAGGTCTTAATGTCTTTTAAACTGGCGTTATTGTCCAGCAATGTATAGTCAATTATTGAATTATTCATAAAGCACTTTTCTTTTTGATAAAGATAGTCAATTAGGATTTTGGTTTTTAGTTTATTTAACATAAATCGATGGCATTATTACAATTGCCTTTTCTTTAATTTTTCTTATTTTCACGCAAAAAAATAATTGAATGAAATTCCTATTATTTATATGTGTTTTAATTACTTTTTTTTCTTGTTCTGATATTAATAAAGGAGAACAATTAAAAGTAATTGAAACGATTCAGAAGTCTATAGACAGTGTGGAAACGGTATTGATCGAAACTTCTTTTGATGAGGTAGATAGGTATTTTAAGGAAGCGAAAATAGTACAAAGTAGAATTAAAGAAAATTATAATTCAGATACCATTTCAATGGATTTGGCAATTAAGTTGGATAAATACAAAAATTTAGTTCTGAAAACACCGATTCTTCAAAAATCTTATGCTAAAATTGTTAAGGATACGGAAAACTTTAAAAATTCTGTTGCTAAATTATACCTTGATATTGAAAACGGAAACGGCAACAGAGCAGAATACGATAAGTATATTTCTGACGAATTAGAAAATATAAAATTATTAAGAGAGCTTTTGGTAAAATACCATATGGAAAGAAAATATTTAATCGAAAATTACCAATTACTGCACGATGTGGTTTATAACTTTTCATTTGATCTTATTACGAATTGATCCTTTTCAATGAAAAAAGTCCTCATTCTTTTTTGTTTTTTCTCCTATCTAGTAATTTATAGTCAAGAGAGTACCGATTTACAACTTGCTCAATATTATTATTCTAACGGTGAGTTTGTAAAAGCGAAATCTTATTATGAGAAGTTGTACCAAGATGACCAAAGCAAAGTCATTTTTGATCGCTATTACGATTGTTTATTAAAAACAGAAGATTATAAACGTGCTGAAAAAGTATTAAAGAATATCCGTGGAACCCAAAAGGAGGAAGTGAATTATAAAATTTTGTTTGCTGAGTTCTATTCCCTTTCAGGAAATGAAAAAAAGTCAGAAAAGTTATACGATGATATTATTGCCGATTTAGTACCATTCCATAAAGAAATCATAGCAACTTACGAAGCTTTTATAAGGAAGGGTAAAAAAGCCTATGCTTACAGAACTTTAGTTAGAGGGAGGAAGTTATTAAAAAAAGGCTATCCATTAAACCTACAATTTGCAGAATATTTTGAATTAACAGGCGAGAAAGAAAAAATGTTGAACGAATACTTCTCGCTATTAAAAGACTATTCAGGTTTTCAAAATACAGTTAAAGGGAAGCTTTCTAGAAGCATGGACCTGTCTGATCCATCTTCAGAAGATTATAATTTGCTAAGAATTCGTTTTTTAAAAGGGATTCAATCGGACCCGAATAATGAAGCTTTTCAAGAAATGTTAACCTGGCTTTTTATTGAAGGAGGAAATTTTTCGGGAGCATTGACGCAAACAATAGCAATTGATAAGAGAGAAGGAAAAGAAGGACAGGGTGTTTATGAGTTAGGTAATCATTGTTTATCGTTAAAAGAATATAAAACAGCTAAAAAAGCATTCCAGTATGTTGTCGGGCTAGGAGAAGATAGTGATTTTTATTTTAGTGCTTATGTCAAGTCGTTAGAAACTACTTTTACAGAAGTACAAGAGGAAAGCAATTTAGATAAATCAGAATACGAACAAGCTGTAAATGATTTTGAAAAGGCATTGAATACATTTGGAAGGGATAGGAGTACGCTGCGATTAATTCTTCAAAAATCACAGATTCAAGCATTTTTTCTAGACAGTGCTTCAGTAGCAATCAAAGAATTACAAGAAGCCCTTGAATTTCCAGGTTTAACGGATAAATTGAGGGCTGATATAAAAATGCAATTAGCGGATATATTGGTTTTGAAAGGAGATATTTGGGAAGCTTCTCTTTTATTTATGCAAATTGATAAAGATTTTAAATTTGAACCTATTGGTCATGAAGCTAAGTTTAAAAATGCTAGAATATATTATTATGACGGAGAATTTGAATTTGCTCAATCTCAACTAAGTGTTCTCAAAGAATCTACTTCGAAATTAATCGCAAATAATGCCATGGAGTTGTCTTTGTTGATTACAGAAAACTATGGCTTAGATAGTAATTATCAAGCAATGTTTTGGTTTGCTTCGGCAGAATTATTAATCGAAAAGCACCAGTTTAAAGAAGCATATAGTTTAATGGATAGCATTACGACTAATTTTGCTTACCACAGTTTATCGGATGAAATCTTTCTTAAAAAAGCTGAAGTGGAACTTTCACAAGGAGACATTGAGGCAGCAATTGGTTTTCTTGAAAAAATTATGAAGTACCATTCTGAGGATATTTTAGCGGATGATGCACTTTTTTTGCTTGGAGATATTTATCAAAATAAACTAAAGGATAAAGAGAAAGCAAGTGAAATGTATAAAAAGATATTATTTGAATACATGGGGAGTTTACATGTTGTAGAAGCAAGGAAAAGATACCGTCAACTTAGAGGTGATACAAATATTATAGAGGTTCAAAAAAATTAGATAAAATGATAAGAAATGTTTTAGTAATCGTTTTTATTTCTGTTTATTCCATTCTTTTTGGACAAGAATCGATGGGGAAAATAACCTACCAGATCGATTTTTCTTCAGAGGATGATCAGTTAAAAGCAACTTTAGGTTTTTTGCAAGGTTCTAAAATGGATGTTTATTATCAAGATCAGTTTACCCGTTCTGAAATGAGTATGGGTAGTATGATGACTATTTCAACCATTACAGATACTATCGGAGAAAATGTCATTGTTTTGATGGATGGTGTTAATGGTAAAACGGCTATAAAAACCCCTATGAGTGAAATCGAAGAACTAGAAGACACAACAATAGCAAGTCCAATGTACTTAGAAGAATACAAAGAAATATTAGGCTTTTCTTGTCAGAAAGTAATTGTTGAAAATGCAGCTGGAGAAAAATCAAACTACTGGATTACTAGAGAGATTAATGCAGCTAGAGTTGGTCAAAATTATTTAAGCGATGAGGTGGATGGTTTTCCTTTAGAATTTGAATTATATAATAAAGGGCTGAAAATGCATTTAACAGCGATTAATTATTCAAATCATCTAGAAGGGATAAATACCGATGAATTGTTTAATAGTTATATTCCTAAAGGATATAGAGTTTTATCTAAAGAAGAGTTGTTTCAGACAGGTTTTTAATTTTTTAGTAATTATCTTCTATTCCCGACCCTGTATAATGAGGAATCCATCCTGACATGTCGATAAAGATTCGGATAGCTTTAACAAATGGATTTTTTTTCCCTGCATCAAACCAGTGCTTAGTTCCGGCTGGCACAGAAATTAAATCGCCTTTTTGACAGAGTAAATTAAAAATTTCTCCATTTTCTAAATGAAACCAAAAAGTACCTTCCCCATCTACGAAAAATCTGATTTCATCTTCTGAATGAGTATGTTCTGCTAGAAATTTTGCACGAATCGCATCGTAATTTTCGGTGAGCTTATTTATAGAAATTACATCCGCAGTTTCGTATCCTCCTTTTTCCATAAAAGGCTTTAAGTCTTTAGAATATGCTTCTAAAATTTCTTCCTGAGTTGCTGTATCTTTAAAAACAATATCACATGTCCATTGGTCAAAAAAGATCTTTCGCTGGTTAAAAAACATTCTAATTTCTGAAACATCTTTTACCTGTTTATTTTCTGAAGGAATTGTAAGGATCGCCATAGTAAACCAAATTTATACTCAAAAATACTTTAATTAAATATTATTTTTTAGACATTCACTTTTTTTTAGTCTAAACCCAAACTTTCGCTCCTTCAGAACAGTTTTTACAAATATCAATTTCGTTTCTATTTGTCAGAATTGCTTGTCTGAAATTGTCATATGTTTTATTTTTCCAGAGAGAACTAAACTTTTCATTTTCAATAGACCCTAAAACATGTTGTGCATCTTTATCAAAGCAACAAGGAACAACTTTTCCATCCCAGGTGAAAACAGTACTTGACCACATTCTCCAACAGTGATTCCCTGTTTCGTGTTTCATTTTATAGGTACCGTCCTTTTGGCGCTTATATCGAGAATGTTTTTCTTGTTCGGGAATCAGTGGGTTACCATTTTTATAGGCATAAACTTGAGCAGATTTTAAACGAACTTCGTCAATTTTAAGTGCATTAGCCAGTTTGAAAACATCTTTTATTTCATGCTCATTTGGTTTAACTACTAAGAATTGAAAGATGAGGTGAGGAGTTTTAGATTTTAATTTTTCTTTCGCCTTTACCATTTGTTTAGCTCCTTCAATTACTTTTTCTAGCTTACCGTTTATGCGATAATTTTCGTATGTTTTTTGGGTTAAACCATCTATAGAAATAATCAATCGATCCAGGCCAGATTCTACAATTTCTTCTGCCTTTTTAGTATCTATAAAATGGGCATTGGTGGAGGTAGAGCTGTAAATTTTTTTTGCTTTAGCTTGCTGAATGAAGGTTAAAAAATCAGGGTTCAAAAAAGGTTCGCCTTGAAAATAATAATTGATGTAAAAAACATTATTACCAACAGCTTCTAATATTTTTTCATGAAAATCAATAGACAGTTTACCGGTTGGTCGAGTAAATTTTTTTAAACCACTAGGACATTCTGGACAACCTAGATTACATGCTGTAGTAGGTTCGATGGATAGCGCATAAGGAGTTCCCCAATGGATAGCTTTCTTAGTTAAACGTGAAATATAGTAGGAGATTTTTAATACAATTAAATTAATAACTCGTTTAAAAGTCAACCTGCTAATTATGTTTAAATTGTCTTTTATTGGGAACATATTATCCGTATTGGGAATAATATAAAGGTACAAATACAAATGGTATTTCTAAATACCTCGGATAAATATTATTTTAATGTGCTATGGTAGTTCAAACTATTTTTAACAGAGGCAAAGTATCGAAAAATATTATGATTTAATTCAGTCTATTCAATTTTAAATTTTTGGATTTTAACTCTAACGATTATTAATAATCGAAGAGAGGTTAGAATGCGCCTAAGAAATTTAATTGGGACCCATTACTTGAAAATGTCTTAAAATTTCGAAGTGTTTGAGTGCTGATTTTCAAATCAGTGCGAGTTTTTGAAATTTAGACATTGAAAGTTGTATGGGTAATAAAATTTGTTCAGCGCTAGACCTTTTTACCTTCGGTGCTACTTCGTGGTGTTTACTTTTTGGGGCAATGCCAAAAAGTAAAATAATATATTGATGAAATGATTCAGTTTAATTTTATAAATCTTTTTGAAACTTGAGTAGAGATTGATTTTCTTTCAATTAGTAAAGATTATCAGCACATCAAAATAAAATAAACCCAAGACCTCTTTTAGTTTTAAATTTTATTAAAATCGTAAATTGAGGTTTTGTATTCATAATTCAAGCTAGAGTTACTATCTACTTTTTTAAAGCCATATCCTCCTTCCTCAAAATTTGGAGGAGGTAGTTTAAAATAGTGTGCTGCTTTTGTATAGTATTCTTGTTTTGTAGGGTTCTCTGTATAACAACCATTAATGATTTTCCCCCAATACTTTTCGTTAATAATTTTATGAATTAGTCCAATGGCATCATCTAAGTGAATAAGATTCAAGGGAGCTGCACTGTTTTTTACCAATCCTTTTTTGGAAAGGGAGGTAATCGGATGTCTATTCGGTCCAATTAGACCAGCTAATCGTAAAATTGTTAAATTATCCTTTAGTTTTCTAGTTAATTTTATTTCGGATAAAACGGTTTCTTTAGATTGGTCCATTTCATCCAATGAAATAGCTGTATTGGCAGAAGAAACATCATTTGGATAAACACCAGTTGTACTTATGAAAATCACCTTAGTAGAAGGTTCAAGGTAGTTACAAAATGCTACTAAACTATCGCTATAAGAAGCTGTTTTATTTGTTTTACTTGGAGGTATGTTTAAGATAAGGACATCGATATTTTTCAGCGATTCCTCAATAAAGTCTTCCCCTAAATTCCAAACTATTGGTAAAATACCAGTTTCTTTTAGTACAGGTAATTTTGCACTAGAAGTTGTAGTACCAATTACAACATTGCCAAGTTCAACAAATTTTTTTGCTAAAGGAAAACCAAGCCATCCACAACCAACGACAGCTATTTTCATTTATTATCTATTTAAAGTACTTTTTACCGCTTTGATAAGGCGTTCAGTATTTGGAATTGCCTCTTCAATCAAAGTTGGAGAAAATGCTAAAGGAGTATCGGATTGAGTAACTCTCATTACAGGAGCATCTAAATAATCAAAAGCGTAACGTTGTAAATGATAAGCAATTTCAGAAGAAATAGACCCTAGTGGCCATGCTTCTTCTAAACATACGCAACGGTTCGTTTTCTTAACAGATTCTATAACTGTTGGATAATCTATTGGTCTAACTGTTCTTAAATCAATGATTTCACAAGAGATTCCTTCTTTTTCTAAAATTTCAGCAGCTTGGTGTGCTACTTTAATAATTTTACCAAAAGTTACGATGGTAACGTCTGTACCTTTTCTTTTGATGTCGGCAACTCCAATAGGCACAATGTATTCTCCTTCTGGTATTTCACCTTTATCTCCATACATTTTTTCTGACTCCAATATTAATACAGGGTCATTGTCTCTAATAGCAGCTTTTAATAATCCTTTTGCATCATAAGGAGTGGAAGGAACAACTACTTTCAATCCTGGTACATTGGCGTACATAGATTCAAAACTAACTGAGTGAGTAGCTCCTAATTGTCCTGCTGGACCATTACCACCTCTAAATACAATTGGACAGTTGTACTGACCACCAGACATTTGTAGCATTTTTGCAGCACTGTTCATAATTTGATCAGCAGCTAAGATGGCAAAATTCCACGTCATGAACTCCACAATAGGACGTAATCCATTCATGGATGCGCCTACGGCAATTCCTGTAAAACCTAATTCAGCGATAGGAGTATCGATCACACGTTTTGGACCAAATTCATCCAACATTCCTTGTGAAACTTTATAAGCTCCATTGTATTCAGCAACTTCTTCTCCCATTAAGAGTACGTTTTCATCTTTACGCATCTCTTCGTTCATCGCTTCTCTTAACGCTTCTCTAAATTGTACAGTTTTCATCTTAGCTAATTTTAGACCTCTTACTATAAAGCAAGAAGGTTCGCAAAAATAATAAAATTTAAAATATTTTTCATTTAAAATAAATGAAAAGGATTGTATTTTTTGTTAAAAATGTATTTAAACAAAAAAAGGTGAGCATTTGCTCACCTTTTCAATAACTTATTCGTTTTGATTAAGCTTCAGCAGTCTCGAAAGGTACAACTGAAACGAAAGAACGATTATCTTTTTTCTTACGGAATTCTACTACACCATCAGTTAAAGCATATAATGTATGGTCTTTCCCCATACCTACATTGTTTCCTGGGTGATGTTGAGTACCTCTTTGACGAACAAGAATGTTCCCTGAGATAGCTGCTTGACCTCCAAAAATCTTAACGCCTAAACGTTTACTTTCTGATTCACGACCATTTTTCGAACTACCAACTCCTTTTTTATGTGCCATTTTGTTTTAAATTTTGTTTCTTAAATATTGCTATCTAAAAAATTAGTTCAAATTAAGCTTTAATGTCTGTAATTGTAATCGTCGTAAAGCTTTGACGATGACCATTTCTCTTTTTGTAACCCTTACGTCTCTTTTTACGGAAAACGATGATTTTATCACCTTTAACGTGATCATTTACTTCTGCAGAAACCGAAGCTCCTGATATAGCCGGGGCGCCAACGTTGATTTTTCCACCATTCTCTACTAAAAGAACTTTGTCAAAAGAAATTTTTGATCCAACTTCTTCTTTCAAACGGTGTACAAAAATCTTTTGGTCTTTTTGCACTTTAAACTGCTGCCCTGCTATCTCTACAATTGCGTACATAATAGCTTGTTTTAATTATTATTAACCCGAAAATCGGAACACAAATGTAATACTTTTATTTTTAATGCAATAGTTATCAATAAATATTTTTTAGAAACAAGGGGTTTTTGTTCTGGATTCTTTGGTTTTAAGTGCTTTTAATTCGTTTTTTGACTCTTCTGTTTGCTATAAATATTCCTAATAAAACGACTATCATGGAAATGACTTGACCTGAACTGATGGCTTCTCCAAATACTGAGCCTATAATTACTGCAACAATTGGGATGAGATAGGTAACACTACTTGCAAAAAGGGTGGTAGTATTTACGGTTAGTTGGTTAAACAATACAACTGCAAAAGCGGTTCCGACTATCGCTAGAATAGAGACGTAAAATATGCCTTCCAAGTAGTGCGGATTGTTTTGAATGGTGTTAAAGGTGTTGGTTTTCATGGCGATTCCCATTGCTGGTAACAGTGTAAATGTAAATGCGAGTGCGGTTGTGTGTAATGGGTTGACATCGCTTAAAGTGTATTTTATTAAATTAAGACTGATAGCGTAGCAAAGTGTTGCAGATACTGCTGCTGTTAAATGAGGCCAAGAGGAGGTTTTTGTAGTTTGGATAGGGTTTCCTGCGTTAATTAATAATGCTACTCCGATAATACTGACCATTAGTCCAGTTAGTTGGATGGTGGTTAGTCTGTTTTTGAAAAATAGGCTGCCTAACAAAATTGTAAAAACAGGAGTAAAACTGTTTAACATTCCTGTGTATCCAGAAGAAAGGCCGTTTTGTGCGTAGGTGAAAAAAAATGCAGGAAGGAAATTACCAAAAAAGCCTACGCCTAAAATGGAGAAGAAGGTTTTTGCATTTTTTATCTTGTTTAAGTGGTAAAGACCAATTGGGAGGAGGAATAGTCCAGCAATGCTCATTCGGATAGCTCCTACTTGGAGGTTGGAGAATATTGTTTCGCCTTCAAGAGTAAACATTCCCCTTCTCATTAGCATAAATGAACTTCCCCATATTACAGCTAGTAGAATTAAGGTTAACCAATTTTTCAATTCTAGTTTCATAACGATTTTACTTGTTGTAAAAGTAGGGTTTCTTTTGACATTCTTGAAAGAAATCCATCTACTTTCTTAGTTTGATTTTTGGGTTTTTATTTTGTTGAAAAATTCAAAATTTATTAACATTATGAATAATTATCCCACAATTTACCACCAATTAATAATTCTATATAATCCTTGTTGTTTCTTAGTTTTGAAAAGTATTTTGAAACTTTTTTGTTTTATATCCGTTAGAACTTATCAACAATGTGTTTATTTGTGGTAAAAAGTGGTAAATAACCATTATTTTTGCTCATTATAAAGCTATGATAGGACTTGTAGGAGAATTTGAGGTGAAAATGGACGCTAAAGGGCGTTTCTTGTTCCCTTCCGGTTTACGGAAGCAGCTTTCTCCTGCTGCCCAAGAAAATTTCATGTTGAATAAAGGTTTTGAGGAGTGTTTGACGTTGTATCCTATGAATGAATGGGAAAAAATCAGCGAAAAACTTTCTAAAATGAACTTGTTTAAGCCAAAAAATAGAATGTTTTACCGTTTGTTTCATCAAGGAGCAAAACAAGTTATGTTGGATAACGTAGGTAGGATTCATGTTCCTGTGACTCACATGGAACGAGTTGGTTTGAAAAAAGAAGTGATGTTGATTGCTTATAACGACAGGATTGAAATTTGGGACAAGTCTAAATACTTCGAAATGATCGAAGGAAGCATGGCTGATTTCGCTGATTTAGCGGATGAAGTAATGGGTGATTTAGATGACGACAAAGAATAAACAAGAGGAGTACCACATACCGGTAATGTTGAACGAATGTCTTGAGGGATTGGAAATAAATCCTGATGGCGTTTATGTAGATGTTACGTTCGGAGGTGGAGGTCATTCTCGAGAAATCTTCAAAAAACTTTCTTCAAAAGGTCAATTAATTGTATTTGACCAAGATCCCGATGCAAAGAAAAATGCATGGGAAGCACCTAATTTTCATTTTATAGCGGCGAACTTTTCGTTTATTTCTAATCACTTGCGTGCAATGGGAATTAAGCATGTGGATGGGGTTTTAGCAGACTTAGGAGTTTCTTCTCATCAATTTGATGAAGGAGAGAGAGGTTTCTCTATTCGTTCGAATGATGATCTAGACATGCGAATGAATAAGTCAGGTGATTTAACTGCAAAAGAAGTGGTTGCGACTTATTCGGAGAGGGATTTGACGAAAGTATTGAAAATGTATGGTGAGCTGCAAAATGCGTATAAAGTAGCTACAACAATTATCCTGGCAAGAGAAACAAGAGAGATTAATACTACTGGTGATTTAATGGAGATACTCGCTTCTTGCGCTCCAAAACATAAAGAGAATAGGTTTTTTGCTCAATTATTTCAAGCACTTCGAATTGAAGTAAATGAAGAGATCGATGTGTTGGAGCGTTTTTTAAATCAAATGGAAACGGTAATTAAACCTGGAGGAAGGTTGGTCGTGATGTCTTACCATTCTCTAGAAGATCGTTTGGTTAAGAATTATATGAAAAGGGGTTCAATAGAAGGTAAGGTTGAAAAAGATTTTTTTGGAAATATTTTAAAGCCTTTTGATGAAGTTGTTCGACATCCGATAACACCTAATGAAGAAGAACTAGAATTGAATACTCGCTCAAGAAGTGCAAAATTAAGAATAGCTGTGAAGAGAGATGGGGAATGAGTATTTAGATAAAGAAAAAGCTGTTGAGAGAGAGCAAAAAGCTAAAAAAACGAAGAGGAAGGTTTCTAATCGTTCTAAAGGTGCATTTGTTCAGGTTCTGAATGGAGATTTTTTAACTAAAGAGTTTGTTTTAAATAATTTATCCTTCATTTTTTACATCATATTCTTATTGCTTTTGTTGGTGGGTAAAGGATATTATGGGAAGCAATTAGCGAAAGATGCAGATAAAGCTCAAGATGAGTTAAATGAACTTTCAGCAGATTATTTAGAAGTGAAAGCAAAGTTAGAAGAGGAAACGAGAAGACAGGTGTTAATAGAGAAATTAGGTAGTGAAGGGCTTATTGAAACAGTTAACCCAACAAAAGTGATTCGAATAAAAAAACAAAAGTAAGAGTTGAAAGAAGTAAATAACATAAAAATAAGGGTGATGACGGTATACATTGTATTCGTCCTTATTATGCTGTTGGTACTTTTTAAAACGTTTACCATTCAAATGGAAGGTAAGTCTGGTATGCTTTCAGAAGACGAAGATAAAATTCCAACAAGAATTATTAAAAGAAAACCAAGAAGGGGAGAGATACTTGATGTAAACTTTACTCCACTAGTAACTTCTATAGCAACCTACGATATCCACATGGACCCAACAGTGGTAAAAGACGATGTTTTTAACGATGAAATATCTGCTTTAGCAAAAGGTTTAGCTAGAATGTACACTAACCGTTCTGCAAGAGAATGGGAAAATTACATACGTCTTGGAAGAAAAAGAGGAAATAGGTATTTAAAAATCAAGAGTAAAGTATCTAACGAAGAGAGAAGACAATTGGCTGAACTTCCAATTTTTAAGTTGGGAAGAATGAAAGGTGGACTAATCGACAACGATGTTAAAGTTCAACGAAAAAAGCCGTATAACCATTTATTAAGAAGGACGTTAGGTTACGTTTCGAACGATAATAGAAATCTGAAAGTTGGATTAGAAGGAGCGTATGATGATTATTTAAAAGGTCAGTATGGAGAGGAGATTGAACAAAAAATTTCTACGGGATGGAAAAGAACTGGTCAGATAATAAATGAAGCTGTAGAAGGAGCTGATATTGTTACTTCCATTGATATAGAGATACAAGAAGTGGCTCATTATGAATTGTTAAAACAGTTGAAACAACACAAAGCGAAACATGGTTGTGTTGTAGTAATGGATGTTAAAACAGGTTTTGTTAAAGCAATTGTAAATCTATCTTTAGGAAGCGATAGTAGTTATTATGAGTCTTACAATCAGGCAATAGGAACGAAAGAAGTTCCTGGTTCAACTTTTAAACTTGCCTCTTTAATGGCAGGTCTTGAAGATCAAAAGTTTAGTATTTACGATAAAGTTCAAACGGCAAAGAAATATACTTTTTACGATAATTCTTTGAACGAGTCTCATGGAGATGATCATGGAGTTATTACAATCAAACATGCTTTTGAGATTTCTTCTAATGTTATTTCTCAAATAATTAACGAAGCGTATAAAGGAAACGAGCAAGCATTTGTAAATAGAATAAGATCGTTTGGATTAGGAGATCCTTTAGGAATAGAAATTAGTGGTGAAGCAAGTCCAACTTTATATGAGCCAGGATCGAAGAATTGGTCTGGGATTTCTTTACCATGGCTTTCTGTTGGCTATGAAACTCAACAAACACCTTTACAAACTTTAGCTTTTTATAATGCGGTAGCAAATAATGGAAAGTTGGTTAAACCTCAGTTTGTAAAACAAATCAAAAGAGGTGCTGTAGTAGTGAAGGAATTCGATACAGAAGTGATTAACCCTAAAATTTGTTCTAGTAAAACTTTGAGGGATTTAAAGTTGTGTTTAGAAGGAGTTGTTAAAAATGGAACAGGTAGAAAATTAAGGTCGTCTTATTTTGATATTGCAGGCAAAACAGGTACTGCTGAGATTTTGAACGACGATATGCGTTACGGGTCTAGAGGAGAAAAAAAATACCTAGCTTCTTTTGCGGGTTACTTTCCTGTAGAGGATCCGATTTATTCTTGTATTGTTTCTATCGCAGCTTCAGGAGAGAATATTTATGGTGCTTCGGTATCGGGTACAGTTTTCGCGGCTATTGCTAATAAGGTATATGCAACAAGTTTACAGTACCATAAAGCAGTAAACGAAAAGTCTAAAAAAACACTAGAAACACCAATCTCTAAAGATGGAAATCTATACGATTTATTAATGGTGATGAATCGGTTAAATATTCCTTATAAAAAGAGTACCGATAACGAATGGGTAAATACGCATGCTAGGGAAAAGCATGTTGATTTGTCTAAAAGAGAAATTAGAAAAGGGGTTGTTCCAAATGTGATGGGAATGACTGCAAAAGATGCTATTTACGCTATCGAATATGTAGGTATGCGAGCAGAAATAAATGGTTTTGGAAGTGTTTACCAACAGTCCTATAAGCCTGGGGCACCAGCTTTTAATGGGGGTGTAGTTGAATTAATGTTGAAGTGATGAGAAAGTTAGTGGACCTATTAGAAAATATTAATGTTCGTTCTATTGAAGGAAGTGAAGAAATGTCTGTAAAGGATATTGTTTTTGATTCTAGAAAGGCAAAAGAAGGTGCATTGTTTGTTGCTATTAAAGGTTTTACAATGGATGGTCATGACTTTATTGATAAAGTACTTGAGCAAGGTTGTAAGGTTATTGTTTCTGAAAAGGAGGTTAAAACAGATTTAGAGGATGTTACCGTTATCTTAGTTGAAAATACAAGCGCTGCTTTAGCCGAATTAGCTGCTAATTTTTACGGAAATCCTTCTAAAGAAATTCAACTAGTTGGAATTACAGGTACAAATGGAAAAACGACTACTGCAACTCTTTCTCATGATTTATTTACAAAATTAGGTTACAAGTGCGGTTTACTTTCAACGGTGGTAAACAAAATTGGAAAAGAAGATATCCCATCTACTCATACCACTCCAGACCCTGTTAGCTTGAACGCTTTATTGGCTGAAATGGTTGAAGAAGGATGTTCGCATTGCTTCATGGAGGTAAGTTCGCATGCAATTCACCAAAATAGAATACATGCACTAGACTTTACAGGAGCTGTTTTTACCAATATTTCTCACGATCATTTGGATTACCACAAAACGTTCAAAGAGTACATTCATGTGAAAAAAAGTTTCTTTGACCATTTATCTAAAGGAGCTTTTGCATTAACAAACGCTGACGATAAAAATGGTAGTGTGATGTTACAGAATACCTCCGCTACTAAATACACTTACGCTTTAAAAACACAGGCAGATTTTAAAGTTAAAGTTTTGGAAAATCAATTTTCTGGATTGACATTGAACCTTTGTGGAGCTGAGTTTTGGTCGAAATTAATAGGTCAATTCAATGCTTATAATTTGGTAACAGTTTATGCTATTGCTGAGTTGTTGGGAGAAGATAAGTTAGAAATATTTACTGCTTTAAGTAGTTTGGAATCAGTTGATGGTCGATTTCAATACGTAACTAGTAATGGAGGAGTAACGGGAATTGTCGATTATGCACATACACCAGATGCATTAGAAAATGTACTAAAAACAATTAGTTCTATCCGAACAAGAAATGAAACGGTTTATACAGTTGTCGGATGTGGTGGAGATAGAGATAAAACCAAAAGGCCTAAAATGGCTGCAATTGCCTGTGAATTAAGTGATAAAGTGATTATTACTTCAGATAACCCAAGAACTGAAAACCCACAAATTATTATTGATGAAATGATGGAAGGGGTAGAAGGACAACATTTTAAGAAGACCTTATCTGTATTGGACAGAGGACAAGCAATAAAAACTGCAGTTTCAATGGCTGAGAAAGGAGATATTATTTTGATTGCTGGTAAAGGGCATGAAAAATACCAAGATATAAATGGAGTGAAGCATCATTTTGATGATATGGAATTAATAAATGAACTGTTTAAAAAACTAGAAAAATAATGTTATACTATCTTTTTGATTATTTAGATTCAATCAATTTCCCAGGAGCGGGACTTTTTAATTACATTTCTTTTAGAGCTGCAATGGCATTGATTACGTCATTAATTATTTCAGTATTCTTTGGGAAACGAATCATAAACCTGCTTAGAAAGCAACAAATTGGAGAAACAGTTCGTGACCTAGGTTTGAAAGGACAAGTGGAAAAACAAGGTACACCAACAATGGGTGGTTTGATAATTCTAGGAGCTATCTTAATTCCTACCATATTGTTTGCCAAACTGCATAATATTTATGTCATTACGATGTTAATTGCTACCGTTTGGTTAGGTATTATCGGTTTCATTGATGACTACATTAAAGTATTTAAAAAGAACAAAGAAGGTCTAAAAGGAAGATTCAAAGTTATTGGTCAATTTGGGGTTGGAATTTTAGTAGGTGGAATTTTATATTTCAGCGAAGATGTTCAAGTACACAAAAGAGTAGCAGCAGAATACGAACTTTCTTCAGATGAAAAACTAGTTACGGATCAGCATAAACAATTGGAAGATGATGGAGCTACAAAATGGATTAAAACAGATGCAATGACAACAACTATTCCTTTTGTCAAAGGAAATGAGTTTAACTACTCTAATTTAATCGGCGATAGTTCTTACGGTTGGTTGATTTTTATTCCAGTCGTTATTTTAATTGTAATTTCTGTTTCTAATGGAGCCAACCTGACAGACGGCTTAGATGGTTTAGCTACTGGAACTTCAGCTATTATTGGACTTGCTTTAGCTGTTTTAGCCTATGTTAGTTCAAATGTTCATTTTTCAGACTATTTAAACGTAATGTACATTCCACTAGCAGAAGAAATGGTAATCTTTATTTCGGCTTTTGTTGGAGCATGTATTGGATTTTTGTGGTTCAATTCTTACCCAGCTCAAATATTCATGGGAGATACAGGTTCTTTAGCGTTAGGAGGTATTATAGCTGTATTTGCAATCGCTATTCGTAAAGAATTATTGATTCCCGTTTTGTGTGGAGTATTCTTAATCGAGAATTTATCAGTGGTCATGCAGGTGACTTTTTTCAAATACACGAAAAAAAGATTCGGAGTAGGAAAAAGAGTGTTTTTAATGGCGCCTTTACATCACCATTATCAAAAGAAAGGAATGCATGAAGCTAAAATTGTTTCTAGGTTTTGGATTGTAGCAGTATTGTTAGCAGTAGTAACCATAGTAACATTGAAATTACGCTAGTAGTGACTTGTCACTACATAGCGTGTAAACAAAAAAGAAGAAAACAACAAAAATGAAAACAGAAAACAAACATATCACAATCTTAGGAGCCGGCGAAAGTGGAGTTGGAGCTGCTATACTTGCTAAAAAGCAGGGTTGGGAAGTGTTGGTTTCTGATTTTGGTAAAATTAAAGAGGATTTTAAAGAGGAATTAGATAGAAATGACTTAAAATGGGAAGAAGAAAAACATACAGAATCGACTGTATTAGCTTCTGACTTAGTTGTAAAATCTCCAGGAATACCTGAAACAGCTCCTTTAATTAAAAAATTAAGAGCAAAGAATATTAAAGTAATCTCAGAAATTGAGTTTGCAAGTTATTATTCAAAAGCGAAAACAATTTGTATCACAGGGAGTAATGGAAAAACAACAACAACCATGTTGACTTTTCATATTCTTAATAAGGCAGGGATAAATGTTGGTTTAGCTGGTAATGTTGGAAAGAGTTATGCCAAACAAGTAGCAACAGAAGACTTTGATTGGTACGTATTAGAGTTAAGTTCTTTTCAATTAGACGATATGTACGAGTTCAAAGCAGATATCGCGATACTTTTAAATATTACTCCAGACCATTTAGACCGTTATGATTATAAGATGCAGAATTATGTGAATTCAAAATTTAGAATCCTCCATAATTTAACAGAAAACGATTGGTTTATCTACAATAGTGATGATAAAATCATTCAAAAAGAAATTGAAAAACGCAAGATTAAAGCAAAGTTAGCTCCCTTTTCTTTAATTAATAAAATAGAACAAGGAGCATATATAGATAAGGAACAAATAACAATTACAATAAACGAAAAATTCACTATGTCAATTCACGATTTAGCATTAAAAGGTAAGCACAACAGTCAGAATTCAATGGCTTCTGCTGTTGCTTCCAGAATTTTAGACATCAGAAGTATGTCTATCAGAGAGAGTCTAACAGACTTCGTAAACGTTGAGCACCGACTAGAATTTGTTGCAAAAGTTCATGGTATTGAATTTATCAACGATTCTAAAGCAACAAATATTAACTCTACTTGGTTTGCATTAGAGAGCATGGAAAAACCAACCGTTTGGATAGTTGGAGGGGTAGATAAAGGAAACGATTACACTGAACTTTTAGACTTAGTAAACGATAAAGTAAAAGCAATTATCTGTCTTGGATTGGATAATTCAAAAATCATAGAGGCCTTTACTGGGGTAGTGGATACCATAGTTGAAGCAAAAACTTCTATGGAGGCGGTAGCTTACGGATATAGATTAGCCAAAAAAGATGAAACAGTATTGTTATCTCCAGCTTGTGCTAGTTTTGATTTATTCGAAAATTATGAAGAGAGAGGGGATATGTTTAAAGAGGCTGTTCGTAGATTGTAATAGGTGGTATTATGGAAGAAAAATTAAAACAAAAACTAGGAAATTCCCTTGTATATTCTAGAAAAGAAAGTCTAGAAAAGATGCAAAAAACATCCATTCGTCCACATGGAAAATTATGGGAAATGGACGTGTTTTCTTGGTATTTACCAACTGCAGACTTATTAGCAAATACATTGCATACTTTTCCTTTTCCGGTGGTATGGCTTGGAGGGTCTAAAGAAATTAATGAAGCGTTAGTTTTGGATAAGGAACTTACTAGCCACATTGAAACGATTCTTTTTCATGACTCTTCAATGATGAACTTGTCTATGGAAGATTGGAGAAATACGAAATCAGTAGCTGCAGTAAGTAACTTAAAAGATGCTTTACGTTTAGTAAGTTCTTTTAAACAAAAGAATACTGTTTTACTTTTTACAGATTCTAGTGAAAATTGGGAAAGTAAAAAAGAAACATTTGAAAACTTTTTATCATTACATCAGTCATTTTAAGTGAGGGTTTATTTACAATATTTAAAAGGTGATCGTGTTATTTGGATCATAACGTTATTGATGCTAGCTTTTTCGTTGGTTAGTGTGTATAGCTTTGTTCCTATTTTGGTGAAAATCGAAGGAGGAACTCCTTTTAAGTATTTGTTTAAACACTTTATATATGTAATGATTGCTTTTGGAACAATGTTTTGGGTACATAAAAGAGATCCAAAGTATTTTAGTAAGATTGCAAAATTTGCCTACTATGTAGCCATAGCCTTATTGATATTTACCTTTTTCTTTGGAACAAGAGTAAACGATGCTGGAAGGTGGATTCGTATTCCTTTTGTAGGCTTAACTTTTCAGTCTTCCGATTATGCAAAGCTCGCTCTTATTTTAACCGTTTCTCGTTTATTGGTGGTTAAAAAGGTGTTGTTGAATAATTGGAAAGAAGGGTTTCTACCAGTAATGATTCCAATCTTCGTGATTTGTGGTTTGATCCTAAAGGATAATTTTTCTACTGCAGCCCTTCTATTTACGGTTTGTTTTGCTCTTTTGTTTGTTGGAAAAGTGCCTTTTTCAAAATTAGCCTCAGTGGTTGGTTCAGGTATTTTAATATTGACATTAGTAATTGGGATTCATAAACTTTTACCTGATTTGAACTTATTGCCTAGATATGAAACGTGGGAAAACCGTATCATGAACCTAGGAGGTGGTATTGAAAACCGAATAGCAAATTCACAGGCGATTAATGCACAATTAGCTATATATAATGGTGGTGTTTTTGGACAAGGAGTTGGAGATGGTAAATTAAAAGAATATTTACCAGAGGCTTATGCTGATTTTTATTTTTCTAGCTATGTAGAAGAGTTTGGTTTGTTTGCAGCTTTTTTCTTAGTCATGCTTTACTTAATCCTTTTGTATCGAATTATTCAAATAGGATTGAAATCTGAGAAATTATTTGAAACTTACCTCTGTGTTGGAATAGGGATTTTAATATTGATTCAAGCATCTGTTAACATGCTTGTTTGTACAGGTGTTTTTCCTGTAACAGGTCAGAACATGCCTTTATTGGCAATGGGAGGTTCTGCATTAATTATGACATGTGTTGCAATTGGAATTGTACAAAGTATTGCTAGAAGGCAAATGTCAGAAGAGGAAACAATAAGTTCAAAACCAGATAACGAATACCGAACAAATGAAAATTAATAAAGTTATAATCTCTGGTGGCGGTTCTGGAGGTCATATTTTTCCAGCCGTTGCAATTGCAGACGAAATAAAAAGGAGAAACCCTGAAGTTGATGTTCTCTTTGTTGGGGCAAATGGAAAAATGGAAATGGAAAGAGTACCGAATGCAGGGTACAAAATCATTGGACTAGATATCGTAGGTTTTCAAAGAAGGTTAACCCTTTCCAATTTTTTATTGCCATTAAAAATTATTGCAAGTTTATTTAATGCATACAAAATAATTAAGAATTTTAAACCTCAAGTTGTTATTGGAGTTGGAGGTTATGCGTCTGGACCAACATTACAAGCAGCTACTTTTTTAAAAGTTCCAACTTTAGTGCAAGAGCAAAATTCTTTCCCAGGAAAAACAAATAAAATTTTATCAAATAAAGTAACTAAACTATGTACAGCATACGAAGGTTTAGAAAAATTCTTTCCAAAAGATAAAATAGTTTTAACAGGAAACCCTGTCAGAAAATCAATGGTAGAAGTAGAAGGTAAAAGAGAGGATGCTTTTCAATTCTACGGATTAGACAGTGCTAAAAAAACAATCTTAGTTATTGGCGGGAGTCTTGGTGCAAGAACATTAAATGAGAGTGTATTAAACTACGTAAAAGATTTTCAAAAAGAAGAAGTTCAAATTCTTTGGCAAGGTGGTAAATTTTATTTTGAAAGTTTATCCAATCAATTGAAGAATAAGGATTTACCAAATGTGAAAATGGTTCAGTTTATAGATAGAATGGATTTCGCTTACGCTTTAGCGGATGTTATTATTTCTAGAGCAGGTGCTATTTCTGTTTCTGAACTTTGTTTGGTGAAAAAACCTGTAATATTAGTGCCATCTCCAAATGTAGCAGAAGATCATCAAACTAAAAATGCGATGGCTTTGGTGAATAGTAATGCAGCAATTTTAGTAAAAGATAATATTGCAAAACAAGAACTAATACCTACAGCGTTTGATTTATTGAAAAACGATACGTTAAAAGAGGAATTATGTCAAGAGATTGCAAAATTAGCAAAACCAAATGCTACAGCCGATATCGTTAATGAAATTCAAAAAATTATCTAGTGGATACAAAGAGTGTGGATATAGAAAATTTTAATTCAGCTTATTTTATTGGAATAGGAGGGATTGGTATGTCTGCACTTGCACGATATTTTTTCTCTTTAGGATGGAATGTCGCTGGTTTCGATAAAACGGAAACTCCCCTCACGAGAGAGTTGCAAAAAGAAGGAATTCAAATTCATTTTGAAGACGATGTTAAGTTAATAGCTCCATATTTTTTAGATAAAACAACTGCTTTAATAGTTTATACACCTGCTATACCCTCTAAAAATAAAGAGTTACAGTTTTTTAAGGAGTCTAATTTTACACTTTTAAAACGTTCTGAGGTTTTAGGCGTTTTAACGCATTCTTCCAAAGGATTATGTGTTGCAGGTACGCATGGAAAAACAACTACAAGTACTTTATTAGCACATGTATTAAATGAGTCTAGTCTTAAATGCAATGCCTTTTTAGGAGGGATTGCTAGTAATTTTAACTCCAATATAGTTACTTCGAATACTTCTCCATATACAGTTATTGAGGCAGATGAATTTGATAGGTCTTTTTTACACTTGTCTCCATTTGCTTCTATCATCACTTCTACAGATTCTGATCATTTAGATATTTATGGAGACGCTAATGTTATGTTAGAGGGTTTTCAAAAGTATTCAGGTTTGATTAAAGAAGAGGGCTTTTTAATTTTAAAAAAAGGATTAGAGATAAAATCAAAAGCTAAAATCATTACGTATTCAATAGAAGACAACGAAGCTGATTTTTATGCTTTTAATATCAGGTTTGAAGATGAAAAATTCCTTTTTGACGCAAAGTTCAAAGGAAGAACATGGCAAGCAATTCAGTTTGGTTTACCAGGGATTCATAATGCTGAAAACGCTTTATCTTGCATAGCCTTTTGTTTAGAATTAGGATTATCAGAGGAAGAAATTAGGAATGCTTTCATTACTTTTAAAGGTGTAAAAAGAAGGTTTGAATACCTTTATGAATCTAAAGAGACGATTTATATCGATGATTATGCCCACCATCCTACTGAAATCAAATCATTAATTGATTCGGTTAAATTATTGTACCCTAACAGAAAAATAACTGCAGTTTTTCAGCCCCACCTTTTCACAAGAACAAGGGACTTTATGGAAGATTTTGCTTTACAGCTTTCAAGAGTTGATCGTTTAATCTTATTGCCTATTTATCCAGCAAGAGAAGAGCCAATTAAAGGGATAGATAGTAAATTTTTACTTTCTAAAACAACTTGCTCAGAAAGAGAAGTAATTGATTTAGAGTCGGTTGTTTCGGAGTTAACAAATTTAGGCAACGATAGTTTACTACTGACAATTGGAGCAGGGAATATTGACAAATTACGAACCCCTATTCAAGAAATGTTGGATAATACGGATAAAAATATAGTGGAATAATAGATGAAAAGTTGGATTAAAATATTGCTTTGGTTGTTATTCATTCTGTCGGTAGTTCTTCTGATGTTTAAAGTTCGATACACGCAAAACGAAGTTCAAATAGCTTCGCCTGATATTTTTATTCAGGTAAATGGAGAGAACGCTTTTTTAACAGAAGATGAGCTCATAACAAGGTTGAAAAGGAAAGGTTTGTTGTATTCCGAACAGCAGTATAAAGATTTAAATATTAGCGAGATAGAGGGGTTTTTAACTGGTATGAACGAAGTTAAAGAAGCCGAAATATTTACCAATATTGGAGATAAGTGGAAAATTGAAGTAAAACTTAGAAAACCAATTGCTAGAATTATAAACAATTTAGGAGAGAGTTATTATTTAGATGAAGATGGAGCTAAAATGCCTTTGTCTATTTTGTATACTGCTAGAATAGTGGTTGTTACAGGAGATGTCCCGGACAGATTAGACAAAGAATCTGTTGCCGATATTATTAACAATGATACCTTGAAAAGTATTAGAAAGCTCGACGATATTTATAGGATTTCTCATTATGTTTGTAACGATCAGTTGTTGCAATCTTTGATTGGGCAAATTCACCGTAAACACAATGGTGACTTTGTTTTAATCCCTCAAGTAGGTGGTCAAAAAATAGTTTTCGGGACGGCTTTTTCAGATTTAGAAGTGGAAGAGAAGTTTAGAAAATTAAAAGTGTTTTATAAAGAAGCGATACCGTACGAAGGCTGGAACACCTATGAGGAGATCAGTTTGAAATACAACAAACAAATTGTTTGCAAGAAAAAAAAGAAATATGACTAAGGTAATTGTTGGACTTGATATAGGAACTACGAAAATTGCTTGTTTCGTTGGTACGGAGAACGAGCATGGGAAAATTGAAATTTTGTCTATGGGGACTAGTGAGTCTCTTGGAGTGCGAAGAGGGATGGTTTCTAACATTGACCAAACGGTTGAGTCAATAAAAGCTGCTGTAAGGGAAGCACAAGAAAGAGTGGAGGGTGAGTTGATCATCAGAAAGGTAAATGTTGGTATAGCTGGTCAACACATTAAAAGTATCCAACACAGAGGTATTTTGATGAGAGGAGAGACAGAAGACTTAATCTCTCAAATAGATATTGATACGTTAATTGAAAACATGCACCAGTTAGCGATGACTCCTGGAGAGAAAATCATAAATGTTATTCCACAAGAATACATTGTAGACTCGGAACTAGGAATCACAAAACCAATAGGAATGCCTGGAAATAAGTTAGAAGCTAATTTCCATATCATTGTTGGTAATATCACTGCAACTAAAAATATTAGTAAATGTGTTATTAATGCAGGTTTAGAAGTAGATCAAATTATCTTAGAGCCAATTGCATCTGCAGATGCTGTTTTATCGGAAGAAGAAAAAGAGGCAGGAGTTGTTTTGGTAGATATAGGTGGAGGTACTACAGATGTAGCTATTTTCCATGATGGTATCATTCGTCATACACATGTCATTCCTTTTGGAGGAAATGTAATCACGGAAGATATCAAGGAGGGATGCACTATCATGAAGCGTCAAGCCGAATTATTAAAAGTGAAATTTGGTTCAGCTTTAGCAAGTGAAACAGTAGGAAATGAAATAGTTTGTATTCCTGGGTTAAGAGGCCATGATCCTAAAGAAATTTCTATCAAAAACCTTGCGAGTATTATACAAGCAAGAATGGAAGAGATTGTAGAGTTAGTTCATTACGAGATTAGAAATTCAGGATACGAAAGAAAATTAATTGGAGGTATCGTTATAACTGGAGGTGGTTCTGAGTTAAAGCATATTACACAACTATTTGAATATGTTACCGGAATGAACTCAAGAATTGGTTATCCAACAGAGCATTTAGCAAGTAATAGCCATTATGATAATTTAACTAGCCCAATTTTTTCAACTGGTATAGGTCTAGTTTTAAAAGGATTTGATAAATCAGGTGTGATTGATGCACCTGCAGTAGGAAGGGCATCTGATAAACCAGATAATCATTCTAATCCAAAGAAAAGAGGAACTTTCTTTGACGAAATAATGAAAATAGGGCAAAGACTTTTCCCTGAAGATGAGGAAGAACAAAAAGAGAAATTATAACATTTAAATACAGTACAACATGTCGGAACTAGAAAACTTAGGATTACAATTTGATTTACCAAAAGATTCTTCTTCAATTATTAAAGTAATTGGAGTAGGAGGCGGAGGAAGCAATGCCGTTAATTACATGTATAATCAAGGTATTGTTGGAGTAGATTTTATTGTTTGTAATACAGATAGGCAAGCCTTAAACATTTCACCAGTTCCATTGAAAATCCAATTAGGAGCATCTCTAACTGATGGTTGCGGTGCGGGAGCTATTCCTGAAATTGGAAAGAATTCTGCTATCGAAAACATTGAAGAAATCCGTGAGTTTTTAGGGAATGGAACTAAAATGGTTTTCGTAACTGCCGGTATGGGTGGTGGTACAGGTACTGGTGCTGCTCCTGTTATTGCTCAAGTTGCGAAAGAATTAGGTGTTCTTACTGTTGGTATTGTTACTATTCCATTTGGTTTTGAAGGTCGTAAAAGACGTCAACAAGCAGAAGATGGTTTAGAAGAAATGCGTAAAAATGTAGATACATTATTAGTGATTAATAATGAGCGTTTACGTGAAATGAGTGGTAATTTAACTATTGGTAATGCTTTTTCTCAAGCAGATAATGTTTTAGCAATGGCTGCAAAAGGAATTGCAGAAGTTATCTCTGTTACTGGTAATATTAATGTCGATTTTAACGATGTAAATACAGTAATGAAAGATAGTGGTGTTGCTATCATGGGTAGTGCTGAATCTGAAGGAGAGAATAGAGCAATTGAAGCAATTCAAAGTGCATTGTCTTCTCCTTTATTGAACGATAATGATATTAGCGGAGCTAAGTATGTTTTATTGAACATTACTTATGGTGCTAAAGAAGTATTAATGGACGAGATTACTGCAATCACTGATTATATTCAAGATGAGTCAGGTGCTACTGCTGATGTTATTTGGGGACATGGTTATGATGAATCTTTAGGAGATAAGTTAAGCGTTACTATTATTGCTACAAACTTTAATACTGCTCCATTAACTGGTTTAGATAAAGCTCCTGAAAGAGTTGTTCGTTCGTTAGAAGAAGATACTAAGAAAGAGATTGTTACTCCTATGTCTTCTCCTACTCAACACAACACTTATACTCCTGCTAACGAAACTAAAAAGGAAGATGAACCTTTTATTAAATCAGAAGAAAAATCAGAAGAAACTTTTGCAACTAATTTAAAAGAGGTTAGGCCTTCTGAAGAAAATCCTCAAAAATGGGATGAAGAATCTTGGGAAGCACCAAAACAAGAAAAATTAGATTTTGAAGAGTCTTCTTCAGTTCAAGAATGGGAAATTAAATCTTCTACTTCTTCTGAGGAACACAAAGAAGAAAAAATAGAGAAGGTGATTAAATATGACCTAGAAGATTCTGTTGAAAATAAAAGAGAAGAAGAAGTTACGAGACGTAATGTTTTATCAAACGAAGAGCAACAGAAAAGAGCTCAAGAGCGTTTAAATAGAATTAAAGAATATACAGAGAAATTAAAGAAAGCGGATGGAATTACAGATTTCGAAAAAGAGCCTGCTTATGTTCGTCAAAATATTCAACTAGATAAAACAAACTATAGTAAAGAAGAGAATATAAGTCGTTTTGGTTTATCAAAAGATGAAAATGGAACTACTTTAAGAGGGAATAATTCTTATTTACACGATAACGTAGATTAATATGAGTTTTACAGATACTATAAATGCAGACATTAAAGCTGCAATGATTGCTAAGGAGAAAGAGAAATTAGCTGCATTAAGAGACATTAAATCTAAGCTTCTTTTAGAGGCTACTTCAGGTACAGGTGAAGTTTCGGAAGAAGTTGCTATGAAAATAGTAATGAAGTTACATAAGCAACGTACTGAGACATACGATTTATATATAAAAGAAGGTCGTGAGGATTTAGCAGCTGATGAACTTTTTCAAGCAAAAGTTATTGAGAAGTACTTACCTAAAATGTTGTCAGAAGAAGAAATCCAAGTAGAGGTGGATGCTGCGATTGCTCAAACAGGTGCTTCAGGTCCACAAGATATGGGTAAAGTTATGGGAGTTTTAACTTCAAAATTAGCTGGTAAAGCGGATGGAAAAGTGATCTCTACACTTGTAAAAGCTGCTTTAGCTAAATAAAAAAGTATATTTTTAATTTTAAGAGAGAGGGTGTATTGTATACATCCTCTTTTTTTATATCCATATTTTAAACAATTTTTAATAATTACTCGTTGTATATTTGTTAAGAATTAAGAAAAGTGCTGAATCGGTTAATTTTATTCTTATTTATGTTTTGTTCTGTTGTGTCTTTTTCACAAGAGTCGAGCCAGCGTGTGAGGATAATTCCGGTTACAAGCGATACAATAACCTTGGATACCCTAACCATTTATCCAAATTCTTTTCAAGTGTTTTGCGGAGATATAAAGCTTTCTAGAAACGATTATAATTTAAATTACGCTAAAAGTAAATTTGTTTTTAATGGAAGTTGTGAAGATTCTATAAAATTAGTTTATCGGGTTTTACCATTAAACCTTTCAAAAGTATATGGAGCTAGAGATACTTCGATTATTTACTCCTCTAATAAAGGAGAATATGACCAGTTTTTAATCACAGAGAGAGAAATAAACGAGGACTTTTTTGGAGGTTCAGGTCTGTCAAAATCGGGTAGTATTTCAAGGGGGATTACATTTGGGAATAATCAAAATTTAGCAGTTAATTCGTCTTTGAATTTAGAGTTAGAAGGGGATATCGCTCCGAATTTAAAAATGTTAGCCTCTATTTCGGATAATAATATCCCTATTCAAGCTGATGGAAACACAAATAAATTACAAGAGTTTGATCAAATATTTATTCAGATATATAACGATCGACTTAAATTAATTGCTGGAGATTTTTGGTTGTATAAGCCTAAAGGCTATTTTATGAACTATAAAAAAAGGGCGCAAGGTCTTACCGTTAATTACATTCACAAAAATGACTCTAATAAAGTTTGGAAATCACAAACAAGCGGTGCCTTATCTAAAGGAAAGTTTAACCGACAAATTATTCAAGGGGTAGAAGGAAATCAAGGGCCTTATCGTTTACAAGGGAATGAGAACGAACCTTTTATTATAATACTTGCAGGAACGGAAAGGGTTTATATCGATGGTAAGCTACTTAAAAGAGGTCAGGAATATGACTATACTATCGATTATAATAGTTCAGAAGTTATTTTTACTTCAAGAAATTTAATCACGAAAGATTCTAGAATTGTAATTGAATTTCAATATTCTGATCAAAACTATGCAAGATCGTTGCTCCAAAATTCAATAACTTTTGAATCCGATAAGTTAAATTTCTGGATGAATAGTTACACCGAACAAGACGCGAAGAACCAAACGATTCAGCAATCTCTTAATTCTAGTCAAAAATTGCTTTTATCTGAAGTGGGAGATAGTCTATCTTTGGCAAGAAGTTCTAGTATAGATTCTGTTGGATACCTTGATAATCAAGTTTTGTACAAGGTAATCGACACTCTCGGTTATGATTCCGTATTAGTCTTTACAGTGAACCAAGATTCGGCGCTATACAGAGCAGTTTTTGAATTTGTAGGGAATGGAAAAGGCGACTATGTTTTCTCCAATTTTAATGCGCTTGGAAAAGTTTACAAATGGGTTGCACCAATAAATGGAGTGTCACAAGGAAATTATGCTGCTTCTAGATTGATTGTAACCCCTAAACAGAAACAATTAGTTGCAATTGGAATGAATTATAAGCTCAAGAAAGGTTTATCCATAGAAACAGAGATTGCGTATTCGAAAAATGACATTAATACTTTCTCGAGGGTGGATAGTAAAGATGATATTGGTGTTGCTTTGAAATCAAAATTGGTTAGTATTGTTCCAATAGGGAGAGATTCTATCCCTAAATGGAGTTTAGAGTCAAAGCTCGAAATAGAGTCGTTGGATGAAAATTTCAATCCGATTGAACAGTATCGAACAGTTGAGTTTGATAGAGATTGGAACACGAGAGACAAAGGCTATAAGGGTAGTCAATTATCAACTGGAGGTGGGGTGAACTTGAGAAACCAAAAAGTAGGAAACATTAATTTAGAAGGACAAAGGTATGCTGTTGGTTCAGATTATAAAGGAACGAGAACGGTATTTAATGGGAAATTAAAAAAGAATGGTTATTATGCTGATTGGGACGCTAGTTACCTTCAAAGCGAAGCAAGGTCTAAAAATCAATTCTTAAGGCATGAAATAGATGTCAATAAATCCATTAAATTTTTTAAAATTGGATTTAAAGACATTCATGAATTCAATACTTTTGATTCTATTTCTTATCCACTGTCTTTAAATAGTTATCAGTTTTACGATTATCAATTTTATATTTCCAATGGAGATTCCAGTAAGAATAAGTACAAGCTTTTTTACCAAGAAAGATTTGATAAATTTTCCGATAGTTCAAGGTTGATTAACGTAGCAAAAGCAAGAACAGCTGGTGGAGAGTTGACGTTGATGAATTTAAAAAACCAACGACTAAATATCGTAACTAGTTTTAGAGAGCTGCAAATTTTAGAATCAGATTGGATAAATCAAACGCCTGAAAACTCTTTACTAGGAAGAATTGATTATGAATTAAGAGCTTTTAAAAATGCCATTACTTGGAATAATTTTTATGAGATAGGTTCTGGTTTAGAATTAAGAAAAGAGTTTCTATATGTTCAAGTAACAAATGGACAAGGAATATATACTTGGATAGATTACAACAACGATGGGGTGAAAGATTTAAATGAGTTTGAAATCGCTCAATTTCAAGATCAAGCTGGATATATTAGGGTTTTTACCCCTAGTAATGAATATGTAAAAACTTTTTCAAACGAATTAAATCAGGGACTTTTCATAAAACCAGAAAGAGTTTGGTCGCAAGCCAAAGGTGTCAAAAAAGTATTGGCTCGTTTTTCTGATCAAGCACGTGTGAGAATGGTTCGGAAAACAAATTACTTTAATGGGGTAAGTGCTTTTAATCCTTTTTTAACTTCCATTAGCGATACGAATTTAATTTCAACCTCTTCTAATGTTAAAAACACACTTTTTTTTAATAGAACAGCTTCGGTTTTTGGAGCAGAATATGTTTTCCAGGATGTTAGAAGTAAAGTTTTGCTTTCAAATGGTTTTGATTCTCGTCAAAATAAGTTTGATGAAATCTCCATGAGGTTGAATTTAAAAAGAAAATATACCATTGAGGTAAGTGGACAAAATGGAATTAAAAAGTCAAATGCAGACTATACCTCAGGAAGAAATTATGACATCAAATACCAGCTTATAGAACCAAGTTTAATTTATCAACCTTCTACTTCTTTTCGTGTAACATTAGATGGGAAATTTTCAGAAAAAAGAAATGAAGAGTCACTTGGAGGAGAGTTGGCTAAAATAAAAGAAATAGGTTCTACTTTTAAATATAACAGGGCTCAAAAGGGGAGTTTAAATGGTGCAATAAGTATGATTCAAATCACCTATGACGGAATACAAAATTCAGCTTTAGGATTCGAAATGTTAGAAGCTTTAAAACCAGGATTAAACTTCACTTGGAACATTGGTTACCAGCATTCCATTTCAAAAACTTTGCAATTGTCTTTTCAATACAATGGAAGAAAATCAGAAAATAATAATACCATTCATTCTGGAGGAATGGAAGTAAGGGCATTTTTCTAGGGAGAACCTTGAGGGGGGGTAATATTTAACCTCTATAGCTTCAAGTTTACTTCAAAATATAACGATAAAACTCTACTTAATTTTTCACAAAAAAATCTAAATATCTAATATTATTCATTATCTTCAATAGAAATATTAATCAACAAATACCTTAAATCACCATGGAACTACAATTTCCAAAAGAGAAATTAATAATAAGACTACCTAACGGAATTTTTCAGCCAATACAATTTTCTAATAGAGAAAAAGCAGAAGTCTCAAACCTAATTTTTGAGTTGATATGAAGAATGAAATAGTATTTTATCAATTAGATAAACTATCTGAACATATTGAAGTTAAGGTTGAAAATGAAAATGTTTGGCTCAATAGGCAACAAATTTCTGTTTTATTTGATAGGAATGTAAAAACTATTGGTAAACATATTGCAAACGTATTAAGGGAAGAGTTAGCAGGTATTTCAGTTGTCGCAAATTTTGCGACAACTGCATCAGACGGTAAAGTATATCAAACAGAGCATTATAACTTAGACATGATAATTTCTCTAGGTTATCGTGTAAAATCCCAACGAGGAATTCAGTTTAGGATTTGGGCTAACAACATTTTAAAAGATTACCTTTTAAAAGGATATTCTGTAAATAATAGAATGAATAAACTCGAAAACGAAGTGCAACACTTGGTTCAGAAGGTAAATGAAATAGATTTTAAAATCATTACCCACACTATCCCTACCCAAGGAGTATTTTTTGATGGACAAGTTTTTGATGCCTATGAACTCACCTCGAAAATAATTCGTTCGGCTAAAAAATCAATCGTATTGATTGATAATTATATCGATGAAAATACGATTGCCCAATTAGCTAAAAAAGAGAAAACCGTGCGAGTAACTTTATTATGTAAATCACACAGTAAAATACTTCTATTAGATGTACAAAAAGCACAAGAACAATATGGCAATTTTGAGTTAAAATTATTCCCGAAAAGCCACGATCGTTTTTTAATTATTGATAATGAAGATATTTATCACCTTGGAGCTTCCTTAAAAGATTTAGGAAAGAAATGGTTTGCTTTTTCTAAAATGGAGAAAAGTTCAGTTGAATCCATTATGAACGAAATTTTGGAGTTGGTATGAAGAATGAAGTATAGGGAATTTCAGTTGTCGTAAAATTTGCGACAACTGATTATATGGGTAAGGTATTCAAAATAAGTGTGATAACTTAGGTATGTGTTTTAGAATTTTGTGATTATTGTAATCTCAATATCAACCTGAATAGTATTCTCAATAAATGAGATGAGTACCTTTAACCATTAAGTAGCTAATAATGAGCTTAATTTTTAGCATCCTTCAGTAATTGATTGTACTCCTCTAATAAAATCAAATATTTATTTTTCCAATACTCGACATCTTTACCTGTTAATCCATAAGTTTGTTTTTCTTCATTCAGAATAACATGTTTTTGGAGTTCATTAATTTCAACGGTAAAATCATGATGCAATATTTCACCAATTTGTAACACTAGATCTATTGAAACATTATTGTTGTCAAACATTAAGTAAACCCACCTTCTACTTTTTCCTAATTTTTCAGCAAGTTTTGTAATAGAAATACCACTTTCGTAAACTGCTTTTTTTATGATTTCTCCCCTATGTTGCATGAAGCAAATTTGAGAAGTGATTCGTAAAATATTTTACTCTAAAATGTTACAATATTGTGAAATTGAGTTATATTTGTGAGAATCTTAGATTCAATAAATAATTAACTTACTATAAATTAAAAATAATAATAATGGCAATTAACTTACAAAAAGGTCAAAAAATAGATATTGGTCTTACTAAATTAACAGTTGGGTTGGGATGGGATCCAAACGAAGGTACGGGACATGATTTTGATCTTGATGCTTCCGCAATTATGATTAATTCTGAAAGAAAATTGATAACTGAAAATCATTTCGTCTTTTATAATAATTTAAAATCACCAGATAATTCCCTTGAACATACTGGAGACGATCCATCAGGAGGAAACAGCGATGGAGATGATGATGAGTCTATAATTGTAGATTTAGAAAAGGTAGGGGCAGAAGTTCAAGAAATACTTTTTGTGGTAACAATAGAAGATTTTGAGGCTAGAAAACAAAACTTTGGGCAAGTAAGGAATTCATATATACGATTAGTGAATAATCAAACTAACGAAGAAATTGCTAAATATGAATTAGACGAAGATTTTTCAATTGAAACAGGTGTCGAATTTGGAAGACTTTATAAAAAAGATAATAAGTGGAAATTCGAAGCATCAGGAATAGGTTATAAAGCAGATTTAGGATTCTTTTTAGAGAAATATTATCACGGAACGATTATTAAATAGTTATGGCAATTAATTTACAAAAAGGTCAAACTATTGATCTTAGAAAAAATGACAAAGGGGAAGATGCTTATGATCTTTCTCAGGTTACGATTGGATTAGGGTGGGATGTTAGACAAAAACAAAAAGGGCTTTTAGGTAAACTATTTAGTGCTAAAGAAGAAGAGTTTGATTTAGATGCAATTGCATTTCTTTTAGATGAAAATGATAAAGTAATAAATATAGGTGATAAGCAACTTAAGGGTGGTGATGTTATTTTTTATAACTCTTTAAAACATCAGTCAGGTCAAATCTGGTTAACAGGAGATAATAGAACAGGAGCAGGCGAAGGGGATGATGAACAGATTATAGTTAGGTTAAATAGTCTTGATGAAAAATATAAGAAAATTTTATTTGTCGTTTCTATTTATCAAGGACAAAAGAACAATCAACATTTCAGTATGGTTGAGAATGCTTTTATAAGAGCAGTTGATGCTAAGGGAAAAGAAATAACTAAATATAGTCTCTCTGGAAATACATCGCTTAATGGGATGTGTTCAATGGTGTTTTCCGAAGTTTATAGACACAATGGTGGATGGAAATTTAGAGCTATTGGAGAACCTGAAGCTACAGATGCTTTTGTTCAGATATTAAAAAGATATACATACTAAATTATGAGAAGATTACCAGTTTACCTTTTATTAGATACGTCAGGTTCGATGATGGGAGAGCCTATCGAGGCTGTTAAAAATGGAGTGCAAGTAATGCTTAGTACTTTAAAATCAAACCCACAAGCATTAGAGACTGCTTGTTTAAGTGTAATAACTTTTGATAGTAGTGCAAGACAAATTATTCCATTAACTGACCTTGGATCTTTCCAAATGAAGGATATACAAGCAACAGGAACGACTTCTTTAGGGGATGCTTTAAAAGTTCTAGCAAACTCGATAGATAATGAAGTGACAAAAACATCAGCAGAAACTAAAGGAGATTGGAAGCCGTTAGTTTTTATAATGACAGATGGAATGCCAACTGATGATTGGAAATCTGGTTTGAATGAACTTCAAAAAAGAAAAACGGGTGTTATTGTTGGCTGTGGAGCAGGTA
>Ga0228635_1000260_pt1 | contig 35169 bp, 30 predicted proteins | sample 44DmetaG_FD_182699 | JGI IMG/M metagenome (GOLD analysis project Ga0228635, IMG submission 182699) | Seawater microbial communities from Monterey Bay, California, United States - 44D | ecosystem: Environmental > Aquatic > Marine > Coastal | place: USA: California | collected 2016-09-30 | reverse complement strand
CTGAGCTCAGATAGGCATTCAGCTTTACTCGTTTATTCTTGTTTACTACATTTCATTGCTTTGGCCGAAAAGTGCTTCGATTATTATGTTTAGCTAAATTTAACATTCTTACTTTCACTTAAGCCATATGTATTGATTTTCATACATTTAAAATATTGATATAAGTTAAAGTCAGTTCTTAAATTAGTAAGTTTGAAATTTAAAAACAGATCTAAAATGTCAAACTTCGAAGCGATAACTTCAATTTTGCACAGAACTAGTCGGTAAATGGAACGGAATTGCGTTCCAAATCGTAATGAAATGGAGAAGAAAAAGCACTGCTTTTGAAAGAAAAAAGCATGTAGTTCAACATTTATCCGCAGTTTTTGTGTAGTGAAACGGAACGTAAAAAGTTCCTTGTAAAATTGAGAAAGCTGTTTTTGGATACTTTTTTCAGCTAAAAAAAGTATCGGAAGATATAATTAGCCCACAACTTTTATACTTGATCCATTCTTTCGGGAGTGCGGGTTCGTCACGATAGCTATCGTGACCCGCTCTGATCACCCAAGTAAACGCTTCCAGTTTACGAGTAGGTTTAAACCTCTATTTTCGCAAGAAAATGGAGGTTTTTCTTTTAAAAAAATAGATGGTAACTGTATCTATTCTACTTTCCATAAAAATTATTAATGTTTTTCATTTTGAATATAAATGTAAACTTATGCAGCAAATAGCTTTTCTTTGCACTCGCAAAAAGATAACATACATTAAAAGAAAGTTATGATTGAATTTTTAAAATCTATTGCCTTTATACTTCCTGTTGCTTTTTTACTTCTGGTTAATTTGAAGTCTAAAAAAGCAGTAAACGAAAAACTAGATAAATTAATTAGTCTTACAAAGGGGGGGATTTTTTTAAACTTTATAGCATCAATTGTAGCTATTGCCCTAATTGTAAGTAACGGACTAACAGAAATAAAAATACTTGATTTTGAATCTTTTTTTACTTTAAGACTAGATGCTTTAAGCGTTATCATGTACACCATGGTTGCAATTATTGCTTTTGTTGTATTGAGGTTTAGTTTTAATTATTTAGATGGCGACGAAAGACAAGGTGTATTCATTGGAAGGTTAGCTTCTACAATTGTAGCAGTTCAGTTGATGGTATTGTCTGGAAATATTTTCATGTTGTTTCTCGCTTGGGTAGCTACAAGCATTACGCTTCATAAGCTATTGAATTTTTACCATAACCGAAAAAAGTCAAGACTAGGTGCACGTAAAAAGTTTATTGTAGCAAGACTAGGAGATGTAGCATTATTGGCTGCTGTCATTATTTTATACCAAGTTTTCCAAACTGGGAATTTAGAAGAAATATTTTCAGCTATTAAAAACGGAACGGTTAACGACACTTCATCGTTAGAGATCGTTGGAATTTTACTGGTAGTTACCGCAGCCCTTAAATCAGCTCAACTTCCACTTCACGGTTGGTTAATTGAAGTAATGGAAGCACCAACACCTGTTTCAGCATTATTACATGCGGGACTATTAAATGCAGGCCCATTTTTAATTATTCGTTTTGCTTACGTAATGGATGCTACCGTTGTTGCTCCAATTGTATTATTTGTTCTTTCCGGTGTTACTGCTTTATACGGCTCATTGATCTTCTCTACTCAACCAACGATTAAAAACTCTTTAGTATATTCAAGTATTGCACACATGGGATTTTCTTTAATGGTTTGTGGATTAGGAATTTATTCTGCAGCACTACTTCACTTAGTAGCTCACTCTTTTTACAAAGCCCATGCCTTTCTTTCTTCAGGAAGTATTATCGACAGGGTAAGAACAAAAAATGCAGCAAACTTTATTCGTAAAGGAAGTATTGGAAGAATGTTCTTAGGAATAATGGTGGCTTTGGTCATTTTTGTTTCCATTTCGTGGGTGTTTGGTTTTCAAAAAAACCATGAATTTCAGCTTTGGATTATAGGAGGAGTAATTTTTATTGGAATTGTAAATTTATTGATTAATGCATTTGACTCTAACAATACTCTAAAATCTATATTTAAAATAATAGGTGCTGCTGTTTCAGTGTTGGTTTCTTTCTTTTCGTTAGAATTTATTGTAAGAATCACATTAGAAAGTCAATTACCGACTGTTTCAGAACCAAGTAACTGGATGAAATATATTTCTCTCGCTATGTTAAGTTTGTTTTATATCCTTGCTCTTGCGTTTTCACTTTCCACTTCGGAAAACAATCGACTTTTCAGAGGGTTAAAAGTTCACTTAAGAAATGGATTCTATTTAAATGTTTTGTTTAATAGGTTAGTCGGTTCTTTAAAATAAACACAACAAACTTTAAACAGAAGTACAAAAACGATATACGATGCAAAATCAAACTTTAGCAAATAATATTGAAAAAGCATGTAGAAAAATTGCTCCAGTATGGCCATTAAAAAAATCGGTAGCGGTAAATCCTTATTTTGGAATGATGGATACTCCTTTTAATAATGTTGCTCACTTATTAGAAGTTACATCTGGTATAAAAGTAACCATGCCGATTCAATTTTACTTGGACAAGGTGGAAAGCAAAGAGGTTTTATACATTGACATACAAGAGGCTTTAACTAAACATAAAGAAAGTACGGTTGAGATAGATACTTTTATAAAAGAAGCAAAGTCATTAACAAACACAATAAATCAAAAGAAAGGATTAACCGTTATCGATGCAGCGGAAGAGTTGACAGGTAAATCGTGGAACGATTTCATGATAGATGAGGTTACAACGTGGGCTTCTTCTTATTTTGATGAAGATCAAGCTTTATGGAAAACATCCAACAAGAAAGAAAATTTGTTTTATGCTTGGAAAAAAGATGCAGAATTAAGTTTGGCTCCAAAATGGACTGGGTTAAAGAAATTTAATGCGACTTTAAAACAAATTTCTGATGATCAAGATATTGCTTTGAGTCAGATAATTGGAAGACTGGGAATTAAGGATGAGGTTTCAGAGGTCTATTTTCACACCTTATTACTAAAAATATTGGGTTGGTCATCTTTCATCTCTGGAGTTGATTTTAACAATGCTTTATACGAAGGAGAAGCCAAAAACAAAAAAGCCTTCTTAACGATTTTACTTTGTTGGGAACTTGCTTTATTGGAAAGTTTTAGATTAAAAGGAATTGAGAACTTTTGGAATAAAAACAAAGAAAACTTATCGAATTCAAGTAGAAAAGACGAAACTTCTCGTTACATACAATATGGAGTGATTTTGCAAGATGCGTATGATTTTGCAAGTCAACGAGAGCTAAAACATAAGTTTAACAACAGTAAAGCAGTTGAAAAAAGCTCAGAACGACCAAACTATCAAGCAGTATTCTGTATTGATGTTCGATCAGAAGTTTACAGAAGAAATTTAGAAAGCATAGATCAAGGTATCGAAACAATCGGTTTTGCTGGGTTCTTTGGATTCCCAATTAATTTTATTCCAATTGCAAATGAAAAAGGGAAAAACCAATGTCCGGTATTAATTCCTTCAGGACCAATAGTAAAAGAAACATTATCTAACGATAAAGACTTAGAAAAAGCTACTAAAACTAGAAACGTGAAGCACCAAGTAATTAAGTCTTGGAAAACATTTCGTTCTGGTCCAGTATCTTCGTTTAGTTTTGTTAGTCCGCTCGGAATTTTCTTTTTGCCTAAATTAATCGGTAATGCTTTAGGTTGGTCAAGACCAGTTGAAGACCCAGATATTGATGGATTAGGAAAAGAATTTAAGCAACACCGAAGAGTAGACGTATCCTTTATTTCTCTTGAAGAAAGAGCAAATATGGCAACTTCTGCTTTAACTGCTATGGGATTGAAAAAAACGTTTGCACCACTTGTATTAATAACAGGGCATGGTTCAACTTCTGTTAATAATCCCCATGCAACAGGATTAGACTGTGGAGCTTGTGGTGGACATTCAGGAGAAATTAATGCAATGACAGCGGAAGCGGTGCTAAACGACATGGAAGTGAGAAACATACTTTCAGAAAATGGAATCTCAATCCCAACAGATACGCACTTTATTGCAGGGCTTCACGATACAACTACAGACGATGTTTTTTTATCTGGAGAACCTAATGTACCAAGCTCGCATACCCCGTATTTGATTCAATTAAAAGAAACGTTGAAGCAAGCAAGTTCTAAAAGTAGGTTAGAGCGTTCACTTCGATTTAATTTTAAATCTAAAGACATCGATACTGCATTTATTGAAAGGAGTAAAGATTGGTCACAAGTTCGACCAGAATGGGGGTTAACAGGATGTAATGCTTTTATCATTGCGCCAAGAAATAGAACTAAAGGAATTAACCTAAAAGGAAAATCATTTTTACACTCTTACGACTGGAGAGAAGATAAAGATTTTAAAGTATTAGAAGCCATAATGACTGCACCTATGGTAGTGACAAGTTGGATTAATCTACAATACTTTGCCAGTTTAACAGATAATAAGCGATTGGGTTCAGGTAATAAAACATTACATAATGTAACAGGAGGATTAGGTGTATTGGAAGGTTCTTCAGGAGATTTGAGAATCGGTTTACCCTGGCAATCTCTTCACGACGGGGAAGAATACCAACATTTACCACAGAGGTTAAACGTAATCATAGATGCACCAATTGAAGCAATCAATTCTATTATCGCTAAGCACGAAATGCTAAAGAATTTATTTGATAACGATTGGATTTTTCTTCTCGGGATTGATGAAAAGGGAGAGTTGAATTCTAGGTATAAAAAAGATTTAAAGTGGGAAGAACTAAGCTAAGAAGACCATAATATTTCTAAAATGGAAAATGAATTTAGTTCAATGAATTAAAAGGGAAATATATACTATCGTATTTTTAAAAAAAGTATAATTTACTCCAATATTCCTTACCTTTAAGAAAAGACAAATAAATAAATGAGCAAAAAAACATTAGTAATAGGAGCTTCTGAAAATCCAGAACGATTCGCATATAAAGCTGTAAAAAGTTTGCTTGGGAAAGGATATGAAGTTGTAGCAGAAGGGTTAAGGTTAGGTAAAATTGATAGTGTATTCATTTCAAACGAAAAAAAGTTTTACGAAGATATTGATACGATTACGCTATATGTAGGTCCTAAAAATCAAGCCTCTTGGTATGAATACATTGTTTCTCTTAATCCCAAACGAATAATTCTTAATCCAGGAACTGAAAGTGAGGAACTAAAAACCCTAGCTAAAGAAAACAATATACAAATAGAAGAAGCATGTACTTTAGTGATGCTTTCAATAGGTAATTATTGATTATTTTTTCTTTTTTCAATCAAATATTAAAAGATTTTTTATATCATTGTGATATCATATTAATATCAATTTATTTAACTGATTATGGAAAAAGAAATCAAACCTAAAAATGGCTATGTGTTTTTAGCACTAGTTTTAGTCTTAATTGTTTTAACAGTTGCTAGTATTGCTTCAACTAAAAACCCAGGATTTTTAGTCCTCATATTACCCATTTTATTGTTATTGAAGGGATTCTTCACAGTTTCTCCTAATAGTTCTAAAGTAATGGTTTTGTTTGGCGAATATAAAGGGACAGTGAAAGCTAATGGATTCTTTTGGTTGAATCCTTTTTTTAACGATGAACGAATTTCATTAAGGGCTAGAAATTTTGATAGTGAGCGTGTAAAAGTTAACGATAAATTGGGTAATCCTATTTTAATAAATGTAATTTTAGTTTGGAAAGTAGAGAACACTTTTAAGGCAGCTTTTGAGGTAGATAATTATACTGAATTTGTAAGAGTTCAAACAGATGCTGCTGTAAGAAAATTAGCTGGATCTTATCCATATGATAATTTTGAAAATTCAGATGAACTTACGTTAAGATCTGGAATGGATGAGGTAAATGAAGCTTTAGAGAGAGAAATTACTGAAAGATTAGCAATTGCTGGTATTAATGTTATTGAAGCGCGAATAGGTTATTTAGCTTATGCACCTGAAATTGCAAGTGCTATGCTTAAACGTCAACAAGCAGAAGCAATAGTTGCTGCACGTAAAAAAATTGTTGAAGGTGCTGTAGGTATGGTTGAAGATGCCCTTCATAAGTTATCAGAAGATAACATCGTTGAGTTTGATGAAGATAAAAAAGCACAAATGGTGAGCAACTTAATGGTTGTCCTTTGTGGAGATAAAGAGGTTATTCCAGTTATAAATACAGGTTCTTTAAATGCATAATCATGGCTAAGAAATCATTTGTTCTTCGTATAAACCCTGAAACTTTTAAAGCTATTGAAAAATGGTCTGCTGATGAGTTTAGAAGCGTAAATGGTCAATTGGAATGGATTATTGATAAAGCATTAAAAGAAGCTAAAAGGACAAAAAAAAAAAAGAGTGAAGATCAAAACCTTTAACTACTCTATCCAGTAATTAAAGGTTTTGATAGAATCTCCGTGTTAAGACACTTTTCTAAGTGTCTGTTTAGAATGTCTCCCATATTTGTGTAAGTGAGGAATTCAGGAGCGTGATGATAAGTTGCAAGATCTTCTCTCAATTGGTGTATATTTTCATCAGTTGAAATTCGGTCTTTACGCATTATTAACAATAAACTTCGAGTACGTTTTCGCATTGCTAAGTATCTCTTTTTCATAGCTACACGTTCATTTCTTTGATATTGATGTATTACATCTTCACCCATTACTTCTCCAACCAGTTTTACTAATTCAATATTATCTTTGTAAAATTGTAGTTTATAAATGTTTTTTCGTCCTTCAAAGTTTTGTTGGTCAAAATCCATCGCTCTCAATCGATATTGTATGTTGTCAAAATCTTGAATGATCTCTATTACGAAGTTATATGCACATATATCCCCTAATAAACGGATGAAAGTACGTTCATTAAATTTGACAAATTCTTTTGAAAGTCTTAATCTATTTTGAATGGGAATGCTTTTGTTTCTTAATATGAAATCATCCATTGGAATACCAACAATATGTTCTTCAATCAACGTTTGCTTATCTACTAAATAATTCACTTTATCTGGTGAAAAAATCTCCTCTAATTCAAGACCGTAAATCCGAGAGGAGTCAGCCATTTTTACATAGAAATAATCATAATTATCGTTAATTTGATTTATTACACGGATACGAAATGGTTTCGAATTAACAAATGAACAATAATCAATTCTGTCCACTTTAAGGTATGAAATGTTATCACCTTCAGACATCAATTTTTGATATACTTCCACTAGTGCATTACTCAGATAAGCATTAGCTTCTCTATCATACATGACCATGTGCCATAAGGTTTTCTTACCATTTTCATCTTCAATAGGAAAAGTTTCCTTAAAATCTAAAAGATCGTTGTAGCTAATTGGTAAGTCTCCTAAACGAGAATTTTGCTTTAGTTAATCTTTTAGTCCTGCCTTGATTCGATAAAAGGGCTTCTTTTTATCTATATGATTGAAGTCCATGTTTTATTTAATTTATAAATTATCTTTTGGTTCAACTGTAATTTAATGATTTTAATAAGATCTTTTGTAATTATTCTCTTATTTTTTCTAACATTAAAAAGCCGATTCAAATTTTTGAATCGGCTTTTAGTTTTTATAAATCTAATCGTTAATTTATTCTACAGTAACAGATTTCGCTAGATTTCTAGGCTGATCAACATTACAACCTCTCATAACAGCAATGTGATAAGATAATAATTGTAATGGAATAGTAGCCAATAAAGGAACTAAATGATCATCTGTATCTGGAATTTCTATTACATGGTCTGCAATTTCTTTTACTTGAACGTCTCCTTCAGTTACAATAGCAACAATTTTACCTTTTCTTGCTTTCACTTCTTGAATGTTACTTACTACTTTTTCGTAAGAAGTTCCTTTAGTTGCAATAACAAATACAGGCATTTCCTCATCAATTAAAGCGATAGGACCATGTTTCATTTCAGCAGCAGGATATCCTTCAGCGTGTATATATGAAATCTCTTTTAATTTTAAAGCTCCTTCTAATGCAACTGGGAAAGAACTTCCTCTACCTAAATATAATGCGTTTGTTGCATCTTTGTAAACAGATGCAATTTCTTCAATCAATGCATTGCTTTCTAATATTTTTTCTACTTTGGCAGGAATAGCTTCTAAATCTGTGATTAAAGTATGGAACTTACTAGAACTTATCGTTCCTTTTTTATGAGCTAAAGAAAGCGCCATTAATGTAAGTACAGTAACTTGAGCAGTGAATGCTTTCGTTGAAGCCACTCCAATTTCTGGTCCTGCATGTGTATAAGAACCAGCATCTGTAATTCTAGATATTGATGAACCAACTACGTTACAAATCCCTAAAATAGTAGCGCCTTTAGATTTTGATAATTCTAGTGCAGCCATAGTATCTGCAGTTTCTCCTGATTGAGAAATTGCTAATACAATATCGTTTTCATTGATAATAGGGTTTCTATATCTGAATTCACTAGCATATTCAACTTCTACATTTATTCTAGCTAAATCTTCAAATAAATATTCACCTACTAATCCAGCATGCCAAGAAGTACCACAAGCAATCATGATGATTCTAGGTGCATTTATGATTTTATTTTCATAATCTTTAATACCTCCTAGAGATACCCAACCTTCTTGAGAATTTAACCTACCTCTAAAACAATCGTTGATTGATCGAGGTTGTTCGTAAATTTCTTTTAACATGAAGTGTTCGTATCCACCTTTCTCAAGTGCTTCTAATTGCATTTCAAGATGTTGAACATAAGGAGTAATTTCTTTGTTACCAATGTTGACAATCTTTAAACCTTCGTTTAAATCAACTATTGCTATTTCTTCATCGTCAAGGTAAACAACCTTATTTGTATACTCTACTATTGGTGTAGCATCTGAAGCTAAAAAGAAATCATTATCTTGACCAATTCCAACAACAAGTGGACTACTTTTTCTAGCAGCAACTAGTTGATCAGGATTGTTTCTATCCATTACTACAATTGCATAAGCTCCTATAACACTATGTAATGCTAGACGAACTGCTTCTGCTAAAGTAACTTCTTCTTTTTTCTGAATATCATCAATTAAGTGAACCAATACTTCTGTGTCTGTTTCACTTTGAAATTTATAACCTCTATTAACTAGTTCAGACCTTAGTTTGTCATAGTTTTCGATGATACCATTATGTATTAATGCAATATGTCCATCCATTGATATGTGAGGATGCGCATTGGTATCATTCGGCAAACCATGAGTTGCCCATCTTGTATGTCCAATTCCAACCGAGCCAGAAATATCTTTTCTTAAAGCAAATTCTTCTAAATTAGCAACCTTCCCTTGTCTCTTATACAAGTTGATTTCTGCATCATTTAAAAGTGCAATACCAGCACTATCATAACCTCTGTATTCTAGACGCTTTAGTCCTTTAACAACAATGTTATAAGCTTCTTTCTTTCCTATGTACGCAACTATTCCACACATAATATTTTTTTTAAAATTCTGTATATTTTACTGTTAACCTTGGCTTTTCACCAGTTAAAGTGTTAGAACCATTAAAGATAATTCTATCCAATGAAGAATTGAAAAACCTTGGGTAAACATATATTTTTGTTCCTTCTATCAATAAATCTAAGTTAGTATTATTTATAGTTATTGGGTACCTTTCTTCAGTTATAATTGATTGGATGTAGGATTTTAAGTCTAACTCAAATGCACTTTGAGTTTCATCGTAAGTTCCAGTACCAATGTTATACAAGCTATAAGTTTTCTCTAGTTTTGTAGCAATAGAAACTTCTTCTCCTTGTTCGTATAAACTGTTAGGGCTAATTGGTAAAAGCAATTTTGCTTCATGTATAATTATATTTTCAGGAAGGTCACTTAATCCAGGTATTTCAATTACTGCTCTTGATTTTAAAGCTTGTGAATAAAAGTTTGTTAACCCTAAATTTGTGTTATTTATAACGTTGTCAATTTCCTTTCCATTATTGTCAACATCTATTTTGTTAAATTTTGCAGATGAGGAATTAATTAAAAAATCAAAAGTCTTAGAAATTCCATCTTGTTTATAGTAAATTGTCATTTTACTTTCAGGGTCATTCAGTGAGAAGTAAAAAATTCCACCTTCACCTTCAGGCTGATTTACATTATTAACGTTAATTCTTAGGCCTTTAAAATATTCATTAAACATTTCATTAGATGAAAAACTAGATGAATTATTAATTGCTTCGGTAACTATGTCTTTTGCAAGAGTAGTATCTAACTTTAATCTAAGTTGAGCGTCTGTTTCTGTAGTATCAATATAGATGTTCGTTAATGGGTCAGGTGTTAAAGTTGAATGCAATGGATCAACTAAGTTTTGGTTCACTACCGCTTTTTCTGAAAAAGAATAATAATACGTATCTAAACTCATTGTATCTGACAACTCAAAAACTTCAAATGTTTGACTTTCTAAAGTTCCATAAGACCCTTCATATTTCAAACCTAAAATAAGAGAGTCAAATGTTATCGAGCTTAAATCCCCAAAATTTGGACTAGTAGAAGATAACCTTAACTGCGTATAAATGGATGCATTTACATTACCAAAATCAGGGTCGTTATAAGAACCTAATAAGCCAACTGAACCTGTACTCGTTATAACTGAATCCACATATTCCGAATAGCTTACTAATGAAAAAGTATCTACAACTGTACTGTTTAATATTTCGCTTCCATCAATACTATTTTGACCGATAGTACTAGTTTTCTTTTTACAAGATGCAAAAGAAAATATCAAAATACATCCAATTGGAAAAAGGATAAATTTGAAATAATTAAACGAATTAATTTTAGTCATATTTTAGGATAGAACTTCCTCCTCAATTACTTTGTCAAAGAATTCAGAAAGAACTTTATTTTGGTTTTCTTCTGCAACATAATCTTGTTTTAAACAAGTTGCTTCATCAAAGATAGCTCTTAAAGAAGGAGATAATTCTTCACTACCAACGTTTAATCCATCAGAGTATTGCGTCATTACTCTAGTAATGTTTTCAATACTAGTATCTTCTAGTTTAGAAACTATTTCATCACTGAAACCTTCAAACTTAAGCTTTTCAGAAAAACGAGAGTCCCATTTTTCATTAATACCATCGTTGTATAAACTATAAACAACTTTAGTATCAGCAAAATGTGGGTCTTTTGCATAAACACCTTTTAAATAAATAGGCATCAACATAGACATCCATCCGTGACAGTGGATTACGTCTGGTTGCCATCCTAGTTTTTTAACCGTTTCAAGTACTCCTCTACAAAAGAAAATCGCTCTTTCATCATTATCACCATAATACTCTCCATTTTCATCTAGAACCGGACTTTTTCTTTTAAAGTACTCTTCATTGTCAATGAAATAAATTTGCATTCTAGCAGCTGAAATAGAAGCTACTTTAATGATCAATGGATGATCCGCATCATCGATTACTAAATTCATCCCGGATAAACGAATTACTTCATGCAATTGATGACGACGTTCGTTAATTGCACCATATTTTGGAGTAAATACACGAATCTCTTTTCCCCCTTCTTGAATTCCTTGTGGAAGCCTTCTTGCAGTTGTAGCAATTTCAGATTTTGGAAGGAAAGGTGATATTTCCTGCGACATAAAAAGTATTCTCTTTTTCTCCATGAAGTTTTATAAGATTGGTAAAAAACATTACAAAAATATATAAAAAAAAGCGAAACTTCAACAAAAAGAAATAGTTTTGTCGAGTAAATAAAATGCTTTAACCCTATTAAGTGAAAGTTTATAGTAAAATATCAGATTTTAAAATTGCCCTTGATGAACTAAAATCTCAAGGAAAATCCATCGGTTTTATACCCACTATGGGAGCACTTCATCAAGGTCACATTTCTTTAGTTAATGAGTCTGTTAATGAGTGTGATATAACGGTGGTTAGTATTTTTGTAAATCCTACTCAGTTTAATAATTCAGATGATTTAGAAAATTATCCACGGACTTTAGAACAAGATTTAACCCTTTTGAAGTCTACAAAATGTGATTTAGTTCTTACTCCTTCTGCTTCGGATGTTTATTCTTCAGATTTTGTATCGACTAATTTGAATTTGGGTGATTTGGAAACGGTTATGGAAGGTAAACATCGTCCTGGACATTTTGATGGAGTGGTGAATGTGGTTAAACGGTTTTTTGATTTTATTCAACCTGATAAAGCTTATTTTGGATTAAAAGACTTTCAGCAAGTTTCTGTGATAAAATTCATGGTGAATTCTTTTAATCTACCTGTTGATATTGTCGCTTGTCCTACATTAAGAGAATCTTCTGGATTAGCATTGAGTAGTAGGAATAAGCGATTGTCTAATAGTGACAAAGCAGACTCTTTAATCATTCATAAAACGTTACTTTTAGCTAAGGAAAAATCAACTCTTTTAAATCCAATTCAAGTTACGAATTCATGCATCGATTTTTTTAATTCAGGGAATTTAAAATTAGAATATTTTGAAATAGTTGATCCTTTAACTTTAAAAACCTTAACGGATACTTGGGTAGAAGGAGCAACAGCTTGTATTGTCGCTTTTTGTGGAGATGTAAGGTTGATTGATAATTTACAATTGAAGTAATTAAAAAGGTACCGTTAAATAACGGTAAATATCAAAACTAAAAAGTGTCTCTGGTCGGAAATTGACTTTTTTACAATGAAATTAATTGTCGAGGAGATTTTTTATTTCTTTATATGAGTTGATGCTGGAGAATTAATCGAATATAAATATTTTCTTATTCTTATAACGAACATTAATGCTCATCATAAATGAACACTATTATTTATTTATAATGAACACTATTGTTTATTCAAGATAATTACATAGATTTGTAAAAAATATTAGAATGGTAAAAAGATCTGATTTATTAAATATTATCAGTTTTCAAAAAAGAAAAATTGACGACTCAGATATAGGTCAAATTAGAAAAGTGTTAGATAATATAAGCAAAACACCTAAAGAATTTGCTTTAATAATTTCTGGAATCAGACGTTGCGGGAAAAGTACATTACTCAATCAATATGTTGTTAAAAATAAGCTTGAAAAATATTTGTATTTGAATTTTGACTCAGCAAAATTATTTACGTTTGAATTAAAAGACTTCCAGCTATTAGATGAAATAATTGAAGAAGAGAATTATCATTGGTTGGTTTTTGATGAAATACAAATAATAGATGGTTGGGAAATTTATATTCGACAAAAATTAGATGAAGGTTTTAATGTGATAATAACTGGCTCTAATGCTTCATTATTAAGTAGAGAATTAGGTACAAAATTAACAGGTAGACATATTACAAAAGAACTTTTTCCGTTTTCATTTGCTGAGTTTAGTTCTTATAAAAATCTAGAAAAAGATGAAAATGCGTTTAAAGAATATCTGATTAAAGGTGGGTTTCCAGGATTTCTAAAATCTGATAATACGGACATTCATATGGCATTATTAGATGATATTATATATAGAGATATCGCAGTAAGACATAATATTAGAGATGTGAAATCATTAAAGCTATTATTCAATTTCTTAGTTACAAATGCAACAAAATTAATCTCAGCAAACAAACTCAAACATTATATTGGCATTAAAAGCACAGCTACAGTAATTGAATACTTGAATTATTTTGAAGAATCATATCTAATACAACTCATTCCAAAATTTTCATATTCTTATAAAAATCAATTAGTAAATCCAAAAAAAGTCTATTTCATTGATAACGGTTTACAACAATCTGCTTCATTAAGTTTTAGTAAAGATTTAGGTAGAAAGTTAGAGAATTTAGCTTTTTGGGAATACAGAAGAAAAGGAAAAACGATTTATTATTTCCACGAAAACAATAGAGAATGCGATTTTGTTATTTGCCAAAATGAAAGAATAGAAGAAGTTGTTCAAATATGCTTAGAATTAAATCATGATAATCAAGAGCGAGAAATAAAAGGATTGATTGAAGCCATGAGTTACTTTGAGTTAGAAACAGGAACTATAATTACATTGAATCAAGAAGATGTTATTTTAATTGATGGAAAGCGAGTGAATGTATTACCAGGCTATAAAGTGTTTGGAGATTAAAAGTAATAATTAAAAAAATAAATTTTAGGAAGTCAATTTTATATATCATTTGTCTGTTATTAATAATTACAAGCTGCACTCAAAAAGACATTACTGCAGATATTTTTAATCAAGAGATAATTCATAGTAATAATTTGACCAAAAAAGCAGAAGGAATATTTATTGAAAATCATTTTAAAGAAATAGTAAGCGATAAATCTAACCCGATTTTGGCTAAACGATTTGAATCTTTAATTGCTAATACTGATTCAATTGAAATAGCAACTGAAAATTCATTGAAAAAAATATCAGAAAAGAAAAATCAAAGTTTAATTGAAATAAAATTGAACGTAAACAAGAAAACTGCTTTTTCTGATTATTCCGAAATAAAACCTCAAATCATTTCTAAACAGAAATTAAACAAAGTGTTTATTAACTCTATTTATAATTCTTTTTTAATTTATAGAAAGACTATTTGTAAAACGATCGTTCTCTCCTAAAATTTATCTTTTTCATATAAGATAGACCCTTTTAATGATCCATTAATAAATACATTTAACACAAGAAATGAATTAATCAAAAGAGTAAAAATAGCATTTAAAAAGCGGAAATATTCATTCGGCGACATTACTGAATTAATAAATATCTATGCAGATTTATCATTTTCAAAAGAGAGCTTTTGGAAAATGCTTAATTCAACGGAAACAGCCTTAGATAATTTAATACTTTTATCTAATCTTGAGGATAGAGTTTTTACCGCAAAAGTAGATGCTTTAAATTTAATGCAAACATTAGGATGTGGTGCAGGAGCTACTTTTACAGACAAAAATTCCTGTAAGGATGATTTATTATAAACATCGGGTTATAGCCCGATGTTTATAATGATAAGATAGTATTAAAGTCCTGAAAGGACGATTTAATCTGATACTTTCCTAAAAAGTGGGTAAAATAAAATATGTACTTTACACAGAATTTCAGGTTAGAAGTTTTGATTAAATCAGAGTGAAAAATTCATCAATGGAATAGTCAGGATCTGAAAGGTTTAATTTTTCTTTTTATAGCGGTAATCAAAACAATAAAAATTAAAGAGATACCAAATAGAGGCAAGATTAATCCTAAAATACTAATCATAGTAATTAAACCAACGCCTAGTTTAAGGTCTTTGGGAGTGCTTGGTAATCTAAAATTTTCTTTAGGTTTTCTTTTCAAATAGGAGAAAACTGCTGATAAACTCAAAACGATAAGAGCAAAAGCTGATAAAATTATCAAAAGAAAATTCCAAGTTCCAAACTGTCCTTGATGAAAAGCCATAACCCAAATTCTAGTTTTCATCATGATGCCAATATCTGCCCAAGTATGACTTTTTATTAATTTACCAGAGTATTGGTCAAAATGGAAAACCTTCATTTTAGAAAGTTCGGACGTTTCATTTGATATACTATAAATGCCTGTAGGAGAGTTAGGTAAATGAATACTCACTTTCCCATTTAAATGAAGCTGTTTTGATTTGTTAACCAGATCATCTAACGGTAAAGATTCCTTTGATGGAACTGATTTAAGAGATCTTGAACTCCAAGTTGAAGGAAAACCTGATTCAGTAGAATCTTGAACCCATTTGTATCCAGAACCAAAAACATCTGTCCAAGGTAGCCCCCCAGCTAGAATTAATATAATAAGAAAAGAGAACCAAAACCCTGTTACGGCATGAATATCCCTGAATAATATTCTTTTGGATAGTTTTGTACGAATTGTAAATAAAGATTTAAAGCCATTTCTAGGCCAAAACAAATAAATTCCTGAAAATAATAAAACAATCATCCAGCTTGCAACAAGTTCGACTATTTTTGTTCCAAATTTACCAAGTAATAATTCTCCATGGAGTTTTCTTACTTGGTGCATATCTGTTTTATTAAGGGTTATTCTTCCTGTTTCTTCTCCTGTGTATGGATGAATAAAAAAACTAGATTTATGAGAGAACATTCCAGATGTAAATTCAGTTGCTTTGTTATTTTCATCATTAATAACTAATGCTTCAGGTTTTTTACCCCATTGATTTTCAACTTTTTCCCATTGCTCTTGATATGAAATTTGGTTTCCTTTTGGCGTTATGTGAGTCATTTCAGTTAGTCTCTTATTCTCATAATTATCTTTAAAAAGATAAATTATTCCAGTTATAGACAAAAGAACAACTATTGGTAATGAAATGAGTCCACCAATGAAGTGCCACTTCCATATCAAATTATAAATATTTTTTTTCATATGTATTTAATTGTTTTTTTAGTTGTCATATGGAATCGCCATCTTAAATTCATCTGTGTTTGTGAAGAGTTTCGTCATGGCTTATTTCATATGTAGATAATTTATGAGTTTGTTATTTGTTCTTATTTGTACTCATTAATGCTTTGTAATTGTTTTTATATGGTCACATGGAATACGCCTATGAAATCTTCACAAATGTTTAACTGCGCTTCTTGCTTCGCAGGTGTGTTTTCAATCATGGCTATTTCATTTTTTTTTAATAATACTCATGAAACTATAAGAAAGGTTAAGTATAGTTTCATGAGTAATTGAGAAATATTATTTCTTTTTAAATTTATATGACAAACCGATATTAATACTTCTAGGATTACCTAGTGAGTATGTTTGTCCCCAAGCGGTAGATCGAGCTACAGTAGCATAAAGTTCATTAGAAACGTTCATAATGTTGGTCCATATTTCCCATGATTTTCTTTCATATCCAAGCCTTAGATTAAAAAGATTATAACCTTCATAGCTCTTCGTATTTAATTGGTCCATAAAGTATTTATCAATATGTTGCCATTCTATACTCGCTCTAAATCCTTTAAAAAATGAAGGTTTATATGTAAGTTGTGTATTGAAAATCCAATTAGGTGATTGAGGCATACTTTTATCCGAGAAATCGATTCCTCCTTCAACATAATCAGTAAATTGATGTATAGCATTCGTTCCACTAATTCTAAATACTACATCTTTGTGTAATGATGTTAATAACGAGTATTCTATACCTTGATGAGTTGTTCTACCTGAATTTTGTTGAAGTGTAGAGCCATCGCTTTGTAATACTGAGATGATTTCATTTAAGCCATCCATACGATATAAACTTAATTCAACTTTTGCTTTATCTTTAAATATAGAAGCCCAACCTCCAACTTCAAAGTTGTCGTAATAAACAGGTTTTAAACTAGGGATATCATTTCCTACATAAAGTGTGGTAACTTGAGGTGGGACAAATCCTTCACTAAAATTAGCATAGATTCCTCTGTTCTTTTTTAAGTCGTATGTAACCCCAACTTTCGGTGTTGCACGATTAAAAGAGTTGTTCCCATCCAATACTGAAGTAAAGGCGTTGCTACCTAAATTATTGTCAAATGAGTAATTGAAATTGTCAAACCTTAGTGCAGCTATTACTTGTAGGTTTTTGATTGGTTCAAATTTTAATTGTGTATATGCTGCTGCATTCAAAATATTTGCTTGATAATCAGCTAGTACACTGTCTGTTTCATTATAAGATTGATACATTCCATTACTTCCTTTGTTAATACTAATGTAATTTGCATTGTATGTATTAGGACTATAATCAATGCTTCCTCCTATTATTAGGTTTGAGTTTAAAAATGTAAAGTCTTGTTTATGTTGGGCAATCAAACCAAAACTATTGAAGCTATTATCGTTTATTTCTCCATGTGCCAAATTTGGGTTTCCTTGTCCTGACCATGGTTTAAAGTCATCTTTTACTCTATAAGAAGGATTTTGTTCAATAGAATTATTTCTGATAAACCCTGTAAATGATGTCTTAGCTTTTTTATTCCAATAATGATTCAAAGCTAATTTTGATCTTAAAGCTCCAACTTTTCGGTATGTAAATGTTTGGTTTGACCCGTATGACTTACTGTAAAAAGATAAGCTATCAAGAGATCCAGACATATCTGAATAATAGTTGATATAAGAATTACTCCAAATTAGTTCAGTATTATCGTTCACATAATAATTAGCGGAAAAGCTTAATGCTAATTTATTAAAATCCGAGTAAGCTAAAGTACCGTTTGTTTGATTAGCATAATAACCACCAATACGAATTCCGAGTTTCTCCTTAATTGTTGTTGATGTATAAAAATCGGTCCTTTTATATACTAAATTATTTCCTTGTATACTTATACCAGCAGTTGGCGTAAGAGTAGGTCTTTTACTGATAAAGTTTACGGCGCCTCCTATTGCTTCACTTCCATACATACTGGATGCTGGTCCACGTATAATTTCAATACGATTTATATTGGCCATATTTATTTCTAAAAGAGAATTATGATTGAATACTCCAGATGTTCTTATAGGTATTCCATCTTCAAGATACAAGTATGATGCTCCGTAGTCTATAGGCCGTCTAATACTCATAGTATGTTGCTCATTCCCTAAATCTACCATATTTACTCCAGGTGTCTGATTTAAAACCTGATCGATTGAAGTTGGTTTATTATCTTCAATGGTACCTAAACTTATACTTGAAATAGCTACAGGTGCTTCTGTTCTTTTTTCTTGTTCTCGATTTGTGCTAATCACTACTTCTCCAAGATTTAGTATAGAAGGGATTAAATTAACTTTCATTGTACCTTGTGCAATAAGTGTTAATTCTTGATATCCTAAACCACTAAATTTTAAAGAGTCTGATTGAATGGTTGCTTCAATTTTAAATGATCCTTTAACATCTGTAATTACTCCTGTTTTCGTTTGGGTGTTTAATACTGTTAGAAATGGTATAGGTTCACCGCTTTCAGAGTCAACTATTGTTCCTGAAATTGTTTGAGAAATTGAGTTTGTTGTCCACAATAATAATGGAATCAGTATTATATAAAATATTTTTTTCATCTTTTAAGTTAATCGAATTAATAATTTACTGTTTTCTTTTGAATGATAACAGTTTAAACCAGAGATACTAACACAGAGTCTCAGGTTTTAAATAAAAACTACACATATTCAATGCAAAGCCTTAGTAAAAGAGCATATGCAAATAGCATTTAAGTTTTTCACTCTCAAAATACCCTGATGTTTAAGGTATATCAAGACCGTATATTCTTAAAAAAATCATATACGTTTAAACTTAGAGTTTTAGTCTATGTTAAATGTGTAGAATGAAGTAAAATTTGAATTAACTTAACTGAGGTGGGTGAAAAAAATCATCAATAAAACTATTAATGTTGCTCATTAAATAAAAACAAGAAGTTTGAGATTCTTCCAAAAATGTATTGTTTAGATCTAAGTAATTAAAATTATTATCTTGATAATAAAAGAACTTCTACTTTTTCTTGTACTTCTTTTGGAGCTTTATTTTTTTCTTTCTCTTCTTGTTTTTTTAATTGTTTATAAAGATAACATTTCCCATTACAATTAGACATAGGTTTGTCTTTATCAATACAAAACACCTCTGAAATAAACTTTTGATTGATTTTAAAGTCAGCGTATATGGATAGCTTTATAAGTTGAGAACCAAAAAAACTTAAAATAAGAATGTAATATGTTATATATTTCAACATTGAAGTCAAAAGTACTGTTTTATAATCAGATAACAATTAGATTTCTAACTCTATAGCTGGATCCCAAACAATTTTATTGAAATCAACAATCTGATTTTCTTTCACTTGAACTCCTTCCGAAAAAAGTAATTCTTCCATTTCTGTTGAGGTAGAGAAATGCATTTTACCAGTCAATAGTCCTTGACGATTTACAACTCGATGAGCTGGAATTCCTTCTAATTTGTGTGATTGATTCATTGCCCATCCAACCATCCTGCTGGATCTTTTGGCTCCTAAGTAATTAGCAATCATCCCGTAAGTTGTCACCCTTCCTTTAGGAATTAGTTTTACAACTTCAAAAACCATTTCAAAGAAGTCTTTCGTTTTGATGGAATAGTTCAACTATTTTTTATCTAATACTTTAGGAATACGGAAATAGTCTGAATCTTTTTTGGGAGCATTTTTCAATGCTTCTTCATGAGAAATTGTAACTTTTGCAACATCTTCTCTCAATACATTTACTTCATCGTTCATGAAGATTAGTGGTTCAATATTGTCTGTTGGTAATTCAGATAGAATGTCCATAAAAGAAGTAATGTTTTCTAAATCTTGTTTGATTGCTGTTTTTTTATCTCCTTCAAATTTTAAACGAGATAAGTGAGCAATATGATTAACAATTTCTTCAGTAATTTTCATGTTTTCTTTTTTGAATTGTAATTGAATCGTTTACAAAGATACTTTTTTAATGATTATTTCAAACAATTGTTGAGGCGCGATATAATTTTAATTCTTCCCATGTTACTTTATCTCCAAGTTGTTCTTTTAGTGGAGTGAGTGAATTTTCGGTATAGCCATCAAAATAGTATTCTAATTCTCTAATTCTTTCTTCTGGCATTACATCTCTTAGCTCAATTTCTTCTGCTTTTATAAGGTTCATAAAATGAGAATTGATTGTATTTGGAGATAATTGTCGCTTTCTTGCAATTTGTTCAATTGTTAAACCTTCTTGAATTAAATCTAATGTTTGGAGATAAGTTGATCTTTTTTCTTTCTTTTCTTTTTTCGCTTTTTTAATCGGAATAATTTCTTCTACAGGTTCATCATCTAGATCAAGTAGTGATTTATTTTCTCTTTTCTCCTGCTGGATTTTTGCAATTTTAGCCGTTTTATAATTTTTGATTTCAGCGTTCAAAAGGTCTTCTTTAGTAAATGGCCGCTCGCTTAAAATAAGCATCATCATCAACTTAGATTTTTTTAGTTTTAGTATCGCTTCTGTTTGCAATTCATCTAATTCTTGAAGTTCTTCTAAAAAAGCTTTTGTTTTAGATTTTCTTCCAAGATCAGCCATTTGTTTAAGTGTAGAGTAAACAACATTATCTAGAGTCTTAAAAAAGTAATTGTAAGCTGCTTCAACTCTTTCTTGTATGTGTTCTAAATCAATACCTTGTGTTGAGAATAATTTATTTAGTTGATTTTGAAATTTTTTAGCAGGATCAACAGTAGATTGAATAGCTTGATTTTGATGAGTAACCCATGTTTTTACTTTTCCTTTTTCCGATTTTGAAGTCGCGAATTTGTAACTTGCTTCATGAGATGCCCATTTACTTGAAAGTTCATACCAATCAAATGCATCTAGCAATGATTCTAATAAATAATTTTTGGTTGCTAATTCAAGGGTATGAGATAGTTTATCATTATCAGCTTTATTGTTAGCGTAATTAACAACATTTCTATCGTTGATTAATCCATTTAAACGGATAGGACTTGTTAAGATTAATCCAGAAAGTGAACGCAATCTTGAAAAAGCAACATAGGCTTGTCCTGGAGCAAACACCTGAGAGACGTCTAAAATTGCTTTATCAAATGTCAACCCTTGACTTTTGTGAACGGTAATTGCCCACGCAAGTTTGATAGGGTAATGGACAAATGTTCCTGTTATTTCTTCGGTTATCTCTCCAGTATTTTCGTCGAGAACGTATTTAATATTGTTCCATTCGTATTTTTCTACCTCTATTGTTTTTTTCTCTTCTGGAAAAGTGATGAAAATTTCTTCTTTACCAAGAGCACTTACAACACCCATTTTTCCATTGTAGAAATTTTTATCAAATGAAATGTCATTTTTAATAAACATTATTTGTGCACCAATTTTAAGCTCTAAAGTTTCTTCCAAAGGATAAAGATGTTTTGGAAATTCTTTCGTTATTTCGGCTTTGTAAAAATGTGATTTTTCTTTTAGTGTCTTTAAAGCTGTTTGATTAATTTCATCAGCTTTATTGTTGTGAGTGGTAAGGGTAATATAGCCATCTTTTTCTGCTGGTTTTATTTCTGTATTCACATATTTATTCAATAACGAAACGTGTTCTTCTTTCATTTCATTATTCCTTAAATGATTTAAGATATCAATGAAACTAGCATCGTCTTGTCTGTATATTTTTGATAATTCGATATATATCGGTGCACTTTCTTGAATTACTCTCGCATGGAAGAAGAACATTCCCGAATAATATTTATGTAAAATGCTCCATTCTTGTTGTTTAACTACAGGTGGAAGTTGAAGCAAGTCTCCTATAAATAAAACTTGAACTCCTCCGTATGGGCGATTATTCTTCCTCACATTTCTAAGTGTCCAATCGATAGCGTCTAATAAATCAGCGCGAAGCATGCTCACTTCATCAATAATCAGAAGCTCCAAGTTCCTGATTAAGCTTTTACGTTGACTATTCATTTTAAAATGTCGTAAAAGGCTATCTTTTGTTTCGAGTTTTACAGAGTCTGTAAATTGTGGGGCAACATTAAATTCTGGTATAAACCCTCCAAATGGCAATTGAAAGAAAGAGTGAATCGTTACCCCACCTGCGTTTAAGGCAGCAATTCCAGTCGGTGCTACTATTATCGCTTGTTTGTGAGTGGATTCAATTATTCTATGAAGTAGGGTTGTTTTTCCTGTTCCTGCTTTACCCGTTAAGAATACAGGCTCGTTTGTTTGGTTGATAAAACGCTCAGTAAAAGCAGCCGGATCGTTGATTGATGTTGTTGTATTTTCTTTCATTATTTATTGAAGATAATCAAAAAGTTGAATTATTCAATTACATCATTTAAATATTTTTCAATTTGAAATAAATATGTTTTAAGCTTATTTTTTGTTTAATCTTTACTATATTTGATTAAACAATTTATATGAAAAGGTCGATCGTTTGGTTTAAAACAGATTTAAGGTTACAGGATAATGAAACTTTAGTAAAAGCTATTGAGAACAGCGATGAAGTTTTGCCTGTTTATGTTTTAGAAGACAATCTTTTTGAAGAGACAGATTTCGGGACGAAGAAAATAGGGTGTTTTAGGTACCAATTTTTGGTAGAATCTTTAATTGATTTGGATACTAATCTTAGAAAAATAGGTTCTGGTCTGTTGGTTGTGAGGGGAAAAGCTGAAGTTGAACTCCCTAAATTGGTAAAGAAGTATAACATAAGTATCATTTTCTCTAAAAAAGAGGTAGCACCTGAAGAAAGGACTTTAGATCAAAAAGTTGAAAAAGCAGTTTGGAAAGAGTTGTGTTTGTTTGAACAATGCAGTACCAGTACTTTGTATCATGCCCTTGATTTACCTTTCCCATTAAAGAAGATACCTGATGTTTTTACATCGTTTCGTAAAAAAATAGAAAAAGAGACAGGGGTAAGAGGTGTATTTCCAATGCCTAAAAAGATAAATTCACCTTCTATACCTTCATTAGTTTTACCCGACCCTTCCATTATAGGGTTAGAAAAAAGTCAAATGGATGAGCGTTCTGCTGTTCCTTTTAAAGGTGGAGAAACAGAAGCTTTAAGGAGAATAGATTATTATCTTTTTGAAAAGAAATTTATTTCAACGTATAAAAAAACACGTAATGGATTAATTGGTAAAGACTACTCTTCAAAACTTTCAATATGGTTATCTATAGGGTGTATTTCTCCAAGAATGATATACAGTCAGATTAAAAAGTACGAAGAAGAAGTAGAAAGTAATGATTCTACTTATTGGTTAATATTTGAACTCATTTGGAGGGATTATTTCCGGTTTATGATGAAAAAATATAAGAACTCTTATTTCTTGAAAGAAGGTATCAAAGACAAAGAGGCAATAAACAAGTACAATTTGAACCCGTCCGTTTTTGAAAAGTGGAAGTTAGGATGTACAGGGAATTCATTTATTGATGCTAACATGAAAGAATTAAACCTTACGGGATTTATGAGCAATAGAGGTAGGCAGAATGTTGCAAGCTACTTTTGTAATGAGTTAAGCATGGATTGGCGATATGGAGCAGCTTATTTTGAAGAAAAGCTAATCGATTACGATGTATGCAGCAATTGGGGGAATTGGTCCTATTTAGCTGGAGTAGGAAATGATCCTAGAGGGAAAAGAGTTTTTAATCTTGAAAAACAAGTAAAAGATTACGATCCAGCAGGTCATTATCAAAATCTATGGCTAAAGAAGTGATTTTTTAAATTCAAGGAAATAAAAAACAAAAGGTGAAAGGACTTAATTTAAATAAGCATTTTACTACTTTTACAAGATGAAATATAGAATGCTTACCAAAGAAGAAATGCAAATCTTTGATGAAGATTTTAAGCATTTTTTGATTACAACGGGTGTATCCAATGAAGAATGGACTGATCTAAATAAATCGAATATTCCAAAAGCAACTGAATTAGTTGAATTGTTTTCCGATACTGTTCTACAAAAAGTTTATGAAAAAATTCAATTTATAGAATTTAGAAGCCAAGATTCATGTATTGTTTTTAAATGCTTAGAAGAAAATATGGAGCTTATTTCTTTAAATAAAAAAGGAGATGGTATCGATTTATCTACTCCTGAAAAGATTCATGATGCACTTTTAAACCATGCAGTAAAACTTACTTGTTTTAAAACGAAAAAGGATTATACTTCTTCGAGAGAGCAAGAAATTCATCAATTGATAGAGCAAGGATGTTTTAATTCTTCAAAAGATTTTTGGAATGCCTTAGAAAAACTAATAGATTAAATTTTAACACACAATAAATTATGATAACTAAAGTTATATTATTATCATTAATTGCTACTTCACTAGCATTTGGACAATTAAAAATACCTCAAGCAAGTCCATCAAGTAAAATTGAACAAATTGTAGGTCTAACAACTATCACAGTTGAATATTCTCGCCCATCTAAAAATGGAAGAAATGTTTTTCCTGATGTGGTGAAGTACGATCAAGTATGGAGAACAGGTGCTAATCAAAATACAAAGTTTTCAATTTCTGATATTTTAATTTTTGATAAAGATACCCTTCAAGCTGGTGAATATGCTTTGTATACTAAACCAATGAAAGATTCTTGGGAGGTTTATTTTTATGAAGAAACAACGAATTGGGGAACACCAGATAAATGGGATGCTGAAAAAATTGTTCTTACTCTTAAGGCTCCAAAAAAGGAATTAGAAAACACAGTAGAAACTTTCACTATTGGTTTTGAAAACTTAACAACAAAATCTGGAGACCTTTCTCTAATGTGGGATAAAACAGGTATATCAATTCCGTTTCAGTTAAACACAGTGGATAAGGTAGTTTCTGATATAAACAAAGTAATGGATGGTCCTTCTTCAAGGGATTATTACGGTGCTGCAAACTATTACTTTTCAGAAGGAATAAATTTAGATCAAGCTTTAGTTTGGATGAAAAAAGCAGTTGAATTAGAAGGGGAAAGTGCTTTTTGGATGTATAGAAAATTAGCATTAATTCAAGCTAAAAAAGGACTTTATAAAGAAGCTATCGAATCGGCACAAGTTTCTATAGAAGGAGCAACAAAAGTTGGATATATGAATTATGTGGAAATGAATAATATTTCTATTAAGGAGTGGAAAGACATATTGAAAAAATAAAAATCCAATGGGTGAATTTAAAGATAAACTAGAAGCACGATTTGGAAAAGATGCTGTTCAATCAATTTTTTCACCAAACGATAATTTAGAATTGTTTCTAATCGAATTAAAGGATAAAGCGGTTTCAGTTTTAATCACGAACAGGTTGAATGAATATGAAATGCAAGTTCCGGATAAATTGAAAGGCAGAGAGTTTAATGAATTAGTTTTTTGCTTACCTTCTTATTGGGAAATTGAAAATGTCGAAAATGAACGTTTTAATTGGGTCTATAAATGGTTAGAGTTCCTTACAATTTATGTCATAGATAAAAATACTTGGTTCGGACCAGGGCATACAATTCCTTGTGGAAATCCTTTTCAATCCATCTCATCTACAATGAAGGCAAATCATTTTTTATTATCTGATCCTATTTTTTTAGAAAAGGAATTGGAGTCTCTAAAGCTAGAGGATAAAGAGATTTATTTTTTACCAATTATTCCAATTTTTGAAGATGAAATGGACTACAAGCAAGGAAAAGGAACCTTTAAACTAATGACTAAGTTAAAAAACCAAGGGGTTACTGAGAAATTAGACGATTTTAGAGCAACTTCCCTTAAAAGTAAGTGGAGGTTGAGAAGACGAAATTGATATTAATTTCTATTTTTGTATTGAGTTAAATTCAAGAAAATTATTTGTTCTATGGGAAGAGCGTTTGAATATAGAAGAGCAGCGAAAGAGAAAAGATGGGATAAAATGTCTAAGGTTTTTCCTAAGTTAGGAAAAGCCATTACTATGGCAGCTAAGGAGGGTGGCGATGATCCAGCTATGAATAGTAAATTAAGAACTGCTATTCAAAATGCGAAGTCTGAAAACATGCCTAAAGACAATATTGAAGCAGCTATCAAAAGAGCTACTCAAAAAGACTTAGCGGCATACACAGAAGTAAACTACGAAGGTAAAGGGCCTCATGGAGTTTTAGTATATGTTGAATGTGCAACAGATAATACGACAAGAACTGTAGCTAATGTTAAGATGTACTTTAACAAAGCAGGAGGTGGTGTCGTACCTAATGGATCTTTAGAATTCATGTTTGACCGTAAGTGTGTTTTTGAATTAGAAAAAGCAGAAGGGATAGATATTGAAGAACTAGAATTTGAATTAATTGATGCAGGTTTAGAGACTATTGAAGAAACTGAGGAATCTATTTTCATTTATGGAGACTACACTTCTTTTGGTACTTTAGCAACTGCTTTAGATGAAAAAAGTTTAGAAGTTAAAAAGTCTAATTTACAACGTTTTCCAACATCCCCAGTAGAGTTTTCGGAAGAACAATTAGTGGATATTGAAAAAATGTTAGATAAAATCGAAGACGATGACGATATTCAGCAAGTTTTCACAAACATCGGATAAATAAAAGAAAAAGGCTCCATTTAGGAGCCTTTTTTATTTTTCTATCTTACTTGTGAATTTATTTTTTAGTCCATCCCAATCAACAAGATGCATTTTAATAGAACCTACAGGGATTTTTGCTTTCACAAGTATTGGAATTCGATTCGCATCGTTAGTTACCCAAAAATTAACATCGTTTTCGTCTTCAAATAATCTACCTGTTTGTATCACAGGAACAAATTTTAAACAGTTAAATTTTCCTTTTCTAATATGTATGTCTTCTTCACCAACATATTTTATTTTCAATAAGAAAACCTCTTCATCCATGAAACAGTTGAACTCAAAAATATCTCCCTCTTTTATGTTTTTAAAATTTAATGTTCTTGCGTAATAAAAAGAAGAAATCATATCTTGTATTGCCATAGGGATTTTATATTCTTTTCCTTCTCCTGTTTTTACTTTGTATTTATGGTGTTGAAAAGTATAGTCTTGTTCAATCTTATATCCTCCTTCATTAACCCTTCTAACAAACTCCCAAGGGAATACTCCAACTTTATCAATGTAACTTTCATACGTATCCAATACTTTAAAGAATGCATTGAAACCACCTAGGGTTCTTCCAGTTCCTTTGACATGTAGCAGTTCCCTATTGTTTCCTTTTTTATTTGTGTTGTTTACTTCTAGAATAGCTTCACCAGCATCAATAAATCCATAAGAGATAAAATATTTTAGTTTTTCTCCAGATTGAAACGCTTTATTTGAAGTGGAAGGGAATGAAACAGAAGTAGAACTTGTCATTCCTATAAGGAGACCAATTAATCCAAGTGTAAAAATGATTTTTTTCATAGCCTTTATAATTTACAATTATATAAGGTAAAATCAAAGGATGTGCCAAGAATTAAAGAATGACTTTGAGATCTATTGTCTATTTAGATTTCTAGACGTATGAGTATTTATCTATAACTTCAGTTTTTGAGTGGAATCGTCTTGTGTCTTTTAGTACCTGAGTCTATTTAACCATATAAGAAATATAAGGTCGTATAAGTTTTAAGCCTAACGATTTTGCTTGTTATACATGACTTTATCAGTCTTAGAGTGTAGCGGTCTTGTGTCTTCTCGTCTTGAGTCTAATAAAATATCTAATTAGCACTTTTTTTAGTTGCCTTGAGAAACTCTTCTTTAGTCCATTCTTTTTTATAGACATAAGTGAAGTTAAATAAGAAAAGAGGATTGAAATATAAATTTCGCACATTGGAATATACGATTCCATAATCTCCTTTATACCAAAGAGAAATAATCGGAGGATTTTTCATTAATTCCATCTCAGCTTGAGAGAAATACTTCATTTGGTCTGTTAATTTTGACGATTTTTTAGCTTTTTCAAAGAACTCATCAAATAAAGGATTTTGGTACCTAGATTTATTAATTCTTGATTTTTCATTAATACTCTCAGGAACATTTTTACCATAAAAATTAAAGAGAAATGTTTCAGGGCTTACATAGTCAGCGGCCCATCCATTTCTAGATAATTCAAAATTTCCAGCCTGTCCATCTTTTTCTAGTTGCCCAAAAGTAGATGCATCAAGGTTAACATTTATATTTAAAACAGTAGATAACTGTTGGGCAACTTCATCTGCAATTGCAGAATGGATGTCACTTATGTTTAGTCTGAGGTTAACGTTTCCAAAACCTTTACCATTTGGGTATCCAGCTTCAGCTAAAAGCTTCCTTGCTTTTTTAGGGTTAAACTTATAACTAACTTCTTTAATCCCTTCGAAATCATACCCTTTAAATGCATTTTCAACAGGCGGAACAATTCCAAAGTTTCCAAGTTCAGAGTATTGATTCCTTAGTATTTCAGAACCTATTTTTTTTCGGTCAATGGCATAGTTAAATGCCCTTCTTACTCTAACATCTTTGAACCTATCATCTAGCATGTTGAAATAGTAGTAATGAGTTGTTAAGATTGGGTTGTTGTGAAGGACTAATAGTGGAGGTGTGTCATTAAAATCCGAAATTCTTCCTTCTAACATTTCAGTAATTTCACTTGCAGGTAAACCCCTAATAAGGTCAATTTTTTTATTTTTAAATAAGCTTAGTTGATCACCCTTTTTAGGTTCTATGACATATTCAATACTATCTAAATATGGTAATTTGTTACCTGAATTATCTTTAAGGTAATAGTCTTTGTTTTTGGTCAGTAAAATCGAACTTACTTCGTTTTTTATATATTCCCTATATAAAAACGGTCCAGTACCAATCATATCTTGTTCTAGGTTTTCCTTAATAATGTGGTGAGAAATAATTGCACATGAAATATTTGCTAATTTATTTAAAAAATTATTATCCTTTTCAGTTAGCTTTAACGTTACGCTAGATCTATTAATCGATATTCCTGATATAGTTTCAGCTTTACCTTCATGATAAGCTTTAGCCCCCGCAAGATATTTCTCAAATAAAGCTGAATATGCAGTTCCTGCAGTCCCAATTTGTCCTTTAGAACAAATATATTCAAATGTTTTCTGCACATCCAAAGGGATTAATACTCTTTCTGCTTCAGAGTGAAAAATTCTATGTGGATGAAATTTTACATTGTGCTTTAGGTGAAAAATGTATGTTAATCCATCATCACTAATCTCCCATTTTTCAGCAAGTTGGGGCTGAACTGTTAAGTCTTTAGGGTTTAAAGAAACCAGCCCTTCCATAACTTGGCTTAAGACATTGGACGAATATACATCGGTTACATCTCTTGAGATAAAAGTAGAAGGTTCGTTTTCTAAAGAGAGAGTAATTTTTCCTCCAGCATGTTCGAATTGATTTTTATTTGTTCCTCCACAAGAGAATATAAGAAGGGAGATAACTGTAAAAATAGAAGTAATTTTCATAAATTATGTTGTCTTATAATGAATCTATTATTAAGATTTTTTTCTCGTAATTGATAGTTTTAAAATACTATACAAGTATACTAAATTTTGAGCTATTTAAATTAAAGATTTTTTAAAATTCTGCATCAGCAGCGTTTTTTATTTAAATATGAACAAGTTACTTGTTTTTTTATTGTTTTACATTATTTTTTCAGGACGTTACATAGCATTATTGTGGTGGCAACGTTTTTTCATAAGGTTAGTAGGTAGTTTTTTAGGGGTAGTTTTAGGTGTTGGGATTTGGTTGTTGGTTTTTGATTAAACATTAAACATCAACCATTTACAATTATCTATCATCAATCTATGTTTTTCATTAAAACCCTGACAGTATTTTCAGATTTTTGTTCAATAAGTACTTTTTTTCCCTTTAATACTCGTTCTAAAGTAGGTGTATCATAATGTCTGATCGTAACTAATTCCAACCCTTCTTGGTATTTTATTTTATATGAAGATTGAAATTCTTCTAATAGTGTTTTTATATTAATTTTATCTTGATCTAAAACAACAGAGAAGCTTAACGCAGAATTCTGCATCAAGTTAATTTTTGCATTTAATCGAGATAGTCTTTTAAAGATGTCGCTTAAATTTTCTTCAACGATAAAAGAAAAATCTTTAGGAGTAATAGAAAGGTAAAGTTGATTCATTTTAAAAATAAATGAAGGCACTAAAGCATCAAATTTAGTTAATTCTTGTATAATTGTTCCTTCAGATTTTGGTTGGATAAATGATTTTACATACAAAGGAATACCTTTATTTTGCAATGGTTTAATCGTTTTTGGATGAATTACAGTAGCTCCATAATAGGATAATTCAATAGCTTCTTTAAAAGAAATTTTATCGAGTTTTATTGTGTTATCAAACCATTTTGGATCTGCATTTAACATACCAGGAACATCTTTCCAAATTGTTACACTCTCTGCGTTTAAACAGTATGCAAAAATACCAGCAGTGTAATCTGAACCTTCTCTTCCTAGGGTGGTTGTAAAACCTTCAGATGTGTGTCCAATAAATCCTTGAGTAATTTGAATGTCCTTATTTTCAAAGGATTTAATAAAACTTTTTTGAATTAAATTATTTGTGATTTCCCAATCTACGTTCCCTTCTCTATAGCTATTATTCGTTCGAATAACTTTTCTAGCATCTACCCATTTAGCATTTAAATTTTCTTGGTTCAAATATGCAGTAACGATTTTAGTGGAAGCAATTTCTCCAAGAGATACAATTTGGTCGTATTCAAAATTAAAATTAGATGAGATAGTTTGGTTTATTTTTTCCTTTAATTGATTAAAAAGAGAAGAAATGTCAGAGTAAATAATATTATCTTTATTCTCAAAGAGTTCATTCATGATTTTTAAATGAAAGTTTCTTCTTTCTTCTACTAAGACCTCAAATTTTGATTTTTCTTTATTCCATAGAGCTTCTACAATTGCTTCGGAAGCATTTGTAGTTTTACCCATTGCAGAGATAATTACAGTAACTTTTTCTTTGTTATATAAAGATAGAACATATGCGACATTCTTTACAGCACTAGCATCCTTTACAGATGCACCACCAAATTTAAATACCTTCATGTTATTTGTTAAATATGAGCTTGTAAAGTTATTTATTTTAATTGTTCTTTAAATACTTTCTTCACTTTTTCAATTTTTGGAAGTATTACCATTTTACAGTATGGTTCTGTTTTATTTAATTCATAATAATCTTGATGGTAACCTTCAGCAGTATAAAAATCAGCTATCGGATTTACTTGGGTTACTATTGGAAGGTCAAACACCTCTTTTTCTTTTAGTATTTTAACCATCTTGTTGATGGTTTTTTTTTGTTTTTCATTATGAAAGAAAATCACAGACCTATACTGAGTTCCGATATCTGCTCCTTGTCGGTTTAAAGTTGTTGGGTCATGAGCAGTAAAAAACACTTGTAAAATCTCTTCTAGACTAATTATAGATGGTTGATAAATAACTTGAACAACTTCAGCATGACCAGTAGTACCTGTACATACTTCTTTGTAGGTTGGGTTTTTAGTTTTACCTCCAGAATATCCAGATTTTACTTCAACTACTCCATCAATTAATTCATAAACACCTTCTAAACACCAAAAACAACCTCCACCTAAAGTGATGGTGTCTACTTTATTTACGTCCTCTTCTTTAATAAAATCTAAAGAAAGAGAATTTACACAGTACCTTAACCCTGTTTCTGTCGGACCATCATCAAATAGATGCCCAAGGTGTCCTCCACATTTAGCACATTCTATTTCTGTTCGTTTTACTCCTAAACTGTAATCATCTTTGGTTATGATTTTTCCTCCACTAATTTCTTTGTCAAAACTTGGCCATCCACAATGAGAATCAAATTTCATTTCGTCTGTAAATAGAGGGTTCCCACAACCAGCACAGGAATAAACCCCTTCTTCTTTATGTAAAAGGAACTTTCCTGTAAAAGGTTTTTCAGTTCCTTCTTTTCTTAATACATAGTATTGTTCTGGAGTCAATTGTTTTTTCCAATCAGAATCGGTTTTAAAAATCTGAGTCCGATTATTTTCTTCCTTTACTTGTTGAGCACAAGCATTTAAGCTAAATAGTAGAACAATAAATAGATACCTTTGAATTGTTTTCATTTTATAATAATTTACCTGTTATGGTATTAACTAATATAAAAGTATAATAGTTTATTTAAAGTGTTAAAATATGGTAAATATAAAGACATAAAAAAACCAACCCTTAGGCTGGTTTTTTCTCTTTAAAATGAATTTTTTTTTATTAATTTACTTCTTTTTCCGATTCTATAAATGATATACCATATTCTTCTAACTCATCTAATATAGGATTGTATATCTCTGGATAAATAGGAATATGAACTCCTTTGATTTTGATGGTGTCGTTTAAAATCATTTTAGCACATATCGCTACAGGTAGACCAACGGTATTACTCATAGATGTATAAACGTTGTCTTCACCTTTATTAACCATATAAGAGGTAATTTGTTTTCTTTTTACATCCATAAAGAATTCAAATTCATGATACATCACTAACATGTCTTTATCATTTTCGTCTAATGACCATTTTTTCACTAAAATATTTTGCAATAATTGAGCAGGAGATGCATTCTCGAGTCCTATTTTTTCGGAGCCATCAAATAAACCTAACCACTCAAATTTTGGAAAAAGATCAGCATGATGTCCTAGATATTGTTTAAATTTTTCCTCAACAGTAACATCGGATTGATAAGGGAGAAAAGAATTGATAAAGGATCTAGGAGTTAAATTTTCTGAGTTTTTGATTTTATAGTTATCCTCGGTTAAACCAAGATCAACTAAAAAGTCCCAAGCTTTACAAAAACCTGGTCTTCTTAATGTACCTCTATAAATAGTTGGAATATCTTCTAAACCATAAACACTTCGGTAAGACAACGAATCTCTGTTTGCATAAGCCTCGAAATCACCAAATTCAGGAATAGAAATTTTATCTAACCTATTGAATAGTTTATTGTAAGGGATATACTTATATTCTTTTTCCTCTTGATAAGATGCAGCAGCACCTTGACCAGCTAAAACAACATTTCTTGGATTCCAGGTAAATTTATAATTCCAAGGATTATTATCGTATTCAGGAGCAACTAAACCACCACAAAATGAAATAAATCGGTGAAGGTTTCCATTTTTTGATTTGATATCATCAATAATTCTCATGGCGCTCATATGATCTATCCCAGGATCAACACCTATTTCATTCATAAAAATGACTCCAGCTTCTTTGGCTTTTTCATTAAGTGCTTTCATTTCTGGAGAAATATACGATGGTGTTATAAGGTTTGTTCTTAAATCTAAACAATCTTGTGCAATTTCCATATGAAACCTTGCTGGTAACATACTAATAACCAAATCAGCAGATTCTATTTGAGGTCTTCTTTCATCCGGATTTAGAGCGTTAAAAGAAAGTGCTTCACCATTTTGATGTCCACTTATTTTACTGATAGCTAAATCAATATTTTGGTCTACAACTTTTATCTTCCAATTATTTTCAATTGAATTTTCAAGTAGGTAACGGATAAGAGAAGAGGAGGATAAACCTGCTCCAATTACTAAAATAGACTTCATAATATGTAAATATATTTATCTTTAAAATGTTAAAAAACGGCTATAATACGTATCAAATGTAATGTTTTTTAACAAAAATCGCTTGTAAATATATTATTTTTAACATTTATATCAAGTTATTCTCAACTAATAATTTTGCAATTTGAACAGTATTAGTTGCTGCTCCCTTCCTTAGGTTGTCTGCAACTATCCACATATTTAAAGTTTTTGGTTGAGATTCATCTCTTCTTATTCTTCCAACAAATACATTATCTTTTCCTTCAGCGTATTTAGCCATTGGGTAAGTATTAGTTGTAGGATCATCTTTTAGAGTAACACCTGGACTATCGTGTAGTATTTTTCGGATATTATTTAGTTCGAAATCATTTTCAAACTCTACGTTTACTGATTCTGAATGACCACCAACTATTGGTATCCTTACCGCAGTAGCTGAAACATGTATTTTAGGGTCTAATATTTTTTTTGTTTCATTTGTTAATTTCATTTCTTCTTTTGTATATCCATTGTCTAAGAAATCATCACAATGTGGAATACAGTTTTTATCTATTGGATAGGGGTACGCCATTTCACCTTGAATGCCATTGCGTTCGTTTTCTAATTGTTGAACAGCTTTTACTCCTGTTCCGGTTATGGATTGGTATGTGGAAACAACAACTCGTTTTATACTAAATTCTTTATGTAAAGGTGCTAAAGCCAGTAATAGTTGAATTGTACTGCAGTTAGGGTTAGCGATTATTTTATCTTCTTTTTCTAAAAGATGACCGTTTATTTCAGGAACAATTAACTTCTTAGTAGGATCCATTCTCCAAGCAGATGAATTATCAATAACGGTAGTTCCTACATTAGCAAATTTTTGGGCCCAATCTAAGGATGTTTTTCCACCTGCAGAAAAAATTGCGATTTCTGGCTTCATTGAAACAGCTGTTTCAAGATTTACTACTGGGAAATTTAGAGACCCAAACTCAATTATTTTCCCAACAGATTTTTCAGATGCAACCGGTATTAATTCTGTAATAGGAAAGTTTTGTTCTTTTAAAACTTGAAGGACAACATTCCCAACCATACCTGTGGCACCAACAACTGCAATTTTCATCTTAAATTAGTTTAATGTAATTAAATAGTAAAACTAAGAATTTAAAGATTCGTTATTCGATTTGGCATTAAAATTTAAATAAAAATGGAAAGAATAACTTTAACTTTTTATATTTGGTACTTATATTAATTAATTAGAAAAAGATTTATGGGATGTTCAGTTTTTACAATTAGTTTAGCATTAGCACTTTTGGTTCTTTTAGCTGGTTTATTTTTACTTGCTTATTCTAAAAAAGAAGGACTAGGCATTT
>Ga0228635_1000211_pt1 | contig 41413 bp, 29 predicted proteins | sample 44DmetaG_FD_182699 | JGI IMG/M metagenome (GOLD analysis project Ga0228635, IMG submission 182699) | Seawater microbial communities from Monterey Bay, California, United States - 44D | ecosystem: Environmental > Aquatic > Marine > Coastal | place: USA: California | collected 2016-09-30 | reverse complement strand
ACAAATCTTGAGGCCAACCTTCAGCTTTCAAACGGTTCAACATTCTCCAAGCAACCACTTGTACAGCAGGAACTTCACTCCACATACTATCATTCAGGCATCTCCAGTGGTTTACATCTACCTTATCCCCATCGTTTATTTGAGATTCACAAGTTTCGCAAATATATATGAAATCATCTATGCCTCCATTATTTGGAGATGGCGCTACTTCAAAACTTCTTAATTCTTTTGTAGAAGAACAAAGCTCACAAACACCGTTACTTCTTTCATTTAATTCTTTTTCGAAACTCATTTTGTTTAAATTTTATCGGATAATAAACTTAATATATTCAACACAAAGGTAGGATAACAAACGAATTGAAAAAATGACCTTCATCAAGTCTTAAAATCTAATGTCTATTTTAACCACAGAATAGCGCAGAGTTGTTTTCACAGAGTAGCACGGAGTTTTTAATTTTGTAATCAATTACCTATCTTTCAGTGAAGCAATCTTAAGTCTTTTAGTGCAACGGTCTTTAATCTTTTTTCAATCAAACATTCACCATTAAAAATTCATAACCTACCTCACAAACATCTTCCTTAGTCCAATAAATAGGGGAATAAAAAGACTATATACAATAAAAAACAAAATGATGTAAGCCTTGAGGTTTAAACTTAAAAATAAAGCAATAATCAATAACTGAAAACCTAATCCATAAATAGAAACAAAAGACATGAACCATTTTGGCATATTTTTAACTTTTGACGCACTTTTTTCTAATTGATATATAATGAAATCAAAAACGCCATAAAACGCCTTATACAGGCTAAAAAGCAATGTCACGTTAAACTGTGACTCATAAGGAAAAGCTACTGGTGTTTTATTTTCAAAAACTCTACTCGTTTTATCGGCGTTTAGCTTCTGATTTCTTAAAATAACGTAGTAATAATTATAAACTGTACCTTGCAGTTGAAATAATAAAAATGCGATAAATGCCATGGAATAATTCTGGTTAGTTACATGAGCAATCAACATTAAAAAGAGAAAGTTTAATACAATATCCCATACAGAGTCTAAATACCTTCCAGTGTAAGAAGGCATTTTCTTTAACCTTGCTAATTCTCCATCAGCTGCATCAAGAACAGATTTTAAAAGTAAAAAAACTGCAGCAGTTATGTAATACTCCATATAAATAGAGTAAAGAGAAATAAAAGCGGATAATACGAACAACCACGTTACATGAACCGCATTAAAACGAGTTTTAGAAAAATAAATTGCAATTGGTTTAGCAAGTGACCTTCCATAATCTGAAAAATCGAGGAATTTATCCGTCTTAGATAATTTTGACATTTATAAAGTTTAATAAATTAAAAGTCAAAGAATTCATTTAAATCCCTTCGATCTTTTTTTGTTGGTTTTCCACTTCCGTTTTGTCTATAAGTAGCTTGAGACAAAGCATACATTTTATACTTTTCAATTTCTGTTTCAGGAGTTATGTCCTTAATGTAATTTTCAACTAACTTAGCACCTACTCTTTTGTCTAAAAGTTCGATAATTTCATAACTAAGTACAGCTGTATTCTTTGAGACATAAACGATATCACCCACCTTTGGTTCTCTTGCTGGTTTTACTTGTTGGTTGTTCAACTTTATTTTACCCTTTGAAATAGCCTCTGAAGCTAAGGACCTTGTTTTAGCCAACCTAACACTCCAGACAAACTTATCGAATCTATATGCCATCTCTTACTTTTTTAGGAAGTGATTTATAAATAAGAGTATAGGAATGATCTATTAACTCAAAAATCAAAGCATCCGAAACATCTTCATTTATACTAATGGTATTCCAATGTTTTTTATTCATGTGATAACCTGGTAATATTCCAGAATATTGCTCTCTTAATTCCAATGCTTTTTCAGGGTCACATTTTAAATTAATGCTTTGAAAATTTTCTACATCAAAAAGAGCAAACATTTTATCGACAACTTTAAACACTAAAGTAGTTTCGTTAAATGGAAAAGATTCGGAGACACCATTCTTTTGAGAACAATATTTCCAAATCTTTTCAATATCCATTTTTTAAATGTTTTTTAATCAATAGCCGGAGCTTCGTCATAATGACCTAAATCATACAGCATTTTTGTATGTAGCTTCAACGCATCTCCAAAAGTCTTTTGAGAATAGTATGGTAGATTATATTCCATCGCTGTATCGCGAACAATTTCCGAAATTTTACGATAATGTATATGGCAAATATTTGGAAACAAATGATGCTCCACTTGGTAATTTAGTCCACCAACATACCATGAAAACAAACGTGCTCCTGGTGCAAAATTTGCAGTATTATACAATTGATTTACTGCCCAATCGGCTTCAATATTTCCTGAATCATCTGGCATAGGATAATTAGATGAAGGAATACAGTGAGCTGGTTGAAAAATTGCACCTAAAGTTACTCCACAAATAACATGCATCATAAAGAAACTAAGTAATGTTCCCCAAACAGGTAAAGCAGAAAAATATAAAGGTAAACCAAGAGTTACAGCAAAATAAACAATTTTTGCAAAAATCAATATGCTTAAACTTTTAGCAAATGAAACATTTTGAGTTTTCAACAACTCTAATTTGTTGTAGCGTGTAATTTGTTTAAAATCTTTTGTTGTTGACCATAAAACAGTCATCATACCGTATAAAAACCATGCATAGATGTGTTGGTATTTATGTGCTGCTAACCTTGGTTTGTGAGGGGAAAAACGCATTGTTTTACCTGGATCAACATCTTCATCCATTCCTGTTATATTCGTATAGGTATGGTGTAAAACATTATGCTGAATTCTCCAATTCACATCGTGCCCACCAATTAGAGTAATAATATACCCAATAGCTTTGTTTACAGTTTGGTTTTTAGAATACGCTCCATGATTAGCGTCATGCATAATTGATAATCCAATACCTGCCATACCAAATCCCATTATAAACCACATCATGAATAATAGAAAAGAGTTTTCTAATACAAACAACATAGAAAATGGCACTAAATATGAAGCAAGCATTACGATTGTTTTGAAGACCATTCTATAATCGCCATGTCTTGAGGTGTTAGAGGTTTTAAAGTAGTTGGAAACTCTTTGCTTTAAGACCTTATAAAACTCTTCATTATGATCTTTTGCAAATTTAATTACTGGAATTGACATAAATTTTAATTCTTATTGAACTACAAATTTAAGCATATTAATTAATTAAAAAAAAACTAAATTCAAAGTTACAACTATTTAATTATTTATTTCGAATCTAGATTGTTTGTTATCAAGCTATAATATTATTTATTTTTGTGAAGATTTATTTTAATTTAGCTTTATCTTTTTATCGCTGATTATTAAACGTTTAAACTAGTTTCTTTTTTACTCAAAATATGTCAAACAAAACTTATTGCAATAATTTATTCTCGAGAGAGAGATTTTTAACTACAGAGGTTAAAATTGGAGATTTATTAATGGGTGCAGAAAATCCAATTCGAGTTCAGTCAATGACCACCGCAGACACAATGGACACAGAAAAATCTGTTGAAGAATCTATCCGAATGATAGATGCTGGATGTGAATTAGTACGACTAACTGCTCCAAGTAAAAAAGATGCAGAGAATTTAGCAAATATTAAAGCTGAACTTAAGCAAAGAGGGTATTCTACACCCCTTGTTGCTGACATCCACTTTACTCCTAATGCTGCAGAAGTTGCAGCAAAAATCGTAGAAAAAGTTCGAGTGAACCCTGGAAATTATGCGGATAAAAAGAAGTTCGAAGAAATAGATTTTTCTGATGAGTCCTATTCAAATGAACTAATTAGAATTGAAAAGAAATTTACGCCTTTAGTTCTTCTTTGCAAAAAAGAAGGAACAGCTATGCGAATTGGAACAAATCATGGGTCTTTATCCGATAGAATTTTAAGTAGGTATGGAGATACTCCAGAAGGTATGGTGGAATCTGCCATGGAATTTATCCGAATTTGTAGAAAAAACGATTACCATAACCTCGTTATTTCGATGAAAGCAAGTAATACTTTGGTAATGGTTCAAGCTTACCGTTTATTGGCTGCTGAAATGATACAAGAAGGGATGAGTTACCCATTACATTTAGGTGTTACAGAGGCAGGGGATGGCGAAGATGGTCGAATAAAATCTGCCGTTGGAATTGGTGCTCTTTTAGAAGATGGTTTAGGAGATACAATACGTGTTTCATTAACGGAAGATCCTTCTTATGAAATTCCTGTTGCACAAAAATTGATACAAAAATTCACTTCTGAAAATAACACCTTACAATTTGATGAAAAGAATTTATTCCTACCATATAATCCATTTGAATATAAAAGAAGAGAAAGCCTTGAAATAAACAATGTTGGAGGAAAACACGCTCCAATTGTCGTTGCCGATTTGAGTGCTAAAGAAAAAATATCACCTGCAAACTTTTTTGGTTTTGGACATCAATATTCAATGGAACTAGATAAATGGAACACTTCAGATCTAGCAGCTGATTATGTCTACATAGGAAACAAAACGTTAGATTTTGAAGTTCCAGGGTTTATAAAAGTTATTACTGACTATTCAAATTGGATAGAAAATCACAAGTCAAACAAAAGTTACTTACCCTTAATTGGTTTAAAAGAATTATTAGAAATAGACGATAAAGATATTGTATGCTTTGTATCAGTAAAAGCTGAAGAAGATTTAGATAACTTAAAATATTATAAAAACGCCATAATTTGTCTAGAAACATCGTACAACAACAAAACACAATTATTTCGCAAATTTATATGTGAATTAGCGAAAAAAGACACTAAAAATCCAATTGTTCTTACTTATGAAGACACTGAAGGAGATAATGAAAAATTTCAACTGAACGTTTCAAGTAATGCCGGAGCGATGTTAATTGATGGGATAGGAGATGGGATTTGGATTAAAAACTCAAACCAATCTACACAATTTATAAACTCAACATCTTTTGGTATACTCCAAGCTACACGAACTAGAATATCAAAAACAGAATACATTTCCTGTCCATCATGCGGAAGAACACTATTTGATTTACAAGAAACAACTGGAAAAATTAGAGAAAAAACTTCTCATTTAAAAGGATTAAAAATTGGAATCATGGGGTGCATAGTTAATGGTCCAGGAGAAATGGCAGATGCAGATTATGGATATGTTGGAACAGGACCTGGTAAAATCACATTGTACAAGGAAAAAAACGTGGTTCGTAAAAACGTAGATGAATCTGAAGCAGTTGATGAATTAATAGACTTAATTAGAGAAAATGGTGATTGGGTAGAGCCTAAAAAATAGACAGTAAACATTAATCAAAATAAAAAAAGCTTAGTAAACATTTACTAAGCTTTTTTTGTACTAATAAGTTTTATAAAAGAAGAACCTTAGAGGTTTTAAACGGATGAAATTATTTAGATGATATAGAAATTCGAAGAATTTATATTAAGAGGTTAAAACCAAAAGACTTAATCTATCCCGACTCAATCCTATAAAGACGATATATATACCAACATAGGAAACACTACCATCTTACAGCAAACACTTCACATCTCTTCACCTGAAAAACATCTTACTAAACACTCAATCCTGAAAGGATGATATATATCAACATAGGATACACTCCTATGTTACAGCCACCACATCACATCTCTTCACCTAAAAAAAACATCTTATTAAACCCTCAACCTTAAAAGGTAAAATCACCCCAACAAGAGCACAACATGGTGTTAGTACCTTTGTTATATCCTGCATAACACTTACAGCCAAAAAAAAGGGATACTAGAGGCACCCCTTAGAATTGTTTCACGTGAAACATAAAATATTTATTTACCTAGATATATTAAAACAACAGCAATATCGCTTGGTGAAACTCCACTAATTCTAGAAGCTTGACCTATATTAGCAGGTCTAATCTTATCTAGCTTTTGTCTTGCTTCAATAGAAACAGAATTCATTATAGAATAGTCAACATTATCGGGAATCGCTAGGTCATCCATTTTATTCATCTTATTGGCCAAATCAGTTTCACGTTGTATGTAACCTTCATACTTCATTAATATCTCCGCCTGATAAACAACATCAGGATGTTTTAACATAAGCTGTTCTGACAATTCTTTTGACCTAATACTTATGGAAAGAATATCGGGTAAAGATATATGAGGACGAGTAACCAAAGAGGCAAGTTTTACTTGCTGAGTAATCAATGAACTTCCCTTTTCAGCTAATAGTATATTGGCTACATCTTTTGTAACAGATTCTTTATTAAGAGCTTTAATTAGGTCCTTAGCACCATTAATTTTGACATTAACAAGCTCTAGAGACTCATCTGAAGACAACCCAATAGCGTGCCCCAAAGGAGTTAATCTAATATCAGCGTTATCCTGACGTAATAAAATACGGTATTCAGCCCTACTTGTAAACATTCGATAAGGCTCATCCGTACCTTTTGTTACTAAATCATCTATAAGAACACCTATATAAGCATCGCTTCTACCTAAAACAAAAGGATCATTGTTGTTAATTTTACGATGTGCATTAATACCAGCCATCAAACCTTGACACGCAGCCTCTTCATAACCTGTAGTACCATTAATTTGTCCAGCAAAATACAATCCAGAGACCAACTTGGTTTCCATAGTATGTTTCAACTGAGTAGGAGGGAAGTAATCGTATTCAATTGCGTAACCAGGACGAAACATCTTAACATTTTCAAATCCAGGAATAGTTCTAAGCGCATCTAACTGTATTTCTTCAGGTAATGAGGTACTAAAACCATTGACATAAATCTCAACAGTAGACCATCCTTCAGGTTCAACAAAAATTTGATGTCTGTCTTTATCAGCAAAACGATCAATTTTATCCTCTATACTTGGACAATATCTTGGACCACTACTTTTAATAGCTCCATTAAACATAGGTGACCTATCAAAACCTGTTCTTAATAAATCGTGTGTTTTTTGATTAGTATAAGTAATAAAACAAGGTCTTTGTTTTACTAGGGGTTTAGTTGATTTGGAAAAACTAAATTTAGTAGGATGTATATCACCCTCTTGAATCTCCATTTTAGAATAATCTAAAGAACGACCATCAACTCTTGGAGGAGTACCAGTTTTCATTCGACCTGCTTCAAAGCCCAACAAAGTTAGACATTCAGTAAGACCAACAGAGTTAGATTCAGCAGCACGTCCACCACCAAAATTCTTTTCACCTAAATGAATTAAACCATTAAGAAAAGTACCATTAGTCAATACAACAGATTTAGCTTTAATTGAAAGACCAATACCAGTTTCGACACCTACAACCTTACCATCTTCAACAGTAACGCCAGTACACATGTCTTGCCAAAAATCAACATTAGAATTAGACTCCAACAATAAACGCCATTCTTCAGCAAAACGCATACGATCGCTTTGAACACGAGGAGACCACATAGCAGGACCCTTAGACATGTTAAGCATTCTAAATTGAATAGCACTTTTGTCAGTAACAAGTCCAGAACCACCACCTAATGCATCAATCTCACGAATAATTTGACCTTTAGCAACACCACCCATAGCAGGATTACAACTCATCTGGGCAATGGTGTTCATATTCATTGTAACTAAAAGTACAGATGAGCCAAGTTTAGCGGCAGCATTAGCTGCTTCACACCCAGCATGACCAGCTCCAACAACTATAACATCATATTCTTTTAACATAACTAAAAAATTTATGTTTCACGTGAAACATACAAAGATAAATAATGATTTTCTTTAGATCTCATTAATTTAGACTCATCATCAGTCTTATCTTTATAACCACAAAGATGTAAAAGACCATGAACTAAGACTCTGTTTAACTCGCTGATAAACAGCACATTATTATCTGTAGCATTATCTGAAACACGATCCAAAGAAATAAAAAGGTCTCCAACAATCTGGTTATCAAAACAATAATCAAAAGTTATAATGTCAGTATAATAATCATGATTCAAATGCTCATTATTCATAGTAAGAAGGAATTCATCTGAACAAAAAATAACATTAAGTTCATTGAGAACACGTTTTTCAGTAACACATGTACTAGAAAGCCAAGAAATGAGGCTTTTTTCTGAAATAGAAGGCATTAGTACATCTTCTGTAAAAAACTCAATCATAAAGGTTATTTAGTGAAATAAATGTTAACAGAACGTCCTAGGTCGTCAAATTCAACTTCATCAGCTAGACTACGCATAAGGAAGATACCACGACCATTTTCTTTTTCGATATTCTCAGGAGAAGTAGGATCAGGTAAATTAGTATAATCAAAACCACATCCTTCGTCTTTTACATTGATACAAAATTCATTTAAAGAATCTCCGACAAAAATACTAACAGATAAATTTCTATCTAATTGGTTGCCATGTTGGATAGCATTGTTAACAGCCTCAGTTACGGCAATCAAAACATTACCATAAGCATCAACGTTGACATCCAAATCAACACAAATTTTATCAATTAAAGACTCAACTTTAGTGATAGAAGAGAAGTCAGATGGAACTGAAATATTATTAACAATTTTAAAACCTTCTTTCATATGTTAGTAATTTGTATAAACGATATAAATCAAAAAATATATCATCAAAATTCAATATCTATAAAATATTAAACCCAAATTGGAAACTAAATCCCCTTATTAAAATAATCGTTAGCTTTATCTTTATAGTACTTATTGTACAATGGATCAATAGAACGAAAAAATTCAATTTCTTTGAGTTTTTGATTCTTATACTCCTCAAATTTAATTTGGTTACCATTTTTAAAAACTTTTCCAGATTTAGATTCTCTTTTATCATCATAACCTCTTTCTAAAATAGCATTTTCTGACTCTAATAATCTTGTTAGTATATTATGCTGTCTGTTAATCATAGATGGAGAAAACTTTTTATTAACTAAATCATTTTCTTGTTGAATTAAATCATCTATTAAATCGTTTAATTGATTACCATGACCTTGACCTTCTTTATTTAAATCATCTCTAATAGATTCTAACTTACTACGAATCAAAGATTGTTGAGCAGCCATTTTTGAAAACTCCATTGGGGTTAAACCAAAAGGATAAGTATTAGATCCAGGATTAGAACCACCAGGTTGAGAACCTTTTTTTAATTGCTCTAATTGATTTTTAAGTATTTCTTTCATGTCACCAACCTCACCTTTACCTGGTTTAGGTTTGCCTTTCATACCTGGATTATTGCAAGAGCCACTGCCCGGCATATCACTATTCATTTGGCTTTGCATAGATTCTAAAGACTCATTTAATAAAAGAGCAAGATTATTGAAAGATGTCATCACTGTTTGTTGATGAATAGATAAAAGTCTCTTCCTATGTTCATCAATATCATCTGCTATAAATGAAAAGTTTTTAAAAATAAGATTAAGTTCTTTGTCAATAAAAGAGGAAATTTTTGGTTGACGTTTAGCTAATTCATTCAAGCTATCACGAATAACAGAAGAATTGTCAATAATTTTTTGTTGGGAGAGTGCGAAAGTAGTGTAAGAAGGAGAATCATCGTTAACGTAAAGAAAATCGTTCAAGATTTGCTCTTGGTTGAAACTAACCGTTAATAAATTTTTGAGAATCATCCTTAAGGAAGAAATATCTTCTACTTGTTGTTTTTTATTGGCTTCTTTTTGCTTTGAATCAAGTTGTTCAGATAGTTTTCTCATACCATCAGAAGCTTTTTGTTGGTTATCAGCAGCTTTATTATTCTTAGACTTATTTAAAAGTTCATTAGATTTTGTTAAATTATTATCTATATTTTGTTGTAAAGACTCAGGACTACCTAAATCCATAGGATTAGATAATTCGTTGTTCAACTTATTAAGTACATCTAAATCTTCTTTAATTTCTTTAAAACGATCTTCAATATCAGACTGTTTATCAATTATATCTTCTGTTTGCATATTCTCATTAGAGATTTCATCAATTAATTTATTTTGATCAATAGATAATTGATCTAACTCTTTTTCAATAGCATCAATTTTTTCGTTAACCTGAAGCTTTTTAAGCATTTCAATACTACGATCTAATTGCTTATTGATATCATTTGATGAAGATTCAATATCGTCAACACTCTCTTTTTGTAAATTAGGGTTATCGTTCTTTTTAATTAAATCTTCCAATTTATTAAGCAAATCTAATAACTCGTCGTCCATAACTTCATTAAGTAGATCATCAATAAGGTTTTGCTTATCAGAAATAGAATCTTCCATTTTTGATAAAGATTCCATTTCTTTAGAACTTTCTTTTAAATCATTTTGAATTGACTCTAAAGCTTCTTTTAAATCATTCTGTGTTTGCTTCAACTCTTTAACCTGTTGAATTTTGTTATAGCCTGAAGAGTTATTTTTAAGTATATCTTTTTTCAGTCGATTTACTTTCTCTTTAAACTGAATTGATTTATCCATCAAAGAAGATAAACTAGATTTGGCATTACTTAAGGCATCATCTCGTTTTTCATTAAGGATATCTAGATTTGGTAATTCATAAGTGTAAAGCAAACTTTTAGTGGTTTTACCTTTATGTATGGCATCATTATCCGTTATGGTAAAATAATATTCAACTTTATCCTCTAAATTTAAATTTGCTTTTAAAAAGTCGAATGAGAAAAGAAAACTGGAAGAAGTACCAGAAACACTTTGTATTGGAAAAGAAAATTGTTTAGAAGAAGAGTCTGAATAGACTTTATAAACGAAGGATAATTTATCTAACCCATAATCATCAGAAACGTAACCAGAAAAGAAATATAAATTAGTAGAAACACTATCTTGTTTAGGTTCTACTGAAATAGAAGGATAATTATCTTTAATAACAGAAACATTAATAAAAGTACTATCAACTATAGAATCAATAGAATTGTTCAACATGAAAAGTACATCAGTAGTATTAAAAAACTGTTTATTAAAATTAAAACCAGAAGTTTTAAAATGTTTACGATCATTAGAAATTATCAAATCAACAGATGAAGTATTTTCTGTTAAAACATGCCATTTTATAATGGTACCTTCAGGTATAATCAAATCTCCTATATTTTGAATGTATTTTTCCTCAATTCCAAGATATTTTGGGAAAATGATATTTGCAGAAAGTTTCTTAAAAACAGATTTACCAATAACTTCAATAGAATATTTAGAACTTTCAAATTCATTTGCATAAAAGTAAAAAGAAGAAGTCTTTCTAATGTTTGGTAAATTAAAGGAAAATAAGTTTTTTGCTCTCTTATCCATCAAAAAAGTACCTTTATCACAAACTAAATAAACTTTATTAGGTAAAAGCTTTCCTGTTAAAGAAAGCTGAATCAGTAAGTCATCACCTTCTTCAACCTTATAAGTATTCTGAGAAACAATAAAATTAAATGGCGCAATAGGTTTAAACTCATCTTTAAAATTTACAACACGCTCAGCAGATTGTGTAAAATATTGAGGTAAAAAAGAGGATATTACAATAAAAACAAAAAGAAGTGGAAGTAGGTATAAAAGATATTTTTTATTATTCTCTCTAATATTGATAGAAGAGGAAAAATTAAAAGTAGAAAGCGAGGAAGCTCTTTGTGAAACACTTGCTCTAATTAATTCTAAGTTTACTGTTTGATTAGTAAAATCTTGATTTAATTGTAAAGTATTTAAAAGCCTATCTGATATATCTGGGAAAAAATCACCAATTATAAGAGCTGCTTGATTTCTAGAAATTCGTTTACCAAATGAAAATAATTTTAATAAAGGTCTAATGAAATAATAAGAGAAAAAATAAATATTTATTCCAACAAAAGAAAAAAGAAGAAAACCACGAACTAAAGAGTTGAACCTTCCAAAATATTCAAGAGTTGTAATGAAAAGAAAAGTAATACCAAGCGTGAGGAAAAAGAATAGCATACCTTTAACCATTTCATTCTTATAGTATTTTCGAATAAACTGATCAATTTGATCTAGTAATTTATTGTATGCTTCCATGCGCAAATTATTAATAGTACTTAGGTTACTAAGATAAAAGTTATTTTAAAACCAACTTCTATTTAGAAGTTAAATAGGAAAAAAGGATATTAAAAACAATTAAACTATCTTTGCAAAAAAGAAAAAGTTATGTCTGAAAAACCTGTTAGAGTTAGATTTGCACCGTCACCAACTGGACCTCTTCATATGGGAGGTGTTAGAACCGCATTATATAATTACTTATTTGCAAAGAAAAACAATGGTACTTTTATAATACGCGTTGAAGATACAGATCAAACTAGATTTGTACCTGGTGCACAAGAATATATTATGGATTCGTTAAAGTGGTGTGGAATTATGCCTACTGAAGGACCTGGTATAGGAGGAGATTTTGGACCATATATACAATCAGAAAGAAAAGAAATGTATAAGCCATATGCTGAAAAACTAATTGCAAATGGAAATGCATATTATGCTTTTGATACTCCTGAAGAATTAAATGCAGTAAGAGAACAAGCAAAATCTATGGGAATGCCAAACTGGCAATATAATGGTGTTACAAGAGCTTCTTTACAGAACTCTTTAACCTTACCTGCAGATGAAGTAGAAAAAAAATTAGCAGCTGGAGAACCATACGTTATACGTATGAAAATGCCACGTAATAAAGATGTTCGATTTGAAGATTTAATAAGAGGGTGGGTTGTTGTAAATACAAATAACTTAGACGATAAAGTATTGTTCAAAAGTGATGGTATGCCGACATACCATTTGGCAAATATTGTTGATGATCATACTATGAACATAAGTCACGTAATACGAGGTGAAGAATGGTTACCTTCTGCTCCTTTACATGTATTGTTATACGAAGCATTCGGTTGGGAAGCTCCACAATTTGCACATTTACCTTTATTATTGAGACCTGATGGTAATGGAAAATTATCAAAAAGAGATGGTGACCGTTTAGGTTTTCCGGTATTTCCTTTAGAATGGAAAACATCAGAAGGAGAAATCTATTCTGGTTATAAAGAAAATGGTTATTTCCCTGAAGCATTTGTTAATATGCTAGCCTTTTTAGGTTGGAATCCAGGTACAACACAAGAAATTTTTTCACTAGAAGAATTATGTGAAAGTTTTACTTTAGAAAGAGTAGCAAAAGCAGGGGCTAAATTTGATGCGGATAAAACAAAATGGTTTCAACAAAATTACCTAAGAAATACACCTGATAATAAACTTGCTGAAAAACTAAAGCCATTAGTTGGCGAAAAAGTAAATAACGAAAAGTTAGTTACAATGGCTAAACTAATGAAAGAAAGAGCAACATTTATGCAGGATATGGTTGACGAAGGTGGCTATTTAATTAGTCAACCTGAAAACTATGATGAAAAAACTTTAAAAAAGAAGTGGAAAGAAAATACTGCAGAAATAATGGCAGAATGGAAAACAAAACTAAGTACTCTTTCTGAATTTAAATCTTCTGTTATAGAAGCTGAATTTAAATCTTTTTTAGAAACAAAAGAATTAGGAATTGGAGCAGTTTTACCAAATTTTAGATTACTATTAACAGGAAACGGAACTGGTCCAAGCATGTTTGAAATTTCTGAATTTCTTGGAAAAGAAGAATGTTTAAATAGAATGGAAATAGGATTGGAAAAAGTTACAAGACTTAAGACCGCTTCGCTTTAGATAATAGACGTTAGACTGATGAAGTTATTTATTAACTCAGTTCATCAGTCTAAAATCTAATGTCAAATATCTAATATCTAAAAAAATGAAACACACAATTGAAGTAAACGGTATTAAGCTTTATGCTTTTCATGGATGCTTACCAGAGGAAGGTAAAATAGGAGGAAATTATATCGTCGATGTTTCTTTGGTTACTGATTTTTCTAAAGCAGCTAAAACAGATGAATTGATTGAAACAATTGACTATGTGGATGTTAATCTAATTGTTAAAGAAGAAATGGCAATTCGTTCTAAATTGATAGAACATGTTGGTCAAAGAATCTATGACAGAATTTATAAAGAGATTAAAAACGTATCAAAATTAAAAATTAAGGTTACTAAAATATGTCCTCCAATTAACGGAGATGTTAATGATGTTGCAATAATTATTGAAGATTAATACGATTTATAAAAATTTTATTAACTTTGCCAAACGATAGGGTCTCATGGCCGAGCGGTTAGGCAGCGGTCTGCAAAACCGTCTACAGCAGTTCGAATCTGCTTGAGACCTCTTAAAAACCCTTGACATAACTGTTAAGGGTTTTTTTTTAACTAAAAATAACATGAAGATTTTTTACATCATATTATTCTTACTTTTTAGCAATAGCTTAATTGCTCAAGTATATAATAAATTAGATGGTAAAAATTACATGGACTCTTCTTTTACAGTTGAATTCGGAGGTGAAGTAATAGAAAAATATAAAAACGGTAATATCAAACGTATTGGTCATTACTTAAATGGAAAAGCAAATGGTGAATTCAGTACATTTTATCCAAATGGACAACTAAATTCAAAAAGTTTTTACAAAAATGGTAAAGAACAAGGAGAATGTATTTTATTCTTTGAAAATGGAAAAACACTTTATAAAATTACTATTGATCAAGGTGTATTAAATGGTCCTTTCTCTCTTTATCATGAAAATGGAAATATTTTTCAAGAAGGTAAATACAAAAATGATGTATATAACGGAGAGTGGAAAGAATATTTTGAAAGCGGTAAATTAAAACACAAATGCTTTTATAAAAACGGGAAATTAGACAGTTTAAGTTTTAATTATTTCGAAGATGGAACTACCGAATCCATTATTAATTTTGAAAATGGATTACTAAAAGGTAAAAGTATCGTCTATTATAATAATTCTAAAATTAGAGCTGAATCTAATTATTCTGATGGGTCATTAAACGGGACAGTCATTTTTTATAACAATCAAAATAAAGTAGTTTATAATGCTACTTATAGAGAAGGTAAAAAAACAAATTTAGAATTCAACTATAATTCTGAAGGTGAAATAAGAAGTATTAGAAGCTTTATGAATAACAAACTTCACGGGTTATCTGCTTATTATTTACCTAATGGAAAAGTAAATTGTTTTGAAAGATATGAATTAAATAATGAGGTTAAAACAAAGTTGTTTGACTTTATTTCCATAAAATTCTTTAAAAACAAACAGCCTTAATATTAAATTAATAAGCCTAAACTAGGCTTAATAAACGACCTTTTTTTATAATATTTCCTTAATCATAAGGTCGTGATAAATTTATTTTATACGTCTTAATTTGTAATAAATTAAAACGTATAAAAATGAAAAGAAAGTACTTAGTATTTTTAGGTTTATCCATGTTAGCAAAGTTGACTCCAACTTATGCACAAGATCTTAAACATTTATCTAGTTATGAGGCAGGAACAAGTGATGCCGCAGAAGTTGTAGCTTATGATAAACAATCAAAAAAAGCAGTATTTACTAGTTCGAGTGCAAATAGTTTCTCAATTGTAAATATTCAGGATCCAAATTCACCAGTATTAATTAAAGATGTTTCTTTAGTATCATATGGTGGTGGACCAAACTCAATCGACATACATAACTCTATCATTGCAATTGCTGTAGAAGCAAATACAAAAACAGATGCTGGTAAAGTTATATTCTTTGATATGGATGGTACATTCATAAACGAAGTTACAGTAGGTAATTTACCAGATATGTTAACTTATACACCAGATGGAAATAAAATAGTTGTAGCAAATGAAGGTGAACCAAACGATGACTATACAGTTGATCCAAATGGTTCTGTTTCTGTAATTGATGTTTCTAATGGTGCAGCAAATGCAACGGTTACGCCAATTGAGTTTACAGCTTATAATAATCAAAAAGCTTCTTTAATAAATAAAGGAGTAAGAATTTTTGGAAACAATGGTGCTTCTTCAGTTTCTCAAGATTTAGAGCCTGAATACGTTACAATTTCAGAAGATGGAACTAAAGCTTTTGTTAATTGTCAAGAAAACAATGCTTTAGTAGTAATTGATTTAACAGATAACACTGTTAAAGACATTTTACCATTAGGTTATAAAAATCATAATTTAGGTACTCCTAGTGTTGAAAGTTATATTCTTAATGAGTTAGTTTCAAATTGGCCTAGCTTAGGTACTCCTGAGTATGATGGTGGACAACCAACGGTAAATTTAGGTGGTTTTTCTGGTTTATTTTATGACGATGCAGCATCAACATCAACAGATTATGTATTTTATGCTATACCAGATAGAGGTCCAAATGCTAGTCCTGTTGCAAAAGCAGACGTAAGTCCAGCGGTTCCTCAAAACTTAAGACCTTTCAAACTACCTGATTACCAATCAAGAATAGTTAAATTTACTTTAAATAAAAATACTGGAGCAATAACTTTAGATTCTCCAATTCTATTAACTAGAAAAGATGGAACAACTCCAATATCAGGAAAAGGAAATATACCAGGAGTTGATGAAGTTCCTGTAGCTTATGCAAGTCAAGGAACAACTTATGCAAATGAAGACTATACAGATGCTGGAAATTTAAAATACCATGCATTAGCATATGATGAATTAGGAGGTGACTTTGAAGGAATCTTAAAAGATAAAAATGGTAAATTTTGGATGTGTGATGAATACAGACCAGCTATTTACAATTTTGAAGATGATGGTACATTAATTGAAAGATATGTAGCAGATGGTACATCCTTATTAGGAACGAACCCAATGCCAGTAGATACTTATGGTAAAGAAACACTACCAAGTTTATATGCAAGTAGAAGAGCCAATAGAGGATTTGAAGCCATTGCTTACGATGAAATAAATCATACTGTATATGCTTTCATTCAATCTCCTTTATATAATCCAGGAAGTTCAACTAAAAACACTTCTGATGTAATTAGAATTTTAGGAATAGATGCAACAGATGGAACACCTGTTTCTGAATACGTTTATTTATTAGAAAGAAACAAAGAAGATGGATATTCTTCTTCTAGAGTTGATAAAATTGGTGATGCTGTTTACCAAGGAGATGGAAAATTCTTAGTTATTGAAAGAGACTCTGAAGGACCAGATAATAAGTCGGGTAAAAAATACATTTATGAAATAGATATTACTTTCGCTACAAATATTTTAAATAATCCAATAGCAAGAAGAGATGCTGATCAATTAAATCCAACTTTAGAAGAAATGTCAGCAGATGAAATTTTAGATAATGATATTGTAGCTGTTCATAAATATAAAGTTCTAAATTTACCTTCAGTAGGATATGCAAGTTCTGATAAAGCAGAAGGTATAGCATTATTACCAAATAATGAAATTGCAGTACTTAACGATAATGATTTCGGATTAGCTGGAGCAGGTATTACAGATAATAGTGTTTTAGGTATAATTTCTTTTGATGACAATTATGGATTTGATGCAAGTAACAGAGATGATGCTATTAACATTACAAATCATCCAACATTAGGTATGTTTATGCCAGATGGAATTGCAAGTTATGATGTAGATGGTATCACTTATATCGTTACAGCAAATGAAGGAGATTCAAGAGATTATGATGGCTACTCAGAAGAAGAAAGAGTAAAAGATTTAGTATTAAATCAAAATTACTATCCAAATGCTTCTACACTTCAAGCTGATGAAGATTTAGGAAGATTAAAAACGACTACTGCTAATGGAGACTATGATGGTAATGGAGAGTATGAACAAATCTATTCTTATGGAGCACGTTCATTCTCTATCTTTGATCAATATGGTAACTTAGTTTTTGATAGCGGTGACGATTTTGGGCAATTAATAGCTACTGAAGAAGCTGCTTTATTTAACGAAGATGAAGGAGAATTAGATGGAAGATCTGATGATAAAGGAGTTGAACCAGAAGCTGTTGGAATAGGAACTATAGATGGTAAAACTTATGCATTCATTGCTTTTGAAAGACAAAGTTCAATCGTTGTTTACGATATCACTGATCCTTATTCTCCAGAATTCATTACTTTTTACACAAATAGAACTGTAGATAATGGAACAGTAGCAGGAGATGTAGCTCCAGAAATAATAAAATTCATAAAAGCAGAAGATAGTCCAAACGGACAAAATATGTTATTAGTTGGATACGAAGTTTCTGGTACAATGTCAATGATTCAAATAGGAGATGATATAGCTTCAATAAGTAAAGAGGTTATGAACAATACATTTAAATTATTTCCTAATCCTGTAAATGGAAACCAAAACTTACAATTCAATAAAAATATCTCTGGTGATATTTATGATATGAGTGGTAAAAAGGTAATAACATTAACAGATACAAATTCAATTTCAGTAAATGAACTTACAGAAGGTGTATATGTTATAAAAACTAAAAATAATGGAACTAAAAGGTTCTTGAAGTTTTAATAACAAGTTATAAACTAAAAAAGGGACTTATCAATGTGATAAGTCCCTTTTTGTTTGTAAAAGTTTTTTATAATTATATTAATTACAACTAATTTTATTGACTCTATTCTGATGTCTACCTCCTTCAAAATCAGTTGAAAAAAAAGTATCTACAATGCTCTTTGCTTCTTGTTCTGTAATAAATCTTGCTGGTAAAACTAAAATATTAGCATCATTATGTAAACGAGCTAACTCAGCTATTTCAGCTTTCCAAGAAATAGCAGCTCTAATTCCTTGGTGTTTATTAGCTGTCATACTAATTCCATTACCTGAACCACAAATTAAAATACCTTTAATATCAGATGAACCTTCAACTAATGAAGCAACAGGATGAGCAAAATCTGGATAATCAACACTTTCAGAAGAGTGACATCCAAAATCTCTCATTTCATATCCTTTATCAGATAAATAAGTTTTTAAACTTTCTTTTAAATCATATCCTGCATGATCAGACCCTATTGGAATAGTAATATTTGACATAATTATTGTTTTTTCACAAAGTTAACTTATATCAACATTTGATACAATATATAAACAATATTAAAATTATTATTTTGTAAACATCTAGTAATCAGAATATAAAATTTACATTTTTCAAACCAATATAATAGAATAAATGTTGATATCTGTTTATAAATAATTAAATAATAAATTAGTAAAATCAAAAAATTATTACAAACCAACTAATAAATAACATAAACACTAAAAGTTAACTTAATTTTTAAATCATTTATAAACCTTTTTAACACATAATTAATTTTGGGTTTATAATAAAGAAATAAACAAAGTTAAAAACACACTAAATGTTAATAGCAAATTAATTATACTGTTAATCAATATTATAAGCAGTATTTAAATGTTCATAAAGTCTATTACTAAAATGATAACTCAATAAATCAATAAAAATTGAATTTCATTATTAACATATTAACACTCTTAATAAAGAGAATAGATTTCTTTAATTTAAAAAAGTTTAAATATTATATATTAGATAAAAGAAGATTTTACCAAATTAGGAAATCGAATTAAAATTTCTTAAGTTATATATAATCAATATTGTTATTTATATAAATAACTGATATATAGGTTTTTATATTGTAATTAGTTTTGATTTATTAACATTTAAAATGCAATTTATATTTATATGGACTAATAATTTTTAGTACTTTTAAAAACTCATAGAAAGTTTAAGATATGCCAAAAATTAAAGTATTTGTTGTCGAGGATGAATCAATTGTTTCAAAAGATATTCAGAACAGTCTTTTAAAATTAGATTATGAAGTTGTAGGAAACACATCTTCAGGCGAAAAAGCTTTAGAAAAAATTAAAGATATTTCTGTTGATATTGTATTAATGGATATCATGTTAAAAGGTGATATGAATGGAATTGAAGCAGCAGAAGTAATAAAAAATGATTATTCTATTCCAATTATATTTTTAACAGCTTATGCCGATGAAGATACTTTAAGTAAAGCTAAGATAACAGAGCCTTATGGTTATATTTTAAAACCTTTTAAAGAAATAGATTTACAGACATCTATTGAAATGGCTATTTATAAACATAAAAAAGAACAAGAAGTTAGAAAAGAGCGTGATTTTTTATATTCAGTTGTAGATCATAAGGATAAAAATCAAAATTTTATTTTTGTTAAAGCAAACAGTAAATTAATTAAAATAAATACAAAAGATATATTCTTCATAGAAGCATTAAAAGATTATGTTGTTATCAATACCTTAGATACCCGTTATACAATTCATTCTACCATGAAAGAAATAGAATTAAAGATGGGTAAAGTAGATTTTTTAAGAGTACATCGTTCCTTTATTGTTAGAATTGATAAAATAGCAAGTATAGAATTTCCTAATCTATCTTTAGAAAACGATAAAAAAACTATTCCTATAGGAGGTTCTTTCAGAGAAGAATTGAATAACAGAATACGTTTAGTATAATTTATACTAATTCTAAATCAATTTGTCTTTTTCCTAGGTGAACTTCGTAAATTCTTACTTTTACTTTGTCTCCAAAGTTATATTCTTTACCAGTATTACTTCCAGTTATACAGAATTTAGATTGATCGAAATAAAAGCGATCACCTGGTAAATCGTTCATGGTGATTAAGCCTTCACATTGGTTTTCATCCATTTTAACAAACATTCCAAAATCAGCCAATCCAGAAACTGTACCTGTAAATTCTTCTCCGATTTTATCTTGAACATAAAGAACTTGGAAAAATTTAGTAGATTCTCGTTCTGCATCAACAGCTTTTCTTTCCATTCTAGATATGCGTTTACAAGTATCTTCTAAAACACTTCCGTATCTGTGTTTCTTATGTGTTAGTTCCTCTTGTAAAATTCTATGTACAATTAAATCTGCGTACCTTCTAATTGGGGATGTAAAATGGGTATAATCTTTAAAAGCTAAACCATAATGACCAATATTTTTAGTTTCATATGAAGCTTTAGCCATTGATCTTATTGCCATTGTTTGAATTAAAGAGTATTCATTAGTTAAACGAATATCATTTAATAATTTATTGATGTTTTTAGAAATTTGTTCTGGGTTATCGAAATTTACTTTGTAACCAAATTTATCAATAAACACACTAAAAAGACCAATTTTAGTTATATCTGGTTTATCATGGCATCTATAAACAAAAGGTATAGGATCTTTTCCTTTAGCTGCTTTATTGATAAATTCTGCAACTTTCTTATTTGCTAATAACATAAATTCTTCAATTAATTTATGTGCGTCTTTTGATGTTTTAATGGTAATATCTACTGGAATTCCTTCTTCATCCAAAACAAAACGCATTTCTTCAGACTCTATACTTAAAGCTCCATTTTTTAAACGTTTTTCTCTTAAAATCTTAGCAATTTTGTCTAGTGTTAATATTTCATTTTTGAAATCTCCATCATTTCCTTCAATAACTTCTTGAGCTTCTTCATAAGTGAATCTTCTATCTGAATGAATAACTGTTTTACCAAACCATTCATTATAAACTTTTCCGTTTTCATCCATTTCAAACACTGCTGAAAAACTGTATTTATCTTCATGAGGTCTTAAAGAACAAGCTAAGTTAGATAATTGTTCAGGAAGCATAGGTATTACTCTATCTACTAAATAAACAGAATTAGCTCTTTTTAATGCTTCTATATCCATAGCAGATCTAGGAGTAACATAATGACTTACATCAGCTATATGTATTCCAATTTCAATATTTCCATTATCTAATTTTTTAAAGGATAATGCATCATCAAAATCTTTTGCATCTTTGGGATCAATGGTAAAAGTTGTTATTTTTCTAAAATCTCTTCTTTTTTCAATTTCTTGCGGATCTAAATCTATTCCAACAAATTCTGCTTCTGAAATAACTTCGTTTGGAAACTTATAATCAATACCATTATTACATAGAATACTAATCATTTCAGTATCATTAGAACCAGGTTTACCTAATACTTCTATAATTTCACCATAAGGATTACCAGCAGATTTAGGCCATACGGTAATTTTAGCAATCGCTTTTTGTCCATCTTTAGCACCTTTTAATTTTTCTTTAGGGATAAAAATATCCTTATTCATTTTTACATTATCAGGTAATAAAAAAGCAAATTTATCGTGCATTTGAATTGTACCTACAAATTGAGTTTTTTCTCTTTCAATAACTTCAATAACTTGACCTTCAATTTTCTTTTTCCTTTGATTAAGAATTTGAATTTTTACTTTATCACCATTTAAAGCTTGTTGAGTATTATTTGCGGCAATAAAAATATCATTTTCCTGTCCATCAACAGTAACAAATGCAAAACCTTTAGAAGTAACGGATATAATACCTTCTGCTACTTTTCTATTAGAAGAATTTAATTTAAAAGTATCATAGGAAACAGCTGTAAGAGTATCTTGTTTTACTAAATCTTTTAGAACAGTAAAAACTAACGTTCTTAATGATCCTTCCTTAGCATCAACTAAATCACATATTTCTTTATGAGAAAAGACTGTATTAGGTTGTTTTTCTAACATTTTACGAATAGTATGAGCTAAACTTTGCTTTAATTTATTAGATTTTTTATTTCTCATAATTTATTTCTAAAAGATGTACTAATTTAAGTATAATATAAGGAGAAAATGAGTTTAATACTAGATTATTCAATAATATAATTGCAATTGGTTTTTATAAAAACTATCTTTAAATGAATTAAATGATATATTATTCGCTGTCAATAGATAATATGAAAAAGAAGTATTATTTACGATAGATTAATAACTTTGTAAAAAATACACAAAATGATGAATTCAAGAGTTCAAGAAGCAATAAACGATCAAATTTTAAAAGAAGCATCATCTTCTTATTTTTATTTAGCAATGGCATCTTGGTCAGAAAACCAAGGTTTAAATGGAACGGCTAAATTTTTATATGCTCAATCAGATGAAGAAAGATTTCACATGTTGAAATTAATTAAGTTTATCAATGAAAGAGGTGGAGTAGCAGTAATACCAGCTATTTCTAAACCACCGGTTGAATTTGATAAACTTGAAAAAGTATTTGAGTTGTTATTAGAACATGAGATTAGTGTAACAGAAAGTATTAACAATTTGGTTGATATCTGTTTACAAGAGAAAGATTATACTACTCATAACTTTGTTCAATGGTATGTTTCAGAACAATTAGAAGAAGAAGCTTCTGCACGTTCAATTTTAGATAAACTAAAATTAATTGATGGGGATAAAGGTGGTATGTATATGTTTGACAGAGATTTAGAAAAATCAACTATTCTAAATGAACCAGCAGATGCTAATATATAGGTAAATAAAATAATGTTTTTATGAAGTTACATAATTGGCTTTTTGTCCTTATAATACTTTTTTCAAAAAGCCTTCTTCATGGGCAAACTACTTATAGATTTAATAATTATACCATTAATGAAGGACTATCTCAAAGTTCTGTAACATGTATTATTCAGGATAATACAAACAGTTTATGGGTAGGAACTCAAGATGGATTAAATAGATTTGATGGTAAATCATTTGAAATATTTAATTCAGATGAAACTAAAGGTATTGAAAGTGAATATATTAGATGTTCATTCAAAACCAAAAATGGTAATTTATGGTTTGGTACTTCTAATGGTTTAACAAAGTATGATGTTAAAAAAGAAGAATTTAAAACGTATTTAACCTTAAAAAAAACACCTCTTCAAATAGAAAAAATAACAGTTGATAATGATGGTAATTTATGGTTAGCATCATTAACTTCTGGTTTATTAATATTTAATCCTAATACAGAGAAATTTAGTTTACCACCTTTTAGTATACCTTCTAAAAAAATATTAAGTGTTTATGTAGCTGAAAATAAAGACTTATTTTTAAATACTGAAGATAGAGGCTTATTTCAATATCAATATAAAATTAAACAATGGAAGAAAGTAATTTTACCATTTTATAAAGGAATAAAAGGGTCAATATTAAAAATATCTTCTTTTGAAAAAGATAAACTTCTTTTTTGTTCAACAATTGGAGTATTTGAGTATTCTCTTATCACTTCCGAAATTTATCAAAAATTTAAAGTTTTAAATAATGAATATGGTAAATTAGGTATTACAGATATTTATTTAACTAAAAATAAAGATTGGTTAATATCTAGTGGAAATAATGGTTTATTTACTATTAAAAGTGATGGTACTATTTTTAGAAGTTCTGAAGATATTTTTCAGAAAAATGCGTTAATAAATAATAAGATAAATATACTATTTAAGGATAGTTTTGGAACATTTTGGTTAGGTACAAATAGGGGATTAAGTAGTTTCAACCCTTTAAATCAAGGTTTTTTAGGTATTGGTCCAACAGGAAATTTAGATCATGGAATTCCTACTCCTAGCGTTTGGACATTTGACGAAGACCAAACAAGTAAAAATATATTTATAGGTACAGATAAAGGTGTTTCTAGATACAATAGAAAGTTAGGTATATTTGAACATTTTTATATAGATAAAGCATTTTCAAATTTATCAGTTAGAGAAACAATTATTTTATCAATTCATGTAATAAATAAAGATAAAGTAATTGTAGGGTCAACAAACGGTCTATTCTTATTAACAATAAAAGAAAGTAACGATTACTTTTTTAAAAAAATATCTTTAGAAAAAGATGCTTATTTAGTTAATCATTCTAGAATTTATTCCATTTTACACTGGAAGAATAATAAATATTTTATTGGAACAAATGGAGGTGTTGTTTTATTAGATTTAGAAACAAATAAAACCATTCAATTTGAACATTCAGATGAAAAAACTTCTATAACAAATGGTCTTTGTCGATTAATATATAGAGATAAAGAAGGAATAATATGGTTTGCTACAAGTACTGGAGGTTTAAATAGTTTATTAATAGATGGAGATAAACTTTCCATCATACCTTACAAGAATAATACAGCCTTACTTGATATTTCAAAAAACTATATTACTTCAATTTATCAAAAATCAGTAAATGAATATTGGTTTGGTACTTTTGGTTCAGGTTTGATTAAATGGAATATGAAAACCTTAAAATCAGAGGTTTTCAATAAGGTTAAAGGTCTTCCAAATAATGTTATTTATGGTGTACTCTCAAGTGATGATAAAAAATTATGGTTTAGTACAAATAAAGGTATATGCCGTTTTGATTTAGATAATTATTCAACTATTAACTATAAAGAAGTAAATGGTTTAATGAGTAATGAATTCAACATGGGTTCTTATTTTAAATCAAAAACAGGTGAATTATATTTTGGAGGAATTAATGGATATAATTTTTTCAATCCTGATAACTTATCTTATACAAATAAACCTATATCTGTTAAATTTACTAAGTTAAAAATCAATAAGGATTGGGTAAAAGCAGGACAAAAGAACTCACCATTAGCTACTTCAATTTCTCAAACAAAAAGAATAGAACTTTCTTATATACAAAGAAGTTTGACTTTTCATTTTTTAGCATCAGATTTAAGTAATCCAGCTTTAATAAATTATAAATACAAAATCGAAGGTTTAGATGAAGAAGCTTTTTTAGGAAGTAATAATGAATTAAGATTACCCTCTTTATCTCCAGGTGATTATAAGCTTCTTGTTTATGCTCGAATGGGTGAAGGAGAATGGAGTAATAAACCAGCAGTAATTGAAATATCAATTGCTTCTCCTTTTTGGTGGAAATGGTGGTTTTGGTTATCTATTTCTGGTGTAATATTATTATTAGTTCGTTTGTTTTTCAGACAAAAAATAGAATTAGAAAGAAGAAAATTAGTTCGTTTAGAAATGAAAATTGCTGAAAGAACACGAGAAATTAGAGCTAAAAATGCCCAAATTGAATCTCAAAATGAAATAATAAATAAAGAAAAAAATAAAGTAATAGAACAAAAAAGGCTTTTACAAATTGAAAAAGACAAATCCGAAAGTTTAATAAGGAGAATTATTCCTGAATCAACGGTTGAAGAACTCAAGAACAGTGGTAAAACTAGTGCGAGAGCATATAAAATGGTTTCTATTTTATTTACTGATTTCGTTGGTTTTACTAAGATTGCTGAAAAAATGACTCCATCTGATTTAGTAAGTAGGTTGGATATTTATTTTAGAAAATTTGATGAAATTATAGTTAATAATAATTTAGAAAAAATTAAAACAATTGGGGACGCATATATGTGCGCTGGTGGAGTTCCAGTGCGTAATAATACAAATCCAATAGATACTTGTTTAGCAGCTCTTCAAATTCAATATTATATGTCTGGTTTGAAAGAAGAAGCAATTAAAAATAATTCTGATTATTGGGACCTACGTTTAGGAATTAATACTGGTGAGGTTACTGCAGGGGTTATAGGTAGCGAACGATTAGCGTACGATATTTGGGGTTCTGCTGTAAATAGAGCTCAAAGAATGGAAATGTTAGGAGAACCTGGAAAAGTGACAATTACAGGGGAAACTTATAAATTAATAGAACCATTTTTTGAATGTACATTTAAAGGAAAAGCAAAATCTAAAAGTAACAATGAAATTGATATGTATACTGTGGAAAGAATTAAACCACAGTTATCTATCGATGGTGAAGGATTATACCCAAATGAACGTTTTCAACAGGTTGTAAATTTATACTTATACAGTTCTATAAATTATTATAAAGCGGAAAGGTATATTACTAAACTATTAGAAAAAAAATTATCAGATAAATTACATTACCATTGTATCGATCATGTTCAAGATGTTGTTAATGCTGTTGAGAATTTAGCTTTAACTGAAGATGTAACTGATGAAGGGTTATTTTTATTAAAATCTGCTGCTTCTTATCACGATGCAGGGTTTATAGAGCAATACGATAAAAACGAGCCAATAGGTGCAAGGTTGGCAGAAGAGATACTACCTAAATACGGTTATACTGAAGAAAATATTCAAATAATTAAAGAGTTGATTTATGTTACACAAATACCACATAAACCAAAAAATAAACTAGAAGAAATAATTTGTGATGCAGATTTAGATTACTTAGGAAGAGATGATTTTCATGAAATTGCTGATCGATTAAGAAGAGAATTAAGAGAACACGGAAAAATTGATAGCGATAGAAAATGGGATGAAATTCAGGTTCAATTTTTGACTAATCATAGGTATTTTACAAAGACTGCTATTGCAACTAGAAGACCAAAAAAAATAAAAAACTTAGAAGAAATTAAAAAAAGGTTGAAAGAAAATAATTATAAAGATTAAAAGAAAAACCTAAATATTATTTGAGAATTAAAAAATTCACTTTATATTTGATTAAATATTCATCAAAGTAATGATTAATTAATGAGCGGTTTAAAATTTTTAAAAGTAGGAGATCAAGCACCAAGTTTTACAGCTTTAGATCAAGATGGAAATACTATCAAATCGGATAATTTTAAAGGTAAAAAATGGGTTATTTATTTTTACCCTAAAGATCAAACTCCTGGTTGTATTGCACAAGCGTGTAACATTAGAGATAACTACCAAACTCTCCTAGATAAAAATATTTCTATAATTGGAGTAAGTGCAGATAGTCAAAAATCTCATTTAAATTTTATAGCAAAACAACAAATACCTTTTCCTTTAATTGCTGATGAAGATAAATCTGTTATTAGAGCTTTTGGTGTATGGGGTGAAAAAAAATTTATGGGTAAAATATATGACGGAATCCATCGAACAACTTTTCTGATAGATGAAAACAATATTATTCAAGGTATAATAGAGAAACCTAAAACAAAAGCACACGTAGAAGAAATTTTAGAAGTTTTTTAAAAACGTAAATAGATTACGTTTATAGTACACCACCTTTGTAACATCAAAACAAATAAATAATTTAAACAGTGAATAAACGATAGCTTTTTAAATAAAAACGAAACGATATGGCAGCAAAAGAAGTAAATGCAGAAAAATTAAAAGCTTTACAGTTAACAATGGATAAGCTTGATAAAACCTTTGGAAAAGGTTCAGTTATGAAATTAGGAGATGCTCCAATTTTAGACTTAGAAGTTATCCCTACAGGTTCATTAACATTAGATTTAGCTCTTGGAGTAAATGGTTTTCCAAAAGGAAGAGTAATTGAAGTTTATGGTCCAGAATCTTCAGGTAAAACAACTTTAGCAATTCATGCGATTGCTGAATGTCAAAAAAATGGTGGAATTGCAGCTTTCATTGATGCAGAGCATGCTTTTGATCAGTTTTATGCTCAAAAATTAGGAGTAGATGTTGGTAATTTATTAATTTCTCAACCAGATAATGGAGAGCAAGCTTTAGAAATTGCAGATAATTTAATTCGATCAGGAGCTATTGACTTAGTAGTAGTAGATTCTGTTGCTGCACTAACACCTAAAGCTGAAATTGAAGGAGAAATGGGTGACTCACAGATGGGGTTACAAGCTAGATTAATGTCAAAAGCATTACGTAAATTAACTGGGTCAATTAATAAAGCTGGATGTTGTTGTATATTTATTAATCAATTACGTGAGAAAATAGGGGTAATGTTTGGTAATCCAGAAACAACAACTGGTGGAAATGCATTGAAGTTTTATTCTTCTATAAGGGTTGATATTAGAAGATCAAGTCAAATAAAAGATGGGGATGAAGTAATAGGAAACAGAGTTAAAGTGAAAATTGTAAAAAATAAAGTAGCTCCACCTTTCCGAAAAGCTGAATTTGACATCATGTATGGTGGAGGAATAAGTAAAGTTGGTGAAATAGTTGATTTAGGGGTAGACTTAAATATTTTAAAGAAAAGTGGATCTTGGTTTTCTTATGGAGAAACAAGACTTGGACAAGGAAGAGATTCTGTTAAACAGTTAATCTTGGATAATCCTGAATTAATGTTAGAGTTGGAACAAAAAATTAAAGAAGCTCTCTCTAAAACAGATGTTGTAGAAGATCTGTTAGAAGCAAAATAGTTCATATCGTTTAAAGAAAAAAGGGAAATCATTTAGTGGTTTCCCTTTTTTGATTTTTAAAGAATTATATTTGATATGTATATTATTATTTAATGCAATGGAAATTATAAAAATAAATCAGTTGGATTATGAATTATACCAACAAGAAAGAGAAATAAGAAATGAGGTTCTTTTACGTCCAATTGGTTTACCTGACTATGGATGGGAACATAACGATAAAGAAGCAGTTCATTTTGTAGCTGTTAAAGATCATATAGTTGTAGGATGTGTTCTACTAGTAAAAAAAGATAATAATAGAGCACAATTAATGCAAATGGCAGTTAAAGAAGAATATCAGTCTATAGGAGTAGGTAAAAAGTTACTACAAAAATTAATTGAAAATGCTAAAAATCAAAATATAAAAGAAGTATACTGTCATGCAAGGGAAAATGCCATACCTTTTTATTTGAAGAATAACTTTAAGGTTTACGATAAACCATTTGTAGAAGTTGGAGTAGTCCATAACTTCATGAAATATATAATATGAAAAAAGAGCTAATAGAAATAGCTAAAATATTTTTTAAATTAGGTTCTACGTCTTTTGGAGGTCCTGTAGTTCATATCGCAATGATGGAGCAGGAAATAGTTAAAAAAAGAAAATGGATATCCTCTCAACATTTTCTTGATTTAATAAGTGCAACAAACATCATACCTGGACCAAATTCTACTGAAATGACGATGCATTGTGGTCATGAAAAAGCAGGTTGGAGAGGATTAATAGTTGCAGGAGTAACTTTTATAATTCCAGCTGTGATTATTACAATGATATTCTCATGGTTTTATAAAGAGTATAGCTATTTACCTAAGGTGGAAAACTTTATTTATGGAATAAAATCAGCCGTAATTTCAATAATGGTAGTTTCTATTATTTCTCTAGGTAAAAAAGCATTAAAAACTAAATTTTTAGGTGTATTAGGAGCGTTAACTTTTATTTCATGCTTACTGGGTTTAAATGAAATCTTAGCTATATTTTTATCAGGTTTTATAGGTTTGATTTCTTTTATACTAAAGAAAAATAGAAATAAAACGTTTATATTTTTACCAATTATTCCTATTTCACTAAGTACAATTAAAACGCTTTTAGTTTTTTTTAAAATAGGAGCTTTATTATATGGGGGAGGTTACGTTTTATTCGCTTTTTTAGATGCAGAGTTAGTAGCTTACGGTGTAATAACAAGATCTGATTTAATTAACGCTATTGCAGTAGGTCAGTTTACTCCTGGACCTATATTATCAACAGCTACATTTATTGGATGGCAAATAGGAGGTTTTTTTGGAGCAATAGCTGCAACAATTGGAATATTTTTACCTTCATTTATTTTTGTATTAATATTAAACCCTATAGTACCCAAATTAAGAAAGTCTAAAATAATATCTTCTTTTTTGGATGCAGTAGGTATAGCAGCTGTATCAATTATAGCAGTTGTATTAGTAAGAATGGCAAATGAAGTAATGACCGATTGGAAATCGATACTCATAACATGTTTAAGTTTGATTATTGTATTAAAATATAAAAAAGTGAATAATGCTTTTATTGTTTTAGGAGGTTCAATTTTAGGATATTTATTAACGTTAGTTTAAGATAATGAAGGGAATTATAGATAACTTAATAGAAAGAGTAAAAAAAGATTATAGAGTAAATTTTAAAAATAAGTTATTGATCAACCTTTCTATGTATGGAATAGTTTTCTATACCTTTTTTTCCATTAGTTTTTTTATTATTGGTTTTGTTCAAGGAATGGTATTAATGATAATTGGGGCAATATCACAATTTTTATTTATACAATTATTTATAAGCAAAAAAATACCATATAAATTAACATTTAACTTAGGTATAAGTGTAACGTTTTTAATTTTAGTTATTCATATATATTATTCAGGAGGTATAAAGTCACATTCTTTTCCATGGTTACTGATAATACCGGTTTTATCTAATTTAATTTTAGAAAACAGAAGAAGTAATACCTTTTGGTTATCGATGTCAATTCTTGGAGCATTTTTTTACAGCTATCAATCTTTTCTTGGTTTTAAAGTTGTTAATAAAGTACCAGCTGAATTTTTGATTTATGTAAATTTTTCTTCTTATACAGGTTTTGCAGTAATGTTGTTGTTGTTAACTTCTTTATTTGATAAAAAAAAGAATCACTTTTATAAAGAGCTTTTAATAAAGGAGATACAATTAAAAGAAAATATTGAGTTGAAGAAAACAAAAGATTCGTTAAAACAAAACCAGGAAAGATGGAAGTTTGCCATCGAAGGTTCAAATGATGGAATGTGGGATTATAACTATGAATCTGGAGAAGTTTATAGGTCCTCAAGATGGGCAGAATTATTAGGTTTTAAAAAAGAAGAAATAAGTAATTCTATTCAAGAATGGAAAGATAGAATTCATCCAGAAGATAAAGAAAATGTAGATAAGTTACTTTTAAAACATTTCAAAAAAGAAACAGAAAGTTATGTTTCTGAACATAGAGTTTTATGTAAAGATGGTAGTTACAAATGGGTTTTAGATAGGGGGAAGGTCATCGCTTGGACAGATAATGGAAAACCTAAACGTGTTGTTGGTACGAAAACAGATATTACAAAACGTAAATTAGCAGAAGAAGAGTTAAGACAAAGTGAAGGTAAACTTCAAGCTATTTTTAAAGGTTCTAATGATGCGATATTATTATTAACAGAAAAAGGTTTTTTTGATTGTAATCCAAAAGCATTAGAGATGTTTAAAATTCCTTCAAAAGCATCTATAAAGAATATTCACCCTGCAGATATATCCCCAGAATTTCAGAAAGATGGCAGTAATTCATTGGATAAAGCAAATGAAATGATAAAAATAGCATTTGAAAAAGGGGTAAATCGCTTTGAATGGTATCATAAAAGGTTGAATGGAGAAACGTTTCCTGCTGAAGTACTTTTGTCCGCTTTTTATTATGGTGATGAATTAGTTCTACAGTCTACCGTACAAGACATTACAGATAGAAAATTGGCAAACGAAAAAATAAAACAAAGTGAAGAAAAATATAGATCTTTAGTTGAAAATTCTCCTGAAATAATTTTGATTACAGATGAAAATCAAAAAATAGAGTTTTTTAATTTCGCTTCTAAAAGGTACGAACAAGAGGAAATAATAGGAGAGAGTTTATTTAATTATGTAGATAAAAAACACCACAAACAAATTGATGAAGCAAATAAAAGGGTATTAAGGGGTGAGGTAAAATACGAAAGTTATGAAACGGAGGGTACGGATATAGTTGGAAATAAACAGTATTTCCAAACACATGTTGGACCAAAGTATAGCGACGATAAAGTTATAGGTTTGGTCTTGTTTATTCGAAATATTACAGATAGAAAAATCTCTGAAGTCAAAATAAAACAGTCTTTAGCTGAAAAGGAAGTTTTATTAAAAGAGGTACACCATAGGGTAAAGAACAATCTTCAAATAATTTCAAGCATATTGAACCTACAATCATATACTATTTCAGATAAATATACGCTAGAGTTATTAAGAAATAGCCAAGATAGGATTCGTTCGATGTCTCTTATTCATGAACTTTTATACCAAACAAAAGATTTTTCTACAATTCAATTTTCTGAATATATTAAAAGTATTGCAACGAATTTATTTCATTCTTATAATCAAAATAAAAAGATTGTTTTAGAAATAGATTTAGATGACATTCAATTAAATTTAGATTTAGCAATACCTTGTGGTTTAATTGTGAATGAATTAATTACAAATGCTTTAAAATATGCATTTGATGAAAAAGAAAAAGGATTAGTTAAGATTGGCTTAAAGGAGGAAAAAGGGTTAATTAATTTAATTATATCAGATGATGGAAAAGGTTTTCCAGAGAACATAAATTTTAGAGAAACATCATCTTTAGGGATGCAGTTAGTAATTTCTTTAGTAGAACAAGTAGATGGAGAGATAATATTAAATTCAGAGAATGGTACTCAATATTCCATTACTTTTAACGCTCCGTCGTTTTAGAAACCTGATATTCTGTGTTAATATCCTAGTAAAATAATGTTTTAAACGTTTAGGTTTTTACTAAAAGCTTCTCCGAAAGATATAAAAGAATCTGTGCTACCTACTCCCTCTATCGTATGAATTTGTTCATGAAGGATAATCCTTAGGTCATCGTTATTTTTAGCAACTATCTTTAGAAGAAGTGCATATTTCCCTGAAACTAGATGACATTCAATTACTGCAGGTATTTTTTTTAACTCTCCAACAATGGACTCAATATAACTAGCTTCTTTAGTAACAAGACCTGTAAAAGTAGCGGATTCGTTTCCCATTTTTTTAAGGTCTAAATTGATAGAATACCCCTTAATTACTCCTGCTTCTTGTAATTTTTTAATACGTTGATGTACTAATGAGTTTGAAATTTTTAATTGTTTCGCTAATTCTGAAAAAGGTGTTCTAGCATCTTTGTTTAGCAAAAGAATTAACTGTTTATTGATATAATCTAAATCGGAGTATTCCATTTTGACATTTTTAAATAACTAAAATGATAGTAAAAAGTTATTTTGATTATAAAAAAGACACAATATAATAAATATAATTTATAATTCTACATCATTTGTCAATATGCTACTTTATAGCTTAGTTTTGTGGAAACTTTAAATAAAAATGACAAAAGAAACATTATTAAATGATTTGTGGAATCAATATACGTTGATTACACCTTCTGCAGAAAAAATTCATTCATTATTATCTGAAAAAGTTGAGGTTATTGAGAATGATCACATTGCTATTCGAACATATAATGACAAAAGAATAAACATTGAAGTTTTAGAAAAACCATTTTTATCAGTTGGTTACGAAGAAAAAGGAACTTACTTGTTTGAACAAAAGAAATTAGTTGCAAAACATTATGAGCATAAGACAGATAAAAAAGCTCCAAAAATTTTTATATCTGAGCTAGAATTAGAGAAGTGTAGCAATGAATTACAAGCAATCGTAAAATCTTTTTTAGATAACACAGACTTATCTAAGTTTACCGATAAAAACTTAATTATTAATGGAAGAGTTTGGGAAAAACCTTCTTATGAAATTTATACCTCTTTAAGAGATGAGTCAGAATATGCCGCATGGATGTATGTTTTTGGATTTAGAGCGAATCACTTTACAATCAACGTAAATGCTTTAACATCTTTTGAAGGTCTAGATAGTTTGAATATCTTTATTGAAGATAAAGGGTGGGATTTAAATGCCTCTGGTGGTAAGATTAAAGGAACTCCTGATCAAATGTTACAGCAGTCAAGTACTTTAGCAGATAAAATGCCAATTGAGTTCACAGAAGGTATTCATAATATTCCAACTTGTTATTATGAATTTGCATATCGATATAAGAAAAATGAGAATGAGCTTTTTAATGGTTTTATAGCTTCTTCAGCAGATAAAATTTTTGAAAGTACAGATGTAAAGCTACAAGAAGTTTAAATATCAAGAATTATAGTTTTAGAAAAGCGCAAAAAAGATAGTTAAATCAATCTTTTTTGCGCTTTTCCTTTTTTATAGACTATCGAATTATTCGGTTACTTTTTTAGTACTTTTGTATTCGTTTTTACACATTTTATAAAACTATAATATGAAAGCTCAAGAAACTTTTATTTTTGATTTTGATAGTACATTTATTCAAGTGGAAGCACTAGATGTATTATGTGGAGTTATATACGAAAATAATGCTACTGGCCAACAAGTACTTACAGAAATTCAGCGTTTAACTGACTTAGGAATGGAAGGAAAGCTTTCTTTGAAAGAGTCCTTAACAAAAAGAATAGATTTATTACAAGCAAATAGGGACCAATTAGCAAACGTAATAACCAAGTTAAAATCTAAAGTTTCAGATTCAGTAGTACGAAATAGAAACTTTTTTAAACAAAATGCAGATAATATTTATATCATTTCTAATGGGTTTAAAGAAATAATTATTCCTATTGTTCAAGAGTTTGGAATTAAAGCAGATCATGTATTAGCAAATACATTTCGTTTTGACCATGAAGGAAAGATAATTGGTTTTGATGAAAAAGATGAATTGTGTGAAAACCAGGGAAAAGTTAAAAAAATTAAATCTTTAAACCTTCAAGGAGATGCTTTCATGATCGGTGATGGTTATACTGATTATGAAACATTAAAAGGTGGAGTAGTATCTAAATTTTATGCTTTTACAGAAAATGTTTCTCGTTCTATTGTTGTAGATAATGCTGATAGACATGCACCTTCTTTGGATGAGATTTTATACGACCTTTCTTATAAAGCTTCTGTTTCATATCCTAAGAATAGAATTAAAGTTCTTCTTTTAGAAAATATTCATCCAGATGCTAAAGAAATATTTAACCATGAAGGTTATAAGGTTGAAACAGTCAAAGGCTCATTGAGTGAAGAAGAATTATGTGAACGAATCAAAGACGTTTCTATTTTGGGTATTCGTTCAAAGACTCAAATTACTTCAAAGGTTTTAGAAAGTGCAAAAAAACTGCATGCAATAGGTACTTTTTGTATTGGTACAAATCAAGTACAATTGGAAGAATGCTCTAAAAGAGGAGTTGCCGTATTTAATGCACCATATAGTAATACCCGTTCTGTAGTAGAATTGGCTTTAGGTGAAATGATTATGTTAATTCGAAATACGTTTGATAAAAGCATGAAGATGCACAAAGGTATTTGGGATAAATCGGCTAACAATAGTGTTGAAATTAGAGGGAAGAAGTTAGGAATAATAGGTTACGGAAGTATCGGTGCCCAGTTTTCTATTATAGCCGAGGCTTTAGGAATGAAAGTTTATTTCTACGACGTTACCGATAGGCTAGCTTTAGGGAATGCAAAAAAATGTTCTTCTCTTCAGGAGTTATTAGCATTATCAGATGTTGTCTCTCTTCATGTAGATGGAAGACCATCAAATAAAAATTTAATAGACGCTCAAGCTTTCGAATACATGAAAGATGGGGTTGTTTTTATGAATTTATCGAGAGGACACGTAGTAGATATTGATGCTTTAATTGCCAATTTAAAATCAGGAAAAGTAAAAGGTGCAGCAGTAGATGTTTTCCCACAAGAACCAGCAAGTAACGATGAACCTTTTGTTTCTGAGTTATCTGGATTACCAAACGTGATTTTAACACCTCATATTGGTGGAAGCACTGAAGAAGCGCAATTGGATATAGGAAACTATGTGTCTCGTAAAATCATTAATTACATCAATACAGGAACTACTTTTGGTAGTGTGAACTTGCCAGAAATCCAATTACCTGAATTCCCGAAAGCGCATCGTATCATGCATATCCATGAAAACGTTAAAGGTATCATGGCACATATCAATAACATACTTGCAGAGTTTGATAGTAATATCGTTGGACAATATTTGAAAACCAATGAAAGTATGGGGTATGTGATTACGGATATTGAGAATTTACACAATACTGATTTAGAGAAAAAATTAAAAGAGATTCCAAATACGATTCGTTATAGGATTTTGTATTAAGGAGGTTAATTTATGAATAAAGAATAGTATTTAAAACTTTACACAAGACACAAGATTAAAAACTAAAACCGTAACGAAATAAAACAGCGATGAGGAAACTTAATTTTCATCGCTTTTTTTATTGCAAATTTCACTTTTTTATAAAATGATACCCATAGTTATTTTTAATTCTAATAAAGGTTTGCTTTTTTCTACATTATCCCGAAAAGTGTGTAAATAGAAAAAGCCAAGTGTTACAAGTACTGATTTTATTGTTTTTCTTCCATTTTTTCGAAATAATTCCGTTGCCATATTTTTGATGGCGGAGCGAGGGAAGGGGATGGGGCGATCGATGGGGAGAATTGCGATTCGCCCGTACGAATAGAATTAAGTCGCTTAATCCTATTCGTTGTCGCCCCTTTAAATCCTCTTATTATTGCGCCGATAGTTTGAGTTGGAGATTTAAATTGATTAGGAATATAATCTTCTTTATTAGTGATTTGATGATCTATATGAAGAATAGCATGAAAATGATCTGGCATAATGATATAAGCGCTAAGCTTATGTTTGTTCTAATTAGAGGAGTTATTCTCCCATTCCTCTTTTATAATCTCTCCTAATTCGTTTAGAAGCATCTTATTATTTTGAATTTCTCCAAAGTAATGTTCTCTGTCTTGGCAGCAAAGTGTTATAAAATAAATTCCTTTTTGGGAGTAATCGTATGATTTTAATCGAATAGATCTTCTTTTGTGAATCATTTTGTAGGTTTTTTGGTTTAAAACAAAAAACGATGCAATTAATAAAAGGAGAATCATCCTTTTGGATAAATAAAAATAAATTGACCCAATCAAAATTTGAATGGCAAGATGAATATTTTGCAGTTGCTGTGTCAGAATCTATGCTTGAAAAAGTAAGAAATTACATTAAAAATCAAGAAGATCATCATAAGAAAAAAACATTCAATCATGAATTTATACAAAAATTTGAATTTCATAAATCAATTGATTTAACACATTAGTTTTGGCTAAAGACCAATTATTCAATTATTTAGACACCTCCTGCTGAAGCAGTAGGCAATTGAATCATTATTATTTAAAAAATATTTAAATCATCTCATTTTCAATAGAATTGGGTTTTAACCCATTTCATCTATTGAATGAAATATCATTTCAGATTAGTTCAGAATAAGAATATTCAGAAATTGAAATAAAACCAAATTAGCAGTTCAAATAAACCTATATTAAAACGTAATAATTAATCGTTTTTTAGCATTTTCCCACTAAAAATCGTAATCTTTGTAACCTCACTCAACAGACGATGAAATTAGAAAATTTAGCAAATTCAATCGAAGGTGTTTTTCATACCGATCATACTCTACGAACACTTTATGCAACGGATGCATCAGCTTACAGAGAAATGCCTTTGGCAGTATCGATACCAAAAACGAAAGAGGATATTCGAAAAATTATTGCTTTTGCACGTGAAAATAAAGTGGGGATAATTCCAAGAGCTGCTGGGACTTCATTAGCAGGGCAAGTGGTAGGAAATGGAATTATTGTTGATATTTCGCAAAATTTTACTGAAATATTAGAAGTTAATAAAAAAGAGAGCTGGGCACGCGTTCAACCAGGTGTGATTCGAGATGACTTAAACCATCACTTGAAGCAGTATCAATTATTTTATGGACCAGAAACTTCTACGAGTAATCGTTGTATGATAGGAGGGATGGTTGGTAATAATTCTTGTGGTGCTCGTTCGGTTGTTTATGGTTCGGCTAGAGAACATTTACTCTCGATTAAAGGTTTTTTGGCGGATGGAAATGAAGTTGAATTTGGTGAGTTAACGAAAGAAGAGTTTGAAGATAAATGTGCTGGAAGAAATGTTTCGGGAGAATTGGAACAAGCAATTTACCAACAAGCAAAATTGATTTTAGGAAATGAAAATAACCGTCAATTATTTGAGGAGAATTATCCTAAGAAATCCATTCCTAGAAGAAATACAGGGTATGCTTTAGATTTATTAGCAGATAGCGAAACGTTTATTCAAGGAGGCGATAAATTCAATTTTTGTAAATTGATTGCTGGTTCTGAAGGAACGCTTTTCTTTTCTACCGAATTAAAAATAAATTTAGTTCCTGCTTTAAAACCTTTTGCAGGATTAGTATGTATTCATTTTAATACAATAAATGAATCGTTAAAGGCAAATTTAGAGGCTCTTAAGTTCAATCCAGATAGTGTTGAATTAATAGATCATTATATACTTGAGTGTACTAAAGGAAATATTGAGCAAAGTAAGAATAGGTTCTTTGTTGAAGGAGATCCAGCTGCAATTTTAGTCGTTGAATTTTTAAAAGATTCAGCAGATGAGGTTTTAGAAACTGCTAAAGTACTAGAAGAAAAGTTACGTTCTATAGGTTTGGGGTATCACTTTCCAGTTGTTTTAGGAGAAGATACAAGTAAAGTTTGGAACCTACGAAAAGCGGGATTAGGATTATTGTCCAACATTCCAGGTGATGCAAAACCAGTTGCTGTAATTGAAGATACTGCGGTTGATGTAAATGATTTACCTCAATTTATTGAAGACTTTAATAAGACTTTAGCGGAACGAGATCTACATTGCGTACATTATGCACACGCAGCCACAGGTGAATTACATTTACGTCCAATAATTGACCTTAAAACCCAGGAAGGAACAGACCTTTTTAAAGTTATTGCAACAGATATTGCTGAGCTTGTAAAAAAATATAAAGGTTCACTAAGTGGTGAACATGGAGACGGTCGTTTAAGAGGGGAGTTTATTCCTTTTATGTTGGGTGAAGAAATTTACGAATTGTTTAAAGAGGTTAAGAAAACATGGGACCCATGGAATATTTTCAATCCGAATAAGATTGTGGATACTCCTTCGATGAACACTTTTTTACGTTACACTCCTGGACAAAAAACGCCAGAGTTAAATACGCTTCTAGATTTTAGTAACATTAAAGGAATTGTTCGTGCAGCTGAAATGTGTAATGGATCTGGAGATTGTCGTAAAACTGAAATTAGCGGAGGAACAATGTGCCCGAGTTATATGGCGACTCGAAAAGAACAAGACACTACGAGAGCAAGAGCTAATATTTTAAGGGAAACAATTACCCAAACGGATAAAATTAATCCTTTCGATAACAAGGAAATTTTAGAAGTAATGGACTTGTGTTTGAGTTGTAAAGGTTGTAAGTCAGAATGTCCTTCCAATGTCGATGTGGCGAAGCTAAAGGCAGAGTCGGCTTATCAATATTATAAAGTACATGGAGTACCTTTAAGAAGTAAAATAATAGGTAATACTGCAAAAGTAAATCAAATTTTCAGTAAAATGCCTTGGTTGTACAATGGAGTGATGCAAGGCCCGATAGGTACAGCGATTAAAAAATTCACTGGATTTTCAACAAAAAGAACATTGCCCTTATTGGCGAATCAGACCTTTGAAAGTTGGTTTAAAAATTACAAACAGGAAGGAGATTTTAAAAATGGATCAGTGAATTTATACAACGATGAATTTTTAAATCACAACGATGTTCACATTGGTAAAGCAGCCGTTCAGTTATTGAATAAATTAGGTTATAAAATTACAGTTCCAAAACTTTCAGAAAGTGGAAGAACGTATTTGTCTAAAGGAATGTTGGACGAAGCAAAAGTTTTAGCGACTAAAAACATAAATGCTTTGAAATCATTTTCAACTTCAGATGAGGTAATGATTGGAATTGAACCTTCAGCTATTTTATCTTTTAGAGATGAATATATAGACTTGAGTCGTGGTGAACAAAAGGAATTAGCTCAAAAAATTGCTACTAAAACATTTTTAATTGAAGAGTTTTTAGCCAATGAAGTGGACAAAGGCAAGATTACTTCTGAACAGTTTACAGAAGCAAAAGAACGTGTTAGAATGCACGGACATTGTTTCCAAAAAGCATTATCATCTTTGGTGCCTTTAAAGAAAATATTATCCTTACCAAAAAATTATACGGTTTTAAATATTCCAAGTGGTTGTTGCGGAATGGCAGGTTCTTTCGGTTATGAAAAAGAGCATTACGATGTTTCCATGCAAGTAGGTGAATTAGTTCTTTTCCCAACGATTCGAGAAGAATCAAAAGCAACAATTATTTCAGCATCTGGAACAAGTTGTAGGCATCAAATTTTGGATGGAACAGGAAGAAAAGCGAAGCACCCTGTAGAGATTTTATTAGAAGCTGTTAATTAACTATAATAATAATAACTTTGTCGATTTTATGGAAAAATTTTATGTTAACCCTGATATAACTTGTGCAGAAACTCTTCCTGCAACTTTTTATCGCAGTCAAGAAGTATTTGATGCGATAAAAGAACGTGTTTTTGAAACTACTTGGCAATGGATTGGAGACGAACACACTACTATACCTTTAGTGGAATCAGTTTATCCATTTACGATGCTAGATAACTTTATTTCAGAGCCAATGATGTTTGTTCGTGATAAGGAGAATAAGATTAGATGCATGAGTAATGTGTGTACTCACAGAGGTAATATAGTAGCGCACAACCCAGGAAAAATGAAACAGTTATCCTGTATGTATCACGGTAGAAGGTTTGAAATGGATGGAAGCTTTAAAATGATGCCTGAATTTCAGCAAGCTAAAGATTTTCCTAGACCATGCGAAGGGTTACATCAATTTAATTTACATAATTGGGGAAGTCATTTATTTGTTTCGCTTAACCCTGCTTTTGATTTTTCTGAAGTAATTCATGTAATGAATGAAAGAGTTGGGTTTTTACCATTAAATGAGTTTAAACTAGATACAGCATCGAATAAGGATTACATCATTAATTGCCATTGGGCGCTTTATTGCGACAATTATTTAGAGGGTTTCCACATTCCTTTTGTTCATGAAGATTTAAACAAAGCTTTAGATTACGGGAAGTATAAAACGGAAATATACGATCACGTTAACTTGCAAATAGGATATTCTGCAGGAAATGATGAAGTTTTTGATTTACCTAAAGACCATCCTGATTATGGAGAAAATGTTGCAGCGTATTACTATTGGGTTTTCCCTAATATGATGTTTAATTTTTACCCTTGGGGTTTA
>Ga0228635_1000206_pt1 | contig 42489 bp, 43 predicted proteins | sample 44DmetaG_FD_182699 | JGI IMG/M metagenome (GOLD analysis project Ga0228635, IMG submission 182699) | Seawater microbial communities from Monterey Bay, California, United States - 44D | ecosystem: Environmental > Aquatic > Marine > Coastal | place: USA: California | collected 2016-09-30 | reverse complement strand
CGGGTAGCACGCGATCTTACTCTGTGACGAAACAATCTCCGCATTTTGACCACCTCGGCAGCTGTGAAGGGGCAGGTGTGAACGGTTTCGGAGTGGCAAGAGTGGCAAGACGTCGGTTACGTAACGGTTTTTCGACGCACCGTTTTGCGTGACGGTGGTCCAAACGCGGAAATGGGCACGTCGTGGCCACGTTCGTGGCGCCTAGCACGGAGGACGTGGAAATTTTCGCTTTGGAGTCATGATGCACACACTTGGAACGGTTTTTTTCCGAAATAAAATAGTTCTTCACTTCTTTTCAAAACAATCACGCGAGGAGAGGTGGGTTGAGAACAAGGCGTACACATCCCGGATAATCTTTCAAAAGCACGATCAACACAATGCCGTTCTGCTGTTCTTCGACGTCGCGGACGACACCCACACACCCAACACTGAGGCCGTAGCGAGTGAACGTGCCGATCTCTCGGCAGACGCCGCGAACGTAGAGAGCGCTCTCCCCCACCCAAAAAACGCTGCCGACGTCCGCCTTTGAAAACACGGCGTGTGGATTTTTACACATATGCGCTTCGTGCGGTATTCCCAGCAGCGAGTATGCTGCAACGCATAGTATGTGCAGATTGACGTCGCTCGCACACGTAGTTAGCATGCTGGCCGATCTTCGTGATCCATGTAAAGAGTGTGACACGACCGACGTTTGACCGGGCGGTCGTCGCGTCTGATGTTCACACTACGCCCTCTTCGACCAGTTGACCACACGGTAGGTGGCGTACCGTTCCTCCTGTATTTTTCAGATGCGAATGGACTCAGTCGACACACATCCTCTCCCAAACGACGGCGTTCGTGGGTTCACGTGGAATGCAGCAGCGCCTGGTAAAAGATTCGCGAGGACAGCAAGGCAATCTGCAACGCCACGGCAGTGTCATCTTGGTGTCCACTCAGCTTACCTGTGAACGTCTTGCGTGCCTGCGACACCGCGAAGCAGCGTGGTCGAGACACACGCGCACACGCGCACGCAAGACCCGGCTCCGAGGCGACTCGCAGCGTGTATGTCTGCGTGTGTGCCACCTTTCCAAATGCACTCTTCGGCGCATCGTTGATGACGCAGTAGTTGGTCAGCTCGTCTTGCAGGCGCTGCTTTCCCTTCTCCGACCCCATCGAAATGGACACGAACCGCTTGTGTATCGAGATCCGACTGCATTTCATCGCCTCGCGAAGCAGGAGACACATCTCTTCCTTCCTCGCGTTCGTCGTGAGGAAGCCCAGCTCTCCACTGCGCCCCTCCCCCATGGCTATCCATGACTTGACCCCCGCAGTCGTCATTGCGTGTAAGATGTGCTGCGACTCGAACCTGCATTGACGGCACGCACACACACTCACGGACCGCATCTCGTCGCGTGGGTTTGAACATCGCGTCCTCACGCCAGATTGCTCTCCAGCGCCATCACTGCGCGCAGATTCGCTATCTCCGGTACTTGACGGATCGCATTTATGTGGTCAATCAGCAGCTTGTGCGTGTTGCGCACCTCCTTGGTGATGAGTGCCTCGACGCCGAGCACCTCGTTCACAGAGAGAAGCGGTTACCTCTACGACGCTCTGTTCGGTGGGCGTCTTTCCGACCGACTGGCACGCGACACGAGCGTCCATCGTCTGGACGTTATTTTGAAGGCGGTCCCGGCGGTGCTCAAGAGGGAGCTGGGAGACACGGAGGCGACATCGCAGGCCATTTTGGAGCTCAACAGGGTAGCACAGCTGCCGACGACGTCTACCATGGCCGTCTACGCAAAGAGAGCTGCCGTGCTGTATGCACTGTGGAGAGAGAGAGACATCCAACATTACTTCAGAACGTATGGCGAGAGGGAGCTAGTCGACGACCTCTGCACTCGTATACTACCATTGGTGATGCCTCGCTTCGTGGCGACCCAGTGTCAACATCCAGACGTGGCCGTGATCATGACAACCGTCATGCTCAGCATGTGGGGACGAGAGGATCTGTGCACAGTAAAACGCAACACACCTGAAACTCACCACCGGCGAGCACAATGACGGACGCCACGGCAAACGAGCTCGAACCACCGCCACATGGATCGACAGCGACGAAGAAATGGTCGGAGTTTCGACGAGGGTCGCGTGCGTTGAACGCGATTGCTTTGGGCGTCAGCGAGAACATGGCTTCGATGTCGTCGTGCCGGAACGCCTTGCAGCTTCCATCGGCGCTGACGCCCATCGTCTCACGCATCCTTGCAAAGAGGCACGTGCATGCACACCACGCAGTGAGCTGCAAGCGAACATGGTGGTGGTGGTGTCGGGAAGGGGGGCTCTCGGAGCTGTGCGTGCCACGGCGCGGCGCACAGCATCGCAGGGTCGTCCTGAAGGAGTGTGCGGAGCAAATCGACGCGATTGCTGCTCAGCCACCTCGGCATCGTAGCCATCTTAAAACAGCGAAGCGGCGTATGTAGGGATATGTGCACGTGTGCGTGTCTATGAATAGCAACGTCGTCAGGGATCGATGCCACGGGAGAGAGGACGCACCTTGTGCTTACACTCATGGGCGTTCTCGAGCTTCTTACAATCATCTGTGCGCGAGGATGCGTTCGCTGCCTGGGCATCAAGTAGCACCTCCATTGAGCGTGTCCAGTCGCGCGGGGGAGCATGTTACCGCAGATAAGGTCGATCTGGATCGTCTTGAACAGATGACGTCCAAGGTCGTCTCTTGCGTTAACGAGCCGGCTGTAGTCTGCATGGTGAGCGGCGTGCGCATGCAGTCACAGCGCGTCTCCGACCGCTTCCCCAAAAACAAGAGGCCGTGCACTCACGGTTTCCTCCATCGAGCAGTGTACTGATACACAGCAGCGACGACTCTTGAACAGTAAGGAGCGGATAGACGACCTCGTTCAGAAGGCCTTCGTCACAGTACTGCATGGATGGGCACGTGGGTGTGTGGAGAGTCCGCATAGATGTTTCTATACCAAACAGCGTACGTCCGTGCGTCTGCCGCTACGGTCGACTCACTGCTGCCTCTTCGAGAATTATGACATTTCCGCCAACTCCTTTCAATGACTGCAAAAGAGAGACGATGGGAGCGGTTAGACCGCCGGGACTGACAGTTTACAAAAACCAAACATTCGAGTATTGAAAACAGTTCCAACACATTTATTATATCACTATCGCGCGTATGTGTGTGTGTGTGAGGTGTGAGAGACGGCGAGCGCCACGTCCAGCCTCGTGTACTTCACAAACGATGCTAACCCTAGCGGAGGTATCGTCACACGTATCGTCACACGACACGGGCGTACGGATCCAACACCAATCCGAGGTGCTCTTCGATTGGACCAAGAGCGACGCTGCCGTAAGGGAGAGGGACAGGCGTCTGGTACGGCATGCCGCGGAGCAGTTCGCCTTGCTTTGCAAGGGTCTCTGCGTCGACATATAGCAAGAGGGCTTGCATCAAAGAAGTCACCGACGCGCTTCGTGCGGCAAAGCAAAAGTGTCGAATGGCGTGCATGCTTCCCCCGTTGATGTAGTTGCCGCAAAATGTAGCTCGGATCCCTTCTGCCATGTGCAGCTGCTTGTTGTTTTGAGCGTTTGTGAATGCTTCGAGAGGCTTTGTGCCATTGTGATCTCTTTCCGAATGAACAAAATAGTGAGCAACGATTTGCTGTATCTGAGAGCCGATGCAAGACCTCCACTCTGAACTCAGTGTCGGAGTCCATCCTTTTGGGATGTGATCCCAGCTGATGCCGAACAGCCACGAGGACTCTGCGATATTTTTCTCCTCAATGTATGTCTTCCAGATGAGGTCGGAGAGGCACATGCCGCCGTCCATGACCATTCTCAAGACGCCGGGTATCATGTTACGATCTACGTCGATGCGCCTAATGTGTGCGAGTACGAACGTCACGTTGAAGAGCCACACACACGACGGTCTCGCTCCGGAGAGGCGTCGGTAGAAGCGAGGGTCCAGATCGATGACATTCACTTTCTGTACCATGCGCGTGTTCTCCCACAGGCTGCTCTGACACTTGTCCTCGTCCATGAAATTGTTTCGAGATGCGTCTAGAAAGAGGACCCCCCTTGCGGAGTACTCGAATATCGTATCCAGGAGAAGCTTTATGTAGCGTAAGGACTGAGACGCGCGACGACGAGGAAGAACATCTACACACAGCGATGGCTGGAGGGGTGCCAGAGCGCACATTCTCTGATGGAGTGAGCACGACTGCCGCTTCATGATAGTGATGAAGCGATTCACAGTCCGAGGCTCACGATTGCTTCCCGAAGCAAGCGTGTGCGGGATGCACAACGTGGCGAAGACGCTGGGACCAAACCCGACATATGCAGCTTCCATAAAGTTGACCGCTTCTTCGTGGGCATGCTTGATGAAGCCGTCATCGACCGCACAATCCAACGATGCGAGGCGTGGCACTCTTATTGCCACGTTCATCGGGCGGCGGATCTTGTACTCGTCGACCCGTGTCAGCATCGGCGGCCATCCAGTCAGATCGACAGCTCTGTCCCCCGACGACGTGCTGATGGGCGAAAAGACGTCTGAGTATTTGCCTTCTCCAATCTTCACGAGCCGCATGGCATCGACGCTGCTGTAGACTCGCGGGGAGGAATGATACGTTGACGTATGTTCGCCGATCGCCACCTTCTCACATACAAAGCGGTCGAGCGACGGCACAAACGTGCTGATCCATGACGAGCTCGGCCCGGTGTGTGCCCAGGTGTCATACCTCTGCGTGGAGTATGCTCCGGTGCGGGGTGTGCTTCCCCTTGTCGGGTTCATAGAAAAGACGACGTCGCCGCTGACGAGGCGTTCGACGATGCCTCTCACCGTCCGTTGCGCTTCGGAAGCTTCGCTGCCCACGCACAGTGCATTCCCTGAGTAGAAGCGATGTCGTTCCGCTTGCAGGACAGTCTGCAGCAGGGGCGTACTACACTTGGTAGGATCACGAGACGTCACGACAGGCCCTTCTTGACCAACGATTGGAGCTGAGGGTGTCTTGGGACGAGTACGCGATTCATACACAGCGTTGTCGTGGGTCGCCTGCAGCTCACGGCGACGCTTGAGATCGTACGTTGCGAATTCGCTACCAAGTCTCTTGGAGTCTACCTCCGACCGCTCCATGTAGGCATTACTCGTCCTGAAGAAACGGCGCACGCCCTCCTCAAAGTTTGGCTTCTCCCGTATCATGATTGCAGATACGTCGGCCAACGCGTCGAACTTTGCAAACTCGGACCAGAAACAGGTCACCATCAACACCCCCCACGACTGCGCACTCGGATATGCCGACGTGGCGTCGCTTTCGTCAAGCGTCTTCTTGAACATCGCCAACATTTTCTCTCGGGGCGTCCTTGCTTTCGTTTTGGAGGATGCGTGCTGTAGTTTGGGATTCTTTTGTGAAGAATCGCGCGCGCTGCTTATGAGAAGGGCTTTCCTCTTCATGTGACGATAGTCTTTTTTATGACGAATAGACGACCCACACTCCAAGCGTGCCTCGCCAGACTCTCTGTTTGTCTAGTTTGTGACGCGACCACAACGAGCGCTAATTATAGAGCGATGCTTGACGGGCAGTGTCGGTGCCCTTCACAATGCGCATGCCCAGTGTCGACTCTTGAGAATGGAGATTGCACCATCGATGATCGAGCACCACAAGGCGTACGAAGCGAGGACGTACATGAGAGCTGGGCACAGCAAGAAGTTGATCCCCATCATAGAGAACTTGTCGAAGTTGGACTTTACGATCGAGGCATGGTCCGATGTGAAGCAACGTGTCAATGTCATGGAGGAGGCCTTCCGCACAGTCATGCTGACAGTACCATTCGACAGTCCAGATCGCATCATAGTCCAAATGCTCCTTGATTTGTCAAGAGCAGCGTTGAGAGCACACGATGAGGTGTTCTTGCATCATAGAAGGCTGTGTGTCGATGCGCTCCATTTGAAGGTCGCAGACCCTTGTAGTTGAAATGAGTTTTGCTCTGGTCCGACGCAAAGTACATTTCTAACAATATCTGTCCCTAAAATATAGTGTGATCACTTGGCGCGCGTGCAGATCGTTTCATGAAAACTGTAGATGCGTACGTTCAGCACAGTACTCCCAAAAGGCGGAGGCACGCACCACTTTCCTGTGGCCGGCTGGCAGGGGGAATCGCCGTCTTCGTCGCAGCAATAGTTATCGTCCTTTCACTGCGTCGAAAAAGCAGTACAAATATCAATGTATCGTCACATTCCGCGTTTGTTGTCACTAGACTTCATGACAGACCACCTCCACCGCACCCGCTGCCTCCGCCGCCTCGACTGCCTCCACCGCCTCCTCTTTCCATAGCCACACTGACAGAGCGCACGTCGATCGTAGCCATACAAACCGCGCCTCGACACATGCACGACACGTCTCTTCTAGAAACTCCATATACACCTCCGCCTTCGCCACCGCCGCCTTCACCACCGCCGCCTTCGCCTCCCCCAAGGCAGCCACCATTTGGAGGCACTGTGTACATGTTTGAGTTCACAGAGGTACGCGACCCACGCACGACCATGGTCTCTCTGTCCGAGATCGTCTTGTATGATATTGATGACACCGTAATAGACATCAGCTCCGTGTACAACCGCGGAGGAGTCTATGCGAATCTTTACGAATATCCCGACGCACTAGTAGATAGAAACCTCTACACCAAATGGGTTGACATCAATTTCTTTGGAAGATCCACAGTCGAGCTGTGGGTCACCTCTCCGCAGCACGCTTATAGATACGAGTTTTACACCTCCGTTGGGAAACACACCTCCAATCCACGAAGAGATCCGGTCGCATGGCGGTTTGGCGTCCTACATCAAGATGGACACTTTGAAGTGCTCAGCATCGCAAACCACGAGACGCCGCCGCTCGCACGCTCTTCCAGCTATGGCAATTACACAGTCCATCGCCGGGTCGAGCCCTTTGGAACAACGGCGAGCGGTCTGTACGAACACTTCTACCCAACGCCGTTGCGAATCACGATCTCCGACACACTCGACGACGTGTCGCGCAGCGGAGACACCGCTGTACACGCGTCCACGTGGTATCGGATGACCGTGCACACCCCAAAGGCATGGGGGGAGACGTTGGTTTATTTTGGACTAGAAGCCGACTGTAATTACGAGCACGCCACGCGACACGGAACGTGGAGACTCGTGTCGGAGCAAGCAAATCATTCGAAATCGGTGTACGCTGGGTCGATGCTGTACAGGTTCGATACCGTCGGGCGTTACACACCCTGTGTCGTCGAAGCTTACCCAACGAAAGACAGGGGCCATCCCCACCAAAGTGCGAACGACACGCGTTGGACTGTCGCGTGCTACAGAATCGGTATAGATTGTATTGGCGGCTGCATGCATGGATGCGACACGCCTGCCAAGGGAGCACCTGCGTGTGTTCGCATGTGCAAAGCGACGTGTGGTCGCCTGTCCCTCACATGTTCACGATCAGCGACAGTGAGAGGCGTGCGCGCAGTGACGCTGCACGCGACGGCGTAATCGTGACGCCCGGGACACCGAACATGACGATTGTCGTAAAATTTAGCATATTTTCCATTTTTGGGCCGTTACAAACCGTTACGTAACCGACGTCTTGCCACTCTTGCCACTCCGAAACCGTTCACACCCGCCCATTCACAGTTGCCGAGGTGGTCAAAATGCGGAGATTGTTTCGTCACAGAGTAAGATCGCGTGCTACTCGCTTCCATAAAAGGAAGGTAGGCATTCCTAAAAAGGGTTTTGACGAAACACACCTTCCATATTTGGTAGCAGGTAGCACGCGATCTTACTCTGTGACGAAACAATCTCCGCACTTTGACCACCTCGGCAGCTGTGAATGGATAGGTGTGAACGGTTTCGGAGTGGCAAGAGTGGCAAGACGTCGGTTACGTAACGGCACGTAACAGACACAAAAAGGGTAAACGTGGCGACGACACGCCAATCGTCGTATTCACCGTGCTGGGCGCCGCGTTTGAGTCGATTTTGAGCGATTGGGCAGAACCGTGCGACTCTGTTCGTGGCATTCCACTCAAAAGTGACACAATCACAAGCGACCGCTTCACCGTCGGACGCAAGACGCGTCTCCCTTGTCACCATCACGCCTCTCCCGCCTCGAAAAAGGCGGCCACGGTCGGAGCCGAAGGGACGACCTGCTCCTTGAGGGCGAGGCGCGCCCCCTCCGCCTCGGACGCCGTCTTCAGCCGCTCCGCCTCGAGGCGCGTCCTCCGCGCCTCCGCCTCGAGGTGGGCCATCTCCTGCCTCAGCTCCCACACCGCCGTGCGGCGCGCCTTCTCGTCGGGCGAGACGTGGTGGTCGTGGATCGCGGCCGCCTCGGCGCGGCGCGTCGGCGCGGTGCGGTTCTTCCCCTTGCCTCCGCCCTTGCCGCCCTTGCCCTTCGCCTTCCTCGGCGTCGAAGCCGTCGCCGCAGCGACACCCGCCTCGAGCGCGGCGAGCCGCTGGGCCGCCACCTTGACGGCCTTCTCCGCGTCGAGGGCGGCGCGCTCCGCCGCCTCCCGCTTCTCACGCTCCTCCGAGCCCTTGACGCGGCGTTCGCGATCGATCGACGCCTCCGCCTTGTTGCGAAGGAGGCGGAAGTAGTCGTAATAGAGCCGCACGATCAACGGCTGCATGCGCTGCCCGTACTCGTCGAACGTGAGCGACGCGTTGGGGAGCTGGGCAGGGATCACATCGATGAAATCGTTCAAAGTGAGAACCTCAATCAATGCCAAGTACTCAGATAGGTTATGCTTGTCGGTGTTAAGATATTCCATCTTCATGAGCAGTGTTGCCAACGCGTACTTGAATGCACGTTTTGATTTTATAACCAGCCTCAGTGCTCCATTGTCTTCGTTTATGAGTCTCTCGATGTGTGGATGACGGACGTCTTCAATGTGCGACTTCATGGCGTCCAGCATATGACGATTCGTCGGGTGGTGGCTCGACATGTTGCTGGCAAACAAAGTTTTGTAAAGGTGATCGTATGGGGAGAGATCCACGTCTTGCAGATGTTTCAGCTTTGCGAATACTGTCGATATGAACTCATGCGGAATCGCGTTTCCTTGCGTAAAGGAGTTGCCGTCCTTCCCGACCGTGGCGATGATGACATTGATGAACGCGTCTCCGTCAATGCCATACAAATGCTGGTTGCACTGCTCACAGGTCGTCGCCTTTTTGTACAACAAGTATATGTGCATTCTTTCGTTTGGCGCCATCCCAGCGTCCGTGTCAATGACAGTGTGAAAGCTCAAATCAGCAAAGAATGGGAAGAAAGACGCACGTTCCATCTTGCGGATTGCAACGGGGCCGCGATGAGGAATGCAAATTGTGACTCGGTCAGGCCTTGTGTAGTCGGTATGATCGATAAAGCCGTTCGAGGGGTCGTTCATTATTGCTCGGTATTTCGCATCGTCTTTCAGAACTTGAGGTATGGTAGGACTTGCATGGTCCCTCAACGCGTAAATTATCATGTTTTCGGCGAAGCCGTGATCGCATGGGTGATGCATAGCCAGCTCCTCTGTGGTAGCGTGTGTGCGCGGTGGGGCGGGGCGGGTGGTCTGGTCGGTCGGGCCGATCGGCGGCCCCACCTCGGCGGGCGGACGCGGACCGGAACGGGAACTCCGCCCGGCGATCTCCGCCCGGCGATCTCCGCCCGGAGAATTCGGCAGAGCCGGAGATCGCCGCGCCCGCCGCCCCCGCCGAGGAGGGGGCGCCGATCGGTGTCGCCGACCAGACTCGCCACCGCACACTCCCCGCACACACGGTGCGCTTCAATCGCACGTGCCTCTTCACTCCTTCACCTCATTCCCAGCCCCTCCGATGAACAACGCAGAAAACAAGGTGGCCTGCCTCTCGACGACACTGTCTCTCGTCGATCTTGACTCGCGCCTTCTTGGCAATGTTTGTGACAAGATGTTCGAGTCCGTCATCAGCGACCGATGCGGGTCCATTGCATTGCGTGACGACTATGCCCACGTATGCAAGATCGCGGTCGTGTCTCGTCAGTTCAACCGCATTCTGAACGAATGTTGCACTTACTACAAGACCGACGACGTCTTCGCTGCTGTCGAGGCGTGCCAAACTGGATACGATCTCGAGGATGTCTTACTGAGCGCCAACGAGAAGGCCATGGCACGTATGGACATCGCATTAATGGCTGTCCAGCGCTTTCCCTTGATGCTCGAGCATTTCAGCAAAGTGATCAGAGACAACTATATGGTCGCGATGGCCGCCGTCCTTGCTCGGCCTGCGTATGAGGCTCGTTACATTGTCTCGCAGCTCTTGCTGGACTGTTGCAACAGTCCGGCAAAGGAGAGCAAGGATCTCGCCATGCTGTGCTTGAGGCTGGACAAGGGTTCGTTAGATTGTTTCAGTGACGCTGTGCGGAACGACCCCGACGTCCTTGAGATCTACAATTCATAGAATTGAAACTGCAAATGGACACGCATGCAAGACACTGTGAACAGTTCACAGGTCGGATTGCGTGAAAAAACTTGCATCAACTCAAACGCGGCGCCCAGCACGGTGAATACGACGATTGGCGTGTCGTCGCCACGTTTACCATTTCTGTGTCTGTTACGTGCCGTTACGTAACCGACGTCTTGCCACTCTTGCCACTCCGAAACCGTTCACACCTACCCATTCACAGCTGCCGAGGTGGTCAAAATGCGGAGATTGTTTCGTCACAGAGTAAGATCGCGTGCTACCCGCTACCATATTTGGAAGGTGCGTTTCGTCAAAACCCTTTTTAGGTCTGCCTACCTTCCTTTTATGGAAATGGGTAGCACGCGATCTTACTCTGTGACGAAACAATCTCCGCACTTTGACCACCTCGACAGTTGTGAAGGGGGAGGTGTGAACGGTCTCGAGGTGGCAAGAGTGGCAAGACGTCGGTTACGTAACGGTGTTTTTATCTGTTATTACGGTTTTGAAACCTTCAAAGACCGAGCTCAAGGCGCCGGTGATGACAACGCAGGGTATCGACACATTTGACATTTTTGTAACGTAAAATGAAGCAGACAGCGCCGCGGAGTGCATCAATCAACGATAATTTTGGACAGCATCTGCTTGCTGGCAGAAAGGGCATTGTCGTCCTCGTCGTATTCGATGAAAGCATCTTTGTAGCGATGGGCAGTTTCGAAAAGAATGTCGAAGGCAATGTCCTTCGTCATGATCGCGTGCTTGGAGTTGATCAGAGCGACACGCACGCGATTGTGGAGGAAGGCGTGCTCGATTTTACCCGTCACGTTGAGCTTGGTGGTGGGGTCGCGACTCGAAACGGCGATCTCTGACTGCGTCGTGTTCATGACTGCGTCGACGTACGTCTTCGCGGTGTTCCCATCCTTGTAATGGAGGCCGTGCTCGCATCGAGCGTTGTCGTGATCTTTAAAGGTTCCTAAGAGGCACGGGAAGGCCACAACGTCATCGACCGACTTGGCGATGGCGACTGCATCCTCCTGACGAAGGCCCTTGTCGCGAAGGATGCCTACGATGTCTATCTTCACGATGCTCGACAGGACGGTGTCTCCGCCTTGAGTCACTTCATCGAAGTTCATCTTGTATGTATGGGCGGGGGGGGGCTGATACAGGGAGGTGGTGCATCTGTACGACGCTCGCGAACAACCACACGCAAGGCACACTCGCTATTCTATATGGGGCAGGTACCACGCCAGCTTGTGTGTGTGTGGTGCACTGCGGCCTCTCCGATCGGCTGTCCCGCTCCGAACGGAACGGCTGCTCCGTCCGCAGCCTCCGCGGCGGAGAATCCCGATCGGAAGAGCCACCGATCGGTGGGACCAAGCACACCTGCCACCCTGTGCACCGCGCACACACGCATGGCGTTGCAAACGATGGGTTGTGACAAATCGTGTAATAGGAACAGGCAGCGCCCAGTGCCAAACCCCCGCGTAGTCACGCGGAGTCAATAAGATGGAGGCGTTTACGATGTCTCAGCAGCAGGACGACAATGAGGACGATGGGTCGAGTCTGCATAGCGTAGTGGACATGGAAGAGTCTGAGCAGTTGAGCGACGACGGGGACGATGTATTTCGTGCCCGCCGAGGCGCTCGCCGAGGCGCCCCGCGAGCGGCGGTGCAGTCGTCTGTGCCGGAGACGGCGAGCGATACAGGAGAGCCTTACATGGACAGTCTGTTCGAACAGGGAGAAGACTACGACATGGCGTCGGAGCACACGCATAGCGAGCTCGATCCGTCCGTGTTTGGGAGACCGGGCTTCGACGCGGCGCACTATGGCGTCGGTATCACCCCGAGGCCGCTGATATTCGATTCGGGGTGCGCCATCGAGTGGGAGGAGTACAATGACTTGCTCTGCACTGACAAGGAAGGCATTTGCGCTCCGATGCGTCCCGCTCGCACAATGAACATCAACGTCCCTGTCGGATTCATGAGCAAGGGTGCCCAGAAGGCATCTGATTTCGTGACACCCAAAAACGACAGCGAGCGTCGTCGTGTAGAGGCGACGGCGAGGCTCACCGGATTGATGTCGGCGGCTACCTCAAAGGGCTACGCCAATGGGAATCACGCGCAGCTGGAGCAGTACAAAGACAAGAGCAATGATGAGTTTGAGAAGGAGGTGCGCAAGATGGAGCCGTTCGGATCTTACGTTTACATGGTCTGCGACGAGAGCGACCCAGATGTGAAGGGGTACAGGGGGCAGATGTTCATGTTTGGGTGTGAAGCGATCTACGACACGGAAGGGAAGCACATCGTATGCTTCCGTCACTGGAAGTTCGTGATGGACAAGAAGCATTCCGACTCGTACGCTTGGAAAAAAATCTTGAAGGAGAACGAGCTCAACTCGAACGCTGGCCGTATGAATCGGTCCACGTCGCACCAGCGAAACTCCAAATCGATGCTGAACAGCAAGGCCGCTCGAAGCATGACCTCTGGCGAGGACATTTCAGAGACAGGCGAGACGCTGTATCTCCATGTCTCAAACGTCTCCGATCTGAGGACGCTCTACAAGACATATGCCGGCACGAGTGCAGACTGCACGGGGGCGCCTCCCTTCGACGAGCGCTGGCTACCTGCCGGGCTGTGTACTCACGAGCTCTACTCCGACGGCGACAACGACCGAGGCGGCTTACACCCGTTGGGGCCGGAAGCGGCCCTCAACTCGCGACGAGCGCCCACCGAAGAAAACGGCATGTCGTGCCCGCTCACCGCCGGGATGGTCGATTTGCACGGCAACCTCATCATGGCCCATGCGGAGCAGATGCATCCTTCCAAGTACTTCAACGACAACGGGGACTTCGTTCCATCGCAGTTTGTCCAAGAAAAGGGGGCCTTGAAAATAATGGTCAACCCTTACCACACCTCGCTCTTCGACCCGGATCTTCCCCATCCGACATGCGGCAGCGAAGAACCGGACGACTGCATATTGAAGCTATTTTGGGAGGAGCAGTTCATGTCCAACGTGCTCCTCGTCAACAGTCGCAAGGCCGCCCGTTCGAGAGGCGTCGACGTGGACGACTGGGAAAACTTCCGGGACGACATCTATCGCGCGATCAATCAACAGATGTCGGAGCGCGACGGTCTCTCGGAGGAGCTCGTGCGCGCAATCCAGCAGACGAAGCTGCTGGGCAAAGATTCGTTCGACATGACGGACGACGAACGGAAGAGGGCGCGTCAGGTCGGGCAGTGGTGCTCGTATGAGGCGCGAACGTTGGAACCGTTTCAGATTTTGAAGCAGGTCTCCTCTGAGATCAAGAATCTCTATGCCTTCATTCGCAGATGGCGCTTTGAGCAAGACACGCGCCACGAGGAGGAGATTGTGCGTTGTAGAGAAGGTTGCCACACCGAAGCAGACGCTCGCTCCGCGCAGCTGAACGACCACGTGCGCCACACCGAGTTGCGACGATCGGTCATCAAGCTGGGTCTCCAAAAGATGCAGAATGCCTTCGAGTCGGAGAACCACCGGAAGTCGATCCCCTCCGGGTGGCTGGCCATCTGGGACTCGCTTCAAGAAGAATTCAAATCAGCCGCGTCGGAATCGACAAAGAGACAGAACAAGAGGAAAGGCTCGATGATCGTGGACCCGTCCGACAGCCGCGCCAGCGTGGGCTCGGCCGCAATCGGACAGCTCTTCGGTACGGGGTACAACAACTTTGCAATCAACTCACAGGGCATGTTCACTGAACTGGTGATGGGCCTCCTGAATGGAGAGCAGGGGATAAAGGGCCCCTCCACGTTCATCACGATGGCGATGCACTATGCGCAGTACCAAGTGGCGCAGCCCATGTCGTTCATACTGGCGATATGCGGAGAAGGGTCGACCGGAAAGAGCGAACGGGCGTCCTTGATGATGGACACGCAACTTCCGGGATGGTGGGAGAGCGGGGGTGGCAAGTCCGAACTCGCCGACTTCAACGGCATGGATCCGACGTGTGGGAGGGTCATCCACCTCGACGAGGTCACGAAGGACTTTACAGGAGACGGAGAGTCGAACGAGAAGATCAAAGAGATAACGATGAAGAACTCGTGCACCAGAAGTCGCACTGTCAAGCGGAAAGGCTCGAACGGCGACGACAAGTGGGAGACGGAAGTGACGTTCACTCTCCACTACGAGACGTACGTGATAACGACGAACTGCGGAGTGTGCTTGCAGAGGGGCAAGTCCGAGCCTTCCGATTCGCGCGCGCCGCTCTTCGACCGCATGATCACCTTCCCGGCTCCCCCCGTCACGAACGTCACGGCGTCGAGCAAGGACGCGGTGACGTGTCAACACAACCAGGCACGAAGCGTCAAAGTCGCAGAACGTCGCATCCAGTACAGGATAATCTGTGGCTTGACGTGGCACGTGTTGCTCTTCATCAAGCACATCCCAGACCTCCATCCCGCCAACTCAGAGTGGGCCCATCGCATAATGGAAGAGATGGACGACACCTTGATCTCGTCGACTCCAAACATAGAGAAGTCGACGCCCAGGAAGCAGCAGCTGCGCAACATGACCTTGATGGCGATATGCGTGCAAAAGGAGGTGGTTCGCAAGTTTTTTACGGTGGAGGGGTGCCTTCAACATGAAGATCTGCAGCCGCGTGACGGGTTCCTTCCACCGTGGTCTTGCTCGCAGCTCGTCGACGTGGTCCAACGACTCGCGTATTCTCCAGCGGACGTGTTCGAGGCATGGTCACACTCGCTCGATCACAGCACGTCGACATCGTCGATCGCCTTCCACGTCAGACAGATGGTGGCCATGTCACACGGCGTCAGCATGGGGGAAGGCTGTCTCCACGCCGGCACGCCGCCACCGCCCCCGCAATCGGCTGGTAACGCCGGCGGCGCCGTCGATGGAGCAGCCTCTCCACAGCCTCGAAAGGCTGCCTTGTATCCGGGAGAGTCGCCATCCGACACCCCGGATCACGTGGAACTCGTAAACGCTCGCAAATGGGCCCACGAAAAGGTGTCCGGTGCGATGATTGCGCCAGTGATGAGCGATGCCATCAATCTCTCGTTTGAGGACACGGAGAGGAAGCATCTGGAGCTGGCACGGTCTCGCGAACTCCGCTGTTATGCCCTGAAGACACGCAAAGACAGCACACATGTCGATTCGCCGGGAGATGTGCTCGCCTCCCTCAAGCAGCTGTTGACGACAAACACTCGTCGCGTCGTTGGGGAGGATCAAACCTACTCGGACATAGCGATTACAAAGATAGGGTCGCTGGAAGAGATGGAGACGTCTCAAGCGGTCGGTTGCATCCTACCTACCCTAAACGATGCACGCTGCTGCGGGTACGAAGACTCGGCGCTTCTGAAGTGGTTGCAGGGGCTGCCTTACATGCCCGCCGTCGGGGGCTCTCGCACCACACAACTCGATCGTCGAATGGGGTCGTCGCACAGCAACAGCCAGTGGAGCTTTGTGTGCATCGGAGACGACGAAAAGGAAGCGACGGCCGCTCAGTTCAACACCATGTGGCGCTACATTCGGCCGAAGACGGTGTCCGAAGGCAGCGGGTGGACAGAGGCAACCCACTGCGTGACGACCAGCGGTGGTGACATGTCCAACACGCAGCGCTACGGGCTGAACGTAGGCTTGACGCATTCCAATGTCCGCGACATGCTGTGGCTCTTGTCGACGAGCAAAGACACCTTGATCGGCAAAGATTGCAGGAGCATTTTTGTGGACACCGGTGACGTCTCGGCCGGAGATGGCACGCCTGGATGCACGGGGCCTCACGGAGCGATGCGACAGGGGTCGTTGCCGCACGTCGGGAGCTACATGAGAACCACGCCCGTGCTTCACAGCGAGGCGCTCAGTGGCGACGGCGTGCGTCCTTATGGGGCAGAGCAGTGGGACATGACTCGTCCAGACCCCATGCGAGCGTTGCAGTTTGTGAGCCAAACGCCGAGCGAAGCCTTGACACCCGAATTGGAAGTGGCAGTGCGTCGTTTTCAAAGACTGTTTCAATCCGGCTCTCTCCCGGCATGCAACCCGTTCTCCTTTGGGGCTGTGGAGTCAGGCTCGATGATACGAATGAATCGCGGCATCATGCAGGTCAACTCGTTTGCGATCATTTCGCAGATGCGCTTGTTCATGGAGATCTCGTATTTTTTGGCGGCTCATACAGAGACTCGAAACAGGTTGGGGATCTCGAGAAGCAAGATGCCGTCGGCGCTCTTGAAGAGCAAGAGCGTCTGCATCATGCCCATGGAAGTCTCTCGTGATGTGTGCGGCATGGTCGGAGCGCCTTTGCCTCAGGGCGGAATGCATCAACACTGCTCCGCTCCTATGCAGAGGATGGACGTTTCGGGGTTCGATCCGGATGCGCGCGGCAGCGCGTCGAGCGACAACGCCGCAAGGGGATACACCGCGAGGCGCGTCCCCCCTGCGACGGTCGACGGCGAAGGCTCGCGCGATTCGCGAGGTCGGAGGGATGACGTCGGCGCCGAAGACCAGTTGGTACGAAACCTTGGCTTTTGCTTCGAGATGTTCCCGCTCTGGGCAACCATCACGATGACAAAAAAGTGGACCAACGATTGCGATGACCACGTCCACGGAATCGTGAGTGGGAACATGGAGCTCTTCCAAGACGAGGAAGACGTATTGGAGTCGCTCCCGAAGTTTACAACCAAGTATTGTAGCTTCACCTCGGAAGGGCGTGACGACAGCACGGACACCTTCAGGTCAGACGACGACGTGCGGCACGTGCCAATATCAGTCGAGCTGCCCCGTTGCTCTCGACAACGCAAAATGCTTCCGACGATCGCCTCCCTTTCCACGCAAACGATAATGGAGGTGTCCGAAGACTACCGGCGGTTTATGCAGGGCGAGGTCGACGACGTGTCGATGCGCCAAGAGCTCAACCTGAAGCTCAGGTCGATCGGAGGCATCCCCGGTGTGAGGGGCAACATCTGGGCGAGGAGCACATGGGAAATGGCGATGCGGAACGACATGATCTCTCGAGGGCAGGCCCACGGAGGGTCGGACGACAGAGACCTCTTCCACGCGCGCGACTCGGACCTGGACGTCCAGCTCAGACTGTACGCCCTGCTGGCCAAAAAGAACCCTATGGACGAAGACATCATAGGCCTCATAGGAGAACGAAAAGGCGCGTGTCACCAGAAGCGAGGTCGGTCATACACCGCCGAAGAGAGAGACTGTGTCCACAAGAAGAAGAACACGTTGCAACTCGAAGACGATGCGCACTTTTTACGCAGGAACAGAGAGGCACGCGAGGAGAAGCGTCGTGTTCCTCCTCCGCTGGGAGCCATCGGCACTCGCCTGGCGATGAGGGATTCGCCTCGAAGTGAAGGAGGCTCTCGGTAGGTGCATACGGACAGCAGAAAACAACGTTGGCTTCTCTCCGCTCTCTTCTCGATAGCATCGAGAAGCAGCATGCTTGCAGTCGTCGCACGACGACACAGAGGGGCGATGTGCGTGATTCCCGCTAATGTCGCTGACGCGTCCGTCGCTTGGTCGTGGTGACGGAGGGTGTTTCTTACCACGTGTGTGGCCCGTGGCCTCTTGATCGAGATGGAAGCGTCCGTCCAGAACGAAGGCAGCGTAGAGAAGCGTGCAAACGAGCACACTTTGGAAGTGTCGGTTCCGACTGTGACCAAATTCAAGAAGAAGTTGTCCAGGTCGTCTAAGGCTGCATTGTCGCTGTCCATCTCTAGAATCGATCAGAGGCTGCGCCATGGCCGCCTCGCCAAACAGCGAGTCAGCGGCACTGCGTCTACGTACCTCACCGCCACCGTGGAGACGGTGGTAAAGGACATTTTAAAGAAAGCGAATGCCGTTGCAAAAGTAAATGCCAGTAAACAAATCACGCTGCGTCACATCCAACTGGCCGTAGCACACAACGATGACTTGAATAAGGTCTTGGGAAAGGTGTCCGTAGGGAGTCGTAAAGCGATCCCGCCCATTCTAGATTGGATACTGACAGTGGACCAGCAGAAAAAGCGGCAGGAGAAGAACTCAAAAAAGTGAGGACGACCGACTGTACGCGAGCGTTGCTCGATTACAAACAATAAACCCCAGTCCTGTGGCCCGTCCTGTCCTCCACAGACACGCAAGTGGCGCAGTCACGTGGAGTGTGATTCCGTGTTTTTTTCATTAAAAATATTGTTATTTGGAAAATGTAAAGGTAACAAATGTAACTGTCTTATTTTGTGACGCAAAAGACCCCCCCCAAGCACACGCGCGCAATTGCAGCGTTCTTACAGATCCAGCGCCTGGCGTATCATGTCTTGAAACCGAGCGTCTTCGAGTTCGGGCGATCTCAAGGCCGATGAGGCTGCAAGTGCCATGACGGCCGCCGTCTGCACGACATCGTAATGTGACGCCGTGCCGCTCTGCGCGTGCGCCGTACGACCGAAGAGAAATTCGTCCGTCAGTTGGAAACTCGCTTGGTTTGGGAGGAAGATATGTGACACGTCGGATGTGAGAGCTCCAGCGGCACGATCGTGATCCACGACTCCGCGTTGCGCTATTGTGCTTCCTTGACGCCACGACCGGCACAGGGGGCACCTGTCGTGTGACATACGGATCAACCTGTCGTCACAGGCAACGCATATCATATGAGCACACTCGAAGCTGAACGTGATGTCATTGTCTTCGGTGAAGCTCTCCAGGCACACGGCACACTCTCGGCTTGGGTGTTGATGCTTGACATCCGTCCTAGCTGCAGCTGACCGAATCATCTGTCATGAATTGCAGATCCCGTCGAAGTCGTGCAACGCCAGTACTCGACGTGGGGTCTTCAAAAGCGCCTTGCCTATCTAAACATAGGCTCTTGGATACAGCAAGAAGAGGCTGCGTATTATAGCCTACTAGCGATCGGACTCGTGTCGTTTGTGAAACAGCACGAAATGACACCAAACAAGACACTGTCGTTGTAGTCGTCACGTTACGCTCGACGCGCGCGATTAGTATTTTATCATGTCTTTAAATATTTCGGATTCGCGTGACTTCCGTATCATAGATGTCACTCGCAGCCGCTTGCCTTCAAGTGTGTATTTGGCGTTTGTCGTATGGTACAGAGAGCAGCAGGTGCCGCCCGCGCAGGCGGTCGTAAGCGTCGCGTTCCTGCTCCTGCCGATGTCCGACATGTTGTTCACCATGAGACCGTCGACGACAGCCGATGCAGCCATGTCAAACGATATTTTTATCTTGCGAGTGCCGTTGTTCTTGGTATATTGAAGATCACAGAGCCATTGAAGCGGAACAAGAAGAGCCCAACAGTTTCTAGACAAGATGTCCATGTTGACAGAGAGCGACATGCTGTCGAGCCGGAAGGAAAGAGGCACCCTGCCATAGGTAGAAGCACGATGACGAAGAACGACGGCGTGTGCCAGGCGCGCGAATGTGATCGTGGTGTCTTCGGCCCGATCCTTATGTAAGCGTCCACCGTCGACGGGCATTATGACACTGTGAAGCGTCTGGCGAACATCGTCGCTGGAAGGCTCATGATGCATCATCGACGGTGCGAGATACGAATGCTCTCGCTGTATGACGACACTGTTGAAAAACGACTCGCCGAGCGATATATGTAGCGAAGTGTCTTCTTTCTTGAGAAACACGAGCCCGTCTTGCATCATCTCACTGTACATGGCAAGATGTCGCATGCTTTGTGTGGAGTAGCCATCACCGGACAGCTGAGGGAAGGCGGAGCATGGCAGCGTGTCGCCATCTTTGAGATCGATGACGTTGCATTGCAAAGGAGACGTCAGGTGAAGCATGCCACCGCAGGCAATGCCTTCAAATACCACACTGTTTCGATGCGCATTCTGCGGGCTGTCGCCATTCTCACAGTCTTTCTCACGCGCAGAGGCCACGGACATGTGGTAATGCCTGTCTCTTTGCGACGGATACCCCCAGCACAGCACGGTAGACGTCTTCCTGAAGTCGGCACAGAATGACGTCACGTGGTCGAGAAGTTCGCCATTACCGTGTGTCGCCAAGGCCGTGAGGAGGTCGAAGTGACACGCGTGTTCGACCATCCACACGGCAAGTACGACGTGGTGTCACGACCCACGTTTCGTGAGACGAGCTCACTCGTCGCCCGTTCCGCCTCGCATTCAGAATCCACTGACATCATCTACAGTAAAGAATCGTGCTGGTGGCCGTGGGTGCATTCGACATTGCTGCACGTACCCACTGCGTGTGGATTGTGCAAGGAGCGTCAGCTGTCTCAATGCGACGAATGCTTGCTCCGACGCCTCGTAGACATTGGTGGGGAATGTCATCTCTCTGTTGAGCGTCGCTGTCTGCGTTGCTTTGCTGCGCTGTGCGATGTCTATGTAGGTGTCCGTTCCAGTGCTGTGCTGCTCCGTCGCTTCGCGACGCGTACACAGCGAACGCCCCCCGTGCGCGAGTGTCTGCACACCGACCGATGTCGGAGCTATTGGAAGTGGGGGTGTGTGAAGACCTTCCGACTCCTTCAGACCCGTTGCAAGCAGCTCCATACCGATACGATGCACGGCGTGGACCTTGCCCATCGTCTCGTCGTGCTGCCTCTGTGCTGTCTCGAGGTCTAGTTCCAGCTCTTGCACGCGCGATTTGACGACTTCCAGCTCAGCATCCTGAGCCGCCATGCAGTGTACCGTCCTGTCGTGTATCTCTCTTTGTATTCGCTCCCTCTCGTTTGACTGAGATAGTTTGGTCTCTGCTTCGGACATGTATTTCTTCCTCTGTGACTCGAACTCCTCTTGGGCGCAGGAGTAGCTGCGTCTGGAACTATGAAACTCCCGCTCCACCCGTTCTGCACGCATCCGCAGCTGCCTCTTCTCCTTGTCGCGAAACTCACTTTCTCTCGCACTCTGCTCTTCTTTTTGAGACAACATGAGCTCTGCGACCGACTTTTCTCTAGAAAGACTCTCCATGCTGTGTTTTAGATCGGCGATCTCTTTACGGCACTCCTTCAAGGTTGCGGCGTATTCGTTTTGATGCTGCTGCGCGATGCGTTTCTGAGTTTTGGCAGCTTCTACCTGGCAGTTGACTTCTAGGAATGCATCCCGTTTCGACTGCGTCTCGCACAGTGAAGCTTTGTCTTCGAGCGATTTTATGTCTCCCAGCATCTTCCTCCGCTCCGTTTGGAGTGCTAAGATCGTACTTCGTAGAACGGATACGAGGGCCCCGTCTGCCGCCGGTGGCGTGAGATGGCGCACGGTCTCGCCCGTATCGGCGTCGGTGATGTGCTCGTATTCGACCGCGACGATGTTGTCCTTCAGGGCTCGTGTCTCGGCGTTTTGGATGGAGTCTCGTTCGTCGTGGGGGGTACTCGACGCATGTCGAACGCTGGCCGCGTTGATGTCGAAATGCCTCGCCCCGTCCAAGACATCGTCATCGAGCACGGTGAGGGAGCGGAGCTCCCAGTACATCGCAGAAGGCTCCTCCAGAGGCGGCATGCAGTATATGAAGAGCAGCGATCGGCGACTCTCGCCCTTGGCAAAGGTCACCATCGTCTCGATGGCTTCCTTTGCCTGCAGTCGATTCTCTGGTGGTGTGAGGGTATCTATCAGTTTTGCGACCATTTCGAACCCATTATCATAAATCATGACGTGATCTCCGGCCAAGTTGGCGAGCATTATCGTGTTTGGAAGGTCGGACGGCAGCGAGAACGGGTTCGGCTGTTTTCGGTTGCGCAAGGCTTCGATCACGGCACGCCGCATTGCCAAACCTTGTCGTATCCCTCCGTCGAACACAGAAGAACACCTGCTCGACGTCTTCAACGAGACGTAGGCGAGATGCTTGATGAGCTCTCGACCCTGTCTGGACGTCGACAGGCACCTCACTAAATCGGAGTTGTCGCTGTTCGGTGCGATGGACATTTAACGAGAGGAGCCTTCTTAGTATGAGAACCTCTAATTATGGGAAAGTCCAAAAAGTTTTCATTCTACCTAGCGCTCGACGATTCTGTAGATTTTGGAAACAAGACACGCGCACCTCCAAAAGAAAGAATCTCTCTGGAAAAGACGCTGATGAATGCAAAGCCCTTACGAATGACCGGTCGCACTCAGAGCAATGCCGCGATGTGTCAGCCGTGCGATCCGACTGGAGCTCCTGTCTTTCGGTGGACACTTACGACTGGTGTTGGAAGAGATGGTAGTAAAACACTCTGTAATTACAACACTCTTAACAACAGAGACACCAAATCGTTCTCCAAACGTAAGATGAACGTCGCAGTATTCTTCAACATGGTGCATAAAGTATTGTGCCACGGGTGTTGCGACATGGGCATCAGTAAAAGACTCGACGAAACTAAAATGGGAAAACGCGCAAAATTCCTCACCGGCCCCCACGGGCACATCGAGCGCTTCCCTGCGTGGGTACACATCGTTGCCTTCCTTGCGTTTGCTGCCTATGCAGTCGTGAGACATCTCACATTTTACGACGCTACGACTGCCTTCGGGCTTGCTACGGTGGCCGCCGTCTCTTCTTCCTTCACTTTCTTGTCGTCCGTCATATACCATGTGAGTTCGGACGACATGGACCTTTCCTTTTACACGAGACAATTGGACTTTATCGCCATATACGTGTCTATTTCGTTATGCTCGGTTGCGGACATAGCTGCCGCCACTCGGGGGTTCTTGAATGTCCCCGTGGTATCCGTTGTCGACGTTCCCCTCGCTGCTACGATCCTAGTAGTCTTCTTCGCCTTAAGACGCTACGTCACAGACAGCGAGTCTAGCACATTCACAGAGTACAATGATACGGCAACAGCGTGCAAGCTTGGTCTGACACGGAAATGGCACACCGACAAGGAGCATGCAGCGCTTCGACAGTCGACGTCCTTCGTGATGGCGATTTTCTACTTTACGATCACACCGGCGATCGTGGAACACTCGGACGACGCCGTCCTCATACTAACTCTACAAGTCGTTGCGATCGTGCTGTTGGTACTCGGGATGATACTGGACAGCGTCGTCGGCTTCCCAGAACGGTGGATAGCACAGGACGATAAAACCAACACGCTCACAATTAGCTGCATCAGCTTCCCGAAGCTGGGATGCTTCATAGGCTCGCACGGAATATGGCACGTGCTTGCAGCGGTGGCGGTAGCGATGACGACGCTGTCGCGAGAGTACACCCTCTTGAGCATTTGACGGCCGCCTGCTTCGTCAACGGTACGTGATGACTTTGAACTGAACTTTTATTTCGGTGGCAGCAGGGTCAAACGGAAACGACGGACGGAAGGCTGGCCAATCGGACAGCCCGCCAATGTCGAAACATGCCTCTTCGCATTGTTCATATCTCGACGATGTGATCTTTGCGAGATGTTCACTTCCAGACACCCCTTGTGTGGCGAGAGAGGACGAGACGTCGTCGTCGCTCTTCTTTTGACCAGAGGAGCTCGAGGACCCGACGTTCCAAGTGGCGGGGTCGGCGACGTAGGCATACTCGTCGTCAGGCACGACGCTGGTGTTTTTATTCGACGTGCCATTGTGGTGTTTGGCCTTTTTGAGATCTGGCCTGTCCTTTGCGGCATGAGTGCGCTTCCCGGACTTTGTGCTCTCCCCTACGCTCGCGCACATGATCCAGCCAGACGGGCTGACTTCGGCCTCCGTCTTCGGCGAAAGGCGCAGGTATTCGATGCCCTTGGACGACGGCGAGACGCTCTTGGGAAGAAGCATGCCACGTTCGGCCTTGAATGCATCGGTGAACGTCTTGGCGTGAAGCTGATAAAGAGGCAGTCCGCCAGACAGCAGCTGCTCGAGGCCTGGCGTCGCGTTTTCGAAATTAGACAGAGAGACACGGATAAAGGCCGCACTCCGACGCTCGCCTCCAGTAGGAGGAGTCTTGCCTCCATGCACTGCAAATATGCAGACTTGCTGCGCCACCTTGGAAGGAGACAGCGTTGCAAATATCTCTTCTGTCGTCTCTTTGTTCTTGCCGATCTGTTCGCAGTACTGTTCTGCTGTCATTGTGAATGGTTCGATCGGCTTCCCAGTCTCCGTGAGAAATGGCATGTGAATGCACGAATCGAATGGCGCACGATAGCATGGCATCGACTTGCCCATCTGTCGAATGATCGGACACTGCTTCGTAAATTCGTCTTTGTCACGAATCGTGTCTGGGTCACTCTCGTCGTCGAACTGCTCGGTGCGCTCTGTGTGCTCTCGGGCGTTCTTTTCTTCCTGTAGTACACTTGGGGCGGAACTGGTGTCGTTCGTGATTGTGTTGAGTGTGGACGAGTGCGGCAACAGACTGTACTCCACGGTGTTGTCGTTGTCCTGCTGCTGATCATTATTGTCGTGCGGCTTTTCCGACTCGGGTGGCTCTGGAGAGGTTCTGTCAGATATGCGATGGTCTGCGACAGGCCGCTCCTCGTCAGATACGTCCTTGTTGTCATCTTCTTCATCCTCCTCCTCCAAAGCGTCCAGGTCGTCGCTCTCTTCGTTGTCGTCATTCTCGTCTTCTCCGTCGTCCTCGTCGTCGTGTTGTGCAACCGTAGAGAGTGCGGTGGGCGGGTGAAAGCCCGCGTCCTCTTCCTCGTCGGAGGCTTCCAGTGTGTTCTGCATTCTGAGCAAAAGATTGAACGCACGGCGTGAGTTGGTTTTTTTTGAAGACAACCAAAAATACTAGCGGAATGCACGGGGCGTGGACACTAAGTGTAGACCTTCCGAGCGGGATGTCTAACCACCAAACGGCGCTTGCTGTTTGTTTGCCCTTCTCCATTGCGTGATGTTTGGCACAACCCGCGTCGTCATGGAGGCGGATCAGTACAGTGTCTACGTTAGGTACGGAGTGGGATCTGCCACCCCAGGGCTCCACGGCCCCTCGAATATTTTAATCGCACGACGCGCAGTGCACCAGGGACGACGATCGTCACGTCTGGTGCGCTGGGGAGCGAGCTCGTGCTCCGTCGCCGCCCCCTGCGTGAATAGCTCCTACCTTCCATATATGGTCAAAGTGACACCCGATGTAAAGCGAGCACTTGGGAGGCCCCCCTGTGAACAGTTCACAGGTGGCAAGAGTGGCAAGAGTGGCAAGACGTCGGTTACATAACGGCTTTTTATGCTACCATATATGGAAAACAACGACTGAGAACCAAACCCTGACACCGTCACCGTCCCAATACACTGGCGCGAGTCGAAAGACTCGGGGCGCATCTTTCGTCCAATTCGATAAGGTGACGAAACGAAGATCGTTCACAGCGTTCCATACATGGGAGGTGTCGACAGGGTCGCCAATCATGGAGATGGGGGCGTTGCATCCGCACCCGTCGCGATGGGAGTGCGTACAACTGATGAAAAGATGGACAGAGCGCGAACCAGTTGCTCTCGACTGGGCGGCTGGTCACAAAAGTGATCAGCGAGTGCTCTGTTGTACAGTGCAATGAATCCTGGGGTGTCTCTAAGCTCAGGAATGGAAGGTATCAGAGCAAAAGGGTTGATGGACATGGCAGCGCGGATGACGTCGTAATCGTTCTTCAAGGCTGTGCTGAAAAACGGGAGCGTCTCCGGGTCCAGTTTGACGCAGAGCATTGCGAGCTCTTTGCTCTCCTTTGCTGGCGCGTTGCAGTAGCCCAAGATGTTGTGGATTCGTTCAAGAGCTTCAGGATGGCGCAAAGCCTCGACGGCCAAAGCCTCGACGGCAGCCATGGCGACCAAATAGTCGTCCTTTACGACGTCGTTGAAACATAGGAGCGATGTCGGGAATATCTTGACAGACATCATTGCGATGTCCTTTCTTGCCCTGGCCTTCTCGTTCGAGTCGAACAAAATATTGTCGATGTCGATCACAGTTGTGCAAGCCTTGACAGCCTCGAAGACGTCGTCCGTCCTGAAGTAAACGCAGTATTCGTTCAGAATCGACTTGAACTGATGAGATACCATCGCGATCTTGCCTAGGCGCGCATAGTATTTGAGGCCACAAGTCGTGTATTTTACATTATTCGTCAAGCCTCCGTCGTGGACCATGGACTCGAACATCTTGTCACAAACGCTGCCCAGCAGGTGCGGATCCAGATCGACGATAGACATCGTCGTCGGAGCGCAGAGGACCTTGTTGCTTGGGATCGCCATCGTGAACCTGAGAAGGGCGCAAGAGGAGTTTGAGCGGACCCGAGGCAGAGTAGCGCGGCGCGCGAGGCGCTGTGCTGGGCGCGGCGCGCACCGTGTGTGCGGGGTGGGCGGGGCGGGTGGTCTGGTCGGTCGGACCGATCGGCGTCCCCTGCCTCGGCGGGCGCGGCGGGAGGGGCGATCTCCGGGTCGGCCGAGATCGCGGACGCGGACCGGAACGGAAGCTCCGCACGGCGATCTCCGCGCCCGCCGAGGTGGGGACGCCGATCGGTCCGACCGACCAGACCACCCGCCCCGCCCACCGCGCACACACGGTGCGCGCCTCGCGCAGACTCACACTCCTCATCACCGTCCGCTCATCCACCCCTGTCACGTCGCAGGCTCCGCACCGAACGTCATCCTCTCTTCGATGCCTACGACACTCATCGATCTCGACGTCGATATTCTCGTCCACCTGCTTGATCGGCTCTTGACCAACAACTTTACGACGTCTCCGTCCATAGTCGACATTCGCCTCGTCTCCAAGCTCGCTCGCGTTTGCCACTCGACCTACGATGCTCTCAAGGCGCACGACGGCTTGTCAAAGGGCGTCTTCGTCAGTACTCCCCTCCCTTCGTTCAGTTGCCGTACCATCCTTGATGACGAAGCGATGAATGGTCCATTCCCTTGTTTTGATTACTATTATTCTCCGAACAACAACCGCGTTCCAGTGAGCTACTTCAAGCTGTCGGGAGGCATTCAACTCGAAGTGGGCGGACCGGACTCATCTCTCGGTGTTCTGCAGACGATAGTTGGAGGCAGACGTTTCTTGTCATCGGGATGGAAGGAGACGATACTGTTCCGACGTGCTGCGATGTTGCACAGGAACATCACGTCATATGGAACGACTTATATGCGGCAAGGCGCCATGGAGCCGCGTGCAGTCGTCTGGTGCTCGTTCAAAGAGGGAGCATCTATCGCCACCTTGAGCGGCATCAAGTCTGAGGCATCGGGCGGCACCCAGCTTGCCGACGATGAAGACGCGCTCGTGGGCTTCGAGTGCGACCTCTCGGAAATTGCACATCCAGACCGCATTCGCAGTCGCCTCTACAAAATTCTGATTTGCAGGGTCGCCGGCACGAATATCTTCTGATGATTATGCCAAGGGCGGTGACTGTCACGCCCAGCGTGTCTAGGAAGGCGACGGAGCCCGAACTCTGTGCACTGTCGTCTTTTTCCATATATGGTAATGTAAAAAATCCGTTACGTAACCGACGTCTTGCCACTCTTGCCACTCCGAAACCGTTCACACCTGCCCCTTCACAGCTGCCGAGGTGGTCAAAATGCGGAGATTGTTTCGTCACAGAGTAAGATCGCGTGCTACCCGTTACCATATTTGGAAGGCGTGTTTCGTCAAAACCCTTTTTAGGGATGCCTACCTTCCTTATGTGGTAACGGGTAGCATGCGATCTTACTCTGTGACGAAACAATCTCCGCATTTTGACCACCTCGGCAGCTGTGAAGGGGCAGGTGTGAACGGTTTCGGAGTGGCAAGAGTGGCAAGACGTCGGTTACGTAACGGTTTTTCGATGCCCCGTTTTCCGTGACCGTGTGACGAACATCGAAAATGCACCTGCAGTGACCGTGTTCATGACACCGAACGTCTCAAGTGTGGATATTTGCACTTTTCAGAGCAAGTTTGTAAATTTTGACACTCGCGGCAGTGTAAAATATGTCAATGTGTTTGACCTACTAGCAAAGAAGAAGCAGCGAAGGGCGATGTCCTTACGACCAGCTAACAAATCAACTGGAACACAATGGATTTGTTTTGAGATGAAAGGAGACAAAGCCTACAAGCAAGCTGAAGCTTTTGGAAATTCCATAAACAGAGTACATGCAAAAGCCAGACAAGAAAAAGCGAACAAACAAGCCGAAGAAGAAGAAAAAATTAAAGCGAACGAAAAACGAAAATACGAACAAGGACACGAAACACCAAATACTACGGCGAGGATTGGTACCGTTACGTTCACGTTCGACCTTACAAAACCACATAATCCAATGGTTCTCAGTGTAAATACTTTTGGTAACACGCAAGCGAGAAACGATGTGATCTCCAATATTAATGAAAATTTTTGGTATTACGCAGGGCTTCACTTTAAATTCATAAAACCAGTTATTTCTTCTTTCAGAGCACATGGAAATGATTACATATTAAATAACACAGCCGATTATATTCATCGGTATCCCAAACAACGCAAAGATATGACCGACTTACTGATGTATAATTATAACGAAATAAGCAACGCTGGTTACAAATATGAATTTTCGTCAGATTCATCTCCCGAATCCTGTATTTATATTTACGACATTTATCAATATTAAAACTGCATGGCACACACTTGAAGGCTGTATATATGGAACTGATACAAAGCAGTAGAAATTCAGTTCAGCGACCTCAACAGAGTTTCTACCACATGTGCCACAAACTCAAAAAACTAATCTTGTCAGCCCGGAGCACTTCTGGCGTTCTGACATATACTAACAATACGTCATACACAATAGATCAAACAGCAAAGAGAGATGTCAGCTCATGGTAATGGAAAAAATACGAATCCTCTTGTAGTCTGCGCAATGAAAGAGGCTATTAAGGTTGTGCACTATCCTATGGTGAAATATGTCAGTCCAACAGAAGTCAACTCACCTCAAAAAGTTGGAACAATGCAATTCGTGTTTGGTAATAATCAGCTGATTATAAATTTTGATGAACTTGATACCCAGTATATGAATGGCATTAAAAGCATTGTGAATCGCAATTACAATGCTACATATGTTAGTTATGTAACTAAAAACAATGAACTAACGGACACACACAATACACTAAGGAATACATATACTATTTTCAATATTAATTACCTAGTTACTCTTCACAAAGAGGTTGAAGTAGGACGTAAAAGTATCATCAATGCTCTTATGGTACAAAACGAAAGCGATGGCGAGCATCGTATCACTCACCGGTTGTCTCGCCGTGATGCATCCATGGAAAACAATAAAATAGAATATAACTACGATATTTTTATGAAGTAATGTTTTATACAACCGTGCCTCTAAACTTTGAAAAGTGCCGGCTCCCCCCGCGGGGCTTCTCCGTCACCCCGCGAGGCTTCTTCTTCACCCTGATCTCAGCCCCAGTCTCGTTGTCGACGAAGCAATGCCGCGCCTTGCACCTGCGCGTTCCTGCCAAGCCATGTGTGCCAAGCCGTCCATAGTGGACTTCTCCCGGCATACGATGCAGTGCCGCACAATGAGCATGCTGCCACTCCTTGTCGTTGAGGTGGTCGATGTCGTACTCTGGAGTTCTGTACTTGGCGTGGCTCAGCACTTCCTGAATCATCGCTGGCCTGTTGCAACACATACAGTGTGTCGGCATGCAGGCGCCCGTCACCTCTTCCTCCTCGTCTTGGTCGTCGCTGTGGTACATGCTGAAATCGTTGACGGGGGGCGTGTCCAGGTTGTAGAGCGGCATCAGGGCACGACGCAGCGCAACGAGCGCCTCGCAGGAGTCGTCAGACTCCACTTGGATGGCGCGCTGCGCACATCGCGACGCCGCCAGCCACGCCTCGCAATGCGCTGATAGCTCCACATTTCCCCTCGCCTTGTCCGGATGCACACGGAGCATGAACCGTTTCAAGCTCGGTACGTCACTTCCGTCGAATCGTAGTTGCAGCAGCTCCTTGATCTCTTCCTGTGTGAGATCGTGACATCGTATGGTCAGTGTGCGCATCCTGGACATTCGTGTCTCTTTCTCCATGTCGATGTTTTGAAAGTCCATCGTGTGGGTGGCGTGCACAGCTCGCAGGTCGTGGTGTCCATCTGCGACGAATCCCTACGACAGATAGCGCATTCGCGAGCCCTCCTCGAAAAGGCGCTGGGGCGCTGTGCATGCCGATCGACACCGCTAGTCGCCATTCGGTATCGACAGTGTCGGTGGCCAAACGCCCACCCGGTGGACTCTCCGCGTCCATACGAGAATGACAGAGAGCGAGCCCAAGAACCATGTCGACACGATCATCAAGATGGCCAACGTCAACTCCGAGCTTCTGATCAAAAGCTCGGATCACACCACGACGATGAACCAGGCAATGGTAAAGTCGGAGGACATGAAGCTGCAGCTCTTGGGTCTTTTGAAGAGCCACAACGATACCATCAACGCGCTCAAGGATGAAAACAAAGCCCTTCTCGATACCAACTACAAGCTGGAGTCCAACAAAAGGGATCTCGAGACACAGCTCGATGAGCTTATCTCGAAGAAACGCAGAATCGTGTGCTTCGACGACAAAGATCTATGGAAGGTGGACGACACGCCGGAATATAAGACAAACAAGATTCGATCGATGGCCAACGGCGACCACCTGGTCGAAGCATTGACGAAGAAGGCGTTTGATGCCATATTGTCATACCTAGAACTAACGCCTCCGGAGGTGGACATCGTGACCAAACTGACGACCGACAACGCTACTCGGTGGAGGGAGGCGAGGAAGTGCATACGACGTCGCTTTGGAATGGGGGAGTAGGGATCTCTTCGTTCGTACGGTCACACACATACACACACACAGTACATGCTGCGAAAGGCGTTTGCGATCACAAACGCCACGGGATCACGCCTCCATAGCTACCATGGCTGTTTGCGGTGTAGTTTCCATACATGCTCCCGTTTGTATACATCATACCGTAGCTCGTGGAACTATTATCAGGCGCAGGATAATCTTCTTTTAAATCAAGTAGTTCGAATTGTCTGTCCTCGTGTAAAACACCAAACCACCACGAAACTGGATCTCTTTTGCGGTGTGCGAGGTTATTGTCACCACTCGCCGTGTAGAGTTCATACGCATACACGTGCTCCCGAGACTCAACCCACAACTCCACGAAGGACAATCCCTGAAAGGAACCATCCAGCCATTTATTCAAAACATAGTCATCTATGAGTTTGTCAGCGGTTTCTTTTGAAGAGCTTTGACCTCCAGGATTGTATGCCGCAGCGATTTCGATCTCTGCGTTGTTGACGCCGTACAATTTTATCTCTGAGAGAGAGATTAGATTGGTATTTGGACCATCACGCACTTTATGAAATTCAAACATGTAGACGATGCCTTCAAATCGCGGAGGAGTCATGGGCGGAGAGGGAGGCGGAAGCGACGGCGGGGGTGGAAGCGGTGAAGGTGGAAGCGGCGGAGGTGGCGGTGGAGGCGGTGGAGGTGGAAGCGGTGGAGGCGGTGGAGGTGGAAGAGAGGGCGGTGGCGGAAACCATGGTGGCGGCGAGGAGGAACTTGTGAATATGTCTTTGATAAAAGGAATGTCGCTGAAATTAAGCACCACGTAAACCAACATCATAATAAAGATTGTTCCACAAGTGCAGTACAATGGTGCTATTAAGAAGCATTCGTGCCTTTTATAAAACGTAGCACGCGGAGTGACACTTTCAGAACGTTGAGTTTCAGTTAAAGTAGATGTTAAACGATCTTTATTTGGTAAAGCTTTCACGTTACCACGATTATTACGCATCCGTACAAGACCTTCTCTTCTTGCTGCTTTAACTTTATTAATCAAAGAACGAATAGTACTCTTATCAGTGCTTACAGGACACAGCGTTCTACGTAGATCGAAAGCAAGGGGGGCAGACTCTTGCGATACGGGAACACATTTGGAGTAGGCGCGAGGCATGTCTTCACTACTGACTGCTTCACTTTCGTGACGCTTCAGTTTAGCGACTGTGAACGTCCGAAGTGATCACATGTGTCCTGTAAAGTACGGAGTGGTATTTGCCACCCCAGGGCTCCAAAGCCCCTCGGTTTTCCTAGTCGCACGACGCGCACAGCGCGAGGTTCAGCCGGTGGAACTCCACGTCGTCCTCCGTCGGCTGGCGGATCGGCGGCTTGCCCTCATACAGCCGGCAGAACTGCGTGCCGATGTTGGCGGCGCCGGTGCGATCGCGATTCTGTGGGAGCCGACACTCTTCGTTTTGGCAAACGCGCAACCCCCGAATCTTGCGGTCCATCGTGGTCTCCTTTCACAGTCACCAAACTGAAGCAGTCGCCAAACTGAAGCAGTCACCTGTATATTGCGTCCGACGGTGAAGCAATGCCACGAACAGAGTCGCACACTTCTGTCCAATCGCTCAAAATCGACGCAAACGCGGCGCCCGGCACCGCGAATACGACGATTGGCGTGTCGTCGCCACGTTTACCCTTTTTGTGTCTGTTACGTGCCGTTACGTAACCGACGTCTTGCCACTCTTGCCACTGTGAACAGTTCACAGCCTGCCTCAAAAGTGCTCGCTTTTACAGAGGGTGTCACTTTGACCATATATGGAAGGTAGGAGCGGTTCACGCCCGGCACGGACATCGGAGCGTCAACGCCGTCCCCGGTGCACCGGGCGTGACGATTGGGGCGGTGACGAGGTTGCCTTGCGTGGAAAACGTACCTCGTGTCAAACACGGCGCCCAGCACCGTGAATACGACGATTGGCGTGTCGTCGCCGCGTTTACCATTTCTGTGGTTGTTACATGCCGTTACGTAACCGACGTCTTGCCACTCTTGCCACTCCGAAACCGTTCACACCTACCCATTCACAGCTGCCGAGGTGGTCAAAATGCGGAGATTGTTTCGTCACAGAGTAAGATCGCGTGCTACCCGATACCAAATACGGAAGGTGTGCTTCGTCAAAATCCTTTTTAGGAATGCATACCTTCCTTATATGGAAGCGGGTAGCACGCGATCTTACTCTGTGACGAAACAATCTCCGCATTTTGACCACCTCGGAAGTCGTGAAGGGGGAGGCGTGAACCGTTCATAGGTGGCAAGAGTGGCAAGACGTCGGTTACGTAACGTCCAATTCATCACCAATCGCCGCATTTGGCGATAAAACTATGAGATAAGACTATCTTTTCCGTGTGGTCGTGCTCTGTCAAGCAGAAGGGCACACAGAGCCCGACACCCAACAGGCAGCAATGGACCACGCAGGCAACACTTCAGCGAAGCGAAAGCAACTCCTCGACGACCTCAAGCGAAGCGCCAACAAGGCGCTCAAGGTCGTCGATGTGCGCACCAGCTCTTCCGCAAATCAGGAGTTCATGACGGCGCAGATGACGGTGATCTCCGCCTCGTCCGCGTCTGGGGGCGTCGGGAATGCACGGCTCCTCCTCACCGGTGTCGTGACCGACGTAAAGTACGGGGAGATCGGCGAAGTGTTCAACGCGATCTCGACGAGCCCCCCTTCTGTCATCGCAACTGCCAAGGTCGACAACCCCGCGGGGCGCAACGCCAAGGAAAAGAAGCAGATGCCGATGGCAATGAACTTCAAGGGAGCGGTGCTCACCATCGGTGGCAACAAGTGCTCGACCTTCATCAAGAATGACGGGGCGGTCCAAAGCCCGTCCGACGTTCCACCCGGTACCAAGGTCGTCCTGTCCGGCGTCAACACTGGAAGCTATGGCAAGTTCGACAGCCCAACGGAGGGTGGCCAGATGATCCTCAGCTTCACGGACATCATCATCAAGGACACGTGCCAGAGCGTCTCCGAAGCGATCCGTCGCATCGCGGAGGCGATGGACACCTCTCACTTCTCCAAGTGGCAGGCCTTCGAGTGCCTCCCCGCATTTGGAGATTTGTCTCACGTCCTTGCAGCAAATCCTCCCCTCGGCAAATGCATCGAGGCTCACCTCGGCGTCTTTCGAAAGGCTCTTTCGGAAGGGCTTCGCAAGAAAGTATCTACCAACGGGACGGACCTGCTTGAAGTGAAGGTCGACGGCATCGAGAGCACGTACAACCTGTTTCCCGACGGAGGGGAGACATTCGCCTCGAGGGCGGACATGCTCGACACGCTTCCCGACCTCGTCTTCTCGGAACTGCATGGAAACGGGAGGAACGCCTACGTTCCACTCCTGCAGATGGCGGTCGCTCCTGGAGAAGAGAGCCCTCCTCAGATCGTATCGCTCATCACGGACGAGATCACGTACAAGTCGCCCTTTTTTGTGGAGCCGCGCATCAGACAGGTGCACGTGCAGGGCAATTACGTGACCATCCTCTTCTCGCTCTTCCTTGCCAGCACCGAAGAAGGCCTCGTGGAAGTATCGACCCCTTACATCGAATCCGCTGGGATCGCCGGCGGCACGAACAAGTCCTTGATCCAGCTGGGCAACATCTTCGGCACCCATCTCCGCGACAAGGCCGTAATGGCGACCGATCTCCTCCAGTACGCCTCGCTCGTGATGGTGCCAAGGATCACCAAGGTCGATCCCCACACCGATCAGTTCTCCTTCAAAGATCTGCCCTTCTCGGAGGGGTTCGTCGTCGACGTCCCTGCGACTCTGAAAGTGGCGTCGGCACTCGTGTCGGTCGAGTGGGTCAAAGCGAACGTCCTCAAAGGCGGGATGCACGTCGAGTACAAGATCGGCAACTCGCCCGAAGACAATGCAAAGAAGCTCCAAAAGCGCGACACGCACTCAAAAGAGATCATCATTTCTACGCCTCCGACGCTGTCGCTCGCCACCAACGGTTACATCGCAATCACAGAGTCCACGACGGTGTTCGATACTCTGATGGAGGAGGTGCCTGACAAAAAACGCGCCGAGTTTCGCGTGGTGTACCCAAGAGTCGTCGAGGACATCAAGGCGAAGAACCAGTTCCATGCCGAAGCAGACGCCGGTACCAAGGTTGCATCGCCTTCGAATGACATCGAGCATGGTGAAGCTATTGTCGACGAGTGGCTCAAAAGCTGCGCTGACGTCAACTCGAAACGGTTGAAGATCATGGCAGACGCGCTCGTCTACTGCGTGCTCGTGGACGCGGCGCTCGACGACTGCGAGTAAAAACTGCGACTATTTTTGGGGAAGTTCGTCTGGGTGACACGTCATCCACGCACGCCGTGTTGCATACTATTGCAATTTTAAGCAAATTCGATGTGATGGTTCTTAAACATAGCTTCTACCTCGCGATTCACATGCAACAGGTCTTGCACAAACGTCGACGCGACATGTGGATTCGAAGGTAGTATATCAGCCTTTAAAACGGCGACAAGGTTGCCTGCGGAATCGGCACACGCTCTTGCGTATGCATACCTCAACACTCCTTCGAACTGGTGTAGACACTGCCACGTCGGAACGTCGAAGGTCGAGGCGTCCTTACGGATAGCTACGGAGATAGGATGTGACACGATAGCAGACAGCATTTTCAAGTACAGCTCCTCTGATTTCACACCGGAGCTCCACGCATGGGGTATATCCATGACTGTTTTATCTATACAGTGAAACTTGTAAGGACACAGCTTGACACCCGCTGGTGGCGCGGTTACGGACAAAAAAACGTCGAGCGTGTCTTTTGTAAGAGGTTTGGGTTGAAATACATCGATTCCTTGACGTTTCCACTCGGACGCCGATACGTCACACGTATCCTCCGATATCCCTACGAAGAAAGCAGGAGGCGTATTTCTTCGATGCTCGATGTGTCGGACTGTTCTGCTGAGGATACACCCCTCGTCTCCGACACCCATGTGACGATCCGCGATTACGACATCAAACTGAAGCTTTGAATTAAAAGTTTCGATTGCTTCGGTCATGTTTGTTGCTTTGTGGGGCACGTGTCCGCATTCAGATACAAGAGATACGAGGAGGTCGAGGCAAAACCGATCGTCCTCCACGATCAGTACAATCTTCTTCATGCGACGCTATGACAGTTTTAAAAAAGCGACTCTGCTGCTTTCCTGATAGGGTAGCGCGGCGATCGCATTCGCTTTAAAGTACAGCGTGAGAAACGCAGAAGCGTTATTTGCCTTTCATATTATGCCCATCGTCATCTTTCATATTATGCTCATTTTCTTTCTTAATAACTTGCACATAGCTGAGCACCACTTTGTTTATCATCGGCAGGGATGTTGTCAAAACGCCCAGTAAGACCGATATCCGCAGCAACGTAGTGTCGTTTGGTATGGACCGAGTCAACGTATACAGAAAAGGGTTGACAAAAACAGACGTCAGCGTGATGGCAGTGCAAGAAGACTGCACAAGCCACAGCACGGCGGAGACGTACAGTGTCAATCGGCGATCTTTGCCTTTGTTGTCATCGAAGCACGTACCCTTCATGACACACGCAACAGGGCTGTAGATGAGCGTAGGCACGTTCGTCACCAAAGTCAGCAGCGCTGCCAGCATGCGCCCCACCGATGCAAATGTCTGTCTTGTGCCCAATAACGGCGTCTCGGAAAGAGCAATGATGATTGCAGAACACACGTCTACGTTTGACATCGGCCCTCCCAGCCTCGTCAAGGGAGATTCTCTGGAAGAGTCTAGGAACGAATATCTCAAGATGCCATGTAGGGTAGACACCAAGCAACCAGTCAGCTCGGACACCACGATCGGTCCGTTGTTATCTTCCAAGAGAGCGTCGGAGATTAACACGATGACGACGAGCCGGGTACCGATCGCAAGTGCGCCAATGAAGGCATTTGAATAGACCTCTTCCGAACAGTAGTGGAACGTATGGGACCCGTCAACTGTATCTTTAGATGGGAAGCACGATCTATGGGCCTCGATCACGATACTCGCAGGCGAGACCTCTGTCTGGGACGCCCTCAAAAAGCTCACCGCCGCGACGAGCATCAATATTCCAAGCTGGCCCGCTGCAAGCCATGTCGCATCACTCGACGACAGCACTGAAGGCAGCTTTTCCATCGGCTTCGCCTTGGTAAACGTAATGATGGCGTCTGTGGTGTGTCTAGGTAGCCTTATCTCCACGGTATGAGACGAGGCCACACGACGATATGGTGCAGACGGGCTCGTCTGGCAGAACCCAGTCTGGACGCACTGCATTTGGTATAGATAAACGAAGTGATTCAGCGACGTATTCGATGAAGCACACGAGATTCCGGTCTCCACCAAGACTCGCCGCTGTTCGAGATATTTTTCTCCGTGCTCGTATAGATATCGATCAGTGAGTGCAAGCCATAGAAGTTCCGAAGACGCGAGGTGGGGAAACATCTTGACGGACGTGTTGTTGCACTCCTTGAACAGCGCTCCTTCGTTGACAACCAGTTCTCCCTCACTTGTAACGTCGCCGACAATTGCATTTGTACCCATGGTGCTGCTCGGCTCGTCATCGTCGTGCGGAATCCAGCACAAGTGAGTGGTCGTGAGGTAATAATCATACCCTCGAACCAACGACACGGAGCCTTTCAACCCTAGCCGATATCCGGTGATGGTAGTATAGTCAGCATAGTCTGCAAAGAGTTCGAAGCGCGTCTTCACGGAAACGAGTTTGTTGTACACGCCGCTTGTGCTCACCAAGACGGAGTCTGAACACGACGTGCCGTCCGTTGTGCAATTCAGGGAGTCGCTCCGCACCATCATTGAGGACCATAGGTATGTAGACGCGCTTCCATCGTCGACCACTCGATCGAGCCGAATCATCGCCTCTATCTCTCTGATCGGCGTACCTGCCATGAGCCTTACCGTTGCATAATCGGCATACCGAGACGCCCGCAAGCACATTGCACCCACTGGAACCTTTCCGTAAGGAACATAGTTCGTTGCATGTGCGGGGTAAAGCACGCATACCATGCATACGACGAAAAACGTCAGGATCGACAAAACGTATACAGCGGGTACCGCAATCTGTGAGTTGTGTGACTTGGTATATCGTTTTTCAAACAAGATTGCTCCTGTTGGCTTTAATTGAAACTGTTTACTATTTTTAGAGTATATAAACGTAGCATATTTTATCGAGTACTTCATGAGAGACTCGCGCCACACGACGCGTCCTCTCTCTCTCTGTTGTGTCAGACATGTGTTATCTACTTTGACTCTTGCTTCCACACACTCACCTCGAGAAATACCATATAGCCAAGGATGCGTTTCCAAGCGTTCTGCTGTCCACGAGATCGAATGTGATCGGCACACAGCCTGGCGCGCGAGTGATTTACTCTGCATGCGGGCATCGGAAGTTATATCACGTATGTACATGCACCAACGTTTGAAGCCTATCTTTCACATCATTGTGGCTACGAATTACATCATACGCGGCCGCACCAATGCACAGTCCAACGGTAATTAAAAGAAGCCCCCTCCCCAACCCATTGCATAATTTTGACATGGTGTTAGTCATTTGTGATGACGATACGATGCAGAAATTGTCGACTGACACGCAATGTATGTTTCTAGTAAAGGCATTGTATATAAACGATATATCACACACCCAAACCAGTCACAATCCGAGAAATCGAAGCCTACAGCGCGGCGTTACCGAATCGCCACAGCTCGTTCGACACTCTGCACAGGGGTGCCTCCTGTTCACATCTAAGAGCGAGAGCGACGTCAAGGGAACGTCACTTCAACCCATGAAGTCTGTCTCTGATGTCATCGCTGCTCAAACTTATGCGAACAGCCACAACGATCACGTTTACTATTACCGTCATGAGAAGCCCCGCCGCCAAAAAAGCAACGTCTCGACCCTTCATGCTGTTGTGACGACGATGCGATTCAAAAGGGAGGTCGGAGGACGCGCCTTTGTTATATTCTCTACGTGAGAGAGCATGCCATATCCGCCATCACACACTCATACCAGTCACAATCCAAGAGAGTACAGCCGACAGCAGACTTATGCCAAACCCCCACGGCTCGTTAGACTGCACGTAGGGGTACGTTCTGTTCACATCCAAGAGCAAGAGCAGCCCCCAACAGACCGCGAGGGCGGTCGGAGCAGAGTACCATGCAATTCGCTTGATGGTATGCGTATCGTAAACATCAGACCTCGAAGTATATAATGCGAGGGTGAATGGAAATGTGACCGAGTGCTGAAACGTATGCTCATACCCATTGATCTTCCAGTCTTCTACATTCAAGAGAGGGCATCCATCATATCCAGCGGTCAATGAGAATGTCGCCATGCCAAGCGCAAACTGCAACGACATGGCGACGACTATCAGCGTTACAGTGACGCAGGAGAGCATCCCCGTAGTCTTGCGCGTGCTGGACCAGTAAGGCAGGACTCTCTCAACAAGCGTGAGGATACCAAGGACAGCCACCACGCACGTGGTCCCCAAGAGCGACCAATGCGTAAAGTAGCTGAGATCGAAGCCAGTCGACTGCGATAGCCTTTGTCGAATGTATATGACGTGGCCCGACACATTCAACACACACGCCAACTCCGGAGTGCCGTACTTGGCGACTGGTATTGAACTCAATAGAAGCACGAGTTGGAGCTGTGGTATCACAGAGCTCGACTCCACAGCGTCGATGAGTATTCCCGTCGTAAGCAGGAACGTCACTACGATAGACACGACAGCCGAGGTACTCGTGGTGCACTGTGTGTCGTGTCCTTGGCGTCGACGCGCAGGGCGCTCGGCACCTTCTTCGGCATCACGGCTCTTCGGCATCACAAGGACCGCGGCTGCGATGCCGCCTATCCACAACGCAGCCGTCGAAGAGTTGGAGACGTAGTGACTTCGAGCACGGTACGCTGCTGCACAATGTTGCTGTGGACCAATGCACGATGCTTTAGAAAAAATCATGGGAAGGTATTCTGCATGGGCGTGTGTCGACAACTGAGCAATCAGCGTCGATGCAAATATCACGGTCGTGTTAGTAGCAATTGTGCACCGCACTGCGCTCGAGATGCTCGACTCCATTTCCTGAGAATGTAGTATGACGAAGACACCGGTGCAGACCAGCATGGCGCCTCCAAAGGTCGCCGTAAAGACGAACACGCCGTCGGCCAATCCATACCCCCGCGTTTCAAAATCATAGTCATGGACTACGTATTGATACACCTCTCCGGCATGGCAGATGGCGTTTCGGACGACTCTCAGCCCCACGTACGTGATCAAAGAGCCCGTCAGCGAGTAATTGGAGGTTGACTTCTCTGGTTTTGCAGTTGACGACTGCTTTACGTTGATTTTGTATAGGTACACGATCACACACCCCGATACGAGGATGAACAAGGCATCCGCCGCCCTTACGTTCGCATTGCCGTGATGCTCGCCCCTCAGCGAGGCGATTACGAGTCCGAGCAGAAACAGCCCTCGTTGTTCAAATGCAAAGCCGGTAGACAATATGGGCGACGCAAGGCAAGCCACAAGGACGATCGAAGTGCACCTCAGGGACGAAGGCACCTGTTGTTCTACACCACGCGGAAGTGCGCACAGTGCATCCATGACGATGGCCGTGACGCAAATTATGCTAGAGGGGATGCTAGGAGAGAGCCGGCTCCAATGAGTCATCCTGTAAGGAGTGGTGCTTCAGCACCAGTATAGAGTGGTGTTAATGTTTGGAACACGCGCTCAATTCATGTGTTGAAAAGTCGCTGCTGCACATTCACACCTTTACATGATACATTTGCAAAATGCATTTCTTTCGTACTGCGCCACAGCCATCCCCTGTCGACGGCATGGCCACATCTGCGGACAGTCGCAATTTCAACTTACGTGACAAAAAATATCACGTAAGGTACGGAGTGCGGTTCATTCACAGTCGCCAAACTGAAGCGTCACGAAAGTGAAGCAGTCACCTGTATGGGATAAGTACATATATACGTGTATACAGTATGAAAGGCGTTGATTAAAAGGTTATTCATGTCGCTGCGGCCTACCACTGGCGTCGCCAAATCAAGCTATCACAAGACCACCCAAACTGGTCTCGTAATCAACGCGATGTCGACTGCAGTCGTCAACATCGACAGGAGATGCATGGAGGTCAGCACTGGGATGGTATGAACGTTTATTTCGTATCATACCAAAACACATAATATTATCCTTGGTCTCAGTGAAGTGAAATACACAGAGATGATGCTTCAAAAAAATAAAGAACGTTTGGTGATAATGACTCTGGCAGAAGTGGTTGTGAAACATGAGTGGCGAAGAGAAAGGCTTTTATACGTAGACATTGCATGCGTGGGCACCTCATGACACACAGAGAAGTGCGTGCGACTGTCTTTTTTGTTCGTCTCTCATCTTCTGCTTCTCGGCACAGTCCGTGCGCACGTAGAATGGTTTGCTCAAGACGACCGGTGGGAGGCGTCCGGGACCAAAGTACTCGATCCATTTGGTTCGGTCGACATTGGCGAATTCCATCTTGAATGCAAACTGCCTGCTCTTCGTTCGCAACCAATGGGAGCTGACGCCCGAAGCTATGAAGAAGCTGTCGAACAGGATCTGCTCCCCCATACCATCGTCTCCGTCAGCTCCGCTGCAAGACACCTCCGACACGAGACACGGAGTCGTCGCACCAGCACGACCGACGAGGAGCTGCTTCGGTGTTTTGTTGAGAAAGCCCATGTCGTCAGGAAACACCTCTTTGCCATCGTCTTGTGAAAGCGTCAGCTTGAACTTCAATTGTCGGCCATTCGACAGCATGCCCAACCTGTATAATGCGCGCTGTATTCCCATCAGCTTCATCTGCTTTACGACACCGTGCGTGTTGCGGTACTCACTTGCCGCCATCACGCCTCTGCCCCTCAGCTTGGTGCCTTTGTGTTTGCCTCGATTGGGGTGTAAAACGTCCGCGCTGTCGCCCGCGTGCCTAATCTCGAGTCTCACATTCGCTTCGACCGATATGATGTACCGGTACACGTCGTCGATCTGGCTTTTCGACGGCGCGTGCTGGTGTAGCTCGTGCGCTTGCATGACGATTGCGATGGCCAGAGCGCGTAATGGCCGCCTTGTCGCTCTTCCGTGTACATCATTCGACGCTGTGACACAACCCGCAATATTTTTTAGTGAATTCGCGTTTTATTCGGAAAAAGTTTTGGCGCAGATCTACAAAAATACACACCGTTGCGCTGAGAGCGCCGATTGTCATGCCCAGAACAGTGGGCACGTCAATTGCCGTGTGTTCACCACGTTTGCCATTTTCGGGGTCGTTACATGCCGTTACGTAACCGACGTCTTGCCACTCTTGCCACTCCGAAACCGTTCACACCTACCCATTCACAGCTGCCGAGGTGGTCAAAATGCGGAGATTGTTTCGTCACAGAGTAAGATCGCGT